>JAANMX010001064.1_pt1 | contig 32856 bp, 29 predicted proteins | sample 7279681 | NCBI WGS metagenome assembly JAANMX01 (sample SAMN14094542, study PRJNA606508) | bioreactor metagenome | isolation source: A lab-scale SPAN reactor treating ammonium-rich wastewater day 351 | place: Ireland: Galway | collected 2018-01-01 | reverse complement strand
GAACCCCGGCGCAACCGTGCACCCCACCAACGTCCAGTCACCAGTGCTTTCCGCACTCTGCCAGGCAAAAGCGGGTACCAGCGCCTGCGGTGTTTCGCCCGCCGCGAGATCCGCGCCGAGACGCAGGGTGCGCGTCAGGGCGCCGTCTTCGATTCGCAGCAGCAGCGGACTGCCGGCATAATAGTGCCAGACCTCCACCGCGTCGATGCGATGCCGTTGCGAACGCTCACCGCGCGCCAGCAGAAAGTAGATCGCGGTGGACGCGGCGCGGCCATGCCCGTCGGTACGGGTGTCGCGGAACGTCTCTCGATAGTGGCCGCCTTCCGGGTGCGGCTGAAGATCAAGCCGTTCGATGATGTCGGTTGCGGAAAGCGCCATGTTCATCAGCGTGCCGTCAACTCACGACTTGTTCTTGTCACGACTTGTTCTTGCGTTCGCGCAGCTCGGCGAAAACCTCGACCCCGCTGGCTCCTTTCATGTGAACCCCGGCCGCCACCGCCGGATCGTCGGCGCGCAGGAAGACGTTGGCTTTCTTCTCCTCGCCCATCAGGGTCGGCACCGTCGGCTTGCCTTCGGCGCGCAGCCGCGTCACCTCCTCGGCGCGCGCCTTGAGAACCGGATTGTTGGGCTCGATGGTCAGGGCGAATTTTATGTTTGAGTCGGTATACTCGTGGCCGCAATAGAGCCGGAAACTGTCCGGCAGCGCGCGCAGCTTCAAAAGCGAGTCCCACATCATCGGATAGGTGCCCTCGAACACCCGTCCGCAGCCGATCGAGAACAGGGTATCGGCGGCGAATACCACTTTCTCATCGTCGAACACGTAACTGACGTGGTCCAGCGTGTGCCCGGGCGTTTCCAGCACGCGTCCCAGCAGCGTTCCAACCTTGATGATGTCGCCCTGGCCAACCCGCAGGTCGACGTTGGCGATCTCGGCGCTTCTGTCATGCGGCGCGACCACCCGGCAGGTGTACTTCTGTTTCAGTCCCGCCACGCCGCCGACATGATCGCTGTGATGATGGGTGATCAGAATGTCGGTCAGCACCCAGCCTTCGCGATCCAGCGCCTGGATGATCGGCTCGGCCTCGGGCGCGTCGATCGCGGCGGTCGCGCCGGTCGCGGGATCGTGCATCAGCACGCCGAAATTATCGGTGAGGCAGGTGAACAGGCGGATATCGGCGGTCATGTCGTCTCCGTGGGTCCGGGGTCGGCGCGAGTGTCCCGGCTGCGAAGTTCGCTGGTCGGACCTTGCGGGAAAAATGACGCGAACCCCCGGGAAACAAAGATTAGAATCTCTCCGGCTTTGACGGAATCGAGCCGGTCCGGGCTTTGTCTGACGCGTTATCCTGCCGCAGACGCCCGCGATTCTCCGGAAGGCCCCGAGGATATCCTCGCTCGGAATCGCTATAGCATAGGCGATTTCGTGGTGAAACAAGCCGTTAACGCCGGTTACGATGGCGCAAATCAGGCCGGGCAGGGGTGCCTGAGTTGCCGGCGACATGGTAGCTTGTGGACATGGCGATCGACGTCATCGACCTTCGTGACTTCTACTCGCAGCGTCTCGGCGTCGTGGCCCGGCGGCTGATCAGTCGCGCCATTCATGCGCACTGGCCGAACATGAAGGGGCAGTGCGTCGCCGGCCTTGGCTATCCGACCCCTTACCTCGGCCTGTTCCGCGAGGAGTGCGAGCGTTGTATCGCCTTGATGCCGGCGGCTCAGGGGGTCCTGAAATGGCCGACCGCGAGGCCGGCGCTGGCGACGCTGGTCGACGAATTTTCATTGCCGCTGCGGGATGCGGTTGCAGACCGGATCCTGCTGGTTCATGCGCTGGAGATGTCGGACGATCCGGAAAGTCTGTTGCGCGAGGTGTGGCGCGTTCTCTCGCCATCGGGCCGGATGATGGTGATCGTTCCCAATCGCCGCGGCATCTGGACCCGAACCGATGTAACGCCATTCGGCCACGGCCAGCCTTATTCACGCTCCCAGATCACTCAACTGTTGCGGCAGACATGGTTCACCCCGTCCGCCTGGGGCGAGGCGCTGTTCGTGCCGCCGATCAATGGCGGCTGGTTCCTGCGCTCCGCGGCTGTGTGGGAGCGCATCGGCGCGGCGCTGTCCCTGCCGTTTGCCGGCGTTCATCTCGTTGAGGCCACCAAGCAGGTTTATCGGCCCATTGCCGCGAAGCGGGAGCACAGCCGGCTGATCCCGGTATTGCAGCCCACGCTCGCACCGTCCTCCTATAACGCCGAGGAGTGAAATCAGGATCGGTGTTTTCACCCGCGAAGGAAGGGTGAAGTAAGCGGCTACTCGTTGCCGGGATTGAAGTCCTCGCTCGGAGCCGGCGGCTGGGCCATGCTTTCAGGACGCGGGCCATGCGGACGGCGGCGGCGGCGTGGCGGGAAGCGGTCGCTGCGCTCGCCGCCCTGATGGCCGTTGCTTTCCGACCTGCCGCCGCCGTTCAACTGCGGCTGCGATCCCGTGATGAACGACGGGAGGCGGTCGACGCCGCCATTGTCGGCGGGCTGTAACGCCGGCTGCGGCTGACGGTATTCCCGGGGCTGCTGCTGATCGCGCTGGTAGGGTTGCGCCTCGCGTTGATGGTGGTCGCGCGGTTGCTGAACCGGGACGAATCCCGGCTCCGCTCCAAAATTCGAGAAGTTTTCGTTGTTGTTGTCATTCGTTTTATCCGTGACTTCGACGTCGATTCGCGGCTGTTGCTGCGGCTGGCTCTGGCGGAACTGTTCCTGCGCCGCGGCAATCAGCCGAAAATAATGCTCCGCGTGCTGATAGTAGTTTTCGGCGGCCACGGGATCGCCGGATGAGCGAGCATCGCGGGCGAGCTGGAGGTATTTTTCGGCGACGTGAGAGGCCGTGCCGCGGATCTTGATGTCGGGACCATTGGATTCGAACACCCGCGTCATCGGGTTCTGGCCGCGCCGGTTGTTATTGTTATTGTTATTATTATTCCGGTTGCGCATCCGCTTGTTGTTGTTCTGACCGTTTCTCATGTCCCGCCTTCGGTTATCAGCCTTGAAGTTCTCGCTTGTCGTTCTGGCGAAAATTTCCGCCCACGACACCCCTCGAGTTTGGTTCAACCGCGTTGAATCCGATTCAACCGCGTTAAATCAGACTCGTCGCTTATCTTTCTGTTTGAGCATGATTTTTTTCCGAAAATCCGTTTTCACTTTCCGCGATCATGCTCCAGAGCTTCCGCTTTTGAACAGAATTCAGAAGCGGCACTCTCACTCTGGGACCTTGATCTGACGCGCTTTCTTCACGCGAACTGTATCCATCCCTGGGATAAGCCCGAGGGCGTGCTTCGCTCGACAACGCTCCCGGCCAAGCGCGCATCGGCGCCATTCATTTCCATAGTTAAAGACGCGTTCCCGGGGTCGCCGGCGGGCGCATGGCGCCAGCCCGGCCAGATCATTCAGCTAGAGACATCAAACTCAGGTTTTCTTGCGTGAGTCCTCAAGCGCAGTATCAGGCTTTCGTTCGCTTCGCGGTCGCAAGCGGCGCAGCTCTCGGCCATCGCGCTCGATATGACCTGCCTTCAAGGGACCGTTCACCCGGGTCGGTTCTCGTCCGAGAACCCGACTCACCTGCAGCAAGGCTGCGGGGCCAAACCCGGGACCGATGGTTGTGCATAAAACGTAATCGCTCCCGAGGGATATTCCAAGTGGTTTTTTTGGGGCTCAATCCGGCTTTCCAAGGGCAATCTTGCCGGCCACGACGGCGCGGCCGATACCCGCGAGGTCAGCCCTCACAGATCCCATGACCGTTAATCCCGCGGCGGTCACCAGCCGGCTGACGGCGCCGCCCTGGCCTTGCCCGATCTCCAGCACCAGGAGGCCGCCGTCCGCAAGCAGCGCCGCCGCCTGCGGCAAGATCCGGCGATAGGCGTCGAGCCCGTCGAGGCCGCCGTCCAGTGCAAGGTGCGGATCGTGATCGCGCACCTCCGGCGCCAGCGTCGGGATGTCGGCTGAGCGGATGTAGGGCGGGTTCGAGACGATCAGGTCGAATGGGCCTGACAGACCATCCGCATAATCGCTGACCAGGAATTGCGCGCGCGCCGCGAGGCCGGCGCTTCGCGCATTGGCTCTGGCCGTGTCGAGCGCAGCTGCGCTGAGGTCCGTGCCGACGCCGGTAGCCGCCGGCAGTTCGGTCAGCAACGCCAGCAGGATCGCGCCGCTGCCGGTGCCGAGATCCGCGATGCGGAGCGGCTCCTGCATCCTGCCTTCAGCGCGGAGGACTCCGAGCGCGGCCTCGACCACGGTTTCGGTGTCGGCCCGCGGCACCAGCGTATCCGCCGACAGCTTCAGCGGCAGTCCCCAGAACTCCTTCGTTCCAAGAATGCGCGCCAGGGGCTCCCCCGCGAGCCGGCGTTGCGCCAAGGCATCAAGGCGCGCCGCATCATCCTCGTCGAGTCGCCGCAAGCCTTGCGCGATCAGACCGGTCAAATCGAGGCCCAGCACCGCGCCGGTGAGTATGCGGGCTTCGAGCGCGGCGCTGTCGATTCCGGCGGCTTCGAAGCGCGCCGTCAGCGCGCGGCGGATGCTCTCTATTGTCTGTGCGGCGAATGAGTCGGCCACAGGGTTGCTTCCTTTCCCTCTCCCTTGCGGGAGAGGGAGTAAAGACGTTCACCGGGATGAGGCTTGAGCGTCACTCACTTGCCGCCTTCGGCTGCGAGCTGCGCGGCCTGATGCTCCGTGGTCAGGGCGTCGATCAGTTCGTGCAGCGCGTCGCCGGCGACCACCTGCGGCAGCTTGTAAAGCGTCAGGTTGATGCGGTGATCCGTGACGCGGCCTTGTGGAAAATTGTAGGTGCGGATGCGCTCGGAACGGTCGCCCGATCCGACCTGATCCTTGCGGTCGGCCGAGCGCGCCGCATTGATGCGCTGCCGCTCGGCGTCGTAGATGCGGGAGCGCAGGATATTCATCGCAGAGGCGCGGTTCTTATGCTGCGAACGGCTGTCCTGCATGTTGACGACGATGCCGGTCGGGATGTGGGTGATGCGGATCGCCGATTCCGTCTTGTTGACGTGCTGGCCTCCCGCGCCCTGGGCGCGCATGGTTTCGATGCGCAGGTCATCGGGCTTGATATCCACATCGACCTCTTCGGCCTCCGGCAGAACGGCCACCGTGGCCGCCGAGGTATGAACGCGTCCCTGCGCTTCGGTATCCGGCACGCGCTGCACCCGATGCACGCCGGATTCGAACTTCATCTTGGCGTAGGCGCCGCGTCCCTGCACCTGGGCGACGATCTCCTTGTAGCCGCCCATGGTGCCCTCGCTGGCCGAGATCACCTCCACCTTCCATCCCTGCAAGGCGGCGAAGCGCTCATACATCCGAAACAGATCGCCCGCGAACAACGACGCCTCGTCGCCGCCGGTGCCGGCGCGGACTTCGAGCATCACGTTGCGTTCGTCCATCGCATCCTTCGGCAGCAGCGCGACCCGGATATTCTGCATGAGTTCGTCGTTGCGCGCCTCCAGCGCCGGGCGCTCGGCCTCTGCCATCGCGCGCATCTCGGCGTCCGTGGCGGGATCGGCGATCATGGCGTCGATCCCCGCGATTTCAGCCGTGACAGCGCGCCAGTTCTTCACGGCATCCACGATGGGATTGAGTTCGGCCAACTCGCGCGTCATCTGGACGTAACGGTCAGCGCTGACATGGCTCAGCAGCTCGCTTTCGAGCGCGGCATGGCGGGCCAGCAGCAGGTCGAGTTTGGCTTCAGGCAGCATCAGACTGTCTTCTTGCCCGCTCCCGCCGGGGGAGGGGGTAAATCCGTGTTCGTTGCGGACGGAGATAAGGCGATAAGCGCATGCTCATAGCGACAGCCCCTCGGCGTCGGCGAAGTCCTTGAGCCTGTCGCGGACGGAAATGCTGCCGGAGGGCGCCTCGAGCAACGGCAGGATGGCCGCCTCGGCCTTTTTCGTATCGAGATCAAGGATCATGGCCTTGACGGGACCGTGTGCGGTGGCCGAGAGCGAGAGCGAGCGGTAGCCGAGCGCGATCAGAGCCAGCGCGCCCAGCGGTTGCGACGCCATTTCCCCGCACAGCGAAGCGCTCCTGCCGGCCGCCCGGGCCTTGACCACGATGTCGCGCAGCGCCCGCAGCATCGGCGCGGAGAGCGTATCGAAACGGCTCGATACCTTGCTGTTGCCGCGATCGACCGCAAACATGAATTGAAACAGGTCGTTCGATCCGACGGAGACGAAATCGACCTTCGCGAACAATTCGTCGAGCTGGTACAACAGGGAGGGGACTTCCACCATGGTGCCGATGTCCACCCGCTCCGGCAGCGTGTGGTCATGCTGGCGCAGATAAGTGAGCTCGCGCTCGACGATGGCCTTGGCCTGATCGAATTCGGCGACTTCCGAGATCATGGGGAACATGATGCGTAGCGCGCGGCCGCTTCCGGCGCGCAGCAGCGCGCGGATCTGGCCGCGCAGCAGGCCGGGACGATCGAGCCCAAGCCTGATGGCGCGCCACCCCAGCGCGGGATTTTCCTCAGCCACCGCTTCCATATAGGGAAGCGCCTTGTCGCCGCCGATATCGAGGGTGCGGAAAGTCACCGGCTTGTCGCCGGCGGCGTCCAGCACCTTGCGGTACAGCGCCAGGTGTTCGCTTGCGCGCGGCAGGCTCTGTCCGAGCATGAATTGCAGTTCGGTCCGGAACAGGCCGATGCCGGAGCAATTGGTGTCCTCCAGATGCGGCAGGTCGATCACGAGGCCCGCGTTGATCATGAGATCGACCGGCTCGCCGTCCCTGGTGACGCAGGGCTTGTCGCGCAATGCGATATACTGCGCCTGCCGCCGGGCGCGAAAGCGCACGCGCTCGGCATAGGCGGATTCAATTTCCGGCGACGGCCGCAGGTAAATCGAGCCGGAGGTGCCGTCGACGATGATGGCGTCGCCGGGATCGGCGATTCCAACCGCGTTCGGCACCTCGCCGACGGCGGGAATACCCAGCGCGCGCGCGACGATGGCGACATGCGAGGTTGCCGTGCCTTCCTCCAGCACCAGTCCGCGCAGCCGCCTGCGGTCATAGTCCAGCAGGGCCGCCGGTCCCATCGCGCGCGCGATCAGGATCGCGTTGTCCGGGAGCTGCTCGCGGGAAGGCGCGTGATCCTGTCCGACCAGTTGCCGCATCAGGCGGTGGCCGAGGTCCTCAAGGTCATGAAGGCGATCGCGCAGATACGGATCGGTCGAGCGCAACATTCGCGCGCGGGTGTCGGATTGCACGCGCTCGACGGCGGCCTCGGCGGTCAATCCGGTCGCGGCCGCCTCCTGTAGCTTGTGCGACCAGCCGTGATCGTTGGCGAACATCCGGTAGGCTTCGAGCACGTCGCGATGCTCGCCGCCCTCGGCAACGTCGCCGCGCTCCAGCAGGCGGTCGAGGTCTGTGCGCAGCTTGGAGAGCGCCGTTTCCAGCCGCCGGATTTCCCTTGGCACATCGTCGGCGATGTAGTTGGTGATGACGATGCGCGGTTCGTGCAGCACGACATGGCCGAGCGCGATGCCGTCGGACAGGATCGAGCCGATCTGGTGGATGGTGTGGCGGGCGGCGGGTTCGAGACCGGGCTGCGCGAGCGCGGCCAGTTCGCCGGAAGCGATCATCTCGGCGAGGACCATCGCCGTGGTCTGAAGCGCCTCGACCTCTTCCTCGACATAGGTGCGCCGGGCGCGGTTCTGCACCACCAGCACGCCAAGCGTGTTGCCCGCGCGCAGGATCGGCACGCCGAGGAACGAGTTGTAGATTTCTTCGCCGGTTTCCGGACGGAACGAGAATGCCGGGTGGCTGCGCGCATCCGACAGGTTGAGCGGCGTCGCTTCGCTGGCGACCAGGCCGACCAGGCCTTCATGCGCGGTCAGCACGGTGCGGTGCACGGCGTCGCGATTGAGGCCCTCGGTCGCGTAGAGTTCCAGCGTATTGTCGACGCGCAGCACATAGGTCGAGCAGACTTCCGCCACCATGTTGGCGGCGATCAGCACCACGATCTTGTCGAGACGCTCCTGCGCGCTGACCGGCTCCGCCATGACTTCGCGGAGGCGTCTCAACAAAACGCGGGGGCCGCTCGACGCGCTCCGCATATCCCGGTCCCTCCCCCTTGCGAACCTGTCTTTGGGTAAGCCTAAACAATGACTTATAGCGTTTTCGAGCGAAGTGGAATCCGGTTCGCGGGAAGAAAACGCGTCAAAACATAAAGATAGAGTCTTTCACCGTTTCCATGAAGCGGGGTAAGACTCTTCAAAGACTCTAGCGTGGCAGAAGCGCGGTGCGCTTGTCTGAAGCCATGGCCCCGGCCGCAACGGCCATGTCATTCGCCGTATAACCAATCGACGTCCATCTTGCCAAGCAAAACACCCGCCATCAGGGAACACACGGTCCGGAAAAACGGCGATGGTGCTTGCTCGAGATTATTGGTTTGACGCGCTTTCTTCCCACGAACCGGTGTCCATCCGCGGGTCAAGCCCGAGGACATGCTCCGCTCGAAAACGCTCTCATGGACCTTGCGGGGACGACGGTGCGCCGGGTCAGCCGAGGGCAATCGAGGCGGCGGTGAGCCTCGGTCTCAGGTCTGATCGAGCCCGTAGAGCGTATGCAGGGTTCTGACCGCGAGCTCGGTATAGGCGGTATCGATCAGCAGGGAGAACTTGATCTCCGAGGTCGTGATGGCGCGGATATTGATGCCTTTGTCCGACAGCGCCTTGAATGCCTGCGCCGCGACGCCCGCATGGCTGCGCATCCCTGACCCGATCACCGAGATCTTGGCGACGTCGGTGGCGCTGTCGAGGCGCGCATAGCCGATCATGTCTTTGGCGCGGGTGATGGTTTCCCTTGCTCGGGCATGGTCGGAAGCCGGCACCGTGAACGTCAGGTCGGTGGTCTTGCCGTCTTCGGACACGTTCTGGACGATCATGTCGACGTTGATATTGGCGTCGGCGAGCGGGACGAAGATCGAGGCGGCGACGCCCGGCTTGTCCTCGATCTGGCGGACCGAGATCTGGGCCTCGTCCTTGGAGAAGGCGATGCCGGTGACGACGTGGCTTTCCATGATGTCCTCCTCGCCGCAGATCAGCGTACCCGGCGGCGTGCCATGGGGGTCGATGTCCTCGGGCGCATCGAAACTGGAGCGGACGAAAATCGGCATATTCTGGGTCATGCCGAGTTCCACGGACCGAACCTGCAAGACCTTGGCGCCTTGCGAGGCCAGTTCCAGCATGTCTTCGAACGCGATCCTGTCGAGCCGGCGCGCTTTCGGAACCACCCGCGGATCGGTGGTATAAACGCCATCGACATCGGTGTAGATGTCGCAGCGGTCCGCGCGGATGGCGGCGGCGATCGCCACCGCCGACGTGTCGGAGCCGCCGCGGCCCAGCGTGGTGATCCGGCCGGTCTGCGGACTGATGCCCTGGAAACCGGCGATCACGGCAACTTCCTTGCGCTCCGTGAAGCGGCTGATGAGTTCGCTGCCGTCGATTTCGAGAATGCGGGCCGAGGCGTGAGCGTCGCTGGTCCGGATCGGGATCTGCCAGCCCTGCCATGAGCGCGCCTGAATGCCGAGCGCCTGCAGCGCGATCGCCAGAAGCCCCGAGGTGATCTGCTCGCCGGAAGCCACCACGGCGTCATATTCGCGCGCATCGTGCATGGACGAGGCGTCTCTGCACCAGGCCACCAGTTCATTGGTTTTGCCCGCCATCGCCGACACCACCACGGCGACGTCATGGCCGGCATCGACCTCGCGTTTGACATGCCGCGCGACGTTGCGGATGCGGTCCAGATTGGCGACGGAGGTGCCGCCAAATTTCATCACAAGCCGGCTCATGACGGATGATGCGTTCCCAAGACTCGCTGGAATATCAAAAGGCTCGCCGAACAGAAAAAGCTCGCTGACGACAAGGCCAACTCAATGGGTGCGAAAAGCGGGGCGCACGGGCGAGAAGGCGCGTATACATAACGGCGCGGATGCGGGCAGGCAACCGGCTTTCGGTCGTGCCGCGGGCGGTCGAATGATCCGGGAAACGGCGTGAAGCGGGGCGATAAGGGTGCCATGTCAGCGATTCCGCAGCCGGTCCCGACCATGGTGTATGCGAGTCATATGCCTGTATCCGCGTTGCGACGCGATCGCGGCTCTGATCCTCGCGACTACCTTATCTATATCTATTTCGAGGATGTTCGTGACCGTGACCGCTGATACTGTTCCACGACCCCGTCATCTCGCTACAGGAGCCGCGCGGCAATGACCACGCAAGTCAACCCTTCCGTGAATTCTTCAGCCGCGTTTTCGGCCGCATCCGGAACGACCGTCGATCGCGCCGAGATCGAAAAATTCTCGAAATTGTCGCAGGAGTGGTGGGATCCCACCGGCAAGATGGCGCCGCTGCACAGGATCAACCCGCTGCGGCTTCAGTTCATCCGCGACGCCGCCTGCCGCAAGTTCGATCGCAACGCCCGCAGCCTGAACTGTCTGGCGGACCTGCGGCTGCTCGACATCGGCTGCGGCGCGGGCCTTCTTTGCGAGCCGTTCACGCGGCTTGGCGCGCAGGTGATCGGGGTCGATCCCTCCGCGTCCAATATCGCCGCGGCGAAGCTCCACGCCGAGAAAGCCCATCTGTCGATCGATTATCGCTGCACCACCGTGGAAGACATGGACGTCCGGGAACGCTTCGACATCATCCTAGCGATGGAGGTGGTGGAGCATGTCGCCGATATCGGGCTGTTCCTCGATCGCTGCGCGGCGATCCTGAAACCGGGCGGCATGATGGCGGCTTCCACCCTCAACCGCAACTGGAAGAGCTTCGCTTTGGGCATCATCGCGGCCGAATACGTGTTGCGCTGGCTGCCGCGCGGCACGCATCAGTGGGACAAGTTCGTCACCCCGGACGAACTGTCGCGCCACTTCGAGCGCAACGGGCTCGGCATCACCGAACAGTCCGGCGTGGTCTACAACCCGCTCGCTGACAAATGGAGCCTGTCTTCCGATATGGACGTCAACTACATGGTGGTGGCGGAAGCGGTTGGATGAGGCTGCTCGTGTCATCGCCGGAAAATGCTCTAGAGCGGCGGCCGGCCAAATGGAATCAGCGCCGCCGCTCCAGTTAATTGATTGAGCATCGGATTTATCCCGAAACCGGTTCCCACTTTCGGGTCCGATGCTCTAATTCCGGTCGTCCGGCGGCACTGGCAGCGATCCGACCTCGACGCCTTCCTCGATCAGCGATTTCGCTTCCTCGGGCGAGGCCTCGCCGTAGATGGGGCGATGTTCGATGTCGCCGTAATGCATCTTGCGGGCTTCGTTGGGAAACCGCGCGCCGACATTATCGGCATTCTTGACAAGGTGGTCATGCAATTGTCTGAGCTCGGCGCGCAGCTCCCGTTCCTCCGCCACCGTCGCCGACATGGATGAGTCTGCGGACGCGCGCGATGGGCGCTTCTTGGAGCCGGCGATCCGCGGCGCCATGATCGCCTTTTCGACCTTGGTCGAGCCGCAGATCGCGCAGCTCACGAGCTTGCGCTTCACTTGCGAGTCATAGGCCGACGAACTCTGGAACCAGCTCTCGAAAGTGTGGTCGCGGTCGCAACGCAGGTTGTAGCGGATCATGCCGAACCTCCGCGTTCGGGAGGCTCGTCGATCGTGAATGCAGGAGCGGCTGCGAGCCTCGGCGTGCGGCGCTTTTTGGATCCGGCGATCTGCGGCGCCATGATCGCCTTCTCGACCTTGGCTGAACCGCAGACCGCGCAGGTCACGAGCTTTCGTTTGACCTGCGAATCATAGGACGAGGAACTCTGAAACCAGCTCTCGAAAGTGTGGCCCTGCTCGCAGCGCAGATTGTAGCGGATCATGCCGAGCCTCGCACAAGATGCAGGTGGTCGCTGGCTGGCTTATAATCGGCGAGCGAAAAACGCCGCCCATGCTGCAACGAGGGCACGGCCTTGCGCACGGCCACGACTTTACCCGGATCGATCGTCGCCAGCACGATGCCCGGTTCGGCGCCGCCCGCGTCGGCCAGAACCGTGCCCCAGGGATCGACGATCAGCGAATGGCCGAATGTTTCACGGTTGTTCTCGTGCATCCCGCCCTGGGCAGCGGCGAACACGAAGCAGCCATTCTCGATCGCGCGGGCGCGCAGCAGGGTATGCCAGTGCGCCTCGCCGGTCTTCCTGGTGAAGGCCGCCGGCGCCGTGAGAAAAGACGCGCCGGCTTCGGCCAGTGCGCGATACAGCGCCGGAAAACGGACGTCGTAGCAGATGGTCATGCCCAGCCTGCCCCAGGGCAGGTCCGCTATCACGGCCGTCTCGCCCGGCTGATAATTAGCGGACTCCCGATAGCTTTCGCCGCCTTCGAGATCGATATCGAACATGTGGATCTTGTCGTAGCGCGCGAGGATGTCGCCGGACGGCCCGATCAGGAACGAACGGTTGACCGCTTTCTCTTTCGTGAGCCGCAATGCCAGCGAGCCGACGTTGAGATGAATTTTCAGTTCGCGCGCAAGATCGCGATAACCGCTGAGCGAACGGTCCTCATCCTCGGTGCGAAGATGCTCGAACAGCGCGGCGCGATCCGCCTGCATGATGTTGCTGACTTCGGGAGTCTGCACGAAGTCGGCGCCCCGCCCCGCCGCCTCGCGGATCAGCCTGGAGCCTTGCTCGAAGTTCGGCTCGGGAAGGAGACCGCTCCGCATCTGGATCATCGCGGCGACGAAAGTGGGCTGGGTGTTCATGTCCTTGCCTTTCGCCCCGCGAAAACAGAGCAAGGCTTGCGGGTCGAGGCTCGATTATATGGGGGCTTTCATGGTGTCGACAACCCGCGCGAAGACCAGCACGTCGACCTGGGCGGCCTTCGCGCGCAGCAGGACGCGCGCGCAGGCATCCACCGTGGCGCCGGAGGTCAGGACATCGTCGATCAGGATGACGCGGCGACCCTGAACATGGCCGGCGCGTTCCGCCGCCACCTTGAACGCGCCCTGTACATTGCGTGCGCGGTCATTTCGCGACAATCCGACCTGTTGCCGGGTCGGACGGATGCGCCGCAGCGTGTCCGGTGCGACCGGCACGCCGGATTGCCGGGCGATGACATGCGCCAGCATCCCCGATTGGTTGAAGCGGCGGCTCCAGCCGCGCTGCCAGTGCAGCGGCACCGGGATCAGGAGGTCGGCGCCGTCGAGCAATCCGGATCCCGCGCGGGCCATCCAGCGGCCCATCACGGGCGCGAGATCGGTGCGGTCCTGATACTTCAATGCATGGACCAGCACCTTGGCGACGTCGTCATAGCGCACGGCGGCGCGGGCGCGCTGATAGGCTGGCGGGTTGGCGATCGCCTCCATCGACAGCATGTCGGAACCCGGATCATAAACAAAGGGCGTGCCGAGGCGAGGACAATAAGGCGGTTCGATGAACGACAGTTTGGCCCAGCAATCGGCGCAGACGCCGACACCGGCGACCGGTTCGCGGCAGGCCACGCATAGCGTCGGCAGCGCGATGTCGAGCGCCATGCGCGCCGCATGGGACATGGTCTCGCGGCACGCGCGCCATGCGCCGCGCAAAAGGCGGGCCCGGTGTGGCGAAACCAGATTGTCCGTCGAGAGTTCCACGTCCCGAAGCTAGCGCCGGTGCGGATGGGGCTCAAGCGAACTTGCATCGCCCCTTTTGGATGGCGAGCGAAAAGCGTACCAAGCCGCATGGCTCCGGACCCCTCATCTCCGCCCGTTCTGTTCGACCGCGTTTTGCTGCGCGCGCGACAGGAACGCGCGGCCAGAGCGGGAGCCGTGCCGTTTCTGCTCGATCGCGTCGCGGAGGATATGGCGGAGCGGCTGAATGCCGTGTTGCGTGATCTTCAGCACGCGGCGGATATCGGCACGCCCGGCGATCAGGTGCGCGATGCTCTCTCCGTCCGGATTCGGGAGCCTGCGCGCGTCAAACTCCCGGTTGACGAGAGCGAAGCGGTGAGGCTGTCGCCTGACTCTCTCGATCTCGCCGTCTCCGGACTTGCCTTCCAGTTCGTCAACGATCTTCCCGGCCTGCTGGTGCAGATCCGCAGGGCCCTGAAGCCGGACGGGTTGCTGCTGGCGGCCACGATCGGTGGCGAGACGCTGACCGAATTGCGTCAGGCGTTCGCGATGGCCGAGGCGGAGTGTGAGGGAGGCATCTCGCCGCGCGTCGCGCCGTTCGCCGACCTTCGCGATATCGGTTCGCTGCTGCAACGCGCGGGCTTCGCGCTGCCGGTGACGGACGTCGACCGCGTCGTGGTGCGCTATGATGATGCTTTCGCGCTGATGCATGATCTGCGCGGCATGGGCGCGACGAATGTGCTGACCGAGCGTCGCCGCAGGCCGTTACGCCGCGCAACCCTGTTGCGAATGGCGCAGATCTATCATGAGCGCTTTTCTGATTCGGACGGCCGCATCCGCGCGACCTTCGATATCGTGTGGCTCTCGGGATGGTCGCCGCATGAGAGCCAGCAGAAGCCGTTGCAGCCGGGTTCGGCGAAAGCGAGTCTGGAGGAAGCGGTGAGGAACACTTCAAAAGAAAAGCCAGGCCGGGAATAAGGTTTCGTCATGGCCGGCACAACGCCGGGCATGACGAGGTTCTGGCTACATCAACAACTCGACCAGCGGCGGAATCAGAGGGATATCCGCGGGCGGCATCGGATAGTCGCGAAGCCTGTTGGCCCGGACCCACTTCAGCGTCTGCCCCTCATTCGAGGTCACCGTGCCTTCCCAGCGCCGGCAGACGTAGAGCGGCATCAGCAGATGGAAGCTCTCGTAGGCGTGGCTCGCGAAGGTCAGCGGCGCCAGGCAACCCTCCTGCGTCACGATGCCGAGCTCCTCGCGCAGTTCACGAATCAGCGCCTCTTCGGGACGCTCGCCCGGCTCGAATTTGCCGCCGGGGAACTCCCACAGGCCGGCAAGCTGCTTGCCTTCCGGCCGCTGCGCGATCAGCACCCGGTTGTCGGCGTCGATCAGGGCACAGGCGACGACCAAAATGAGTTTCACGACCTGTAATCGCCGTTGATCGCGACATACTCCTTGGTGAGGTCGCAGGTCAGCACGCGGTCGCGTCCCTTGCCGAGGCCGAGCGTCGTCTTGATCTGAATCCTGTCGTTCTTCATGGCTTTCGAGACTTCCGCCTCGTCGTAGGACGGATCCCGCGCGCCGCTTTTGGCGACGCGAATGCCGTTGAAATAGATCGACAGCTTGTCGCGGTCGGCCGGCTCGCCGGCCTTGCCGACCGCCATGACCACGCGGCCCCAGTTGGCGTCCTCGCCGGCGATCGCGGTTTTCACCAGCGGTGAGTTGGCGATCGATTTGGCGATTTTTCGCGCCGAAGCCTTCGAGGTCGCGCCCTCGACGATGACCTCGACCAGCTTGCGCGCGCCTTCGCCGTCGCGCGCCACCTGCTCGGCGAGATCGGCCAGCACGCCGCGAAAGGCTTTCACGAACGCTTTGAGGCGCGGATCGCTGGCGCGCGAAATTTTTGGCGCGCCGCGAGCGCCTGCGGCTCCGGTCGCGAAGGCCAGCAGCGTATCGGAAGTGGAGGTGTCGCTGTCGATGGTGACGGCGTTGAAGGTGTCCTCGACGCCGCTCTTCAACAACGATTGCAGCGCCGTCGCCGTAATCGGCGCATCGGTGAAGACGAACGAGAGCATGGTCGCCATGTCGGGCGCGATCATGCCGGCGCCCTTGGCGATGCCGTTGATGGTGACGGCGGTCTTGCCGAGCTTCACGCTCGCCGTCGCCACTTTCGGAAAGGTGTCGGTGGTCATGATGGCGTGCGCCGCGTCCATCCAGCGGTGCGGGGCGGCATCACTCACCAAGGTCTCCAGCACGCCGTTGAACTTCGTGGCGTCGAGCGGCTCGCCGATCACGCCGGTCGAGGCGAGATAGATATCCGACGCCTTGCAGCCGGCCGCCTTGGCGGCGATGCCGGCGGTCAGCTTGGTGGCCTGGCGGCCGGTCTTGCCGGTGAAGGCGTTGGCGTTGCCGGAATTCACCACCAGCGCCAGTCCCGCCCTCGATGAATGAGCGTCTTTCAGGCGCGCCCGGCACCATTCGACCGGCGCCGACGGACATCGGGATCTGGTGAATACGCCGGCCACCGTGGTGCCTGCGTCCAGCAGCGCAAGCAGCACGTCGGTGCGGCCCTTGTAGCGGATGCCGGCGGCGGCGGTCGCGAGGCGAACACCTGCGATCTCAGGCATGTCCGGGACATCGGTCGGGGCGAGGGGAGATATGGCGGTGGACATGCGTGTGACCTGGCGACAGCAAATTTCGTCATGGCCGGATTTATTCCGGCCGTCCACGTCTTTACCGTACGGAGCGTCTGCCAAGGACGTGGATGGCCGGGACGTCTGCGTGAAGACGCGCTTCGCGCTTTTGCCCGGCCACGATGTTTTTCAATACTATCGGTTCTAGCGAAGTGACAGCGAATTTTACTTCTTCGCCGGCGTTTTGCTGTCGGCGGGTTTGGCGGGGCTTGTTTTGTCCCCGTCGGCGCTTGCCGGTTCGGCGGGCTTGTTCAAACGCTCGATCTTGGCTGTCTCGCGCAGCTTGGCGACATACTCCGCCTGCGCCTTTCGTGTCACGAACTGCTCGATCTGGGGCTTTACCTGATCGAAGTCCGGGGCCTTGCGGGCGCGCTTTTCCTCGACCTTGATGATATGCCAGCCGAACTGGGTTTTGACCGGATCGGAAATCTTGCCCGGCTCCAGCGCGAAGGCGACTTTCGAGAAGTCCGGCACCATCTGCTCCTTGGTGAAGAAGCCGAGGTCGCCGCCGTCGGAGGCGCCCGGATCCTTGGATTCCTTCTTGGCGAGCTCGGCGAAGTCCGCGCCCTTCTTCAGTTCCTCCTCGACCTTCTTGGCTTCTTCCTCGGTCGGAACCAGGATGTGGCGGGCATGAACCTCCTGTTCGCTGGTGATCTGCTTGGAGGCATCCGTATACACGGTCTTCATGGCGCTGTCGGTGAGCGCGGCCTTGCCCTCGGACACCAGCAGCCTGTCCATCAACAGCCGGTCGCGGGCGAAGGCGAGCCTTTTCTTGAAATCCTCGCTGTTTCCGACCTTCTTTTCTTCGGCGGCCTTGGCGATGATCTTCATGTCGATCAGGAACGCCAGCACGTTCTCCTGCCTGGCCGCCGGCTCCATTTGCGCAAGGCTCGGACCCATCTCTTCCGCGGCGAGATTGACGTCGCTCTGGCGAATCTCGGAGCCGTTCACTTTCGCCAGCACGGGATTCGCATCATCCGCGTGGACCGGCGTGCCGGCGAGCAGAACCGCGGCCAGGCAGCCGCCGAGAACGGACGAGACCAGGCGAACGCGCAGAAAGTGTTTCGTTGCGGGCAATGAGATGGTCATGGGAAGTCCTTGATCTCCAGGAGGAGGATGTGGGCGGCGGACACTCGCTCAATCGCGGGGTCTTGGCAACGCGAAAACTCTGTCAAAATCATGAACCCCGGACAGGCGGACATCGCCGTTTCCGCCGTGGGGACTTTCCGGATCCGCGCTCCCGCCACCGTTGACAACCCACGGGGCCGGCCATATTTCTGCCGGACGGTCGACAGCAAAGGCTGGTTCTGGCTATCCTTTTGCGATTGAACCCTGGGTCGCCGAATTTCAACCCATGATGCGGACGCTCGGCTTTCGGGACTTTCAGCCCTGATGCGTCACGATGAGTTGAGTTGATAGGCGGTTCATGCGGTGGTTCCGAAGTTCGCTAGGGAAGGCGCTGCAGAGCGAGCTTCGGTTCAGGACACGAGAGTCTGCTTCAACGGCGTTGAATCAGACTCGTCGCTTATCTTTTTGTTGGAGCATGATCTTTTCCGAAAACCGGTTTCCACTATTTCGGGATCATGCCCTAGAGCGTTTTTGAGCGGGATTGCCGGTTCGCGTGAAGCAAACTCGTTGCCGCTTCTGAATTCAGAAGCGGAGGGCCCAGGAGACGACCACATGGCTGCAACGGCGAATCGCGAAGACAGGAATTTGGGATGATCGGCGCGTTTGCCCGCAAGTTTTTCGGTTCCGCCAACGATCGGCGGGTCAAGGGATATCAATCCCGCGTCAAAGCCATCAACGCCCTGGAGCCCGAAATCGCCGCGCTGTCGGACGAGGCGCTGCGGGCGCGCACCGCCGAGTTCAGGCAGCAGCTCGCGAACGGCAAGACCCTCGACGACCTCCTCGTTCCCGCCTTCGCCACGGTGCGCGAGGCTGCCAAGCGAGCCCTCGGCCAGCGGCATTTCGACGTGCAGTTGGTCGGCGGCATGGTGCTCCACGAGGGCGACATCGCCGAGATGAAGACCGGCGAAGGCAAGACACTGGTCGCCACGCTTGCCGTTTATCTCAACGCGCTCGCCGGCAACGGCGTTCACGTCGTCACCGTCAACGATTATCTCGCAAGCCGCGACGCGGGCTGGATGTCGCAGGTCTACTCTTTCCTTGGCCTCACCACCGGCGTGATCGTGCATGGCCTGGACGACGTCGAGCGCAAGGCGGCCTATGCCTGCGACATCACCTACGGCACCAATAACGAATACGGCTTCGATTATCTCCGCGACAACATGAAGTATCGCCTGGAGGACATGGTCCAGCGCGAGCACTTCTTCGCGATCGTCGACGAGGTCGACTCGATCCTGATCGACGAAGCGCGGACGCCGCTGATCATTTCCGGTCCACTCGACGATCGCTCCGAGTTCTACAACACCATCGATACCTTCATGCCGAATCTCGAAAAGGTCGCTGACTACGAGATCGACGAGAAGCAGCGCACGGTCGCACTCACCGAGGCCGGCATGGAGAAGATCGAGACGCTGTTGCGCGACGCTGGTCTGCTCAAAGGCGACTCGCTCTACGACGTCGAGAACGTCTCCGTCGTCCACCACATCAACCAGGCGCTGCGCGCGCATTCGCTGTTCACCCGCGACAAGGACTATATCGTTCGCGGAGGCGAGGTCGTCATCATCGACGAATTCACCGGCCGCATGATGCCGGGCCGCCGCTACTCGGAAGGACTGCATCAGGCGCTGGAAGCCAAAGAGCATCAACCGGTGCAGCCGGAGAACCAGACGCTCGCCTCGATCACGTTCCAGAACTACTTCCGGATGTACAAGAAGCTCGCGGGCATGACCGGCACCGCGGCGACGGAAGCTGACGAACTGGCCGACATCTACAAGCTCGAGGTCGTGGAAATTCCGACCAACCTGCCGATCGCGCGTCTCGACGAGGACGACGAGGTCTACCGGACCCAGAACGAGAAATATGCCGCGATCCTGGCCGAGGTCGAACGCGCCAATGCGCGGATGCAGCCGGTGCTGGTCGGCACCGCCTCGATCGAAAAATCGGAAGTGCTCGCCGACTATCTGAAGAAGCATGGCTACAAGCTGATCGACTTCGGCGACCCGAAATCGATGCGGAAGCTGTACGCCGCGGCTCGCGCCGGCAAACCGGCGAAGCTGTTCGCGGTGCTGAACGCCCGCTTCCATGAGCAGGAAGCCTATATCGTCGCCGAGGCAGGCGTGCCCGGCGCGATCACCATCGCCACCAACATGGCCGGTCGCGGCACCGATATCAAACTCGGCGGCTCGCTGGAGATGCGCGCCCAGTTCGAGACGGCCGACATCGCCGACGAAGCCGAGAAGCAGGCGAAAATCGCGGAGATCAAGGCCGATATCGAGCGCTTCCGCGACATGGTGCTCAAGGCGGAGGAAGTCGTCGAGATCGAGCCGGCCAAGGGCTCGAAGCCGGCCAAGACCGTGACCCACCCCGGTGGGCTCTATATCATGGGCTCCGAACGCCACGAGTCGCGGCGCATCGACAATCAGTTGCGCGGCCGCGCCGGTCGTCAGGGCGATCCCGGCCGCTCGAAATTCTTCCTGTCGCTGGATGACGACCTGATGCGGATCTTCGGATCGAATCGGCTCGACACCATGCTGCAGCGGCTTGGCCTCAAGGAAGGCGAGGCCATCACCCACCCCTGGATCAACAAGGCGCTGGAGAAGGCGCAGCAGAAGGTCGAGGCGCGCAACTTCGACATCCGCAAGAACCTGCTGAAGTACGACGACGTACAGAACGATCAGCGCAAGGTGATCTTCGAGCAGCGCGTCGATCTGATGAAGAACGAAAGCGTCGCGGAAACCGTCGCCGACATGCGCCATGCGTTCGTCGAGGATCTCGTCGCCAAGCATGTTCCGGAGAATCAGTATCCTGAGCAGTGGGATGTCGCCGGCCTGAAAGAAGAGCTGAAGCGCGTGCTCGACATCGAGTTGCCGGTCGATGAATGGGCCGCGGAAGAGGGCATCGCGGGCGAGGAGTTGCTGTCGCGCATCGAAAGCCGCGTCGACGAGCATATGGCGGCCAAGGTCGGGCAATGGGGCCCCGACGTCATGCGCTATGTCGAGAAGACCATCCTGCTGCAAACCCTGGATCATCTCTGGCGCGAACACCTGGTGATGCTCGATCATCTGCGTCAGGTCATCGGCCTGCGCGGCTATGGCCAGCGCGATCCGCTGCAGGAATACAAGTCGGAGGCCTTCTCCCTGTTCGAAAGCCTGATCGCTCATCTGCGCGAGGCGGTGACGGGGCAATTGATGCGCGTCGAGATCGTGCCGCCCGAGGAGGAGCAGCCGGCGCTGCCTGAGATGGAGGCCCATAAGTTCGATCCCACCACCGGCGAGGACGAGATGGCGCTCGCGCAAAGCAGTTTTGCCAGAGCGTCACTGGCGTCGGCGGGAGGTGAGGACCATTCCCGCCGTGACCCGAATGATCCCGCGAGTTGGGGCAAGATCGGCCGCAATGAGGATTGTCCCTGCGGTTCGGGCAAGAAATACAAGCATTGCCACGGCCGCTACGCGTGAAGTGCGCATCGTGGTCGCTTAAGATGCCCCCTCTCAGAAGCAACTTTAGAGCCTTTCGCTTCTGATGGAATCAGAAGCGAGGCTCCATAATCTTGATTTAACGCGTTTTCTTCACGCGAACCGGTCATCCATCCTCGGGTCGAGCCCGAGGACATGCTTCGCCCGAAAACGCTATAGAGTTGAGCGTACCGTGCGGCTGCTTGCGTGAATATTAACCGAGGCGCGGAGAGCTTTACGGGGTTACCGAGAAGCGGCTGTCGAACGAGTTCGATGACGCTGCCGGCGTCGTGCTCTGAGTCGGGGCCGGCGACGCATTCGTGGATCCCGATTGCGGACGCGCGGTTGCGACGTGTTCAGGCCTGGCTGTTTTTTCGGCCGTCTTCTCTGTCGTTTTAGGCGCCGCGCGCTTCGCTGCGACCGGGCGAGAAGAAACGTTGCGCGCCGGAGTTGCCGTCTTCGGCCTGGCCGAGCCAGACTCGCCGGACGTGGCCGAAGCGGTTGCATTGGTCGTGGCGGTGGTGTCGGCGTCTCCAAAACCCATCTTGTGAGCAAGATTGGTGAAGATGTTGCTCGGCTTGGAGGGAGCCAGCAGAGCCGATGACGGCCGTACGTCAGTCTCCGGCTCATAGGAGGCCGCGGTTGTCGCTGGCGCCGAATTGCGAGGCGGGTTCACCGTCGGTGGAATGGTGCCGGGCGCCGACGAAAACGCCGTGGCCTTGATGTCGGATTCGCCGGGGTCTGAAAGCCCCGTCTGGCCGCCCGGCAGTTTGGCTGCGAACACCCGGTTCATGCCGCCATCGATCCCGGTGTTGAGTCTGGCGACCGGCGTCCCTTTCGAGATCAGCTTGGCTATTTCGGTGTTGTCGCGCTGCTGTTTGTCGCGTACGGCGCTTGCGATGTCGTCGGGCACCGCGTAGGCGGGACATCTCGCCGAGGCGTTGAACTCGAGCGGCCGGGTTGAGCCGGGCGGTGGCGCCGGATCGAACACGTACTTGCGCTCGCAGAATGCGACCTTCGGCTCTTGACGCGTTACCTCGAAATGATCGTTGCCTTCCTTGATCATTTTCCAGAACGGCATGTTCGGATTGTTGCGGTGCTTCGCCAGATTCGCAGCCGTCATGCGGAATGGATAGGCCTGGAACTGGAAGGCGCGCTGACCGCCGAAGAATGATTCCCGTCCGACAGCGTAGATCTCGGCGATCTGCTCGTCGGTCATGGCGTAGCATCCGCGGGAGGAACAGTCGCCGTGCACCATCAATTGGGAACCGGTGCGTCCCAATGACTTGTCGAACTCATTGGGGTAGCCGGTGTTGAACGAGAGATAATAGGAAGAGCGTGGGTTCATCTGCGCGGGCGTGATGCTGTAGAAGCCCTCCGGAGCCTGACGGTCTCCCTCGCGCGTCTTGGGGCCGAGATCGCCGGACCAGCGGCAGATCGGGTAGCTCTTGAGCAGGGCGAACTTGCCGGATCGGTCCTGCTTCCAGACTTCCAGTTCGGCTTCCTGTTTGAACAGCCGAATCAGGATGGGCGATTGCAGCTCCATGTCCTTCGCGGTCATGGCCGCGACGAGCTTGGGCGAGACCGGCCGGTTGGCCTTGGCGTTGCTCGCGAGCGAGGCGTCGTCGGTGTTGCAGCCGGCCAGAAGCGCACTGCCCATCAGCACGGCGGAGGTCATGATCGTGCGAGCGATCGAACGATTGATCAAAGCAAAGCTCCGCTAGGGACGGGCAAGCCTCCACCCCGAATTCATGGCGTCGTGCCCCAAGCCATTGAATAAAATAATATCCTTAAGCATCTGTGCCCGCAAGCTGAGCGGAACCGAACGAGGTGAACTCCGACCTCGATGGTGAATGGAGACTAAATATTCCGGACGGGGCTGAATTAGGGCGGTTCGGCGGCTTCCGGAAAAGCCATATTCTGGAATGGAGCAAACCGGGAAGGGCCATGGGTTTCCGGCTGAAACGTTCACCGGCGATCCGGAAGAGGCACGGAATGCGTCTCGCCCGAAGAAGCGGAGCGTGCGCTCAGCCCAGTTTACGCCCGATATCGATAAACTTCTGACGACGCTGCTGACGAAGCGAATCACGGTCGAGGGTGCGCAGATCGTTCAACGCGCCGGCGATGGCGTCCCCGGTCAGCGCGATAACGGCGGCGGGATCACGGTGCGCGCCGCCCGCCGGTTCCTTGAGGATGGCGTCGATCACGCCGAACCGCAGCAGATCCTGCGCGGTGATTTTCATGTTGGTCGCGGCTTCCTGTGCCTTGCTGCTGTCGCGCCAGAGAATCGATGACGCCGCTTCCGGCGAGATCACGCTATAGATCGCATGCTCCAGCATCAGCACGCGGTTGGCGGTCGCGATCGCGATCGCGCCGCCGGAGCCGCCCTCGCCGATGATCACCGCGACATTGGCGACGCCGAGCGAGAGACACGCGTCGGTGGAGCGAGCGATCGCCTCGGCCTGGCCGCGTTCCTCGGCGCCGATGCCGGGATAGGCGCCGGCGGAATCGACCAGCGACAGCACGGGAATGTCGAAACGGTCGGCCATATCCATCAGCCGGACCGCCTTGCGGTAGCCTTCGGGGCGCGCCATCCCGAAATTGTGCTTCAGCCGGCTTTCAGTGGTTGCGCCCTTTTCCTGTCCGATGACGCAGATGCTTTCGCCGCGGAAGCGGCCGAAGCCGCCGATCAGCGCGTCGTCCTCGCCGAACTTGCGGTCTCCGGCCAGCGGCGTGAACTCGGTGATCAGGCCCTTGACGAAATCAGAGAAGTGCGGGCGCTGCGGGTGCCGCGCCACCTGGGTTTTCTGCCAGGGCGTCAGGTTGGCGTAGAGATCCTTCAGGGCCTGCGCGGCTTTCTCCTCGATGCTGGAAATTTCCTCGCTGATGTCGCTGCCGGAGGCGGCGAGCGCACGCAGTTCGTCGATCTTGGAATCGAGCTCGGCGACGGGTTTTTCGAAATCGAGGTAGCTGCGCATGGGATCGGGCATTCCAGCAGTATAGAGACGAAGGCGCGTGGAGGGGAAATCTGTCGATAGGAGAGAGAAAGGTCCTTTTATTCAAATATTTAGGAGGTAGGTAAAACGTGTCTTCGAGGGCGGGTCAAGTGCGGGTGGGTGCGAGCGCTCTTTCGCGGCTGATCAGCGTTGAGTCAAGGGCGAAGCGGAGGCGCGGAAGTTGAGGCCTTCGGCGGCGTCGCCGCTGAATGGCGTTCATGATGAGCGCCGGTCAGGCTTCCGCCAGCGGGTGCAGATCGCGCACCAGGCTTTTCAGGCGCTCTTCCACGACGTGGGTGTAGATTTGTGTGGTCGAGATGTCGGTATGGCCGAGCAGAGTCTGCACGATCCGCAGGTCCGCGCCGTTGTGCAGCAGATGGCTCGCGAAGGCATGGCGCAGCACGTGCGGCGAGACCAGCCGGGGCGCGAGGCCGGCCGCCGCCGCGAGTTCCTTCAACTCGCGGGCAAAGTGCTGGCGTGTCAGGTGGCCGCTTTCGCCGAACGACGGAAACAGCCAGCTCTGTCGCGGCGACGCGGCTTTCCCTGCGCCGCGCTGATCCGCCATCGCCTGGAGATAGTCGGCCATCGCCTGTCGCGAGGCATTGTTCAGCGGCACCAGCCGTTCCTTGTCGCCCTTGCCGCGCACCACGATCATGCGAGCATCGCGCCGCGCCGCCGACAGCGGTAGGGAGACCAGTTCGGAAACGCGCAGGCCGGTGGCGTAAAGCACTTCCAGCAGGCAATAGAGCCGCGCCGCGCGCAATCGCCGGGCAGGTGGGGCGTCCGGAGTTTCGGCGTCCGCCTTCGCGTGAGCGAGCAGGCGGTCGACATCCGTTATCGACAGGACTTTGGGCAGGCTGCGTCCCCGCTTTGGCCCTGAAAGGATGGCCGCGGGATCGTCGCTCCTGACGCGCTCGCTCAGCAGGAAACGAAACAGGTGGCGCATCGCCGACAGGCGTCGTGCGACGCTCGATGACTTGAAGCCCCGGAGGTCGAGGTCGTTGAGATAGTCTCTTAGCGTCTGCGTCTCGGCGATGATGAAATTCCGCCGCGCACGGGCGAGGAACGCGGATAAATCCTCGAGATCCCGGCGGTAGGCGTCGAGCGTGTTCTCGCCGGCGCCTTGCTCGGCCGCCAGCATGTCGAGGAACAGGGCGACCAACTTCGCGTCGGAGGAGTTATTGGATCTCATGCGGCGGCCTATAACGTTTTCGAGCGAAGCATGACCTCGAGCTTGACCCGAGGATGGATGACCTGTTCGCGTAAAGAAAACGCGTAAAAAAAAGCTCGAGCCCGACCCTGATTCCGTCAAGCCGGAATAGCTCTAGTGGAGTGGATTTGACATTCGCTACCCAGTTTGCAGCGAACGCGAGAAGCGAATGTCAAATCCAAAACTCCACTAAAAACCCATATTTGCTAGTGGTCCTTTGATTCTAACATTTGCAAGAAACCCCTGCCGCAACGGGATGCAAATGTTAGAATCGGACCACTAGCAGCTATTTCTTGAGAAACTTGTCCGGGTGGACGGTGACCGTCATGTCCCGCGGCGTCGGTTCGACGAAATTCGCCAGCCCGAGAATCACGCCGTAAGCGATCGCACCGAGCACGGCGACGATGGTCAGGAAGCGGAACAGGCTGGGCATTTACGGTCCCGAGCACGATATTGACCTTCAGGCGAATGCCGCAAGTACCAACATGTTCGCAAGTCAGGTGCAAGAGTCTCTGGCAACGCCCTCGACGAGAGTAGTATAGCTGGCCGGGAGACGGCGGTTCCAGTCTGACATCGCCCTCCGCCCAGCGAATGTTCTTAACCGAGTATCAGGATCAAGAAGGGTCGTCGTGAGCTTTGGATCTGACATTCTCCGTCGGAAATCGCGGAAGGTCCGAATGTCGAATCCGTTTCGGGCGCGCAGCCATGTTCCGGCAGGTGTCCCTTGACGTCCGAAACCGTTTCATCGGCCAGCTTCGGAGCATCCCCCGAGACCGCCGTTGTCGCGGCGCTCGCGGGGCGGTCGCTGGCGCTTGTCGGCATGATGGGAGCCGGCAAGTCCACCATCGGGCGGCGACTGGCGGCGCGCCTCAGGATGCGATTCGTCGATGCCGACGCCGAGATCGAGCTTGCGGCCGGAATGCCGATACCCGAAATTTTCGAAACCCACGGCGAGCCCCATTTCCGGGATGGCGAGGCGCGCGTGATCGCGCGGTTGCTGAATGGCGGCCCGATCGTGCTCGCAACCGGCGGCGGCGCCGTGCTGCGCGAGGAGACCCGGGCACGCCTCTCCGAACGGGCGGTCTCGATCTGGCTGAAGGCGGACGCCGAGGTGATCCTGCGCCGGGTCAGGCGCCGCGCCGACAGGCCCTTGCTGCAAACGGCCGATCCCGCCGCGACGATCAAGCGCCTCATCGCCGAGCGCGAGCCCATCTACCAACAGGCGGATATCACCGTCGCCTCGCGCGACGTGCCATACGAATGGATCGTCGATGAATGCATCGGCCTGCTTCACCGCAGGCTTTGCCGCGGCGAAACGACCGCTCCGAAACTAGGCGAAACGCGATGAGAGACCCTGACGAGGGATTTGACACCACGCAATGACCATTCCGTTGAAAAAATCAGACCCGATCACGGTCGATGTCGCGCTCGGTGAGCGTTCCTATGACATTGTCATCGGCCGGGGCATCCTGCCGTCGCTGGGCGAGCGGATCGCCGCATTGCGTCCCGGCGCGCGCGTCGCCGTCGTCACCGACGCCTGTGTCGCCACTCATTGGCTTCAGCGAGCCGAGGCATCGCTGACCGGCGCCGGTCTCACAACCTCGCGGATCGTCGTCGACGAAGGCGAGGTTTCGAAGAGTTACGCAGGCGTCGAATTTGTCTGTGAGGAACTGATCAAGGCCAGGATCGAGCGCAACGATCTTGTCGTCGCGCTTGGTGGCGGCGTGGTCGGTGATCTCGCGGGCTTCGCCGCCGCGATCGTACGCCGTGGCGTCGATTTCGTGCAGGTGCCGACGTCGCTGCTGGCGCAGGTGGATTCGTCCGTGGGCGGCAAGACCGGCATCAACTCGCCGCAGGGCAAGAACCTGGTCGGCGCCTTTCACCAGCCGATCCTGGTGGTCGCGGACACCGCCGTGCTGGATACCTTGTCGCCGCGTCAGTTTCGCGCCGGCTATGCTGAAGTCGCCAAATACGGACTGATCGGCGATGAGGCGTTCTTCGCGTGGCTGGAAGCCCACCATGCCGATATCGTCAAGGGTGATGCGGCGCGCGAGCACGCGGTCGCCACCAGTTGCCGCGCCAAGGCTGCCATCGTCGCCCGCGACGAGCGCGAGAGCGGCGAGCGTGCGTTGCTCAATCTCGGCCATACCTTCGGCCACGCGCTGGAAGCGGCGACCGGATTCTGCGGGCGTCTTTATCACGGCGAGGGCGTTTCGATCGGCATGGTGCTGGCCGCCGAACTCTCGGCGCAACTCGGAATGATCGCAGCCGCCGACGTGTCCCGTATCGAGAGACATCTGGCGGCGGCGGGTCTGCCGACGCGCTTGCAGGACATCGCCGGCTTCAGGCAGGAGGGGCTGGCCGATGCGGATGCGCTGATGACGCTGATGGCGCAGGACAAGAAGGTCAAGCGCGGCCGGCTGACCTTCATCCTGCTGAAGGCGATCGGTCAGGCGGTGGTGTCAACGAATGTCGAGCCCTCGATGGTTCGGGATTTTCTCGCCCGCAAGCTGGCGGACGCGCCGGCCTAGACGATGAGTTCAACTCTCCAGATACTGCTCGCCGTGCTGCTGCTGGCCGCCAACGGGTTCTTCGTCGCGGCGGAGTTCGCGCTGGTGAAAAGCCGCGGCTACCGCGTCAAGGCGATGGTGGAGCGCGGTCAGTTCGGCGCGCGGCTGATGCGCGACATCATGGGCAACATCGAGGCCTATCTCGCCTGCTGCCAGCTCGGCATCACCATGGCGTCGCTCGGTCTCGGCTGGGTTGGCGAGCCCACGGTGGAGGCGCTGCTCGCTCCTCTGCTGCGGCCGCTCGGCATGCCGGAACCGGCGCTGCATTTGACCGCGTTCCTGACCGGATTTCTTGTATTCTCGTCGCTGCACATCGTGATCGGCGAGCAGGTGCCGAAAACGCTGGCGATCCGGCAGCCGGAGCCGGTGTCGCAGTGGATCGTCTATCCGCTCCATGCCTCCTATGTCCTGTTCTACCCGCTGAACTGGCTGCTCAACTCGGCCTCGCGCGCCATCCTGCGCGCGCTTCGCGTCAAGGAAGTCTCGCAACATGACGTGTTGACCGGCGCGGAAATCGAAGGGCTGATCGGTGAATCCGCCGAGCACGGCGGAATCGAAAGTGGCGAGGCCGAATACATCCAGAATGTGTTCCGCTTCGGTGACCTCGCGGTGTCGGACGTGATGGTTCATCGCACCGCGATGGTGACGATCAATGCCGATTTGCCTCCGGAGGATCTGGTGCGCGAGGTGCTGGCCAGCGAATACACCCGCATCCCGCTCTGGCGCGACAAGCCGGAGAACATTGTCGGCGTGCTCCATGCCAAGGATCTGTTGCGGGCGATTCATGCCTCGGAGGGCGATATAGCCCGCATCAACGTCAACGCGATCGCGTTGCCGCCCTGGTTCGTTCCGGAGATGCGCCCCGTTTCCGATCAGCTCAAGGCGTTTCGCCGCCGCAAGACTCACTTCGCGCTGGTGGTCGACGAATATGGTGAAGTCGAGGGCATGGTGACGCTGGAGGACGTTCTCGAGGAGATCGTCGGCGATATCTCCGACGAGCACGACGTGGTCGTCGCCGGCGTTCGGCAACAGGCCGACGGTTCGGTGGTGGTGGATGGTTCGGTGCCGATCCGCGATCTCAATCGCGCCATGGACTGGCATCTTCCGGACGAGGAGGCGACGACCATCGCGGGCCTCGTGATTCATGAGGCGCGTTCGATCCCCGAGCGGGGTCAGAATTTTACCTTTTACGGTTTCCGCTTCAGGGTTTTGCGGCGCGAGCGCAACCGCATCACGGCGCTGCGCATTCAGCCGGTGCCGCGTGGCGGGGAGGCGATCGAGAACAGGCCGAAACGGACGTGAATGTTGTCCTGAAGGGCGCGGGCGAGGGTGTTTCGCGAGCGCTGGAGGCTGTGCGTTTCTGACTCGATCAGTAGCGCGGGCGCTATGGCGTTTTCAGGCGAACACGACCGCGGATCAGCGCGCCGGCCTTATCACGATCGGATTTGTTACGAATCGGATTTGGCAAGGGCCCGGCCTTTCTTCTTGCCCGGAACCTTGTCCTCAATGAACTTGACGCCGATCTCGTCGCCGTTGACGCGGACCAGTTCACAGCGGCGAAAGGCGAGACCGGTCGACGACAGCACCAGAAAGAATTCCTTGAGGTTCAGCCCCTCGATCGAGTCCTTCACCTGAAGCCGCGCGCCGTTGTTGGAGATGTCCAGCATGGTGCATGGCCGTTGCCAGGTTCCGTCGATTCCCATCATCAGGACAGAATAGCCGGTGGCGAAGGTCACCCGATCCGCTTTTCGGTTGCCCCAGCTCATGGCTCAGATATCCGAAATGGCGATCGCCGTGTCCGGCGCGTCGGCCTTCCTCGCCGAGCCGCGGGCGGACCAGAAGCGGATGGTGCGTTGCGCCGATGACAAAGAGAGCGCGTCGAATACTTCGCGGCCGCTCTCGAATTCCTGCGCCGTCAGGGGACGGCAATGCGGGCGATTGCGAAGGATCATATGGGTCGTTGACCAGTTCAGCCGCGCGGCCTTGCAGGCAACGATCAACCCGTCGGGGCGAGGGTTGGCGAGCAGAGGCTCGATCGCTTCGATTCTCACCGAGTTCAGAAGCGAGAGCGCGGCGATGATGTGGGTATATTCGCCCTGTATTGCAAACCGGTTGATGGTCTGGTCGCCCAGCTTTCCGGCGCGGTTCAGGGCGAGCACCATCGATTCCGATTCCGCGTAGTTGACCGGCGCCAGGCTCGGAGAGGCGATCTGCTCGACCACTGACTGGATCGCCGCTTGAATCCTTGCGCGCATTTCAGGGGGCGCGACCTTGAGCAGACGCTCGCGCACCGCCGCGCTGGCTCGGGAAAGGAGTTCGCGGAGCACCTTGATCGGGAAGTCCAGTCGCAGCCCGAGCTTCTCGGCGAGCGCATCGTCCTTTTCCGAGCTTTCAACCAGGACCGCGTAGCCGCTTTCGGAAAAGCGCGCGCCGGTATTCCTGGCCAGCGTATGGGAGACCCGGGCGTCGCCGCGTTTGAGCAGCGCGTCGGTCACCCCTTCGCTCAGGGTTTCGCGGTGGGAAATGGCGAGCAAATGCTGCGGCCCGCGCAGGCTCGCGATTTCAATGAGGTCGCCTTCGGACAGCCCGCCTACACCACCATGAAGGTGCCCAGGAAGCTTGTGCCCGTGGTTCGCAGGCTGATCGCGTCGCTGCAATTCCCGGTCGATGTCTTCCGGTACGAGACGGGCCGTCAGCCTCGCGTTGGTGCGGCCAGGTGGCACGTAAAACACCAATTCCAGGTCCTTCGGTTGACCCTTGGGGAGGATGGCCGGACGCGACGTGCCTAACTGGTAGGGCATGCCATCGAGCGCGAACGGATCCGTCAAGATGCGCCCGCTGAAATCGTGGTTGTTGGCCACAACTTCCAGCGACGCACTCGTCCAATGTCCCGGTTTGAAATAAGTAAGCGAAGCGCCGGCGCTGTGCGGCTGGGTTCGCAGCGAAGTCAGTTCAAAGTCCGCTTTCTTCTTGTCCTGTCTGGCTCGTTCTTCAGCGAGTTTCTGTTCCAACTCCGTTGCGTTGTCGTCGCGACAACCGCCGCAGCCAGAAACCGTTAAGACCCCAAACCCAATTATGAACGCCAGGCAGAGCATCCGTCGCCGACATAGTGCAAGGCATGGCATGCGCACTTGGCCTTCTTTCCCATGGCAGTGGGCTTGGAACGTTCTTATCGACTCGCTCAATCGGTTGTATCCGCGGCGACCAACAGCAAATCCGCGTCACAAAGCAAGACGCGGAGTTGTGGCAACATTCTCTTCCATTGTGTTGGCATTGAACAACTTCGCAATATGCGGAGCAGAATTAGATTTCGCGATTCGGCTATGGTGCAACCGCATACTTGTCTTCGCCAATCCGCAACACGAGGCCGGCCTATGCCTCTATCCCCAGTTGCCGGGTTCCAGGGGGTTGACAAATGCGATGGAGGGCTCGTAGACTGTTGCACGGTTGACTGGTCGCAACGCTTCAATCGCGGCTGCCCATTGGCCAACCTTTGCCAAACGAAATCTAGCGACGATATCGCCATGCTGGCGGTCGACGCAGTGCTGCTGACGATCAAACATGGAGTCGAGTCTCGACGTGGTACTGCAAGGATGCGGGGCATGAGGCGGCAATATTTCGAGTCGCCATTTTCACGTCCCCGCATTCGAAGCGATCTCATTCCCTCGCTTCTCTATCCATTTCCCCCATATTCGCAGCCTGTTGTAGTTTGCTCTTGCCGATGGTTCTACCTCGCCCGGTGAAACTGCTTCCGGTGAAATCATTACAACATTCACGGACGGACAACGCTGCTAGCCCCTTCTGTGCATTGCCAGGGAGGCTTTGTGTGTTGTGCCGGGGTGTTCACGCCCAACCGGCTTAGGGAGTAATGCCGTACATGCCTCATGCTTCATCCCCTGCTTCTGTCATGTCGCCGATGATTCGTTCTGCGTCCCGCTCCATGAGTGCTGGCGAGGAACTGTTGGCGGCAAAAATCGAACGCGCCATCCGCCGCGGTACGAACGACAAAGTACGAAACCTGTCGGTCTACATTGCCGACGGGGCAGTCACGATCGAGGGCCGTTGCGCCACGTTCTACTGCAAGCAACTGGCTCAAACCGCCGCCTTTCCGTTGCTCAATAGCCAAGAACTCTCCAATCAGATCGAAGTCTGGTAGACCGTGCCGTGCCGCTCGGCATTGCTTAGCCCCAGTAGCACTGCTTGATTGGGGGTAAGGCCGACTGGATCGATTCGATCATCCAGGCGTTGCCAAACACTGGCGAAGGACAAATTGCGCTACCCATTCCTCGGGTTTTTTGCCCTTTAGCTGGGCCCTCTATTTTAGCGGGCCCCAGCGTTCCCTCCGGGACGTATTGAGCACTCCAGCTTGCCCGCTCGCCCTATTCTTTGGATGGTTTCAATACGGTCGGCCAAAATCGGAATTGAAGACGCCCGAGCCGTCGGTACTTCTTGACAACTCTCTAGTAGAGCAGTAGTTTGCTATCCAAGGCTGCCGGAGTTTGGTCTGCAGCTTTAGTAACATCATCGGCGTAAAGTGGCGCCGCGTGAGGCTCGCGCATGCAGGTCTCACTCGGCGTTTTTTTTTAGCATTCCCTTGGTTTTTGGGTGATTTCCTGGCGTAAACTGCCTGAATTCAGGCGGTGCGTCCCGCCAGGGTCGCTGTTTTCCTTGGGTTGGGATATGTCCATCCGCCACAACCGGCTTGAACGCCAATTGAGCAGGATGCATTAAACATTAGTCGTTTCAGGATTTGAGTTTGTGCGATTGGCGGCCGGGCTTGCCAGGCATGGTCCGTTGCACGGCCAGTAGCAGCCAACCGATAAGCTTACTGAGGTACCTGTCCCCGGCACGATCCGGACTCCCTCACGAACCGGGCGAAGTCTCCATGAATCCCAGCGAAGTGCTGAAAATCGTCGACGCGATTCACCGCGAGAAGAATATCGATAAGCAAATCGTCTTCGAGGGGATCGAGGCTGCGCTGATTTCGGCTCTTCGTAAGCATTACGGGGACGATGCCGAAATTTCGGTGGAGATCGATCGCAAGGATGGTACGATCCGCGCCACGCAAAGCGGCGTACCACTTTCCAGCGAGGAGGTGGAGGATCTGGCCGGACGCATCGGCGCCCAAACGGCCAAGCAGGTAATGATCCAAAAAATCCGCGAGGCCGAGCGAGACTCGTTATTCGACGAATACAGCGCCGAGCGAGGGCAACTCGTCACCGGAATTGTGCAGCGTT
>JAANMX010001059.1_pt1 | contig 33027 bp, 31 predicted proteins | sample 7279681 | NCBI WGS metagenome assembly JAANMX01 (sample SAMN14094542, study PRJNA606508) | bioreactor metagenome | isolation source: A lab-scale SPAN reactor treating ammonium-rich wastewater day 351 | place: Ireland: Galway | collected 2018-01-01 | reverse complement strand
TCAATATCTATGACGAGGACGGCGAACTGGTCTTCACGCAGCAGATCAACGGCAATGACGGCGTGGACTCCTTCACGTGGACGGGGGCGCACAAGGGCGGCGGGACCGTCGAGCCCGGAACGTATACCGTGCGGATTGACGCGATCGATTCAAGCGACAAGCCGCTCAAGACGTCAACGGTTGTGACCGGAAACGTGCGCGGAATCGAGACGCAGAACGGGCAGACATTCCTTCTGATCGGCGATCGTGCGGTGGCGATCGGCAGTGTGATTAACGTCAGCAAACCGCAAAGCACGGCTTAAGGCCGGAGGACCGGATTATGAATTTTAACTTTAAACAGATCAAACCAGCGTAAGGAGAACTCACATGGGACTTTTCGGAGCATTGTTCACAGGGGTTTCAGCCCTGTCTGCGCAGTCGCAGAAAACGGCGATCATCTCCAACAACATCGCCAACGTCAACACGAACGGGTTCAAGCGCTCGGAAGCTTCGTTCTTCAGCCTTGTGACGACCTCGACCAACACGTCGCGGTATTCGCCGGGAACGGTCACCGTGAACCGCATTCAGCGCGTTTCGCAGCAGGGGCCGATTTCGCAGTCGGAATCCTCGACGGATGCGTCGGTTTCGGGCAAGGGGTTCTTCGCGGTGAAGCGGGACTCGCTCGACAGCGCGCTGACCGAGTTCCTTTATACGCGGAACGGGCAGTTCAGCGAGGACTCACAAGGGTTCCTTAGAAACTCCGCCGGGTTCTTCCTTTACGGATGGCCGCTGGACGTGAACGGCGCCCTGCCCGCCAACCAGGGGGATCTGGACTCGCTGGTGCCGATCGACGTTGCGTTTCTGGGCGGATTGACGCGTCCGACGACGACGGCGGAGCTGGCCGTGAACCTTGACGCGGCGGAGGTGGACGCGGATTTCGCCTCCGTTCTGGCCGGGCAGCCGGACTTCTCCCGAGGATTGACGGTTTACGATACGCTGGGCAACCCGCAGAACCTGACCTTCCAGTTCTCCAAGACCTACGGGCCGCAGGCGGCAGCGATTTCCACGCTGGCCAACCAGACGGCGGCCACGAACCTGATTACCAATCTCGGCATGACGGACGGCGACCGGTTTACGGTCAATGACGGCACCACGACCATCACGCTTGAGGTCAATGACGGCGGCGCGGTCGGCGGCGGCGCGACGGGCGTGGAAACGGTCGGCGATATCATCAACGCGATTAACGCCAACCTGACGGACGCCACGGCGTTCATCGGGAATAACGGCGAGATCGTCATTCAGCATAACGAGTTCGTGACCGGCACTGAGACTTTGACCATCGCCAACACGGTGGGCACACCGCTCTCCGAGCTTGGGTTCACCGCCGGCGCCTTCGTCTCCGACGATATCGGCACCTCGGGCAACTATTCGAACGGTACGTTCGCGGACTCCCCGCCCTATAGCGGCGGCGAGTTCCCCGCCGTGCAGTTCCTTCCGGGTGACCCGCTCTATAACCCGCGCGGCTGGTGGCAGATGCGGATCATGGACCCGAACAATAACTCGCTGTCCGTGGGCCTCGTCAACTTCAACGGCGACGGGACGCTGAACGCCCTGCCCGACAATGAGGGGAATATCGACATCGAGCTTTCCAACATTAACTGGGGTAACGGCTCGGAGTTGCAGAACATCGATATCAACGTCTCAAGCTTCAGCCAGTTTTCAAGCGATTACACGGTTCTGTTCTCCGATCAGAACGGGGCGGAACTCGGCTTGCGGACCGGGGTGCAGATCGACCGGGAAGGCTTCGTGATCGCCCAGTTCTCGAACGGCGCGACCACGCGGCTTTATAAACTGCCGCTTGTCACCTTCGCCAACCCGAACGGGCTGCGCGAGGTTTCGGGAACGGCCTATACCGAGACGGAAGATTCCGGGGAGGAAAACCTGCGTGAGGCCGGAACGGGCGGCGCGGGCTTCCTTGAGCCCTCCACGCTTGAAAACTCCAACGTGGATCTTGCGGACGAGTTCGCGCAACTGATCGTCGCGCAGCGGGCCTATTCCGCAGGCACGAAGGTGATCAACACCGTGGACCAGATGACGCAGGAGCTGCTGCAGCTGCGGTAAGGATTAGGGGACCGGGCGGCGCCGCGACGGACAGGCCGCCCGCGCCCGATACAGAATAAGGAAGCCGTTTGTCCGGCGACGAGATTCGTCCCTGACCACCGGATTTCACGGTTTCCACGATGCGGAGCGGATTCGCCCAGAACGGGCGGCCCTTTCGCAGGCTGGACGCACCGGGGCTCTCTCTCCAACGGTCTTGCGACCCTCCCGGTGCGTCCTTTTTTTATTTTCCGAAGATTTTTCCCCGATTTTTCATGTACAATTTTGCCCTGAGAGAGCAAGGGAGCAAGGTATGCATAAACTGTATTTAGGATTCTGGAAATGAAGGTATTTTTGCTTGGTGCATACAGATTTTTTGTAATTCTCAATTTGGCTTTTTATACATCGGTCTTGCTGTGGGCAGGTTATGTTCTTTACCGAAATAACAGCGGCATGGACTTGGCCGGAAAGGTTTTTATCGAGAAGGAGCTTGGTCTTAAAAATTTTAAAGTTAAAAAGCATTTTGCGCCCTATTTCGAGGCGTTTGTCTTGCCGACGGGACTCTGGTGGTTAGAACTTGATGAGCCTTTTTCACCGGAAATGATTAACAATTCAAAACTCGGCTTATTTAAATATTTTGATTACCACTTTGCTACGATCGCCAAGAATATGTACCCGGTTGATTATTATCAATACAACCGAGAACAAATGACACCTGAAGAAATTATACAGGATCAGATTTTTAGAAGCTTTGGTGAAAAAACATCCGGTTTTGAAACTTACGTCGGCGTGAAAGTACATCTGGGAGACGATACGGTTTGTTATGCGGATAATTGCGATATTGTAATATTTGCCAAGGAAGGCGATAAAAATTTAATTTTTCAAATATCAGCCTACATGACTGACCGCAGAAGAGAGCTATGAGCTTCAAAAGCCTTGAAAACGCATTTGTGAATGCTGTTGTTGGATTCTTTAAGCTGTCTATTTTGGCTACGGCAACTTTTTTTATGATTACAGGCGCCGCTATTATGGGCGAGGTCTTTACGACTGCACCTTTGCACCATACCGCTAAAATTCTTATTGAGCATGAACTGGGCATAGGAAACTATAAACTCAAGAAAGCTTTTCATGAATATACTTTTATCGAGCCTGATGGTGTGTGGTGGATCGAATTGGATGGCGGATTTGATATTAAGAGCCTTGAGAATAACCGCAAATTCACTAATCACAATATCCAAGCTGAGGTACCTGACACCTCCGAAGGTATACGAAAGGATTTACTACTGACATGGGGATTCCAAACTAACATTGATTTTAAGAGATACTACGCTGAGAGAATGCAGATAGGCAGCGAGACTATGTGCCGTAAGGCCATGCTGAGAAATTGTCAGGTTCAAGTCTATGCCCGTGATGGTGACAAAAATCTTTTTATCAGCATCAGCATATGGTAACTCCCCTTTTAAACCATTCACGCACCGATGAGTTTGGCTTCGGATTTACATCAAACCGCCCTTTCCCCCTACGCTTGCATGAATTTTCTCATTTTATACTAAAAGTTGTTGCTAAAAGCCCTTGATTTATGAGACTAATTTTCTTTTGCAGTTTCCCTTATTACGAAAATTATATTGCGTTGCAGCAATTAATAGCCCGCGCCGAAGCGCACTTATTTTTAAAGATTGATTGTCATGAGTGTTTTTTTGAGACTTTTCAGGACTTACAGATTTGAAGCCTGTCTTCTGGCCGGGTTACTGGCTATTGATTCCGCGCTGCTGGCCGGGCATATGGCCGATGCGTTCAGCCACCTTGGGGAGCCTGCGGCCATTCGCACCCCCAGCCCGTGGAATCTCTCGACCGAATGGGGCATTCCCGAGATGTTTGAATATCTGCTTACGGCGGCCTGCGGCCTCATGGCCCTGCGGCTGTGGCGCGTGACGGGGTCTGGAACTTATGGTTTCTTTGCGTTTGTCTATTTCGCGGCGATGGCCGACAACGCCTTTTCTCTGCATGAGGGGGCCGGGCACGCGCTGGAGCCTTACGGGCTGGCGGATCATTTCGGGCAGTTTATAGCGCTGTCGGTTTTCGGGCTGATCATGCTGCTGGCGTTTTTCAAGGTTTTCAAGGCCGTGCCTGACGCCGAGCGGCTTAGCAGCCTTGTGCTGTGCGGGCTGTTCGCGGGGCTGGCGTTTTTCTCGGTCGGGCTTGATGTTCTGCATGTTCCGGTCGTGGTGGAGGATGGCGGCGAGCTTATTATGCTGAGTGTTCATACCGTCTTTCTCAAGGGGCTGAGCCGGGTGCGGGGCCTGAGCCTCTCCGAAGCGCGGGCGGATCAGAGTTTGAGCGAGGCGGTTTAAAGCCCCTACCTTCAAAACTAAAGCCTTTTATTTCTTTTCTTCTACTGGGACGGGGTCCGTACTCTTTTCTTTTATGGCTTTGTTTAACAACTTGCGGGCCAATTTAAAAAACTCCTTTTCTTCACCTTGCTGTAGTTTACTTACATCAATTTTTTGTACCCAAATTTTAGCCTGCTCAAATTCGCCGATCCTTCTGTATAGCTCCGGTATTACAAGACTTAAAAGCCAGTAGTCTTGGTCTTCTATTTTTTTTGTTTTTAGCTGCTCTTTTGCAACTTCTATGGTTTCCAGTGCATACTTTTTATATTTATCAGCGTCTCCGCAGGAGTGCACCTCCCACGTTGCTTTTAGAAGAATCCCCCAAAGAATAATCTTAGGATCTTTGATCTCTCTCGTAATTTTTGAAAATAGATAGTAGCTAGTGTTTTTTTCTTTGAAAACTTCTTGGTATTCTTTTGATTCAATTACATTTCTAATTTTTTTTATTTCCTCAGGTGTAAAATCCTCTTTATAGATGACGAAGCCGTTGGAAGGGCATACGGGTACGGGTATTGCCATATCCATATAGGATATCGGTTTTAAGTCCAGATAGGCCCCGAATCTGGAGTGTACACCTAGCGTCAGAGCCTGAAATTTCTCTCCTCCAAGAGGACATGTGTATTCTTCCAGTTGTAAATGATGGCCAACAGGCTGCGCGCAACTCAGGATATGCTTGTTATTCTCTTGTGCCGCTGAATTTGTGCTTAAAAAGGCACACGTCAGGCCCGTAAGCAGGGCGACTTTTATTATTTTTGTCTTTTGAGCCATTTCAAACCTCCAGCGCATTAATGATTTTCGGGGCGGCGAGGATTTCATCGCGGGCCTCTTCGCGGCACACCCAAAGCTGGTACATTGAGGCGAAGGATTCGGGGTGTTTGCGCTCGAAGGCGTCCCAAAGTTCGAAGTTACGGTAATTCTCAGGCCCCGGATGCTTGCGCAGGAAATTGGCCAGAACATCGGGGAAGATGAAGGAGAAATCGACGAAGGCGAGGCCGTGGCGTTTGAACATATCGTCCAGCTGCGGGAAGGTGTAGCGGTGTTCCTGCACGTGGAAAATGAGATCGCGGACCATCGACATGGAGTAATAATCGCGCCAGCGGGTGACGTAGCGTAGCTCATGGTCGGGCGGGAGGTTGTTAATATAATCACGGAAGGCGTGGATGCCCGCGGTATTCGGCTGCCAGCCCTTTTCGGCCACTAGGTTGCGGAGTTTTACCACCGTTTGGCGGGCGCGTTCGCTATAGAGCCCGATATTCATCAGGCCCTTGGGCTTCAGAAGGGACAATAGCACTTTCAGACCGGCTTCGGGCTCCTGCATGTGATGGAGCACGCCCGAGCAGGCGATGAAGTCGAATTTCTTATTCAACTGGCCGAGTTCGAGGATGTCGGCCTGCATGAACTCCACGTCGCCGACGCCGAGTTCCTGAATCTTTCGTTTCGCGTAGGAAATGCTTGAAAGGCTGAGGTCGATCGCCGTGATTTTGGCGTTCGGGTACATATAGCGTTCCTGGAGCACCTGTTTGCCCGTGCCGCAGCCGGCGATGAGGAGATCGTAGGGTTTCTTGAAGTGGTAGCTTTTGGATTCGTCCTCCTGGGCGTTCGCGTAGCGCCAGCGGGGGTAAGGGTTTTCCTCGTACTGTTCGCGCACCTTGAGGGAGACTTCGTTTTGCAGGCGGCCCAGCGCGGGGATGGTGGAGCGCAGGCGGAGTTCCTCCAGCGGTTCGGCGATCTGCAGCGCGACGAGGCTTTTCCAGAAGGGGTGGAGGTCATCGGGCAGCGCGCGGGCGAGCGCCACGATCTCCGCTTGCTCCTTATGCAGCGGCCCGTAACAGGCCAGAAGGGCGAGGCGCAGGGCGCAGGGGCCGGGATCGTTCTTGCCGATGTCCAGAATTTCCTGCCGAAGGGGACCCAAGGCGCCCTTCTCCGCGTTTGACATGGCGGCGGGATATTCATGGACAAAAAAGTTTTCAGCCAGTGCACACAGTATTTTAAAGAGCGTCTTTGAGTCTTTGGACGAAGCGGTTTTACCGGCACCCTGCCCTATATGCTCCCCCGCGAGGCGGCGGAGGTTGCCGAGGAAAATTTCATAATCGACGGCCTGATTGTAGATCAGCCGCAGCGCTTGCGCGCAGAAATCGTCAGACATCAGGGCGCAAATTTTATAAAGGTCGGCTTCGCCTTTAAAATCATCGTAGTTATGGAGCTTCGTTAATTTATGAATATAAGTGTAGGCCGGGTCCATCAGGAACAGGCGGAGCCAGACGACCGAGAGGTTGTGATGCTCAATGTTCTCGATATTCAGGCAGGCGATCAGGGCGTCTTTAAGGTCCTGTGAGAAGGTCGAGAAGGACAGGTGGCGGCCCATCGCGCTGAGCTGGGATTTTATGAACGCGCTGCCGGGGTCCACCTTAAGCGCCGCGTGGAGCGTAAAGAAGGCGTCGTTGTATTTTTCGCCCCGGAAATAGGCGCGCGCGAGGTTAATACGGAAATTCTTGTTCTTCGGGTCCTTTTCGACCGCTTTATTAAAAAACACGACGGATTGTTTATAATTTTTGGTCTCGAACAACAGGACGCCGACATTATTATTGGCCTCACCCGAGTCATTTAATTTCAGCCCTTCCTCGTAGATTTTTGCGGCTTCTTCGTATTTCTTGAGGTGCATCAGTGTGTGGCCGTAGCTGGTGCGGACGATTTCGGCTTCGGGGTTCAGATTCAAGGCCATACGATAGTATTCTAACGCCTCTTCCGCACGCTGCGTAATCACAAGGCAATCTGCGATCCCCTTGTAATTGCTATAATTTCCGGGGTCTATGGTGGATGCCTTCGTGAAGAAAGCGAAGGCGGGCTCCAGGCTGCCGATGGAGAAGTACAGTTCGGCGATCTGGGTTAAAAGCTCTGGTTTCTGGGTTTTTTTGAAGGTGTTCTCAAGCTCGGCGATTTTCCTGGTGCACTGCTTGTAATCCAGCTTTTCGGGTTTTGCCGCCGCAGGGGACGTCTTCGAGCCTTTTTTTGCCTTATTAGCCGCCATGAGTACCGTGAATCCTTAATTTTCCTGATTTTCCGTAGAGCGTACACCCGGCCTTACGGGCCTGAAAACCCTTAATTTGCACAGGATAAGTTTTGTCCCGGTCATTTAATGTTTAACGGTATTTTAATTAAGTGCTATTATTCTAGAGTCTTAAGGCCGGAATAGGATTTTCCGGTATATCACCCTAGGAAAGGAGTACTACTATGTCATCCGATGTAGTTCTTACCGCAGCATTGCGCAATAACCTGCTCTCGCTGCAAAATACCCAAAAATTGATCGACCAAACCCAGCTCCGTCTCGCAACGGGCCTGAAGGTTAACTCCGCTCTGGACAACGCGCAGAACTTCTTCGCCGCGCAAAGTCTGAACAACCGCGCGAGTGACCTGACCCGTCTTCTGGACGGTATCGGACAGTCGATCCAGACCATCAAGGCTGCCGACAACGCCGTTTCGTCCTTGCTCAATCTGATCGAGCAGGCCGATTCCGTTGCCACGCAGGCCCGCGACGCCCTTGCCGGCGGTCAAACCGAAGCCAAGGTCACGGGTAACCGCGATCTGAGCGGCGTGACCAACGTTACAAGCGTCAACGGTATCACTGACACCGACACGATCGTCATCTCCGTGACCGATCCTGACTCCACGACGGCGGGCGCTCTTGTTGACTTCGACACCGTCAACGCCAACCAACAGGATCTTACGATCACCTTCAACACCAACGATTCGATCGAGCAGATCATCGCGGAAATCAACGACAACAACAACCTCACGGAGCGTGTGGTTGAGGCGCGTCTTGACTCCGAGGGCAATCTGGAAATCAAATCGCTGAATGGCGGCGACGTACGGATCAACTTCGTAACGGCTGCCGGCACCGACGCCGCCAACCTCGGTCTCGCTCAGGCCCTCGGCTTCGCCGATCTGGCTCTGATCCGCGCCGACGGCGGCAACGGCACCAACAACGTCGAAGTGACCTCGCTTGCTTCTCCGTCCCTGACCTCCTTCGCGCTTTTCGAAGCCGCAGGCGATGTGGCCGAGCGAAGCGATCTGATCTCCGCTTTGACCGACAATGCGGGAGCGGCGCTCAATACCGGCATCAACAACGCCGGCGACACGTTCTCCATTGGCGTTAACGGCGGCACGGCCGTGTCGTTCACCTTGAACGGCGCGACCATCCAAAGCTTTATCGACACGATCAACACCAACACCAGCCTTAACGAGCTGGTTGAGGCTTCGTTCGACGACGCTTCGGGCCAGATCACTATCCGGGCGGTCGATGCGAGCGTTAAAACCGTGCAGATCGGGTTTACCGGTAACGCTGCCAACGACGCGCTTGATATCGGCTTCGGTACGGCGGCTCTTACTTCGGCTACGGCGGCCAACGCCCAGTTCGAAAACCTGCTTCTCGGCTCTGCGGCCGGCGAGCTGGCGACTTTGGAAGAGGAATACACCAATATCCTCAACCAGATCGACGAGCTGGTGGGCGATGCCGGATACCGGGGTACGAACCTTCTGAACGGCGATGACCTGTCTACGTTCTTCAACGAAGACCGTTCCAGCTTCCTCGTCACCGAAGGTGTCGTATTTACCTCCGGCGGTCTGGGTCTTTCCGAGGCTAACTTCGGACGGATCGACAGCGTGGATCAGGCGATCAACGAGATCCGCGAAGCCACCGACACGGTCCGCCGTTTCGGTAACAGCATCGCGAACGATCTTGCGATCATCCAGACCCGCGAAGACTTCACGAAGAACACCATCAACAACCTGGAAGAAGGATCGGACAAGCTGATCGTTGCAGACCAGAACGAGGAAGGCGCAAACCTGCTCGCTCTGCAAACACGTCAGACTTTGGGCGTTACCTCTCTTGCACTGGCTTCCCAGTCGCAGCAGGCGGTTCTCCGGTTGTTCTAAAACCGAAATTCTTATTCTACTCCTCTACAAAAAGCCGGCGGAAGAAATCCGCCGGCTTTTACTTTGCGCACGTTTGGGCGCTGTTATCTCTGCAAATTTTTTATGCGGCTTTTTACATACGCTGCTGGCACTGATAGGTCACGGGCTGCGGCGTTTCCGGGTTGATGACCATCGTGAGGTAAGCGCCCTGCGCCACCATCTGTACGCGGAAGCGCTCGTTCGTGTTCATGTCGGTAAAGTCCGCGTACTGGTTTTCGCCGGTAAACACATAGCGGGCCGTCGCGGAGACCAGTTCGCCCTGATAATAGGTCGTCGTTTCGCCCGTGCCGATGACCCCGGTGATCCAGCCGTCGGAATTCGTGACCGCGCCCGCCGTGTTGATCGTTTCAATCTGCGCCGTGAGTTGACCCGGCGCGCCGCCGAGATCGCAGATATAGCTGACGGTCGAGATGTTTTGCGCGGCGGCCGGGGCCGATACGCTTATGAAGAATATACTGAGTAAAAGCGCTTTTTTTGCCTGATTCATGGCTTTTCTCTCTAAAAAAATATGTTGGGTAATAATCTTTCTTTTAGCACGGGCCGGTTTTTGCGTCTTTTGAAAATTTGTGGACCGCATATGGCGGGGCGGCGATAAGATTTTATCAATCAAACTGTGCTATGCTATGTTTGAGTTCCTTAAAGGCAGAATGCTTAACGTACAGATTGGAAGGATTCCATGGCGCTGGTGATCGATTTAAAGCCGAACGAGAAAATTCTTATCGGGGAGGCCGTGATCACCAATGGGGCCCAGCGCGCCCGGTTTCAGATTGCCGGGGATGCGCCGATTCTGCGTGAAAAAGACGTCATGAAGGAAGACGAGGCCGATACGCCGTGCAAGAGAATCTATTTCCTGATCCAGTGTATGTACCTGGCGCGCGCGCCGAGGGAGTATCACAAGAAATATTTCGACATGGTGCGGGAAATTCAGACCGCCTCGCCGTCGAGCTCGATTTTCTTCATGCAAATCAACGACCACATTATTTCGGATTCCTATTACAAGGCTCTGAAGGTGGCGCGGCAACTGATCGACCATGAGAGGGAATTAATCGACAATGCGCTCAAAAAATAACAACCCCTATTCACAGGCTGCCGGGGCGTATGACCAGAACGCGCAGCAGAATACGCCCGACCAGCGCGAGCTTGAAGGGCGTGTGCTGCTCAAGGCTTCGCGCATGATGCAGGACCTCGTGCGCGACTGGGACAACCGGACGCCGGAGCTGCTTGAGGCGACGCTGGTCTATAACCGGCAGATCTGGATGCTGTTCTACGACACGGCGCTTGAGAACCCGGAAGGCAACCGGCCCAACGATCTGCGGAGCAACATCATCAACCTTGCCAATTTCATCTTCAAGCGCGAGCTTGAGATTCTCTCCGACCCGCAGAAGGAGAAGATCAGCGTTCTGATCAACATCAACAAAGAAGTGGCCGCCGGGCTGCTGGCCGGTCAAAAGGCCGCCCCCGCCGCGCCCCCCGCTCCGCCGCCGGGCGCAGGTTCGAGCACGAATATCGAGGGTTAGAGGCTCTAGGCAGAGTTCAGATAAATGTCCTCAAACATCGAGGGGATGGCCAGCATTTCGTTTTCGATATATTCAAATTGTGCGATCGAATCCATCCATTCGAGATAAACGTCTTCGGTGATTCTTTGCTTCACACATTTCAGAAAAGCGCTTCTGTTTCCAGCAGGTAAAAAGTCAGGCAGAGGCTTACTCTTATCCTGACGTTGTTCGATATCTCCATTAATACAATGCGACCAGTCCCATTCGACGGACGGATCACCTTTGAGTTGCGAAGGCTGTTGTAACCGCCCTTTTAAAATTTTATCGGCACCGACCAACCAGACAATCATCTGCGCACGCCAATGGGGCGACTCGATTGCCAAGGCCGAGGCACACCAGCCGGGAATTTGAGACGCCTCAAGATATTTCAGGCAAAAGAACATTGAAGATGAAAAATCGCCGCTGGCACGATCCCATCCATACCGCCCTTTCGGGTTATGATTGCATGAGTTTAATATCTTGCACATGGCAATATTTTTGCCGTTCCAACATTCCGGGTCCATGATTGATTTGCCCAGTGTGTTTAGCGCATCCTCGCGGAAATCCTTATATATTCTGCCTTCGATCTTTGCGGGGTGGATATTCATAAAGGCCGTCATCAGAATTTCAAGGAAGTAGTAAAAGTTTCGCTCGTGCGCACGGTGGAGGACCCGCCCGAGAAGGTAATGAAACCAGTCATCCCATTCTTCCATAGAGCCGAACGCAGAGGTTCCGCTTGCGATCTCTTCCAGAGGGCGGATCAGTTTCCTGATCTCCATTCTATCCAAGTCATCATACAGATAAGGGTACGTGGTGCGATCTTCACCCATGAACCATGCCTCGCCCATCGGTGCGGCTGGAACGGAGAAGTGCTCTCTCATGCGCATGACCGACTCGGGATCGCAGCCCTGCCCAGGAATCCATAAAAACTCTGTTTGGTCTTTGGTCAAGTTTCCAGCCATAAAAAAAGCGCACCGTTCGTGCGCTTCAGTCTATCAGAGACAATAACGCTTAAGCCAGAACGCTCACGCGGGCCTGTGGGGTCTGGGGTGCGGAGGACCCGCCGCCGCTGAATGCGGCCGTCGCGGCCTGCGGCGAGGTGGAGTTGTTGGCCGGGGGCGCGGAGGTGACTTCCTGCACGGTGATGATATCGCGGGAGGCCGGAGCGCCGGACAGGCGGCTCAATTCCGTGGTTTGAGGCGCGGGCTGCTGCGGCTCGGGCTGCGGCGCGGCGTCACGAACTTCGGCGCTGCGGGTTTCGCGGAGCTGCTGGAGTCTGCGGACCTCAAGGCTTTCCTCGGAGGGGAACTGGCGCACAACGTCGCCGGTGTCGGAGTCGCGGATTTGCAGGACCGCCTTGTTGTAATTCGTGTCGATGGAGATGTAGGGGCTGATGTAGGGAACCTGCGGCAATTCCGGAGAGGGCTGCGCCACCTCCTGCACACGCGCGGGATTCGCGGCCAGGGCGCGTTGCGCACTCACCTGATCCGCCGCGCCGCGAAGGGCGGAGGCATTCGACACCACTGAATTGACCGCTTCTATCATCTCGTTCAATTTCAATTCATGTCCCAGCTACGTATTCAAAAACTCCGGAGCCGGACGTTGCACCACGGTCAGCCTCTAAAAACATTGCCCAAAATTCAGGCACATTCCAGACATACTAACCTATGATTATGCTACACCAAAAAAAGCAAATTGTCAAACGCATTTAAAGTAACCAACAGGATTTTCCTGCCCTTATCGCCATAGCTTTTAGCGAGTTTTTGCCAATTCCATGACTTTACTGTCAATATATCTCTTAAATATTTATTAATTCGTATGCTTTGATACAGTAATACTTGTTATTTTAGATGGCGCGTGGTGACTTTACGGCTAAAATCCTATGAAAAATCAAACAGTAGCCGTGTATAGAGCTGCGGCTTGGGCGTCTTAATTATGTTCAATAACGAATTATTCTGATTGTTTTTTTTGATTTTAGCCTCCGGGCCGCCTGTGGAAGCGGCTTTCTGCCCAGAGAGCCGCCTCTATTTATAAAAAGTTTACGTTTTGACACGTTTGATATTTGCCAGAACACAAATTCTCAAGTAATTTAGTCGAACTGCAATGCCTTGCGCCTTGCGGTATGACGTGCTTGTTCTGCTACCCCTATCCTCCTTGGGGTTCTAGCTTACGCGAAGAGACGAGGTTGCGCGACCGTGAACAGTTTTCTTGACACATTAAGGCAGCTTGGTGCGGCGAGGCTCATGATGATGGCCTCTATCGTGCTGGGATTGCTTGTCTTTTTTGTGTTCATTTCGCTGCGCGTTTCTACCCCGGATATGAAACTTTTGTATACCGATCTGACGGTTACGGATTCCGCAGCGGTCGCCGCGAAGCTTGAGGAAATGCAGATTCCCTATACGGTTACGGCCGACGGATCGCGGATTTCCGTTTCCGGCAAGGAGGTCGGGCGGGCGCGGATGCTGCTGGCGCAGGAAGGGCTCCCGAACGGCGGGTCTATGGGGTATGAGATTTTTGACAAGCAGAGCGGCTTCGGCACCACCAACATGGTGCAAAACATCAATCAGGTGCGGGCTCTGGAGGGCGAGCTGGCGCGGACGATCGGCAGCCTTGAGAACGTACGCAGCGCGCGGGTTCATATTGTCTTGCCGCAGCGCGAGCTGTTCAGCCGGGAGAACCGGGAAGCCTCGGCCAGCGTGTTTCTCGGGATCCGTTCCGGAATTATCTTGCCCCGGCAACAGGTGGCGTCCATCCAGTCTCTTGTCGCCTCATCGGTTCCCAGCCTTAAAGCTTCCAGCGTTTCGGTCATCGACAGCAACGGAAATCTTTTGGCGCGGGGCGGCAACGAGGAGGCGGATCTTCTGACCCTTGAGGCCGAAGACCGGCGGCGGAATTTCGAGTCAAATCTTGTGGGCAAGATCGAAGAGCAGGTCAGCCGCGTGGTGGGCGCCGGAAAAGTCACGGCCATCGTGACCGCCGACATTAATTATGACCAGATCAGTATGAACGAGGAAAAATACGACCCGGAGGGGCAGGTCATGCGGTCCTCGCAGGTTACACAGGAAACCAGCAGTGAGCGCGAAGCGCAGGGCGGAGACGTTTCGGTGGAGAATAACCTGCCCGGTCAGAGCGGCGGACTTCTTCTCGGCGACGAACCTTCGGCCGAGAGCAACAGGAACGAGGAAGTTACGAATTACGAGATCAGCAAGACGGTGCGCAACGTCGTGCGGCAGGTCGGCGTGATCAACAAGCTTTCGGTTTCGGTTCTTGTGGACGGGCGTTATACAGAAGACGAGGAAGGCAACAAGACCTATGCTCCCCGGCCGCAGGAGGAGCTTGACGCGATTACGTCGCTGGTGCGTTCGGCCGTAGGGATTGACGAGGATCGCGGGGACGTTCTGCAGGTCAGTAACCTGCAGTTCGCGGAGGTCGATACGGCACAGGAGATCGTGGATGACCGCTATATTCTTGGTTTCGAAAAGGCCGATCTGATCAACGCGGCAGAGGTGGTTACGATCGGCGTTCTTATGATTCTCGCGGTGCTTCTGGTCCTTCGGCCCATGGTCAACCGCCTTCTGACTATTGAAGGCGGCGGTGGCGGTGGCGATGTTCGCCGGAGAGTCGAGCCCGACATGCTTACGGCCATGCCGGGCAATCCCGCGCTGGCCGCACCTACGGGCGCATCGCCGGGTGTGGCGGAACCCTCTTTCGCTACGCAGGTTGACGATACGCTGGTCAATGTTCAGGGGGTTGAGGGCAAGGTGAAGGCGTCCACCTTGAAAAAGGTCGAGGAAATTGTCGATAATTACCCGACCGAGACCGTATCGGTCATACGCAGCTGGATGACACAGGAGGGGTAGGCCAGATATGCGCGTCCGCGAAGATTATCGCTCCCTTTCCGGGCCTGAAAAGGCCGCCGTCCTCATTCTCTCGCTCAGCGAGGAGCAGGCCAGCAAGATTTTCGGGCTTATGGACGATGAGGAAATTCTTGAGCTTTCGCAGATCATCGCGACGCTCGGGCGGATCAGCCCCAGCGTCGTGGAGCGGCTGTTCATCGACTTCGCCGAGCAGATGAGTTCTACCAACGCGCTCGTCGGGTCGCAGGACAGCACGGAGCGGCTCCTGCTCAAAGCGGGCCTGAGCGACGACAAGATCGAATCCATTATGGAGGAAATCCGGGGTCCGGCCGGACGCACCATGTGGGAGAAGCTGGGCAACGTCAACGAGGACATCCTTGCGAATTTCCTGCAGAAGGAATATCCGCAAACGGTCGCCGTGGTCCTCTCGAAGATTTCCACCGACCACGCGGCCCGCGTTCTGGGGCAGATGCCCGAAGTTTTCGCCGTTGAGGTCATCCAGCGGATGCTGCGCATGGAAACGGTGCAGAAGGAGATTCTGGACGAGGTCGAAAAGACGCTGCGCAAGGAGTTCATGTCCAACCTCGCGCGGACTCAGCGGCGCGACAGCCACGAGGTCGTGGCCGAGATTTTCAACAATATGGAGCGTTCGGTTGAGGCCCGTTTCATGGAGGAGCTTGAACGCGCCGTTCCGGAATCCGCCGAGAAGATCCGCAGCCTGATGTTTACGTTCGAGGACTTGAGCAAGCTCGATCCGGCCTCCGTACAGACCCTTATCCGCGCGGCGGACAAGGAAAAGCTGCCGATCGCGCTCAAGGGCGCCACGGAGTCCATGCGCGACCTGTTCTTCTCCAATATGTCGGAGCGCGCCGCGAAGATCATGAAGGAAGACATGGCCGCGATGGGGCCGGTGCGCCTGAAGGACGTCGAGGAGGCGCAGCAGTATATCGTCAACGTGGCCAAGGATCTGGAAGCGCGCGGTGAAATCGTGATTGCTTCGGGCAGCACACAGGACGAGATGATTTATTAATTTTTTTGCGTTCGGACGTGACGGACCGACCCGCAGGAGCAAGAACGTAGCCAGATATGACCCAGCGCAAAGGCCAACCTTTTCTTTTTGACCATCATGTCTTTGACGATGACGGGCAGATGTCACTCAAGCACAAAGGGCCGCCCCTTGAGTTTACCGCGCCCGATCTGGAACAGGCGCGGCAGGAAGCTTACGAGCAAGGGCGCAAGGCGGGGTTCGCCGAGGGGCAGGCCGGACTGGTCAAGAACATCTTGACGCTTGTGCAGAGCATCAAGCAAAACGCCAGCATGTTGTTTGCCTCAGAGGACGAGCGCAAGGCTCTCTACGAGACCGAGGCGCTGCATCTTTCCTATACCGTCATCCGAAAAGTTTTTCCGTTGCTGCATCGCCATTCGGGGATCGACGATGTGCGCGAGCGGCTAGGCGAGGTTATGCGCTCGGGCGTCAAGGGCCGCGCCCTTGCGATCGAGGTTCCCGCCGACGTGCTGGAGGAAACCCGCACCTATATGATTCAGGAAGGGCTGACGCCTGAAGCGGGGTTTCAGCTTTCGGGCTCCCCTGCTCTGCGCGGCACAGAATGCCGGGTGTCGTGGGCCGATGGCGGCGCCATCCATGATCCGGCGGATATCGCCCGCAAAATTCTGGCTATTTTCGAAGAGACTCTTGCGGCGAAAGGGATTCCCGTTCATGATGCGGGGGATGTCTTTTTCGATCCCGCCTATGAATCCGATGCCGCCCGCGCGGCTGCGGACAGGGGCGCGGGGCCTGCACCGGGTGCGCCGGGCAGGGTCGCCGTTCAGACCGGACCGGAAGAGCCGCGCAGCGTTCCTAAGAAAGCCTCGCCCTCCCGGCGGGGCGCCAAGAAGAAAGACACCGGAGACCATGCCGGAGACTAGTACTCAGGAGAGACTTCATGAGTGACGATAAGAAGGCCAGCCAGGACGACGTGGACAACATGTTTTCCAACGCGCCGGCGGGGGCGAGTATGAATCTGAATGAAATCGACGAACCGGACTCCCTCAAGAACAGAGACGAGCAGGATTTTGAAATCGGGCAGCCTATGGCGGGTGACGTCAGCGCTATTTACGATATTCCCGTACAGATTTCGGTCGTTCTGGGCCGGTCCACCATGCAGGTCAGCCAGTTGCTGAAGCTTGGGCGGGGTGCTGTCGTTGAGTTGGACCGGAAGGTCGGCGAAGCAATCGATATTTATGTCAATAACCGGCTTGTCGCGCGCGGCGAGGTCGTCGTGGTCGATGACAAGCTCGGGGTCACCATGACGGAAATCGTTAAATCCGACCGGGCGTAGGGTTTTTCCTCGCGGGGCGGCTGGGTCCGTTTGTGTTCTGAAGTAACCGGAGAGACAGCGTTATGAGCAGCGATGCCGCACAAGCCGCAGCAGCCACGGACAGCGCGAGCGTTCCGGTCGTGCGTGTGCCTGCGCCCGTCATGCGGCCCGATCTGGCGACGTTTTTCGGGCTGGTTCTTACGATGGCGCTTATTCTGTTTGCGATTTTTTCGTCACCGAGCGATGCGAATTTCATTAATATTCCTTCTGTACTGATCGTGGTGCTCGGCACCATGACGGCCACTTGCACCGCCTACACCACACAGGAAATCATGCAGACCGGCGGTGTGATCCGCACAACGTTTTTCCGTCCCGTACGCGAGGCTTCGCGGCTGGCGCGGAGTCTTCTGGATATCGCCACGGTGGCGCGCAAGCGCGGTCTGCTCGCGCTGAGCGCCTATGAGGGCGAGATGCGTAAGGAGCCGTTTCTGGCGAAGGCGCTGGGACTCGTTGTTGACGGGTACAGCGCGGAGGACGTGGAGCGGATGCTGCGGGTCGAGATCGATAGTTTCATTGAGCGCCAGAAGCGGGCGGCGAGCGTTTTGCGCCGTGCAGCCGAAATCGCGCCCGCCATGGGGCTGATCGGGACACTGGTCGGCCTTGTGCAGATGCTGGCGGATCTTGAAAACCCGGATACGATCGGGCCGGCGATGGCGGTTGCGCTGCTGACCACCTTTTACGGGGCGATCATGGGGACGATCATTCTGTCGCCGCTGGCTGTCAAGCTGGAGAAGTTTACGGCGGACGAGGTGCAGATCATGAATCTGGTGCTGAAGGCTTCGCGCTCTATCGCCAACCATGAAAATCCGCGCGGGCTGGAGATGATCCTGAACGGCGAGTTGGCCCCTTCGGACCAAATCCGCTATTTCACTTAATCCCGGTTTCGGGGGGGAGGCTGTCGCGCAGGCGGCGGTCGCCAACGAGGATCAGGCGCGGCTGGTCGGATTTCGCAGCACGGTGCACGAAGGCGCGGCGGCGGTCGGTGGACAGCAGTTTACGGAGCAGCTTCGCGAATATTCCGCCTGTTTTATTACGGACACGCTGTTTCCAGATATCGCCGGGGCGGAAGGCGAAGACAGGCGCCCCTTCCTTGCAGATCGCCTTATGGCCCTGCACCCGTAGCACGTCCTCGTTGCGGACATATTCCGTAACCGGGTTGTTGTAGCAGGTCATGAAGCGGTCGAAATTCCGCATCACGCCATCGACATGGAAGTCGTGGGTGGTCGCGTCCTCCGTGTACGTCTTGAGGATGCGTACGTGCGGACGCGCACCGGAGTGATGGAAAAACTCCATATCCGTCAGAACGATGTCCAGCGCAGCGCGGAGCGGTCCCTCCTCCAGATCTTCGCGAAAGGCTTCGAGTTTATGCTTGTCGGCGTATTTGATGAATATCTCTTCTTCCTCCAGGCCGAAATGCGCGGCCATGCGTTCGGCCAGCGTGTCGAAGTCCCCCCGGAGGCGGCGCGGGTAGAGGATGACGTTGGCAAACGCGCCAAAATCAGTCTGCAACAGGGCGCACAGGTCGCTCACGACCTTTATCCCCTCATATCCGGCTGGTATATAGTTTTTTTCCTGCATATGTATATAGTGTAGCAAATATGGGTTTTTTTATCGTAAAAATTCGTATTATGACCAGAGCGTGCGGGGGTTTTTACTTATGCGTCTTATGATTATCGGTCAACTTGAGGGATATATCTCGCAGGCGGGGAAGATCGCGCTTCAGCGCGGTGCGAAGGTCATTCATTGCGAGGATACCGTGCAGGCGCTGGGCGCCCTGATGAACGGCAAGGGCGCGGATCTCGTGATGATCGACGTCAAACAGAAAATCGGCGATTTTATTGAACGGCTTAAGGCGGAGCGCATCCATTTGCCCGTAGTCGCCTGCGGCGTCGGGACGGACGCGCGGTCGGCCGTGAAAGCCATTCAGGACGGGGCCAAGGAATATGTTCCTTTGCCGCCGGATGCCGAATTGATTGCCGCCATCATCGAGGCCGTCACGGACGACAATAGCAAGATGATCGCCAACGATCCGTCGATGAAGGCGGTCGTGGCGCTGGCCGACAAGATCGCGCCGTCGGAGGCTACGGTCCTGATCACCGGAGAATCCGGGACGGGCAAGGAGGTCATGTCGCGGCATATCCATACGAAATCGAAGCGCAGAAACGGGCCGTTCATCGCGGTCAACTGCGCGGCGATACCGGAAAATCTTCTGGAATCCGAGCTGTTCGGCCACGAAAAGGGCGCGTTCACGGGCGCGAGCGCGCGGCGGATCGGCAAGTTCGAGGAAGCCAACGGGGGCACATTGCTGCTCGACGAGGTGAGCGAGATGCACGTACAGCTTCAGGCCAAATTGCTGCGCGCCCTTCAGGAGCGCGAGATCACCCGCGTGGGCAGCAACGATTCCGTCAAGGTGGATGTGCGGATCATCGCGACCTCCAACCGGAATATGGAACAATCGGTGCAGAAGGGTGAGTTCCGGGAAGATCTTTATTTCCGTCTGAACGTGGTCAACCTGCCCCTGCCCCCCTTGCGGGAGCGGCCGGGCGATATCAAGGTTCTGGCGCAGTTTTTTATCGACAAGTACGCCGAGGCCAACGGAATGCCGACCAAGAAAATCTCGGCGGAGGCGATGCAGCTTTTGTGTGATTGCCAGTGGCGGGGGAATATCCGCGAGCTTGAGAACACGATGCACCGGGCGATCCTGATTTCCGCCGAGGCGGAGATCGAGCCGGCAGCGGTTTTCCTTCAGAGCGGACCGCTATCTACCCCCAGCGGGGAGCCCGCCAGACAGCCCGCCGTTGCTGCGGGTGAGGCCAAGCCGGTGCAAAACGAGGGCGCGGTCGAGAATTTGATCGGACGGACGATTGCGGATGTCGAGCGGGATATGATCCTCAACACGCTGGACCATTGCCTTGGAAACCGGACGCACGCGGCGAAGATTCTGGGGATTTCCATCCGCACGCTGCGGAACAAGCTGAACCAGTATAAAGACGAAGGCTTAAACGTGCCCGCCGGAACAGCCTAGGCGATTTCTTCCGCGCGTTTGCAACAGCTGAAATTATACTCCATCGTGCCGAGCTTGATCAGGCCCAGAAACAGCGTGAGTTGGAGTATTTGGAACAGAAACACGCCGAGGGTCAGGGCGTGGAAAAAGCCGATATTGAAAAACCCGCCGACCAGCGACCAGATCAGGAAGAAATCAACCGCGCTTTGGACATTCCATCCGGAGTCCCTGCCCCGCCTGTTCAAAAAGTCGCGGTGAACGCGCCATGAGAGGGCGAGCATCCAGATATTCGCGGCGATGAAGAGGGTGAGAAAGAGCATAAAACGCCTATTGTTTGTTTTCTAATTCAACGAGCGCCTTAATTTTATCCATAAAATCGTTTAATTCCTGTTTTTCCGGCTGGCCCACGATGTTTGAAGTCGCCGCCGCCCCTTCCGTCACCAACACAACGGAGTTCATCTGCCAGACAGGCTTCAGACAATCCCCTTTTTTAGAGGCGAATACGAAGTAAGCTTTTTTGAGAGTACGAAAGTCATATGCTTCTCTTGAAAGACTAAATTCATTACATAACCTCACAAGGTCGGTCTGTGCATTATAGGTGTTTTTTAAAATCTTATGTGGGTTGAAACGCACTACATATGCCGATGACATCTCCAAGGATGGGTTGAATTCCTTATAAGTCTCTCCGTATGCGATAAAAGTGGCTTTTTCGACCAGCTCAGCCAAATCTACGTAGGCTAATTTTGCATACACATCAGAAGGCATAGCCGTGTTTAGCAAAGCGGATATGGCAACAATCAATAATATTTTCCGATATATGCCTCGAACTAACATCATCAAATAATCCTCATTCCAGTCCTGATTTTACCACGGGCGGGGGGCATTTGCATGTTTCGCGTTCCGGGGCTAGAATGAGCTCTGCGGAACAGGTGCCTGTTCGCGCAAGTTTTCTTGTTATTCTCATTTTCCGTATTTTTCCATGGCCGGTCCCACTCCTAATCTTCCCGCCTCCCGTCCGGGGTCCGGTGTCACCGGATCGATCGACCGCATGCGCGCCAGCCCTACGGGCGTGAGGCTCGCGCCGATCTTGCGGTCAGACGTTCTGTTCGCGCTTGGGATTATTACCATCATCCTGTTTATGCTGATCCCCATGCCGACGATCATGATGGATGCGGGGCTTTCGGTTTCCATCACGTTTTCGGTTTTGATCCTGATGACGGTGCTGTTCATCCAGACGCCGCTTGAATTTTCCACTTTTCCCACGGTGCTGCTGATCTCCACCGCTTTGCGGCTGGGCCTGAACGTCGCCTCGACGCGCCTGATCCTTGAGAACGGGCATGAGGGGCTGGACGCGGCCGGGGGGATTATCGAGGCGTTCGGCACGTTCATCATCAAGGACAGCTATGTCATCGGGGCGATTGTATTTTCGATTCTCGTGATCGTGAATTTTGTCGTTATTACAAAGGGTTCCGGGAGGATCGCGGAGGTGGCAGCCCGGTTCACGCTCGATGCGATGCCGGGAAAACAGATGGCGATCGATTCCGATCTTTCCGCCGGGATGATCAACGAGGACGAGGCCAAAGCGCGGCGCAAAAAGCTTGAACAGGAGAGCAATTTCTTCGGGGCCATGGACGGCGCGGCGAAGTTCGTGCGCGGGGATGCGATCGCGGGCTTGCTGATCGTCTTTATCAATATCATCGGCGGGATTGTTATCGGCACGGTTTCGGAAGGTATGACGCTGGCCGAAGCCGCCTCGAATTATACGATCCTGACGATCGGGGACGGGCTTGTGAGCCAGATTCCCGCGCTGATCGTTTCGGTCGCAGCGGGTTTGCTGGTTTCCAAGGCGGGGATCGAGGGCTCGGCGGAGCAGCAGTTATTCGAACAATTCGGGCGGTATCCCCGCGCGATGGCGATGAGCGCGGTTCTGACGCTCACCCTTGGCCTCGTTCCGGGCATACCGACCCTGCCCTTCGTCGTTCTGGCCGCTCTTATGGGCGGGATCGCTTATGTGTCGTTCCTGCGAACGGCGGACGCAGAGTTTGCCGCCGCCGAAGCCAAGCCGAAGCCGGGACAGCCGGGCGGACCTGCGCCTGCGGAGGAGCCGATTTCGAAGGCTCTGGCGATGGATACGATCCGGCTTGAGCTGGGGTACGGATTGCTGCCGCTTGTGCAGGGCGAAGGGGGCAACAAGCTCACCGATCAGATCAAAGGGCTGCGCCGTCAACTGGCGGAGGATATGGGGTACGTACTGCCCGCCGTGCGGATTCAGGATAATCTGCAACTGCCGTCGAGCACCTATATTGTGAGCATCAAGGAGATCGAGGCGGGGCGCGGGGAAATCCGGCCCAACATGCTTTTGTGTATGGACCCGAACGGCGATTCGATCACCCTGCCCGGCGAGAATACGCTGGAGCCGACCTTCGGCCTGCCCGCCATGTGGATCGACCCGCAATACCGGGAGGAAGCGCATTTCCGGGGTTATACGGTGGTGGACGCGCCGACGGTGGTGACCACGCATTTGACCGAGATCATCAAGGACAATATGCCGGACCTGCTGAATTACGCGGAGACGCAGAAGCTGCTCAACGAAATGCACAAGGATTACCAGAAGCTGGTCGCCGATGTGATTCCGGGGCAAATCTCGCTGGGCGGATTGCAGCGGATTTTGCAGAATCTGCTTTCCGAGCGGATTTCGGTGCGCAACCTCCCCACCATTCTGGAGGGGATCGCGGAGGCCGCCGTCTATACGAAAAGCGTGGCGCAAATCACGGAGCATGTGCGCAGCCGCCTGTCGCGGCAGCTTTGTGATTCCTACGCCGACCAGAACGGGGTTCTGCCGCTGGTGACGCTCTCGCCGGACTGGGAGGGCGCGTTCGGGGAGGCGCTGATGGGCGACGGGGAGGACAAACATCTGGCCATGCCGCCCAGCAAGCTGCAGGAGTTCATCAACGCGATCCGCACGACCTATGACGCGCTTTCGCAGCAGGGGGTGACGCCCGTGCTTTTGACCTCTCCGCCGATCCGGCCCTATGTGCGGTCGGTGATCGAGCGGTTCAGGCCGCAGACGGTGGTGATGTCGCAGAACGAAATCCACCCGAAGGCGCGTATCCGCACTATGGGGCAGGTTTAGGGTTTGCCTTGATTCTTTTGCCGCTCGCATGAATTGATTATAGTATATTTACTATATTTTTACCTTTACACTTTATAGTAAAATTGCTATATATAACCTATGGATAAAAGGCCAAAAGGGAAGCCCGTAGACTGGATTGGCTCATCGTTGGAAGACCTGAAGGCCTTTCCCGACGCCGTTATGCAGACTTTCGGGTTCGAGCTTCATCAAGTCCAGCATGGCGAGATGCCGCGCTCAGCCAAGGCGATGAAGGGAAAAGACTTAAACGGCGTTTATGAACTCAAGGACAATCATGAAGGAAATACGTATAGGGCGGTCTATATAGCAAAGCTGAAAGATAAAATTTACGTCCTGCATTGCTTCCAAAAGAAATCCAAAAGCGGGATAGCGACACCGCCTATAGACATGGAACTGATTAAGAAGCGTTTGAAGTTGGCTATAGAGGACAGCAAAAAGAAGTTACCTGAGAAGGAGAAAACGAATGACTGAGAAAATAACAAGGGGTTCTGGCAACGTATTTACAGACCTTGGCTTTGATCATCCCAGTGAATATCAAGCAAAGGCCGACCTGGCCATGCACGTCATAAAGATCATTGAGCAACGCAAGCTGACTCAAAAACAAGCCGCTGAACTTATCGGCGCCGCGCAGCCTGATATATCCAAATTAAAGGCCGGTCAGCTAAAAGGCTTTACGCTCGATCGATTGCTTTCTTTTCTGCTTCATCTGGATAGAAACATCCAGATTCGCGTCACCAAGCCCAAAGGCAATGGAAAGCGCGGCGTGCTGGAAACTGTCGCCGCTTAACCGCAATTAAACAGCAGCAATTATGTGTTTCTGGCCCGAACTTATGCGTCGTTCGCGGGCTTGGGGAGCGCGTAATTTTCCTTGCGGTGCATGGCGATGATGCTCTCGGCGTCCCCGGTCTCGATTCCGGTTTTCTCCAGCAGGATTTTGACAAGGCGCAGCGAGGATTCGTAAGCTTCGGGCACCACGGCGGTCGCGCCCGCGTCGAGGTAGCGCTGCATCCCCGCATTATCGCGCGAGCGCAGGATCACGGGCAATAAGGGCCAGCGGCTGCGGATATTGCGCAGGATGTTTTCGGTTATGGAAAAATCATCGATGGTGATAACAACCGCCTTCGCCTTATCGACGCTGAGATGGTTCCAGATGGCCGGCTGGGCGGCGTTGCCCACCACCACCGGGTAGCCTTGCGCATGAAAGCCCGACACCTGCACCGCGTTGCGGTCGATGGCGAGGTAGGGAATTTTCTGCCCTTCGAGAATGTGGGCCAGGGTCTGCCCCACCCGCCCGAAGCCGGCGATGATGACATGATTTTCGATATCCCTGTGGTCGGGCGGACCTGTTCCCTCAGCCGCCTGTTCGCGGCCCATGGTCATGAGGCGCTCGGCATACGGTGCAAGGCGCACGGTGAGGGGCGTGAGCAGCAGAGAGACCGCCGAAACAAGCAGGAAGAACTGGGCGTCCCCGGCGGGCATCAGGCCCCCGGCCAGAGCGAGGCCGATGACCATGAAGGCGAACTCCCCGCACTGGGCCAGGTAAACCGAAGCCTGCGCCGCGTGGCCCGCCGAAGCGCCGAACAGGCGGGCGACGGGGTAGAAGCAGACCGCCTTGATCAGAAAAATTCCAATCACCGAGGCGGGCAGCCAGAGCGGGTGCTCCAGCACGGCGGCGATGTCGGTTTCCATACCCACAGACAGGAAGAAGACGCCGAGCAGCAGGCTTTTGACGGGCGCGAGGATCACGGCAACCTCGTGCCTGTATTCGGTCTCGGCGATCAGGATCCCCGCGAGGAACGCGCCGAGCGCCGCCGACAGGCCGAAGGATTCCGTCAGGGCGGCGCAGCCGATGACGAGCAGAAGCGTGATGGCAAACATCCATTCCGCGTTCTGGGCCGGGGAAAGGGCGCGCAGCAAAGGGCGCAGCAATTTCTTGCCCAGAAGGATAATCGCGCCCACGACCAGCGCCGCCGTCAGAAGCGCACTGGCCAGTTGCGTTAGCAACGATCCCTCGCCCTGACCCGCGAAGACGCCGACGAGGACGAGGATGGGGACGATGGCCAAATCCTGCATCAGGAGGACGGAGAAGCTGATCTGCCCCGCCGGGCGGGCGATCATGTGGCTGTCCACCAGCAGCTTCATGATGATGGCGGTCGAGGACAGGGCGAAGGCCGCGCCGATCAGGATGGAGACCTGAAGGCTGTTGCCGAACCCCCAGGCCGTGACGCCGATCACCAGCGCGGTGAGCAGAATTTGCGCACTGCCCATACCCAGCACCCATTTGCGCAGATCCCAGAGGCGGGAAAAGGTCAGTTCCAGCCCGATCGTGAACAAAAGGAAGGTGACGCCCAGTTCGCCGAACAGGTGGATCAGCCCGGTGTCCGTGACAACCAGAGGCGCGATGAGCGGGTAATCTTTCGCGAGCAGACCCAGCGCATGCGGGCCGAGAAGCAGGCCGCAGAAGAGATAACCGATGACGGGCGATATCCGGCGGATCTGCAGCGCGGGGATGATAAATCCCGCCACGGCAAGAATCAGCAGGATTCCCGAGAGTAAATCGGTCACGTTGTGGGGCATATCCATCTCGTCAGTCATGGTCAGGGGCCGCCTTGCGCACGTTTTGCCGTTGCGCCTTCGCGGCGACGGTCAGAATTTAAGGGAAAACGAGTCAGGGTCCAGTTTGCAGAAACCGTACGTAAATGCAATGACCTGCGTCAATTTTTCGGTTCGAGCACGACCTCGACATTGCAACGGCTTTTCTCGAACCGGATCAGGCCCGCCGGGCTGATGTTCAATTCGTCGTCGCAGAGCATGGACTGTTCGGCCTTCATCAGCATTGCGCCTTCGGGCGACACAACCCGCACGAAAGAAATGCCAAAGGAAGTGTTCTTGACCTTGGCGTGTTTGCCATCGTCGGAGAGTTTTACGGCCAGAAGGTTGGTCTTGAGGGACTGGACGCGGCTGGTTCGGGCGCCCTCCTTCGTCTTGAGGATCAGCTGGCGCTTATCGAGAGTCATTTCCTCCGTCTGGGCCTGCGGCGCGCCGGGGACGCGGGAGATGATCTTCATCCAGGCGCTGAGTTTTTCGTCGGCGTGTTTTTTTATGAACTCGACGGTTTCCTCCGTCCCGGCCAGTTGGGCGGCGACCGAGCTTTGGTAGAATTTCTCCACGGCCGCGCGATCCATGGCGGCGGGCTGGGCGGATTGGGCTGGCTCCGGCGCGACAGGATCGGGCTGCGGCTGGGCCGAAGCCGCCGAAATCAGGGCGGGAGCGACCAAAAGAGCCAGAGCGGCGCTGCGCAACCATTTTCCGTAGTTCGATTTCATGGACCTGAACGCTCCCTGACTTTAACGCGATTTTTTTCATTTTACCGCAGAACGCGGCGCATGACAAAAGGTTCGTGGGGCGGCTCGGCGGGCAGCAGGCGCATCTTTATTAAGATAATTTCGTGAAGGTGGGGATTTTTATGTTTATACTCTGGCGCACTGATTCGGGACAATTTACAATAAAAGCGTGATTCGCTGCTGATTTTCCATGCGTTTAAAGACGTTTACCGCCAACACAATGACCGAAGCAATGCAAATGGTACGAAAGGCTCTGGGCGAAGAAGCGATTATCGTCGCCACCAAGGAAGAGCCTGGCGGTAAGACCGTGCGCGTTACTGCGGCGGTCGAACCCGCGTTCGAGATCGGCCCGCGCGGACTTCGGGAAAAAGAGGACTGGCTTCAATATGACCGCGAAGACGAGATCGGCGCGGTCGCGGAAAAGCTGACCGAGGCGATGCTGCGCCATGCGGTTCCCGATGAGATCACCGATCAGGTTGTCTCCTGCGCGACCGTCATGGGTCTGGAAGAGCCGGGAATCGCGCTGATCGCGTCCATCGAGCACCTCTTTTCGTTTAAGCCGTTGCCGATCGCCGCGCTGAAAAAGCCCGTGATGCTGGTCGGGCCGCCGGGGTCGGGCAAGACGCTGGCCGTGGCCAAAATGGCCGCACGCGGAACGATGAACGGCCTTAAGATCGGCGTCATCTCCACCGACACGGTGCGGGCGGGTGGCGTGGAGCAACTCGAAGCCTTTACGCGGCTGCTTGAAATCCCTTTGCTCAAGGCACGCAACCCCGCCGAGCTCAAGGCGCTGACCGACAAGCTGACGGAGGAAAAGGATCAGGTGGTGGTCGATACGTCCGGCCTTAACCCCTTTAATCTTGAGGATGTGAAGGTTCTCGCGAAGCAGATCGTCACGGTTCAGGCGCGGCCCATCCTCGCCCTGCCGGGCGGGATCGACGCCGACGAATCCGGTGAGATGGCGCGTGTTTTCGCGACGATCGGAGTCACTGAGGTTTTACCCACAAGAATTGATATCGCCCGCAGACTGGGCGGTATATTGGCCGCTGCGCACCATGGATCCTTGAGTCTGAGCGATTACAGCCATACCCCGATGGTCTCGCAGGGGCTTGCGCCGCTTAGCCCAAAGACGTTATCTAGATTGTTGATGCCCAGCGCGTATCGTGACACGCGCACCCGGCGCATCATCAAGACCACGCAAACCCCAGGGAAACGGACATGACCGACGACACGCCAGACGAGTCCAGATCGCCGCTTTCTGCGCCGCTTGCCTTGCGGCGGGCGGACAATCTCATCGCGATCGCCAGCGGCAAGGGCGGCGTAGGGAAGACGTGGTTTTCCGTGACGCTTGCGCATGCGATGGCCAAGGCCGGGAAGAAGGTTTTGCTGTTCGACGGCGATCTTGGGTTGGCGAACGTGGACGTGCAGCTCGGCCTTATGCCCAAGCGCGATTTGAACGATGTCATTCGCGGGCGGCTCGGGCTGGACCGCGTCGTGCAGACGTTCGAAGAGGGTAAATTCGATATTATAGCCGGGCGTTCCGGGCAAGCTTCGCTTTCGGCGCTGCCGAGCCAACGGCTTGCACTGTTGCGGGACCAGCTTGTGGATGTCGCCGCACAGTATGACGTGGTCATCGCCGACCTCGGCGCGGGCGTAGACCGGACGGTGCGTATGTTCTCGGCGAGTTCCGCCTGTACGCTTTTGATTACGACGGACGAGCCGACGGCGTTGACCGATGCTTATGCCTTCATCAAGCTGGGCAACGCGGCGGGCGTTTCGCGCAATATCAATATCGTCATCAACATGGCTTCGAGCATTTCCGAGGGTGAGAAGACCTACAAGACGCTGCTCAAGGCCTGTGAGAATTTCCTGAGGCTTTCGCCGCCGCTTATGGGCCTTATTCGGCAAGATTCGCGCGTGAAGGATTGTATCCGTTCGCAAACGCCGATCTTGAACCGCACCCCCAACGCCGACGCCGCCATGGATGTCGAGAAGATCGCCAAGAAAGTTCTGGCAATGGTCGATGACGCCAAGCTGAAATCCGCGCGGCGTTAAGTTTTTCCTGCAAGACAGTCTCTAATACATGAAACGCGAAGCTGCGAAGCGTTCTCTGAAACACTACGCGCACAACGATCACGACGATATTTGCGCTTCGTTTGTCATTGTGAGGAGGCCCTTGAGCCGACGAAGCAATCCATCTCTGCGGTTTCATGGATTGCTTCACCCGCAAGGGCGGGTTCGCAATGACAGGGCTTTCTGTCATTCCGGCGAACGCCGGAATCCATGGTTGACGCATGACTGGATCCCCGCCTTCGCGGGGTTGATAGGGAGAGGAGCTTCCGTCATTGCGAGGAGGCCGTCAGGCTGACGAAGCAATCCATCTCTGCGGTTTCATGGATTGCTTCACCCGCAAGAGCGGGTTCGCAATGACGGGGGCTTAGATGAGAGCGGGGGGTGCAGGAAAAACATCAGCGGAGATCATGATGGTTGAGTGCGGGCACTTGGGTGCGATAAGCTTGAATCATGTCGGACACCCGCATTCCCTCCTCGCTTCCGCCTTCGCCCGACGCCGCCGCGCGCGAGGCCGCGAATACGCGCACGGTGCGGCTGATTAGCGTTCCCGAGCGAATCTATGAAATGCAGCAGGCCGCGCGGGTGCGGGCCGAGGTCGTGCGGGCCAATTCGGACGGCACGGTGCAGTTGCGCAGCGCCGCGGGCGAGATCACCGTGCGCCCCGAAAAGCCCGACCAGTTGACGCCCGGACAGACCGTGGAGGTGCGGATTCCGGCTGAGCGCCCGCCGCGCACGGCGGAAATCCGCCCCGCACCGCCCGAACGGCCCGCGCCCTCTCGCGGAACGCAGACGGATGTTGATGTGCGCGTTTCCCGGCCGGATACGAAGCCGGATCAAATTCAGACGCCCGACGATCTGATCGGGCGGATCGTGCGAGCCGTGCCTCTGCCGCCGTCGCAGGTGCCGCCGGAGATTCCGCAGGAGCAAAGCGGAGCCGCGCCGAACCCTGTTCTCGCCGCGCCCGCCCTGCCCCCGGAATTCTCACAGGCCGAAGTGATCGTGCAGGCCATACAAAAACTCTTCGCCGTCCGGGCCGAGACGATCGCCAAAGCCGCCGTCCAAACGATTTTGGCGCCGCTTCAACCGACCCCTTACGATGCGCCTGAAGCCGTTCTTGTGCGGCCCGTTGCGGGCACACCGCCCGTCCTGACCGCGCAGGGCGCCACCGAGATCGAGAACATCCTCAAGGGCGTTCTGGGCCTCGCGCCCAACGGGCTGCAGGTTCCGCTCGGCCCTTCTGCTCCCTCCATCGCGCCGCCGGACACAGCCTTGCCGGAGCGCGGCTCACTGCTGTATGCGGTGGGCGGGGTTACATCTGCGCCTACGGCCAACCCTTTGGTCGCGTCGTTCGATTTTTCTGTTCCCCCGCCGCATTTAAAGGCAGGCGAGGCGGCGGCGCAGGTGATCGGCCCGGTGGCGGGCAAGGATGCGCTGGCGGTCGCGCTGGTTTTCCCGGCGAAGGCGGAGGGGCCGCCGTCCTATTTTGCACTGCTGGAGCCGGGGTTCATCCCCGCGCCCGGGGCGTTGCTTTCGCTAATGCCGCTCGCTACACCGCAAGCGGTTTCAAACGCGCCCATGCCGCCCCTAGCGGCGGATCTTGCCGCGTCCGTTCCGCCGATGAGCCCGGCGATGTTGGCCGCGCTGCCGCTCGGCATCCCCTATTTCCTGACGCCCGAGCCGTGGCCGGTGCTGCAGGAGATTGCGCAGATTCTGGCGCAGGCTTCGGCGCCTATAGCGCAGGCGTTTTCAAATATGATCCCGAATCCCGCCGCGCCGCAGCAGATGGCCCCCGCCGCTTTGTTCTTTCTCGCCGCAATGCGGGGCGGAGACGTCGAGGGCTGGCTGGGCGGGCGGGCGACGGATGCCCTCCGCCGCGCGGGACGCGGCGATCTGATCACCCGGCTTTCGCAGGAAGGCGCGACGCTTTCGCGCATGGGGGCGGAGCCTCTGGGGCAGGAGTGGAAGGCGACCAGCCTGCCGCTCTCGTGGCAGGAGCAGATTCTCAAAATTCCGGTCTATTACAAACGCAGCGAGGATGAGCGCGGCACAGGCAACGAGCGCGGGGACGGGATGGTGCGGTTTGTGATCAATCTCGATCTTTCGCGCATGGGCAAGATGCAGATGGACGCGCTCTACCGCGAGGCGGCGAAGCGGTTTGACCTGATCCTGCGCAGCACACAGCCCTTCACCAAAGCGGCCGAGCACGAGATGCGCGGGATTTTCGCCGGGGCGCTGGAGGATCTCGGCCTGCGCGGGGAGATGGGGTTTCAGACCGGGGCGGAGAAATGGGTCACGGTCCAGCCCGATAAGCTCTATGAGTTTTCCGCGAATTTTTGAGGCTGTACCCCCACTTTCGTGGGGATGCCATCTTTGTTGGGTCAGCAATCTGTGAAGCATTCCCGCGCAGGCGGAAATCCATGATGATGGCTTTATCAGGTCCCTGCTTTCGCAGGGATGACAAAGGGGGGGGCGGGAGTGACAACGGCGTGTTTTCGTCATTGCGAGGAGGCCGGAAGGCTGACGAAGCAATCTATGCCGAATGGATTGCTTCACCCGCAAGTGCGGGTTCGCAATGACGGGGCCTAGGCGTCCTCTTCCTGCCGTGCGCGGAAGCGGTCGAGGCCGATCTCGTCGAGTTCCTGCGCTTCCCGTTTGGCGCGTTCCTGCGCCTCTTGTTTTTCCCGGTTTTCCTGAACGATCTCGATACGGCGCAAGTCCGCGTAGGCTTGGCGCATATCGTCCTGTGCGACCATGATCCGGTTTTCGAGGCGGGCGATGGCGGCGTCGATTTCCTCCATCCTGATATCCACGGCCTTGGCGTAGGCCCCAAAGAAGCCCAGCATATCCGCGCCCATTTCCTGAATGGTCCGGCGTTCGTGGGCGAATTCTTCGGTCAGTCTGCGTTTTTCGCCAGACTGCTCCTCCGCCTGACGATAGAGTTCGGCGAGGTATTTCTGTTTTTGTTCGATAGCGTGTTTGCGCACGCGGATCAGAGGTTTCAGATTGGCCATGGCTCAAGAGACAGAAAAAGTTGAGATCAGACGATCTCGGGTTCGGGTAGGGATTGTATCTCGTCCTGCCCGTAATAGACAATCCTGCTATGGTCTTTCAGCGGGAGGCGGACCATTCCGCCGAGCGGGACCATTTCGGCGGCGCGGCGCTTCCAGTCCTCGCCCTTATGGCCATGCGCGACGGCGTGGTTGAAGACACTCAGGCTGCCGCGCACGAGCCCCTGATCCCACAACCCTGAATGGACGGCGACGCTGTTGGGGTTTTCCTTGCCCCGGAAATCCGCGCTCAGAATTTCGGTTTCGTATTCCGCGAGGGCTTCCAGTACGTCCGCAATCAAACCGTCTACGACCGGGCCACGCATGCGGGGGCCGACCAGGCGCACCTGCGTGCCCTCGCCGCCGACCATCGTGAGCATTTCGCGCAGGGCCTCTTCCCCCTTCACGGAGAGCGATTCATGTTTTTGCCCTTCGGGTGTGAGGTGCGCAAGCCCGATCACCCCGGTTTCCGGGTTGCGGGCGATTACGGCCATGCCCGAACCGACGGTGACCACGCCGAGCGCCGGATATTTCGATTGGGGTGAGGCGATTCCGGCCATGTTCATTTCGACGTGGACGGCCTGCCGCGCGTCAAAGACCTTGGCCGCGTTCTGTATATACGGCGCGGGCGGCAGATCCATCAGCGTCTTCAGCCACCCTTTGCGGTCTTGGTCATAGGCCGTGAATTTCAGGGACATGCCGCGCGCCTCATTCCATAATCGGGGGTTCCGGCGCGGGTCCGGATTCGCTGAGGCCGTCATAGGCCAGATGGCCGGAGGATCGGCCAGGGATGCTCATTTTTTCCAGATTCACGTATTGGGCGTGCAGTTTCGCGACCGCGTCCTTGCCGCCTTCGGCGCTGGCGCTCATGATTTCGGACATGGTGACCTTGCCGCGGATCAGGCCCTGATCCCACATGCCTGCATGAACGGCGACGGCGCTCATGCCCGCCTTGTCGCCCAAATCGGCGCTGAGGACCGTTACGTCGTAATCTTCGAGTATTTCGGCGACGTTATCCACGAATTCGGCGGCGAGATACCCCCCGACGTTCGGGCCGACCATGCGGACCTCCAGAGGTCCTCTTGCGATATCTTTTTCTACTAATTGGGCGGGGGCTGGTACGCCAACGAGTTCGAGGGGCTGGGGATCGAAACCCTGGCCGCGTATGCGCGGCTGTTCGGCTACGGGGAAACGAGCGGCA
>JAANMX010001057.1_pt1 | contig 33080 bp, 29 predicted proteins | sample 7279681 | NCBI WGS metagenome assembly JAANMX01 (sample SAMN14094542, study PRJNA606508) | bioreactor metagenome | isolation source: A lab-scale SPAN reactor treating ammonium-rich wastewater day 351 | place: Ireland: Galway | collected 2018-01-01 | reverse complement strand
TCGGCGGACTTGATCTCGGAGACGAGGATGTCGTCGGCCTCCTGCAGCAGGCGAATCGCCTCGGGCGTCACCTCGCCCAGGATGCGGATCGCCAGGCCCGGACCGGGAAAGGGCTGCCGGTGCGTGAGGGCCCTGGGCATGCCCATCTGGGCGCCCAGCTCGCGGACCTCGTCTTTGAACAGCTCGCGCAGCGGCTCGACCAGGGCCAGGCCCATGCGCTCGGGAAGGCCGCCGACGTTGTGGTGGCTCTTGATCGTGGCGCTGGGGCCCTTGAAGGAGACCGACTCGATGACGTCGGGATAGAGGGTGCCCTGGGCCAGGAATTTGGCGTCCTGGATCTGCTTGGCCATCTCCTCGAAGACGTAGATGAACTCATTGCCGATGATCTTGCGCTTCTGCTCGGGATCGGTGACGCCCTTAAGGCGGCTCAGGAAACGTTCGCTCGCGTCCACGTAATGGAGCTTGATCTTGAAGTGCTCGCGGAAGGTGTCCTGAACCTTCTGCGCCTCGTCCTTGCGCAGCAGGCCGTTGTTGATGAAGATGCACTCGAGCTGGTCGCCCACCGCCTCGTGGATCAATAGCGCGGCCACGGTGGAGTCGACGCCTCCGGATAGGCCGCAGATCACTTTCCCCTTTCCTACCTGGGCGCGGATCTTTTCTTTTTCCGTCTGCAGGAAGGCAGCCATGTTCCAGTCGGCCTTAAGCCCGGCGATGTGGAAGAGGAAATTGTGCAGGATCTGGACGCCCTCTTCCGTGTGGACGACCTCGGGGTGGAACTGGACGCCGTAGATCCTCTTGTCGGGGTCGGCGATCGCGCAAAACGGCGTGTTGTCGCTCTCGCCGATCTTGTGGAAGCCCGCGGGGATCTTCTCGAGGCTGTCGCCGTGGCTCATCCAGACGACGCTCTTGGCCTTGACCCCGCGGAACAAGGGCGACCCGGCGTCGGCCTCGAAGGTGGCGCGGCCGTATTCGCGCTTGTTGGAGGGCGTCACCTTGCCGCCCAGGTGATGGGCCAAGAGCTGGATCCCGTAGCAGATCCCCAGGATCGGGACGCCCAATTCGAGGATCTTGAGGTCGAGCCCCGGCGCGTCCTTGCCCAGCACGCTGGCCGGCCCGCCGGACAGGACGATCGCCTTCGGCGCGAAGGCGCGGATCTTGTCGATGCCGTAGTTGAAGGGCTGTATTTCGGAGTAGACGTTTTGCTCGCGGATGCGGCGGGCGATCAGCTGGGTGTATTGGGAGCCGTAGTCTAGGATTAAAACCTTGTCCATATTGCCAGCACCGACCTCAATCCATATGATAATTCGGGGCCTCTTTGGTGATCACCACGTCGTGCACGTGCGACTCTTTCAAGCCCGAGCTGGTGATCTGCACGAACTTCGCCCGCTCGCGCAACTCCTGCAAGGTCGCGCAGCCCGTATATCCCATGCCGGAGCGCAGGCCGCCGACCAGCTGGTAGACGTTGTCGGCCAAGGGGCCGCGCGAGGGCACCATGCCTTCGATGCCCTCGGGGACGAACTTGCCGGTGGAACGCTTGTCGTCTTGGAAATAGCGGTCGCTGCTCCCCTGCAACATCGCGCTCACCGAGCCCATGCCGCGATAGACCTTGAAGCTGCGCCCCTGATACAGCACCAGCTCGCCGGGCGACTCGTCGGTACCGGCGAAGAGGCTGCCGATCATGACGCTGGAGGCGCCGGCCGCGAGGGCCTTGGTGAGGTCGCCGCTGTACTTGATACCGCCGTCGGCGATGAGGGGGAGGTCGAACTCCTTGGCCGCCTTCGCGCAGCGCAGGATGGCGGTCAGCTGCGGCACGCCGACGCCGGCCACCATCCGCGTCGTGCAGATGCTGCCGGGCCCGATGCCGACCTTAAGGCCGTCAACGCCGGTTTTGGCCAGGTCTTGCACGGCTTGCTCGGTGGCGATGTTGCCGGCGACGAGCGGGGTCCGAGGAAATTTCGTCTTTACAGCCTTGGCGGCCTCAATCACGCCCTTGGAGTGGCCGTGGGCGGTATCGATGATCAGGACGTCGACGCCGGCCTTGATCAGCGCCTCCGCGCGAGTCAACGAGTCGGGGCCGGTGCCTATGGCGGCTCCGACTAGCAGCCTGCCGAGCGAATCTTTCACCGCTAGCGGGTTTTTTTCGGTCTTCTCGATGTCCTTGATCGTGATCAGGCCCTTCAAGTCGCCGTTGGCGTCGGTCACCAAAAGCTTTTCGATGCGGTTCTTGTGCAGCAGCTCCTTCGCCTCCTCGAGGGTGACCTTCTCGGAGACGGTGACCAATTTTTTGGTCATGAGATTGGCGACCGGCTGGTTGAGATTTTTCTCGAAGCGGATGTCCCGGTTGGTGAGGATGCCGACCAACTTCTTGCCCTCGGTAACGGGCACGCCCGAGATGTTGTTTTGGTCCATCAGCTCGATCGCGGCGCTGAGCTTCTCGTTGGGCGAGAGCGTGATGGGGTTGAGGATCATCCCGCTCTCGGACTTTTTGACCCGCTCGACCTCGAGGGCCTGGTCGGCGGCGGACATGTTTTTGTGGATAATGCCGATGCCCCCGCACTGGGCCATGACGATCGCGGTGCGCGACATAGTGACGGAGTCCATCGCGGCGGAGACGAGCGGGATATTCAGTTCGAGGGATTTGGTGAGCCGAGTCTTGGTGTCGACGTCCTTGGGAAGGACCTCGCTCTTACCCGGCAGCAGCAAAACGTCGTCGAAGGTAAGGGCCAACTCGGTGATTTTGTCCAACATGCCAGGTCTTTAGTGAACAATCCCTGGCAGGTCAATAGTTTTGTCGGCTCCAGGAACCGTCCCGGGCGTGAAAAAAAAACCCCGCTCCGGAAAGCCCGAAACGGGGTTGGAAAGGGTTCAACGGCCTTTAGCCGTGACGTTTGCGAAAGCTCAAGAAAGCCAAGCCTCCCAGCGAAGCGAGAATGGCCAGCGCCAGTCCGTGGCTGGGGACCGAGGCCGCGGTGTTCAGCGAGCAAGCGTAGCCGCCGCAACCCGGGCCGCCCTTCTCACCCCAGCCGCCGCTGCCTTGGAGACAGCCGGCGAAGACCGGCGGCGTCGGGGAAGGTGTCGGAATGCATTGCTCCGGCACGTAGCAGTCGGGGTCGCAACCCGGGATCGGGGCACCCGTCACATCACGGCAGGAATCGCCGGTGGGGGCCGCGCAACCCGCCGGGCAGCAGAAGTCGGCGTCAGGCTCGCATTGTTTTGGTGCGGCCTCGCATACAAACACGACAGCCACCTGACTGATATTTACGCATGTATTATCGGTACAAAGATCGCCGTCCTCGCACACCCCCTGAAAAATCTCGTTGTATGGCGGACCATCGAAGGTGATTTGCGGATTTATCACCGAACATGCATCCTGAATGACATTCCCCTGAGTCAAGGGACAGGTATCTGAAAATCCAGGCAACAGACAGTCGATCGCACAGGTATCGCATGCTTCGCCTTCTTCTGGCTCGCAGATGCCGTTGCCGCAGTTTTCGAGAGTGGCCAAACCTTCCGGGATGCAGTTGCGACAATCGACACTGGCATCCGGCGTCAGGGTATAGTCGCAACCGCTGGGATTTTCGGGATCCGGGGTGCTGAACGGAAGGCAGACGCCGGCGCGACATTCGTTGCTCTCGGTGCCGCCGGAGATGCCGTTGCAGAAATCGTCGTTGGGCGCGCAGATCGGGTCTTCGCAGAAGCCCGGGGGATTTTGGACGTTCAATTGCTCGGTGCAGCCGGTCCAGCAGCCCGGCTGGGTGGGATCCGTCAGCGGACAGGCGGGATTGGGCGTGGCGGCCGGGTCGAAATTCGGCCCCGCGCCGTTGTCGATGGCGCATTGGAACTGCTGCGCTACCTGGTTGAAGGAGCAAAACTCGCCGTTGCAGACGTTGCAGGCGACGGCCAAGGGATCGCCGCTGTCGCAAGCCGCGGTATCGCATTGGTCGCCCGGCGTGCTGTAGACCGGTTTGATCCAGCCTGGAAAGGCTCCGACGCTAAGGATGCCTAGCGCCAATAAGAAAAAGAGCGGCAATATCAAGCCGCTCAAAGATCGCTTATTTTTTTGGATATATCGGGACATCTTTGATCCTCCGCGTTTCGATTGATGGTTTCGATCGAATCCAGCCCAGGTGAACTCGCCTAAAATAAAGATTTGACCAAAAAAGGTCAAGATTTTAATCACTTAGGCATGAAGCCCCGAGCAAAGCGCCCCGCCGCCGCCCCGGCCTTGCTTTTGGCCCTGCTGGGCCTGGGTTATTTCCTCTATTTTTTCCACCAAATCGGCCTGGCGGAGCAGCCCTATTGGGACGAAAGGATCTATGTCAATGCGGCCCGGGCCTATCGGGACCTGGCCAAACCCTACCCCAATCCCGAACACCCACCCCTCGGAAAGCAGATCCTCGTCCTCGGCATGGACCTATGGGGCGACCAACCGCAGGGCTGGCGTTTCTTCTCCGCCCTGGCCGGCGCCTTGAGCGGCGTCTTAGTGGTGCTCCTCACCCAGGAGCTTACAAAAAGGAAGGGGGTGGCCGCCTTCGTCGGCGCACTTTGGTTTTTGGACCCGCTATTCTATTTGCATTTTCGCCTGGGGATGCTGGACCCGCCCCTTCTGCTCTTCTTGCTTGCGGCGACCTACACCGCCCTGCGTTTTTGGAAAAATCCAGGAATCTCTCTTCCCTGGCTCTATCTGACGGGCCTATTTCTCGGGCTGGCCTTGGCGACGAAGATGCTCGCCCTGGTATTGGCGCCCGTTTTTTGGACCCTGGCCGCCGATCGGTTGAGGCGCGGCGAAAAGAACTGGAGGGCTTTGCTCCATGGGTTCTGCGCGTGTCTGCTAATCCCGGTGGCCGTCTATTACGGGTCCCACGCCCTCCAGGGCTACAGCCCCGCAGAAACCTGGCGCCTGTGGCTTTACAACTTGGACTTCCATCAATACCACCGCGGCGCGGCCAACATGAGCAGCCGTTGGTACGAATGGCTCTACGTGGGCAAACCCCTATGGTACTTTTGGAAGCAGCTCGAAGACGGCCGGGTACGGGCGGTCTTGGGAACGGGCAACCTGGTGCTCTGGATCGGGGCGGAATTTTTGACGCTTTACGCGATCTTTCGCCGACGCCGCAGCCCCGAAGTCTGGGCCGTTGCGGCCCTGGTCTTGATCCAATTCGTTCTCTACGCCTTCAAGCCTAACACCTTCCTGCAATACATGGTCCTCATCCTGCCCTTCCTCTACATACTCATGGGCGTGGGAATCGCGGATCTCTTCGACCGCTTCGAGGGCCGCTACCGGCGTATCTTGCAGATCGACCTCGCCTGCTTCTATTTAGGTTCCTTCCTGGTGTTTTGGAATTATCTCCCCTACCTGCAAGGCAGGCCCATGAGCCGCCAGACCTTCGAGGCGGTGGGGGCGATGGGCAAGGCCCTCCCCCCGGAGAGGCCATAAAAAAACCCCGCCTCGCGAACGAGACGGGGTTAAATGGGACAATATAGGCTCTAGTCGTGACGCCGGCGCAGATTGCGGTAGGCGCCGAACCCGAACAATCCGGCCAAGGAAAGCGCCAGGCTCAGGCCGGGCACCGCCGTGGCCGCGGGATTGAGCGCGCAGGCCGCTCCGCCGCAGCCGGGGCCGCTCTTCTCGCTCCAACCGCCGCCGCCCTCAAGGCAGCCGGCGAAGACCGGCGGAGGGGTCGGAGACGGGGTCGGGATGCATTGCTCGGGGATGTAACAGTCGACGTCGCACTCCGCCCTGGGTAATATTCCCTGGGCGTCGGCTTCGGCGCAGGTGAGGCCGGCCGGAGGCGCTTGACAACCGCTAGCGCAGCAAAAATCAGCGACATCCACCGAACAGGATTTGGGCTGTGAGCCGCAGGTCGCATTGCCGCCGCTTCCAAAATTACAGAAGTTGTCCGTGCAGAGATCTCCATCTTCGCACTCGCCGAAGGTCGAGTTGTACGGAGGGCCGTCAAAGACTATGCCGCTCTCGTCGCATACTCCCTGTCCGATTTCCGAGAAAACCGGGTCATTCGCGGGTAAGGGGCAAGTGCCGGCCGGAAATCCGGGCAATCGACAGTCTTCCGAACAGGTGCCGCAACCCTCGCCCAAGCCGGGTTCGCAGATGCCGTTGCCGCAACTGTCGAAGTCCGCGGGAGCCGGAGTGGCGCAAACGAAGCAAACATCGGGGGCCGCGTCGGGCGTCAATGAATAGTCGCAACCGCTGGGATTGCCAAGATCGGGATTTTGAGGATCGGCGCCAGGCAGGCAAACCGCGGTCCGGCACTCGTTGGAAGTCGTACCGCCCGATATGTCGTTACAAAAAACGTCGTCCGGCAGACACTCGGTTCCCTGCTCATTACAAACATAGCAACCGGGAAAGCCGGCGGCTTGGCAGGATCCAGGCGCTCCCGGCGGAGCCGTCTGCGTGCATAACTGCGCCCATGCCGAAGAAGCGCTCAACAAGATAAACGCCGCTCCCAGCCATGATAATTTTAATTTTGACATATTATATCTCCTTTTCGAATGACCGCGGGGAGACTGCCAAAAAAAAACAATCCACCCCATCCCAAGTGACCCAAAAGGGTCATGAAGGAAAAAACCAAATAGTTCAAGCAAATATGTACCCATCCGCAAGCTGCTTTGGCTTGTCCGTGGGCCGGGTTTGCTTGTAAAAGACCCTTATGCCCCTGGTCCTAGCCTGTCTTAAAACAATCCTGCTCTTCACCCTGACGGGACTAAGTCTCTTTCGCCTCGCGCCTCGGGCAATCCGCGAGATCCACTCTTGGACCGACCGAATCCTGCTCTCCCTGCTCACCGGCATTGCCTTCTACACCCTCTTTTTTCTTCTCGCCCAAGGACTCTTCGGCCTGCCGCTCACGGAAGTCACGGTCTGGGGCGTCTTCGCCCTGATCCTCGCCGCGGGGGCGGGCGTCGAGGTCTACCGGCGCCGCAAGCATCTCCAAACCGGCTTCGAGGAGTCCGAGTCCGAAGACAAAGACGAAGCCCGCCCGCCCTTGGCGGGACGCGCCCTCAAAGAAATCCTCCTCCTGGGCACCCTGGCCCTGATCTTCTTCTTCAGCCTCAATATTCGGCTGCAAAACGGTCTCAAGTGGCCGGACAAGCTGCTCGACGCCGATCCCTACCGGCACCACATCCGCACCGAGGCGCTCATCCAGACCGGGCAGCTCTCCAAATTCGATCCCTATCTGGTCGGCGAGGTTCCGATCTTCGAGCTGCAGGGCTGCTACATCTTGGCGGGCGTCATCGGGGTCTCCGGGCCTTTTTCGGCCTGGGCGCTCTGGGCCTGGGGCGCCCAGGTGTTCGGCGCCTTGAGCGCCCTGTCTTTGTATCTCTTCGCCAAACTCGGGCTTAGGGCCATCGTCCAGCAGGACCTGGGTCCTGCTCCGAAGGCCAAGAAGAAGGGGCCCGCTCCGCCCTACCTGCGCGCCGAGACCGTCGCGACCTTCCTGGGTCTGATCGCCGCGGCGCTGTGGGGCGCCTCGCCCGTCCACATCCTGCGCACCAACGCCGGCTTCTCCGAGGCCTACGCCATCCCGATGCTTGCCCCCGCCCTGCTCTTCTACCTCTGGGCCGCGCAGAGCCGAATCTGGGGCGACTTCGTCTGGTTCGGCGTCTTCTTCACCGCCCTGGCCTTCATCAATCCCGTGCCCGCGGTCTTCGTCGTGCCCTTCTTCGCCGTCCACGCCGGCTACGTCTTTTGGAAGACCCGCGACCCGCGCTGGATCTACGGCAACCTGATCGCCGGCGGGATCTTCCTCGCCTGCCTGTTGGTCTGGAACTGGAAATTCCTCGCCACGCCGCTCTTCACCGGCGCGCTCGCCACCGGCAAGGCCGGCACCGAGGGCATCCTCAAGGCGATGGGGCAAAACCCCACCTTCGTCGAGAAGCTGCGCGCCGGCTGGGAGACCTTCTCGCGCGAGATCTTCCGCAACCTGGGCTTTTTCAACCTGGCCGGCGGCTGGACGGGGAGATTTTTCGGCGCCCTGGGCATGAACAACCTGGGCACCAAGGTCTTTTTGGATACCCTGGCCGTGGGCGGCGCCTTCGCCGGCTCTTTCTGGATCTTTTGGAACGGCCGCGAGCGGCGGCCCCGCGTCGACGAGGGGACGATGTTTTTCTTCCTCTCCTACGCCTTTTTCTTCCTGATCCTCTTCCTCATCCCCTTCGGCTTCATCTCCTTCACCTCCAAGTACTACCGTTACTTGCTGCCGATCAGCCTGAGCCTTTCCTGCATGTTCGCCTATTTCGCCTGGCGGGTGGTCCTGGCCCTCGCCCGGCAGGACCGCAAGCGGCTGGCGGGATTGGTCCTCGCCACCCTGCTGGCCCTGGCGGTGAACCGCGACGGCACCACCTGGGGCGGATGGATCCTGAATTGCACGCAAGAGGAATACGCGGCGGCCGACTGGATCAACAAGCACGCGCCGAAGGACGCCAAACTCATCGCCAACTGGTATACGGGGGATTATTTGCGCAGCCTTACGCTCCGCAACGTCGTGATCAGCGATTACGCGCGCGTGGAGGTGCGGGTCGCGATGGAGAAGTTCAAGCTGAACACCCCCATCCTGCCGCGCAATCCCGACAAGGTGGTGGAATACGTGCGGGACAACCCCGGCGAGTACTACCTAATCACCGCCAAGTGGGGACCCTGGGGGCGTTATCAGGACAACCCGCACTTCGAGCTGCTGGAGAGCTTCGGAAAGAATCCCAAGACGCAGGCGAGGGTCTTCAAGGTGCACCGCGAGGCGCCGGGGACGGCGTCGGAGGGGGATTCGGCTAATTCGTCTCGGGGACCTGCTTCGCCTTGATGGCGACCAGTTGGCTCAAGGCCGCGCCCTTGACGGGCTCGGGGGCGTCGGAGGTCTTCACCAACATCCCCAACAAGATATTCTCAGCTTCGGTGGGCTGACCCATGGCCAGGAATACCCGCGCCATCCCCAGCTTACCGCGATACCGGAAAGGGTCGTCCTTCAGATCGGCGATCTCCTGGTAGACGGTCAAGGCCTCGGAGTATTTCTTCGCGTTTTCCAGGGCCACGCCTTGGGCTAGCCGCGCGACCGAGTACAGGACGAAGGACTTCGACTCGGCGCTTTTTTGGAAAGATTGTGCCGAGGGCTCCCACTGGGACTGCGCGGCCAGCGCGCCGCCCAACTGAAGGGCGACCACGTCGCGCAGGGGCTTGGGAGGGTCTTGCTTCGCCAAGGTTTCCCAAGCGCCCGTCGCCTCGGCCCCCTGGGCCTGCTCGGCCTTCATGTAGTCGAGGGCGAGGTCGTGCATTTTCTTGCCGACCAGGTAGCGCTGGAGGGCGTAGCCGCCGAAAGCCAGCAAGATAGCGCCGATCAGGACGTAAAACTTATTCTGATGGACCAGAAAGTACCGGACGACGTGATCGAAGAAGGAGACGAACTCGTCGGGCTTGGGGGCCTTGGATTTGGGGGGACGGTTGTATTGCGCCACGGCGTACCTCTAGGATTTTTTGAACGGGTCCGGGTATAGACTGGAAAGCTTCAGGACTTCAACCGAAGAAGCGCGGCCGACCACCACGTCGATGTCCCCGGCCAGCTCCCAGAGCACCTGGCGGCAGATGCCGCAGGGCAGGACGCGCGGGTCGTCGCGGGAGACCACCGCGATCGCCGCGAAGCCGCCCTCCCCCTCGCTGACCGCCTTGAAGACCGCCACCCGCTCGGCGCAGACCGTCGCGCCGAAGCTGGAATTTTCGATGTTGCAGCCGGAATAGACCTTGCCGTCGAGGGTCCGCAGCGCGGCGCCGACATGATAGCCGGAGTACGGGGCGTAGGCGCGCTCCATGGCCGCCTCGGCCGCCCGCGACAGTTCGAGATGTTCCGGTTTCGCGTTCAATGGCCAGTGCTCCCGAAGCCCCCCGCGCCGCGCGCGCTGGAATTGAGCTCCTCGACGATTTCGATCTCCGCCCGCTCCACCCGATGGATGACCATTTGGGCGATGCGATCCCCCGACTTGATCTCGAAAGGTTCCTGGCCCAGGTTGATCAGGATCACCTTTACCTCGCCGCGGTAGTCGTGGTCGATGGTGCCGGGCGAATTGAGGCAGGTGATCCCGTGGCGGATCGCCAGGCCCGAGCGCGGCCGGACCTGGGCCTCGTAGCCCTCCGGAAGCTCCATGGAGAATCCGCAGGGCACCAGGGCCCGCTCCAGCGGCTTGAGCTGCAGGGGCTTCGCGAGGGCCGCGCAGAGGTCCATGCCCGCCGCCCCGTCGCTCATGTAAGCCGGGGGCGAAAAGCCGGGGACCTCGGTCAGCCGCTTAATTTTGATCGGGAGGGGGCTCATCCAGTCTTCCTCCGCCCTCGGCGTCGGGTCGCAGGCCCTTCGCCTCGCGCAGGCTGAGCCCGATCTTGCCGTTGGGCTCGACGCGGAGGCATTTCACGATGATCTCGTCGCCTTCCTGGATCACGTCGGTGACCCGGTTGACCCGCTTTTCGGCGAGCTGCGAGATGTGCAGCAGCCCGTCGGTGCCCGGGATGATCTCGACGAAGGCGCCGAACTCGACGATCTTGCGGACCTTGCCACGGTAGACGCGGCCCTCGATCGGCTCTTCGACGATCGCTTCGATCATGCGCTTGGCCTTGGTCAACGAGGCCTCGTTGTTGCTGAAGATTTTGACCGAACCGTCGTCCTCGACGTCGATCTTGGCGCCCGTCTGCTCGACGATGCCTCGGATCACCTTGCCGCCCGGACCGATAATGTCGCGGATCTTCTCTTTGTTGATCTGGATCTGGACGATGCGGGGGGCGTAGGGCGAGAGGTTGGACCGCGGGGCGTCCAGGGCCTTGGCCATTTCGCCCAGGATGTGCATGCGGCCTTGGCGCGCCTGCTCGAGGGCCTGCTCCATGACCTGCGGGGGAAGTCCCTCGATCTTGATGTCCATCTGCAGGGCGGTGATTCCCTTGGAGGTGCCGGCGACCTTGAAGTCCATGTCGCCCAGGTGATCCTCGTCGCCCAGGATGTCGGAGAGCACCAGGTACTGGTCGCCCTCTTTGATCAGTCCCATCGCGATGCCCGCGACGGCGGCGCGAATCGGGACGCCCGCGTCCATCATGGCGAGCGAGGAACCGCAGACGCTGGCCATCGAGGACGAACCGTTGGACTCGAGGATCTCGGAGACGATGCGGATGACGTAAGGAAACTGCTCCTCGTCGGGCAGCACCTTCGTCACCGAACGCTCGGCCAAGGCGCCGTGGCCGATCTCGCGGCGGCCGGGGCTGCGCAAGGGCTTGGTCTCGCCGACCGAGAAGGGCGGAAAGTTATAATGCAGCATGAAGTGCTTGGTGCCCTCTTCGAGCAGGGTGTCGATGATCTGAATGTCCTCGGAGGTGCCCAGAGTGGCAGTGACCAGGGCCTGGGTCTCGCCGCGGGTGAAGAGCGCCGAGCCGTGGGCCCGCGGCAGCAGCCCCGTCTCGATCGTGATGGGCCGGATGTCGGTCAGGCCGCGGCCGTCGATGCGCTGCTTTTGCGTGGCGATCTGCTTGCGCAGGATCTCGGACTCGAGGTCGCCGAAATATGCCGAGACCTTCATCTCGAGGTCCTCGGGGCTGTCCTCGGTGATCAGGGCGGCCTTGAGCTCTTTCTTCACTTCCTTGACGGCCTTGCCGCGGGCCAGCTTCTCGCGGACCGCGAAGGCCTTCACCAGCTTGTCATGGGCGAATTCGCGGACTTTGGCGGCCAGGGCCTCGTCTTTTTCGACGACCGGGAGGGTACGCTTCTCTTTGCCCACCAGCTCGCGCAGCTTGTTTTGCGCCGCGATCACCGGCTGCAGGGCGTCGTGGCCGGCACGCAACGCGGCGATCATGTCGGCCTCGGAGGCCTCGCGGGCGCCGCCCTCGACCATCACGATGGCGTCTTTGCTGGCGGCGAGGATGACCTCGATGTCGGTCTCGTCCAATTGGCTCAAGGTCGGGTTGATGACGATCTGCCCGTTGACGCGGCCGATGCGGCAGCCGCCGATCGGACCGTTGAAGGGGATGTCGGAGATCGTGAGCGCCGTGGAGGCGCCGATCATCGCCAGGGTGTCGGGGTCGTTGTCGTTGTCGGCGGAAAGGACCGTCGCGATGACCTGGGTCTCGCAGGCCCAGCCCTCGGGGAACAAGGGACGGATCGGCCGGTCGATGAAGCGGCTGGTCAAGGTCTCTTTTTCGGTGGGCTTGCCCTCGCGCTTGAAGAAGCCGCCCGGGATCTTGCCGGCGGCGAAGGTCTTTTCGAGGTAGTCGACAGTCAGCGGCAGGAAGTCGATGCCTTCCTTGGGATCGGCGCTGGCGCAGGCGGTGACCAGCACGAGGGTGTCGCCGTAGCGGACGGTGACGGAGCCGGCGGCCTGCTTGGCCACCCTCCCGGTTTCGATGACGAGGGTGCGGCCCCCGATTTCGCATTCGACGCGATGAATTTGTGCCATATGGCGCTTCTCCTTGGCGGAACGGCGACGGAATCGTCGCTGAGACGTCCGGGCCTACCTGATTTTTGAGATGTGCGTCGAGGAGAAGAACAAGCTCGGGGAGGATAATAAAAAACTGATAATTTAGGCTGAAATCCCCACAGGGTGAGAGTTTCGGCTTAAATTATCAGTTTTGAGAATCGTCCCTCCCGGTGCCTGCCCCGCTCGCCAAAGCCCATCGTTTTACTTACGCAAACCTAAATCGCCGATCAACTTGGAGTACTTGCCGCGGTCGTTGCGCTTGAGGTACTCGAGCAAGCGCCGTCGCTGCCCGACCATTTTCAGCAGGCCGCGCCGCGAGGAATGATCCTTGGCGTGCGACTTGAAGTGCTCGGTGAGGGAATTGATCCGGCGGGTCAACAGGGCGACCTGGACCTCGGGGGAACCCGTGTCGGAGGCCTGCCGTTGGTACTTGTGGATCACTTCGCTTTTGGAATCTCCGTTGATCATAACCTTTGCTTCCGTTGAGACATTATACTTGGCTGTCCCTTCCTGAAAACCTAAAAATGAAGGGCATGGGCTCGTAACATAGCGCCACCCCCTTGTAAAGCGGCATTAGTCACCCAAATCGCCTACTTGCCGATGCAACACCCGGCCGTAGGAAAAATCCGGGCCGCCCGAGTCTTGGACGATGGCCTGGATGCGGCCTGCGAAGGTCAGCGCCAGAGGCTTGCTGAAAAGCTTATTAGATTCAATCACTTGTTTAATTCTTCGCAGCGGAACCCCCGACAAGACGCGGTCTTTCTCTTCCTCGTTCGCCAAGGGCAGCTGCGGGAGGTGTCCCAGGCAGGCCTCGATCTCCAAAAAGCGGCCGCGCGCCGCCTCCGGGTCCTGCTCTATCTCGGCCAGGCTTAAGGCCTGGGCCTCGGTGAAGGGACCGCTGCGCAGCCGTCGCAATTCGGTCACGTGGGCCCAAGTCCCCAGGCGCCGCCCCAGGTCGTGGATGAGCGAGCGGACGTAGGTGCCCTTTCCGCAGCTTACCTTGAGACTCAAGTCGGGAAACTCGAAGGACTCGAGCTCGAGGCCGTCGATCCGAATCCGGCGCGGTTTAAGCTCCACGTCCTTGCCTTCGCGGGCGTAGGCGTAGAGCGGCTTACCGTCCTTTTTGATCGCTGAAAAAGGCGGGGGTATCTGTTCCTGCTCCCCCAAAAAGCCCGCCAAGGCGGCCTCGAGGGCACCCCGTTCCACCGAGAGTCCCTCGGACCGCTGCGTCTCGCGTCCCTCGGCGTCGTAGGTGTCGGTCGCGACGCCCAGGCGGGCGGTGACGCGGTATTCTTTGAGGTCTTCCTCGAGGTAGGGAATCACCTTGGTGGCCTCGCCCAAGGCGATCGGCAGGACGCCCGTCGCCAGGGGATCGAGGGTCCCCGTGTGCCCGGCCTTTTCGGCGCCCAAGGCGCGACGCGCGCGGCTCACCGCCTGCTGGGAGCTGAGACCGCGGGGCTTGTCGAGCACGAGAAAGGCGTCCATGGCTCAATCGGAATCGGGTTCCTCGGGGCTGGGCGGCAGCTTGGCGAAAATTTTTTGGATCTTTTCGTCGATCTCGAAGGACTCGTCGTAGAAGAACTCGACGCGCGGGGAGAATTTCATGTCGATCCGCTCGGTAAGCAGGTGCCGCACGAAGCCCTCGGACTTCTTCAGGCCCGCGGCGGCCGCGGCCTTCTTCTCTTCCGCGCCGGGCAGCGCGTAGTAGACGCGGGCCAGCCGCAGGTCGGGGCTGACCTTGACGCCGGTGACCGTGGCCCCCGAGATGCGGGGGTCGCTCAGCTCGTAGTGCAGGATTTGGCTCACCTCGCGGCGGATCTCTTCGGCGATGCGCTTGTCGCGTCCGGATTTCATAAGATTCCTATTCGTAATGCAGAAAATCGCGCTCCTCGCGGAGCACCTCGCCCAGGCCCATGGCGACGATCGCCCGCATCGTCTTGCCAATCAGGGCGTCGAGGACACCCTCGTCGGCGCCGACCACGGCGAAGCCCAACCGGGCCCGCTGCCAGAGGTCTTGATGGCCGACTTCCGAGACCACCACCTTCATCTGGGCCAATACGCGATCCTTCAACTTGCCCAGGAGATGGCGCTTCTCCTTCAGGGATTGGTTGTAAGGCATGAAGAGCTCGAATTGCGCGACGCCGACGACCATGGAGATTGTGAAGGACGACCCTTCGCCGATTTATTGGCTGAGTTTCGTTTTGGTCACTTCGATCTGGTAGCACTCGATCACGTCCCCGGCCTTGATGTCGTTGTAGCCTTCGATGCCGAGGCCGCACTCGTAGCCCTTCTCGACCTCGCGCGCGTCGTCTTTGAAGCGCTTCAGGGAGGAAAGCTTGCCCTCGTGCAGGATCACGCTGTCGCGCAGCAGGCGGACGTTGGCGTTGCGCTGCAGCTTGCCGTCGATGACGTAGCAGCCGGCGACATTGCCGACCTTGCTGATGTTGAAGACCTCGCGTACCTCGGCCCGGCCCAGGTATTTCTCCTTGCGGGTGGGCTCGAGGAGGCCTTCCATCGCCTTCTTCACGTCCTCCACCGCGTCGTAGATGATCTGGTAGACCTGGACCTCGACGCCTTCCTGCTCGGCCAGCTCGCGGGCCTTGGTGTCGGGCCGCACGTGGAAGCCGATGATGACGGCGTTGGAGGCGCTGGCCAGCATGACGTCGGACTCTGTGATGCCGCCGACGCCGGAGTGCAGGACGTTGACCCGAACCTGCGGGGTCGAGAGCTTCTCGAGGGAGGCCTGGAGGGCCTCGCTGGAGCCCTGCACGTCGGCCTTGAGGATCAGCGAGAGCTCTTTGGCCTCGCCGCTCTTCAGCTTGGTGAATAGGTCTTCGAGGCTCATCTTGGTGGGGGCGGTGATCTTCTGCTCGCGGGCCTTCATCTGGCGGTGCTCGGCCACCTGCTTGGCGCTCTTCTCGTCGGCCAGGGCCTGGATCACGTCGCTGGCCTGAGGCACGCCGTCGAGCCCCAAGACCTCGACGGGGACGCCGGGACCGGCCTCGGTCACGCTTTCGCCGCGGTCGTTGGTCATGGCCCGAACCTTGCCGAAGTGCTGGCCGGCGACGACAACGTCGCCCGCGTGCAGCGTTCCCTCTTGGATGAGGGCGGTGACCACGGGGCCGCGCCCCTTCTCGAGGCGGGCCTCGATGATGACGCCCTTGGCGAGCTTGGCGGGGTTGGCCTTCAACTCGAGCATCTCGGTCTGCAGGAAAATGGATTCGAGCAGCTGCTCGATGCCCTGCTTGGTCTTGGCGGAGACGTGGACGAAGAGGATGTCGCCGCCCCAATCTTCGGCCAGCAGGCCGTGCTCGGAGAGCTGGCGTTTGACGTTGTCGGGCTTGGCGTCGGGCTTATCGACCTTGTTGACCGCGACGATGATCGGGACCTCGGCGGCCTTGGCGTGATGGATGGCCTCTAGGGTCTGAGGCATCACGCCGTCGTCGGCGGCGACCACCAGGACGACGATGTCGGTGACCGAGGCGCCGCGGGCGCGCATCGAGGTGAAGGCCTCATGGCCGGGGGTGTCGAGGAAGGTGAGCTCCCTGCCCTGCCCCAGGCGGACGCGGTAGGCGCCGATGTGCTGGGTGATGCCGCCGTGCTCGCCGCTGGCGACCTGGGTCGAGCGGATGGCGTCGAGCAGCGAGGTCTTGCCGTGATCGACGTGGCCCATGACGGTGACCACGGGCGCACGGATGACCAGGGCCTCGGGCTTGTCTTCTTCGGTTTTGAGGACGTTCTCCTCCTCGAAGCTCGTCTTGCGGACTTCCCACTGGTAATCTTGCGCGAGCAGCGTGGCGGTGTCGAAATCGAGGGCCTGGTTGAGCGTGGCCATCGTGCCCATCGCCATGAGTTTCTTGATCAGTTCGCCGCCCTTCACGCCCAGCTGCTGGGCCAAGTCGGAGACGGAGATGTTTTCGCCCATCTTGACGACGCGCTTGATTGCCTTCGGCAGGGTCGATTCGGTCTTCTTGCCGGGGACGCGCGATTTGGTGCGGCGCCGCTTGCCGGAGCGCACCGGCTGAAAGACGCGGTCGGCGGTGTTGTGGGTCGAGATGCGCGCGATCTGGGAAAGCGTGCTGACGCGGCCGATGCCGTCGATGCCCAACTCGTCTTCCTCGAGCTTGGTCTTCTTGCCGCCGCCCTTCTTGCCGCGCAGCTTTTTGCTCTCTTCGTCCTCGGGGCCCTCGGCGGAGGTTGCCGGCGCGACTCCGGCGCCGGGGCCGAAAGCAGGCCCTTCGGCCTTCCGCTTCATGTGCGGCAGCTGAATAATGGTGCCGACGGGAGGCCCTTCGGGCAGCGCTCGGGGACCGACCACCTTGGGTTCGTCCTCCTTGGCGCGGATCACCGTCTGGACGGGTTTTGCGGGTGCGGGCTTTTTGGCCTCGGGCGCGGCCGGCTCGGGGGCCCTCGCCGCCGGCTTTACGGCGGCGGGCGCCTCGGGGGCCTTCGCCTCGACCGCGGGGGGCTCGGCGCTCGCGGGCGGCGGGGCGGCGGCTTCGGGGACGGCGGGGGCGGCCGGTGCTTCGGCCACGGATGCCTCGGGCGCCGACTCGGCGGGCGGCGGGGCCTCGGGCTCGGTGGCCTTGGCGCGACGGCGGATGACGCCGGGCTTGATGCGTTTTTCAACGACGCCTTGTTTGTTTTCCATAGTGAGAATCCTAATACAATTTAATAAGGCTTAACACGGCTTGCGGCCGCGTTGAAAAATCTTAGGCCTCGGTGGAGCTCTCGGGGGCCTCGGGCTCGGCCGGCTTTTCGGCCTCCGCGGCCGCGGCCGCAGCGGCCTCTTGGGCGGCCTGCGCCTCGGCGGCGGCGCGGGCCTCGGCCTGGGCCTTCAGCTCGGCCTCGACGCGGCGGCGCTCTTCCTCGGCCTTGCGGGCCTCTTCGCGGAGAAAGATCTCGCTGGGGCGCTCTTCCACGGGCATCGCCATGGTGTCGACGGCGCGCTGGTGGATTTCTTTGAGGCGATCCTGGTTGATGCCGGGCAGCGTGAGAAACTCTTCGAGCGGCGTGTCGGCGATCTCTTTGGTGGTGCGGAAGGCGTGGCTGTAAAAGATGCTCGACATGCTGTCCTCGATGCCCAAGTCGACGACCAGCGCGGTCTTGGCCCGCTTGGTCATCTCGTCGTGCTTGGTCTCGCTGTAGATGTCGATGTTCCAGCCGGTGAGCTGGGCCGCCAGGCGGACGTTCTGGCCGCGCCGTCCGATCGCCAGCGAGAGCTGGTCGTCGGGGACGATGATCTCCATCGAGTGGTCCTTTTCGTGGATGATGACCTTGGCGACCTCGGCTGGGGCGATGGCGTTGCAGACGAAGCGGGCCGGGTCTTCGTCCCAGGTGACGATGTCGATCTTCTCGCCGCGCAGCTCTTGGACCACCGATTGGACGCGGCTGCCCTTCATGCCGACGCAGGCTCCGACCGGGTCGACGTCGCTGTCCTTGGAATAGACCGCGACCTTGGCGCGGCTTCCGACCTCGCGGGCGACGTTCTTGATCTCGACGATGCCCTCGTTGATCTCGGGAACCTCCATCGCGAAGAGCGAGCGGATCAGCGCGGAGCTGCGTCGCGACAGGACCAGCTGCGGGCCCTTCAGGCCCTTGCGCAGCTCGAGGAAATAGGCCTGGATGCGCTCGCCGGTCTTGTAGGTCTCGGAGGGAACCTGTTCGGAAACCGGAATGATCGCCTCGGTGCGGCCCAGGTCGACGACCATGGTGCCCTTCTCGAAGCGGCGCACGATGCCGGTGATCAGCTCGCCGACGCGGTCCTTGTATTCGTTATAGATGATGTCGCTCTCGGCCTCGCGGATCTTTTGAATGATGACCTGTTTGGCGGTCTGCGCGGCGATACGGCCGAACTGGTAGGAATCGAGCTTCTCGCCCAACTCGTCGCCGACCTGCGCCTCGGGATCGAGCTTGACGGCTTCGTCCAGGGTGATCTGCAGGGCGGGATTTTCGATCGCCTCGGCGACGGTGCGGAATTGGAACAGCTCGACCTCGCCCAGCTCCTCGTTGTACTGCGCCTCGAGGACGGCGTCGTGCCCGTATTTTTTGCGGGCCGCGGAGACCATGGCGGTCTCGATGGCGTCGACCAAAATCTCCTTGGGAATACCCTTGTCGCGCTTGACCTGGTCGAGCACCGCGTTCAGGTTGATGAACATCGACTTGACGTTTTCTTTCGCGGTTTTTCGCTTACGCGGGGTACGGGGTGGCATGCACGCTTCTCCTTACTGAAAAATCACGCCTATTTTTTTCTTTTTCCGGAGGGGGCGCCCTCCGCCCGCCTCGCTTCGGAGGCGAAATAGTCCAAATTCGCTTTCTTGATCCGGGCCAGCTCGATCCGGAACGCCCGCTTGTCGATCTCGACCTCGATCGCGGCCGCGGCGCCCTCGCCTTCGGCCTTCAGCAGCGGTCCCTTAAAATGGCGGCGGCCCTCGATCGGCTCCTCGGTCGTCACTTGGACGATGTTCCCGAGCTGGGCCGAGAAATGCTCCAGTTTGTTTAATGGGCGATCCAAGCCTGGCGAGGAGATCTCGAGATGATAGCTCCCCTGCAGCTCGGCCTCAACCTCCAGGATCGGCCCCAGCGCCTGGCTGAAGCTTTGGCAGTCGTCGATCGTCACGCCGCCCGGCTTGTCGATGTAGAGCCGCCACACCTTGTCGCGGTGCTCGACGCCGCTCTCGACCCGAAGCAGCTCGTAGCCCATGCTTTGAGCCAGGGGCCCCGCCAATCTCCACACGCTGTCTTGTTCGCGATCCATGAAATACCGGGCCTTTTGCGGCCGTCCGCCCGTCCCCGGAGAAAATTTAAGCAAAAAAAAAGCGGGAGAGGAAAAATCCTAGCCCACTCGACGAAGATAGCCAACCACCGGGGCCGCGGCGAAAAAAAACGCCGCAAAAGCGCCCTGCCCTTAACACGGCCTTTGGAAACCTGGCAAGTCCTATTTAACTATTAGGAATTTATAAAGAATCCGGCCTCATCGGGCCTCGGCTCGGGCCCCGCCGGCACCGGCGAGCAGGACCACGAACTCCCCCTTCCAGGAGCGCAACGGCAGGGCCAGCGGGTCGGAAACCAGGGGGCCACGGTAAAATTCCTCGAATTTCTTCGTCATCTCGCGGGCCAGTACGGCCGGGCGCGGACCGAAAATCTCATAGGCCTCGGCGAGGAACTTTTGGATCCGATGCGGGGACTCGTAAAAAATCAGGGTCGAGGGAAATTCCTTCAAGGCCTCGAAGCGGCGGCGCCGCGCGGCGCTCTTGGGCGGAAGAAAGCCGACGAAATAAAAGGCGTCGGTCGGCAGGCCGCTCGCGACCAGGGCGTTGACGGCCGCGCAGGGCCCGGGCACAGCCTCGACGTCGAAACCGGCCTCGAGCACCGCTCCCACCAGGCGAAAGCCGGGGTCGGAAATCAATGGCGTGCCCGCGTCGCTGATCAGCGCCACCGATCGGCCTTCGTTCAGCTTTGCGACCAGTCCGGCGGCGCGCCGGGCCTCGTTGTGCTCGTGCAGGCTGAGCAAGGGCTTTTGGATCTCGTAGGCCTGGAGGAGCTTCAGGCTGTGGCGCGTGTCTTCGCAGGCGACTAGGTCGACTGCCTTCAGGGTCTCGAGGGCGCGCAAGGTGATATCCTTGAGATTTCCAATGGGTGTGGCGATAAGATAAAGTTTTCCCTTCACAGCTTCACCCGGTAGCGGCTGGAGATGGGCATGCGCCAGCCGTAGCCGAAGGCCTTGCCGGTCACGCGGATCCCGGGCGCCGCCTGCTGGCGTTTGTACTCGTTGGCGTCGAGGCGGCGCAAGACGTCGGCCACCGTCTTTTTGGAAAAGCCGTCGGCGACGATGGCCTCGGGGCTCATCCGCCTCTCGATGTAGCGCTCGAGGATGCCGTCGAGGATCTCGTAGGGCGGCAGGTCGTCCTGGTCCTTCTGCCCCGGGGCCAGCTCGGCGGAGGGCGGCTTGGTAAAGGTGGCGCGGGAGATGGCCGGCTGAATTCGGTTGGCGAGGCGCGCCAGCCGGTAGACGAGCATCTTCGGCACGTCGGAGATCACCGCGAAGCCCCCCGCCATGTCGCCGTAGAGCGTGCAGTAGCCGACCGAGAGCTCGGACTTGTTGCCCGTGCTGAGCAAGAGCCTCCCCTCCCGGTTGCTGAGCGCCATCAGGATGTTGCCGCGGATGCGGGCCTGGATATTTTGCAGGGCGGTGTCGACCTTGCCGCGCCCGTCGAATTTCAGGGTGCCTTTGAATCGCTCGTAGAGCGGCGCGATCGGGTAGACGCGGTATTCGATCTTGAGCGCCTTCGCCAGGGACCTCGCGTCGTTTAAGCTCCCCTGGCTGGAGAACTCCGAGGGCAGGCTGACGCCCAGGAGGTTCTTCGCGCCCAGGGCCCGCACCGCGATCCAGGCGGTCAGCGCGCTGTCGATGCCGCCGGAGAGGCCGATCACCGCCTTCTGGAAGCCGCACTTCCGCATGTAGTCGCGCAGGCCCAAGACGAGGGCGTCGAGGACCAGGGCCTCTTCGGAGTGCTTGGGAATCGGAATCGGCTTAAGCCGCGCCACGTCGACGACCTGAAGGTCCTCCGCGAAGGCCTTGAGCTGCTTGAGGACCTTGCCCTCGGCGCTCAGGACCAGGGATTGGCCGTCGAAGACCAGGTCGTCGTTGCCGCCGACCAGGTTTACGTAGACCAGGGGCACGCGGTAGCGCAGGGCCTGGCGTCGCAGGAGATCGCGCCGCAATTTTTCCTTTCCGCGCGAATAGGGAGAGGCGGAGATATTGATGAGCAGCTCGGCCCCGGCGCGGGCCTGCTCGAGAACCGGATCGACCGGGTATTGGGAACGCCCCCAATAGGCGCGGTCGTTCCAGATGTCCTCGCAGATGCTGACGCCCAGGCGCCGGTCGCCGAAACCGAAAACGGGAGACTCGTGCCCGGGCTCGAAATAGCGCCCCTCGTCGAAGACGTCGTAGGTCGGGAGCAGGATCTTGTGCTTCACCGCCAAGATTTTGCGGTCGGCGATCAGGGCGGCAGCGTTGGCCAGGGGCTTGCCCTGCGGCGCGTCGCGGCGGTCGACGAAGCCCACCAGGCAGGCCGGCCCCCTGGCCTTCTGGGTGAGGTCTTTCAAGGCGCGCAGGTTGGCCTCGACGAAATCGGGCCGCTCCAGCAGGTCTTTGGGGGGATAACCCGTCAGGGTCATTTCGGGAAAAACCGCCAGCTCGGCGCCCTTGGCCTCGGCCGCCCGCAGGGCCTCGAGGACCCGGCGTAAGTTTCCTTCGAAATCTCCGATAGTCGTGTTAATCTGGGCCAGGGCGATCTTCATATGCCGAAAAACCTTAGCGGAGCCGCACGGAAAACCAAACAAAAAAAGGCCCGGGTCCGCGCCATCGGGGTCATCACCGGCGGCGGAGACTGCCCCGGCCTTAACGCCGCCATCCGCGCCGTGGTCAAGCGGGCCGACGGCGACGGCGTCCAAGTCTTCGGCATCTACGAGGGCTTCAAGGGCCTCTACGAAGACCAAATCCGCCCGCTCAAGCCGATCGACGTCGCGGGCATCATCTCGCGCGGGGGCACCATCCTCGGCACCTCGCGCTACAATCCCCTCAAGGAAGACGGCGGCATCGGACAGATCAAGAAAAACCTGCAACGGCACCGCATCGACGCGATCGTCAACATCGGCGGCGAGGGCACGATGCGGTTTTCCCACGAGCTGCATAAGCTGGGCGTCAAGGTGATCGGCGTCCCGAAGACCATCGACAACGACGTCTGGGGCACGGACTTCACCTTCGGCTTCGACACCGCGGTGAACATCGCCATGGAGGCCATCGACCGCCTGCACACCAACGCCGAGTCGCACAACCGGATCATGATCGTCGAGGTGATGGGCCGGCACGCGGGATGGATCGCGACCTACTCCGGAATCGCCGGCGGCGCGGACGCCATCCTGATTCCCGAGCAGCCCTTTAAGATGAGCCGATTACTGGAAATCCTGGACCGCCGGCAGAAGATCGGCAAGCGCTTCAGCATCATCGTGGTCAGCGAGGACGCAAAGCTCCTTTTGGACGTCGGGCAGGACCCGCCCGCCCTGCTCCACACCCCCGTGCACCGCGACGAGTACGGGACCTTGAAGCTGGGGGGCATCGCCGGCCTGCTGGAGGGCGAGCTGCGCCGGACGCTCTCCGCGGAGATCCGCTCGACGGTCTTGGGCTACATCCAGCGCGGCGGCAGCCCCACGGCCTACGACCGCGTCCTGGCCACGCGGCTGGGCGTGGCGGCGGTGGAATTGCTGCTGCACGGGAAGAGCGGGCGAATGGTCGCCCTGCAGGGACACGACATCACCTCCGTCCCGCTGAACCAGGTCGCCAAAAAGCTGAAAACCGTGGATCCCGAGACCTACCGGATCGGCGAGGTCTTTTTCGATTAGATCGGGCTAGAAACCGCGCCTGGTCAAGACCTCGGAGCGTCCGGGAATGAAGCTCAGGCAGGCGTCGAGGTCGCGAAAACGTTCTTGCCACTCCGCCGCGTCGCGCTGGGCCAAGACGCCTTGGATCCTGGCCGCCAGCGCCTCCTCTCCCTCCCCCGCATTCGCCTCCAAGCCCAGGGCCCGCAGCAAGGCCTCGTGGAATTTCGGCTCGAGCCCCGCCACGGCGAGACGGGCCCCGTCGCGGGTCCGGTAGATCCGGTAACGCGCCAGGCTCCCCGTCAGCAAAGGTATGAGCCCCGTGGCGCTCTCGTGGGCGAGGTAGCTCCAAAGATGCTCCAGCCCCTCGACCACCGAAATTTGCAGGTGCTGCGGCGCGGAGTCCTGCAGCCGGCGGATCCAGGCGACGAGGATCTGGAAGGCCGCGTAAAAACCCCCGACCACGTCGGCGATCTGCAAGGTGGGGATCTCGCGGGAGGCGTCGTCGTAGAGCAGGCTGTAAAAGCCGGAGTCGACGAGGAAATTAAGGTCGTGGCCGCCGAGCCGGTACCGAGGATGTCCGGGCGGGTAGCCGATCAGGCTGGCGTAGACGATGTCGGGCCGCAGGCGCGCCGCCTCGGCGAAACCGAGCTGCAGTTTTTCCATGGTTCCCGGCCGGAAGCCCTCCAGCAGGATGGACGAGCGCCGGATCAAGGCCCGCGCCTGCTCCAAGCCCTCGGCCCGCTTGAGATCCAGCGGGTGCATCTGCTTCCCCTCGCGCAAGGCGTGGAACGGCGTGTAGTCGCCCAGCAGAGCGTCGCCCTTGGGCGGCACGACGCAGTGGACCTCGGCGCCCATCTTTTGCAGAAGGCGGGTGGCGAAGGGCCCCGGCAGGAGCCGGGAGAAATCGACGACGGAGACTCCGGAGAAAACTTTCGGCAGCATGCCCGGCATTATAAGGCCCGAATCGCCTCGGCGGATACTGATTTCGCTTCCTCCAGGTAGGCGGTCTCGCGGCCGTGCTCGAAGCGCCAGGGAAAGACCTGCTTCACCTGGATGAGAAAGGATCCCTTGGGGATCTTGTGATAGGGAAGATCGAAGCCGACCAGGCTCTGCCCGCTCTCCCCTTCCGGCGGCGCGCCTTGCTTGGCGTCGTCGATCACGCGGAGGGTGGGCCGGATGTCCAGCTGCTCCAGCTTCCCGTCGTTTTGGATGCCCACCACCAGCGAGCCGGCCGGGCCGGTCAAAGACCACCAAGTCGCCGCCCCCTGCCCCAAGCCCTGTTCCGCGGCCTCGGGGACGCCGTTCAGGGTCGCGGTTCCGCCCTGGCTGGCGTAGAGGACGCTGCCGTAAATCGCGGAAGAGAAGTCGTAGCCGCTCAACCCCCGGGTCTTGTCCTCGAGGAACTTCGGTCCGTCGATCGGGTTTTTGATGCGCGTCGGGACCTCGACCCAGTTCGGGTAGAAGAGGAAGTCGGTGACTGACTTCGGGATCACGTTGATCGGTCCCAATTTTTTGGTGGCGACCACCCGGCGGATCACGCGGATCGGCCCGACGCGGGTGCCGGCCACGCGCGCGTCGACGTCGCCCTCTTCGATCTTGAAGTCGAAGAAGTTTTTGATCGCGAGGTTGAAGCGCACCTTGAAGCGGTCGAGGACGTCGGCTTGGGCCTTGCCGTTGCGCAAGATCAGGACGTCCTGCACCAAGGCCTGCCGCGTGCTGAAGCCGATGTCGTAGAAGGCGGTGCTGACGCGGTCTTGGCCGGCTTGGTAGCCGACGTAGGACTTGACCGATTTCGGGCCGGGATTTTCCTCGGCGACGGCGTAGGCGAATTTTCCAGAGACGGAAAGTTCCATCCGAGCCGAGGCGGCGGGCAGCGCCGAGCCTTGCAGCGCGAGGCCGGCATCGTCTAAGTGGAAGAGCAGGACATCTTGCGGGTCGAGGACCGCGACCGTCTTGGTGGGGCCATCCATCAGCCACTGGCCCTTCGCATCCTTTTCGTCGATCTGAAAGGGGATCGGCTTGGCCGCGCCTCCGTCCGGGGAGGCGTACACGCGGATCGCCGCGACCGGCTGTCCAAGCAGGGCCGGGAGGTCCTTTCCGGAGACCTCCACGACGGACGCCGCCGCGGCGGTTTGCAGAAAAAATAAGGATCCTAGGGAGACGGCTAGGAAGGAAAACAACGCAGTGAGGGACTTAGGTTTCATTCGGGATTCCAAGGCTTTCTCTTCCTCCCTTCGAATCCAGAAAATCCAATCTTTTCGGCGTTTACCACGCAGGTCGCGCGGTAGCCACCTTTAAAATAATTTCTCCCTCGGATGGTACGGATTCCTTTTCGAGAATTCCTCGATCAAGTTGCGGCTTTCCTTGTCGAGGTGGGGCGGAAGCTGGATCTGAACGACCACGTATTGGTCGCCGTGCCCCGAGCCGTCCCGGTGCGGGACGCCCTTCCCTTTCAAGCGCAATTTCTGCCCGCTCTGCGTGCCGGCGGGCACCTTCATCTTGAGCTTGGTGCCCTCGACGGTCGGGACCTCGATCGCGGCGCCGTTGACGGCCTCTTCGAGGGTGATCGGCACCTGGAGGTAGATGTCGTCGTCCTCCCGGGTGAAGAATGGGTGCGGCCGGACCTTGATCTCGATGTAGAGATCGCCCGAGGGGCCGTGATTGGGCGAGGGCTCGCCCTTCCCCGCCAGGCGTATCTTGGAGCCGGTCTTGACCCCCGCGGGGATCTTGACGTTGATTTTTTCGGTCTTGCCGCCCGCGTCGAGGGCGATCTTGGTGGTGGCGCCGCGCACGGCGTCGAGGAAGTCGATCTCCATGGCGTAGGTGCGGTCGGCGCCGCGGATCGGCCCGGCCTTCCCTCCCTTGCCGCCGAAGCCCTTCGGCCGGCCCTTGACGCCGCCCATCCCGAAGAGGTCGCCGAAGATGTCGCCCAGGTCGTTGAACTCGTAGTGGACCTGCTCGCCGCCCGGCCCGGTAAAAGTCGAATAGTCGAAGCCGCCGCCGGGGCGCCCGCGGTAGGTGTAGGAATCTCCGCCCGGCCGAAAACCGCCGCCGCCCACGCCGCCGTACTTGCGCATCAGGTCGTACTCTTCGCGCTTCTTCTTGTCGCTGAGCACGTCGTAGGCGGCGGAGATATCCTTGAATTTGTCCTCGGCGGCCTGGGCGCCCTTGTTGACGTCGGGGTGGTACTGCTTGGCAAGCTTGCGGTAGGCCTTCTTGATCTCGGCCTCGCCGGCATTGGGGGAGACCCCGAGGATTTGGTAGTAGTCCTTCTCAGCCATAGGCCGACCTTACATATAATGATTAAGTTCGCCGATGCAAGTTGGCGACGAAAAATCCGTCTCCCGGATCCTCGCTCGGCAGCCACTCGCGAATCGCCGCGAGCTGGGCCTCGGGATGCGCGGCGGCGAAGGCGCGGACCAGCGCCTCGCCCTCCTCCGGTTCCAGCGAGCAAACGGCGTAAAGCAGGCGGCCGCCGGGCTTAAGCCGGGGCCACCACGCTTCGAGGATCGCGCGCTGCCCCGCCGCGAGCCGGTCAAGGTCCTTGGGCTTAAGGCGCCAGCGGATCTCCGGCTTTCGGCCCAAAGTGCCCATCCCCGAGCAGGGCGCGTCGACGAGGATCCAGTCGAAGGAAAGGTTACGGCGGGCGGCGGCCGAGGCCGAGGCGAGGACGCGGGGCGTCTTCAGCCCGAGGCGGCGGAGATTCTCGCGCAGCTCGGCGAGCCTTTCGGACGCCGGCTCGTGGACCCAGAGCTCCAAGTCGGGACAGGCCTCCAGGATCGCGGCGGACTTGCCACCGTGGCCCGCGCAGGCGTCGAGGCCGATTTCGCCGGGCGCGGCCGCCACCGCCTCCGCCACCCGATAGGAGTGAGGGTCCTGGATCGAAATCACCCCCTCCTTCATCAAGGGCGTCAGGGCTTCTCGGTCGAGGGTGTGGGCCGTCCACAGCGGGGTCCCCGAGACGCGCGCGGCCTCCAGGCCGGCTTCCCGCAGCTTGCCCGAGACCGTCTCGGGATCGGTTTTTTGCAGGTTCGCCCGCAGCCCGACCGGAGGGATGCCGTTGAAATAGGACAGCAGCGCGCCCAAGGTCGACTCCGGATAGCGGCGCCGCCAGCGCTCCAGCATCCACTCGGGAAAGGCCCCGGCGGGATCGCGCCGGTCCTCGAGATGTTTCTGGCGATCGGCGATCACCTTCCGCAGAACCGCGTTGACCATCCGAGCGGGCGGCTCGCCGAAGTGCCGCTTGGCCAACTCGACGCTCTCGTGGACCACCGCGTGGTCCGGCACCTTGTCGAGGCAAAGCGCCTGGTAGGCCGCCAGGCGCAGGAGGTGCCGAAGCCCGGAGGGCGTCTTGGCCGCGGAGACGTATTCGGAGACGACCCGGTCGAGGAAACTCTTCTCGCGCAACACCCCGTAGACCAGCTGGGTGCAGAGGCCGCGATCGGCCGCGCCCAGGCGGTGCCGCTCGAGGAGGGCGTCGAGGCGCCCGGAGGCGAAGCCCCGGCCGCCGAGCACCTCGCGGAGGATCTGCAGGGCCAGGGCGCGGGCGTCGGGGGCGGGTTTTCGTGTCATCGAGCGAGTCCTTGTCAGAAATCTGGGAGACGAATATGAGTAAATCGCCGCGATGACAAAGTCCAAGAAAACCCTCGGTTCCTGGAAAGGCCTCACGCTGGCCCTTGCGGCCCTGCTGGGCGTCGAGGCCTTCGTCCTAGCCTCGGGGGTGGCGGAAAACTCCTGGCTGGCCCGCCGCAACCCTTCCGGCACGGCCTTCACCCGCCGCCACGCCTGGGAGAGCGGACAACCGGTCGTCTTGCAATGGCGGCCCTTGAGCGAGATCTCGGACCACTTGAAGCGCGCGATCCTGGTCTCGGAGGACGACGCCTTCTTCGAGCACGAGGGCGTGGACTTCAAAGAGCTGAAAGCGAGTTGGGAGCTCAACCAAAAAAAACAAAAGACCCTGCGCGGCGGCTCGACGATCAGCATGCAGCTGGTCAAGAACCTCTACTTCTCGAAGGCGAAGAACTTCCTGCGCAAGGCCAACGAGATCCTCCTCACCCTCGACCTCGAGCGGCGCCTGGGGAAGGACCGCATCCTCGAGCTCTACCTGAACGTCGTCGAGTTCGGCCCCGGGGTCTACGGGGCCGAGAACGCCGCGCGCTATTATTTCCAAAAGGGGGCCGACCGGCTTTCGGCCGCGGAGGCCGCCTATCTCGCGGCGATCCTGCCGAACCCGGCCTACCTCACCACGCGCAACACGCGCCGCGCCCAACGGAGAAAGAACATCATTTTGCGGAGGATGTCGGGACGGCCGCTCCCGCCCGAAGTTAGGTAAGGCTACTTGGTGGCGACCATCACGCTGGCCGGGTACTGCACCGCCAGGGCGGCGACCTTCTTGAAGCCGACGAAATTCAGCCAGCGCTTCAGCTCTTTGGCGGTGAAGACGTCGCCGTGCTCGGTGTGCAGCAGCATGTTGAGGGCGAAGAGCAAGGGCAGCTCGGGGCCGGTGCGCAGGTCGTTGGCGATGAACTCGGCGACGAGCAGCTTGCCGCCGGGCTTGAGGGCGTCGAAGGACTTCTTGAGCAGCTTGCGGGTGGCCGCCTCCCCTTCCATGTGGCAGATGTGCCCGAGGATGACCAAGTCGTAGCCCTCGGCCTCGAAGGGCAGCTGGTGGAAATCGCCTTCGCGGAACTCGTAATTCTTCTGCAGGCGGAAGCGCTGCACGTAGCCTTGGGCGACCTCGATGACCTCGGGGTAGTCCATGCCGACCACTTTAGTGGTGGGGTCGGCCAAGGCGAAGGCCAACGACCAGGCCGCCGAGCCGCAGCCGACGTCGAGGACGCGCTGGCCGCGCAGCGTCTTGCCGACGCCGAGCTTCTTGCAGAGCGCGACGCCCGAGGCATAGGAGACTGGAAAAATCCGCTTCACCAATTCTTGGAAGAAGGCCTTGCGGTCGCCGGCGGATTGGGCGGTGCCGACGGGCCTGCCCAGGCGAAGCGCCTCGGTGAGGCTAGTCCAGCCCTGGCGGCTGAAATCGTCGAATTGCAGGGCGGCGCCCAGGAAATTGGATTCGCCGCGCACCAGGAAGGCCTTGGCCTCGGGCTCGAGCTTGTAGAGGCCGCGGGTCTTGCCCAGCAGTCCCATGCCGACCAAGGCGTCGAGCAGCATGCGCGCGGAGCGCAACGGCAGGCCGGTGGCGCGGGCGATTTTCTCGACGGTGGCGTTGCCGGCGTGGATGCTGGTAAAGACGTCCACCTCGACGGCGCTGGCGAGCACCTGAGTTTTGTAGAAACCCCAATGGATGTTTTGAATGAGCTCGGGTTGAATCTCGAGCGACTTCTCCCTACCGGTCATATTAGGGGGCATTGTAGCGACTGCGGGCGGAGTCGCAAAGAAATATTTTGTGATTCCCGCTACTTGCCGCTGCACTGCGCCAAAAGTAAAAATTTGACACTGGCGGCGAAAGGCGGTTAAGGTCCGGCGCGTTTTTGGTTATAACCGCGGCGCCCGGCATCGAAAATGAAATCGGGATGTCCCCGGGCCGGTAGCTCAGTTGGTAGAGCACCGCCCTTTTAAGGCGGGTGTCCTGGGTTCGAGTCCCAGCCGGCTCACAGTACGTTTATTTGCCTCCACAGCCTTTGTCCCCATCGTCTAGAGGCCTAGGACACCGCCCTTTCACGGCGGCAGCAGGGGTTCGAATCCCCTTGGGGACGCCCTCCGAAAAAGCCCTTGAAATTCAAGGGCTTTTTCTTTTTCTCCAAAACACGCTCGAACCATTGTCGGAATTACCTTGAGATGGTATACCTTATCAAGGTATGAATTGTTTCTTATGGCTATCCAATCCTTTGTGGAGCCTTCGCTTGAGGAGTTTTTTGAATCTGAAAAGGTTCCTAAAAATGCCGGATGGCAAGGAATAAAAAAAATCGTGAGGCGCAAACTGGATATGTTGGATTACGCCCACCAACTGGACGACCTAGCATCGCCTCCGGGTAACAAGTTGGAGGCTTTAAAAGACGATCTGAAAGGACTTCATAGCATTCGGATTAACGACCAATGGAGAATCGTGTTTGAGTGGACCGAACAAGGTCCGGCCAAAGTCCGAGTAATAGACTATCATTGAAATATAGAGGCTTATATGGCTCGTATGAAAAGAAAACCAACCGCCCCTGGAGAGATCTTACAGGAGGAATATCTCCTTCCCCTGGGGCTTACGCAAAAACAACTTGCCGACCATATTAAGTACGACATCAAAGTCATCAACCGCTTAATCAATGGCCGAACCCGTTTAACGGCTCAGCTCGCCCTAAAGCTTGCAGCCGCATTGAATACTACTCCGGAATTTTGGCTCAATGCCCAAAAAGCGGTTGATATTTATAAGGCATCAAAAGACGCGGGTAAGCTGCCCAAGGCTCTTATCGAAAACGGCCATCTCATTCACGCCTAGCTGGAAAAGCAATTGGATTTTGAGAAACATAAACAGGCCCTGCATGACCATGGGCGCCGCAATTTTCAAACCCTAAAAGACCTTATGGATGAATTGGAATCAGAATATATTAACATGCTTCTGTTCGCAGATAAAAGAACCCAGGAGCTTGTTTTTTCATTTATCCAAAACCCATCTTCCGATTCTTTAAAGAAAACCGCATTGGCAATGAGGAAGGACCTGTGGTCCTACTAATGCCTTCTGTTAACATTCATTAACTAAAGTTCATTAGGCAGAGGCTCTGGAGCGCGAAATTTTAATGAAAAACTTGGTAATTTTCTTAACTTCCTCCAGCTCATAGGGGATGCCACTTCGTAGCAGAAGCCATTTCGGAAAAGATCTGGAATGGCTTTTTTAATTCTATAGTCTAATCGTCCACTCCCCTCTTTTCGTTTAACCACTCGTCGGGATTCCATAAAACGGGGCAGGCCCCAATCGGATTCATTTCAAGCTTTGGGTCAACGGATTGGGCTAAGGCCATCAACCTCTTCCCTTTTAAAGAAAAAACCCTCGAGCGCCCGGCGATGATGTCCAAAAGTCCCCATGCAAAATCCGGAAATTTTTCGGCGAAACTATCGAAGGCAAAAAAAACGAGGACGACTCCGCCGCGATCGGGAATCTCTAAGTCGCTCAAGCAGTCGTTTAGTGCGTTCAGGTTTTTCCCGTAATAATCTGGAAATTGTAAACCCGTGCAATTTCCCCATGAAGGCCCTCTTCGGAAGACCATGTCGAACAGTCTAGGGAATAAATAAGGTAAAAGCGATCCTTCAACCAATCCAAATGAAGCTTAAGCACGCTTTCCTTCCAATAGAGATGAACTGGACTGTTCTGGAGCAAACGCCAATCCAAATCATCCCCATCGGATTCCTTAAATATCCCCATATGACTATTTCCTATCTCCCTTGAAACCACCACTGAGAATTGAACGGCCGCTGTGACTCGCGGCAGAAGAAAATTACGCCCCCTTCGCCCGCCTGACGGCGAAAAAAACCGACGCCATACCTAAGAGCCCCCCGTTAAACCCGCCGAGCCCGAGGAACCCGGCCTCAAGGAGCAACCCGCACCCTCGATCAGCGCGCCGCCGGCCCCTGTGCAACCGTTGTCCACGACGCCGTCGCAGTCGTCGTCTAGGCCGTTGCAGATCTCCGCTTGAGGCTCGCAGGCGCTCAAGCTTCCCGCCTGGAGGAAGACGTTGGCGTCCAAGATCCCGTCGCTGACGTCGGCGATAGCCAGCTTCATGTGATTGGTCGCGCCGGAGTTGACCGTCGCGGTGCAGGTGAGCACCCGGGTGAGCCCGTCCATCTCGGTGTCGATGGAACCGCCGCCGTCTTCCAAGTCGTTGTTGATGAAGAGCTCGGGGTGCGACGAGGGACCGACGCCGAAGGGATTCCCGTTGTTGATCGTGTTGATCGAAACCGGATCCGATCCCACCAAAGCGCAGTTCGTCCCGTTGACGAAAAAGGCGAAGACGTCGTTGAACTCGGAGGCGACGAACTCGTTGTATTCGTCCGAGGTGAAGACGTAGAGGAAGGAGACCGATCCCCCCTGCGGGACGAAGTCGAATTCAAGGACGGCGGCGTCCTGAGTCGGGAATCCGCCGGTCAGCGGATCGAGGGCGGCGTCGCCCGGCCCGCCGAAATCCGTCGTGACGCCGTCTTCGTCGTTCGGCCCCGGCACGGAGCTGACCGACCCCGAGCCGAGAATGATCCCGTCGGAAAAACCGATGATCCCGTTGCCTCCGCTGAAGGACCCCGCGGCCTGCGGCGCGCCCGTGAAAGTGACATTGGAAATCGTCACGCCGGAGCCGGCCAAGGACTGCGCCAGTTCGTCCGCAGTGACGCCGCCGTTTAAATCGGTCACCATTAACTGTGCCAAAGCGGGGCTGGACAGGCCGAGGGCGGCGGCTGCAAAGACCGGCGCCCCTCGAAGCAGGTATTTTCTGATTCGGTGAAAAAAGAAATTAAGTTTCATGGAACCCTCCCGGATTAAAGGCTGAGGCCGACATGCTAATCGGGATTTCGGAGTTTGACACTTCCTTTCTTCAAACCCGCAAAATCAGAAGCATTTTTCGGTCCGGGACCGAGGCGGGGAAAAATCGCGCCACCAAACCCAACTTAAGACCCCTTCCGCAGCGAACGAATGTAGGCCAACGCCTGCTCCGCTGCGCGCTCGAAGGTCGTCGTGTCCCGCCGGATCTTGCTGAGCAGCATCCCGCCCTGCATGACGGTCAGGCAGAGCGCGGCCAGGGCGTCCGGATCCGCGGCGGCCGACAGCTCGCCCGCGGCCTTGCGCTCCGCGAAGAAGCGCGCCAGCTGCCCCCCGCTCCACTCCAGAAAGAGGCGAATATCCTGGCGCAGCAGCTCTTGGTCCGCCGCGAGGTCGTTCCCGATGGTGGCCATGGGGCAGGAGCGCTCGCAATGCACCTCCCGCTGAAAGCGGATGTACTGATCGAACCAGCCTTCCAAGTCTTCCCAAGACCGGATTCGATAACCCGTCCCGGCCTTGCCGTCGCGGATGAGCGCGTGGAGATACTGCAGGACGGCGTGCACCAATCCGTCCTTGGTCTTGAAATAATGCGCGAACTGGCTCTTGCCCGTGCCGGACCTCGACAGGATCTCGTCGATGCTGGTGCCCTTCACGCCCTGCAGGTGGAAAAGGTCGAGGGCGGCTTGGATCATGCGGTCGCGTGTTTCGGTTTTAACGGCCATACCCTGAGATTCTGACTGTACTATTTAGTGCATAAATTATACCAAAGAAACACGAGTAT
>JAANMX010001053.1_pt1 | contig 33243 bp, 33 predicted proteins | sample 7279681 | NCBI WGS metagenome assembly JAANMX01 (sample SAMN14094542, study PRJNA606508) | bioreactor metagenome | isolation source: A lab-scale SPAN reactor treating ammonium-rich wastewater day 351 | place: Ireland: Galway | collected 2018-01-01 | reverse complement strand
GCCCAGGTTCTCCTCGGCATGCTCGGCCTCGAGCCCCGACCATTTGCCGTCCAGCCAGTCGGCCTTGTTCGGCTTGAAGTTCTTGCCGACCTCGAACTCCTCGTTCAGATGGGCCTGGAAGGCGGCCTTCATCTCCTCGATCTCGCCCTCGGGGACCAGGCCGTCGGCGACCAGCCGCTCGGTATAGCGTTGCAGCGTGGTCTTCTGGCCCTTGATCTTCTTGTACATCACCGGGTTGGTGAACATCGGCTCGTCGCCTTCGTTGTGACCGAAGCGGCGATAGCAGAAGATGTCGATGACCACGTCCTTGTGGAATTTCTGCCGGAACTCGGTCGCGACCTTGGCGGCATGGACCACCGCCTCGGGGTCGTCGCCGTTGACGTGGAAGATCGGCGCCTCGACCATCAGCGCGATGTCGGTCGGATAGGGCGAGGTGCGGCTGAAATGCGGCGCGGTGGTGAAGCCGATCTGGTTGTTCACCACGATATGGATGCAGCCGCCGGTGCGGTGGCCCTTGATGCCGGAAAGCTGGAAGCATTCCGCCACGATGCCCTGGCCGGCAAAGGCCGCGTCGCCATGCAGCAGGATCGGCAGCACCGCCGTGCGATAGGTCTGGTCGGACAGCTGGTCCTGCTTGGCGCGGACCTTGCCCAGCACCACCGGGTTCACCGCCTCGAGGTGCGAGGGGTTCGCGGTCAGCGACAGGTGGACGGTGTTGTCGTCGAAGGTGCGGTCCGACGAGGCGCCGAGGTGATATTTCACGTCGCCCGAGCCGTCCACGTCGTCGGGCTTGTAGCTGCCGCCCTGGAATTCGTGGAAGATGGCGCGATAGGGCTTGCCCATCACGTTGGCCAGGACCGACAGGCGGCCGCGGTGCGGCATGCCGATCACCACGTCCTTGACGCCAAGCGCGCCGCCGCGCTTGATGATCTGCTCCATCGCCGGGATCAGCGCCTCGCCGCCGTCAAGGCCGAAGCGCTTGGTGCCCATATACTTGACATGCAGGAACTTCTCGAAGCCCTCGGCCTCGACCAGCTTGTTGAGGATGGCGCGGCGTCCCTCGCGGGTGAAGGCGATCTCCTTGCCGTAGCCCTCGATCCGCTCCTTGAGCCAGCCGGCCTCTTCGGGGTTCGAGATATGCATGAACTGCAGCGCGAAGGTGCCGCAATAGGTGCGGCTCATCAGGTCGACGATCTGGCGGATCGTGGCGATCTGCAGGCCAAGCACGTTGTCGATGAAGATCGGCCGGTCCAGGTCGGCCTCGGTGAAGCCGTAGGTCTTGGGGTCCAGCTCGCCGTGGTCGGGGATCTCGCGCATGCCCAGCGGATCCAGGTCGGCATGCAGGTGGCCGCGGATGCGGAAGGCGCGGATCAGCATGATGGCGCGGACGCTGTCCAGCACGGCGCGCTTGAGCTGCTCGTCGGTCAGGTTCACGCCCTTTTCGCCGGCCTTGGCGGCGATCTTGTCCAGCGCCGCCTTGGCCTCGGACTTGGGCAGCATCGGCCATTCGCCGGTCAGCGCCGCGGTGGTGTCGTCGGCGGGCACCGGCGGCCAGTCGGCGCGCTGCCAGCTTGCGCCCTTGGCCTCGCGGGTGACGACGGTCTCCTCGTCGCCCAGGCTGCGGAAGAAGGCGTCCCACGCCTGATCCACCGCCGCCGGGTTCTGGGCCCATTGGCCGTAAAGCTGCTCGACATAGGCCGCGTTATGGCCCTGCAGGAAGCTCGAATCGTGGAAGGCCGAGTTTGGGGATTGATCGTTCATTGGCTTGCCTCCGGGAAATCCTATCCGTTCGCGCCTTGATCAGGGGCGGTCGCATTGTTCGGGCCATGTCCGGGGGTGGTCCCGGCCATCAGCCTGGTCTGAAGATCCTGATACCATGCCGGCAGCCCGGCGCGCGGCTGGCGCAGCAGGGCGGGCAGGTTGCGGCCGGCCAGCAGGGCGCCGCGGAATTGCGGCAGATCCCAGCGGCCTCCGGCGATGTCCTTGGGCAGTTCGGCCAGCGTCATGCGCAGGTACCACAGCGCATAGCGGGCCAGGTCGCGGCCCTGCCGCTCGGAATTGCGGCGGACGAAATAGGCGATGTTGAGCATGGCCAGCATGGTGCTGATCCGGCGCCGGTCGCGGCCTGCCGCCGCCTCGAAATGGTGGATATGCGCATCCGGCGCGATGGCCAGCATCCCGTGCCGGCCAAAGCGATAGCTGGCGTCCAGATCCTCGGCGATCGAACTGCCGGCCAGCCCTTCGTCGAAGGGTTCGCGCAGCGCCAGATGGCGGCGCAGGGTCATGGCGAAGCCGACGATGAAATCGACGCGCAGCAGCCCCTGCGGCAGGGTGGCGTCGCCCTGCCAGCGCCGCTCGGGGCGGTCGTAGCCCAGGAAGCGCTGCTCGGCCGGGATCATCAGCAGGTGGTGCAGGGCAAGGTCGATGCCGCGCTGCACCGGCCCCGCCCGGCCCCTGGCCAGCGCGCCGGCGCGGTTGGTCTGCTTGCGTTCGTCCCCGGTCTCCGCGCCGGCCAGCGGCGCATTGCGGGCCGAGATGGCGACGATCCGGCCCTGCGTGTCGGCGCGGTAATGCGCCATGATCTGCGCGGCGCAATCCGAATGCAGCAGCGCGTCGTCGTCGATCATGAACAGGATGTCGGCACGGGCCAGCGCGACGGCCTGGTTGCGCTGCACGGTCAGCGATTTGCGCCGGGCCGGCACATAGGTCAGCGGACAGCCGCCGGCCGCGGCGATCACCGCCTCGACCCCCTCGCGGTTCTGCGCCCAGTCGGCGCTGGCATCGACGATGACGATCTCGGCCGGCCGCTCGGTCGAGGCCAGCGCGGCACGCACGCAGTCGCAAAGCAGCTTGCCGCGCTGATAGGTCGAGACGCAAAGCGCCCAGTCCTGCGCCGCCACGGGCGAGGCGGGGCGTTCCGCCGGCGGTTGGGGCTGCGGGATCATGCCGCGCCTCGGCTGGGCAGCGGGGCAGGGCCGCAGGCCGGGCAGGGCGCTGCCCCGGCGGTTCTGGCGACGATCTGGCGACGACGGCGGTCCAATCTGGCACCTGCTGGTAAGGTCTGGCGCGGCCCCCGGTAAAGGTAGGCAGGGGCCGCGCCCAAGTCAAAAGCCTTGCGGCAAAGTTACCGGCCGAGCGCTTTCAGCACCGCCTCGCCCAGGCCCGCGGGGCTGTCGGCGACGATGATCCCGGCCGATTTCATGGCTTCGATCTTGGATTCCGCGTCGCCCTTGCCGCCCGAGACTATGGCGCCGGCATGGCCCATGCGGCGGCCCTTCGGCGCGGTGCGCCCGGCGATGAAGCCGGCGGTCGGCTTCCACTTGCCGCGGCGCTTCTGCTCGGCCAGGAATTCGGCGGCCTCTTCCTCGGCGGAACCGCCGATCTCGCCGATCATGATGATCGATTCGGTTTCAGGGTCGTCCAGGAACATGCGCAGCACGTCGATATGCTCCATGCCCTTGATCGGGTCGCCGCCGATGCCGACCGCGGTGGACTGGCCCAGGCCGACGTCGGTGGTCTGCTTCACCGCCTCATAGGTCAGCGTGCCCGAGCGCGACACGACGCCCACCGACCCGCGCGAGAAGATCGAGCCCGGCATGATGCCGATCTTGCATTCGCCCGGCGTCAGGATGCCGGGGCAGTTCGGGCCGATCAGCGTGGACTTGCTGTCGATCAGCGCGCGCTTGACCCGCATCATGTCGAGGACCGGGATGCCCTCGGTGATGGCGACGATCAGCGGGATCTCGGCGTCGATGGCTTCCAGGATCGAATCGGCCGCGAAGGGCGGCGGGACATAGATCACGGTCGCATTGGCGCCGGTTTTCTCCACGGCCTCGTGGACCGAGTTGAAGACCGGCAGGTCCAGATGCGTCGTGCCGCCCTTGCCGGGGGTCACGCCGCCGACCATCTGCGTGCCGTAAGCGATCGCCTGTTCGGTGTGGAAGGTGCCCTGGGATCCGGTGATCCCCTGGCAGATGACTTTGGTGTCTTTGTTGACGAGAACGGCCATTAGCCTCTCCTTAAGCGATTACGGAAACACGAAAGTTGCGCGGTCCGATCTTCTCGAAGAAGAGCCGCGTTCCGTCTTTCGCGTTGATATTCCTATAGAACGTCTCAATGGCATCCTTTGCTCTGATGCGAAGAATCCATTTGCCCGTTGCAATATCAGTTTCGAACGTGCCGACTGTATGAAGCTCGACGGTGATCGGCTTCCCTGCCTCCGACTTGTTTCCTCCGCCGAACGAGTCGGCGGGGAACAAATCTCTGATTGGGCTAACGGGGATATGATTGTTATCCACGTTTCCAACCGCAATCTCGACAGCTTTGCCTTCCACCGCCTTAGCCATAGTGGTCAGCCCTTCACCGCCTTGACGATCTTCTGCGCCGCATCCGACAGATCATCCGCCGCGATCACGTTCAGGCCGCTATCGCCGATGATCTGCTTGCCCAGCTCGACATTGGTGCCTTCCAGGCGCACGACCAGCGGGACTTGCAGCCCGACCTCTTTCACCGCGGCGATGATGCCTTCCGCGATGATGTCGCAGCGCATGATGCCGCCGAAGATGTTGACCAGGATGCCTTTGACGTTCGGGTCCGAGGTGATGATCTTGAACGCCTCGGTCACTTTCTCCTTGGTGGCGCCGCCGCCGACGTCCAGGAAGTTCGCGGGCTCGGCGCCGAACAGCTTGATGATGTCCATCGTCGCCATCGCCAGGCCGGCGCCGTTGACCATGCAGCCGATCTCGCCGTCCAGCGCGATATAGTTCAGGTCGAATTTCGAGGCGGCGAGTTCCTTGGGGTCTTCCTCGGTCTCGTCGCGCAGCGCCAGGATGTCGGGCTGGCGATAAAGGGCGTTGTTGTCGAAGCCCATCTTCGCGTCCAGCGCCTTGAGGTTGCCGTCCTTCATCACGATCAGCGGGTTGATCTCCAGCATCTCCATGTCCTTCTCGATGAACATGCGATACAGGTTCTTGACCAGCGCCACGCATTGCTTGACCTGCGGGCCCGAAAGACCCAGGGCGAAGGCCACGCGGCGGCCGTGGAAATCCGAAAGCCCCGAGGCCGGATCGACGCTGAAGGTCACGATCTTTTCCGGGGTCGAGGCGGCGACTTCCTCGATGTCCATGCCGCCTTCGGTCGAGGCGACGAAGCTGACGCGCGAGGTGCCGCGGTCGACCAGCAGCGCCAGATACAGCTCGCGCTCGATGTCGCTGCCGTCCTCGATATAGATGCGGTTGACCTGCTTGCCGGTCTCGCCCGTCTGGTGGGTGACGAGGGTGCGGCCCAGCATCTGGCGGGTCAGCTCCTCGGCCTCTTCCACCGATTTGGCCAGGCGGACGCCGCCTTTTTCACCGGCTTCCTTTTCCTTGAAGTGACCCTTGCCACGGCCGCCGGCGTGGATCTGGGCCTTGACGACCCAGAGCGGCCCGTCGAGTTCCCCCGCCGCCGCCTTGGCCTCGTCGGCCTTCATCACCACCCGCCCGTCCGAGACCGGCGCGCCGTATTGGCGCAGCAACGCCTTGGCCTGGTATTCATGGATGTTCATCGTCTTCCCCCGCAGTTGTCGGTTGGCGGGGCTTGTGCCACATTCCACGCCGGCGCCAAAGCCCCATGAAGGGCGAAATCCCTAAAACTGGCGGTAATCCGCCTTTTGTGATCACAGTTTTCGAGGCTGTGATCGCAAATCCCCGGCTGCCGGGACGGCGGGGCGGGAATCCCCGGCCTGGGCCGGCGCTTTCGCGTCCCGGATCAGGGCGCGCCGGGGGTCAGGCAGGGCCCAGGAGGTCCGCACGGCCAGCGGTTCGTCCGCCGCGGCGCTGGCCTGCCTTATGCTGCGCGGGCCGTGCGTCCGCGCCATGAAAAAGCCCCGCCGCAGCCGGCGGGGCCTGTCCTTGCCGTCGCTGGCCGGCGATCAGGCCAGGGTGGCGTCGATGCCCTTGCAGGCCGCGACCAGCCCTTTGACCGCGTCCACGGACTTGTCGAACATCGCCTGCTCGTCCTTGTCCAGGGTGATGTCGATGACGCGCTCGATGCCGCCGGCGCCGATCACGGTCGGCACGCCGACATAGAGCCCGTCCAGCCCATAGGCGCCCTTCACATAGGCGGCGCAGGGCAGCACGCGCTTCTGGTCCTTGAGATAGGCTTCCGCCATCTCGATGGCCGAGGTCGCGGGCGCATAGAAGGCCGAGCCGGTCTTCAGCAGGCCGACGATCTCGGCGCCGCCGTCGCGGGTGCGCTGCACGATGGCGTCCAGCTTGTCCTGGGTGGTCCAGCCCATCTTGACCAGGTCGGGCAGCGGGATGCCGGCCACGGTCGAATAGCGGGTCAGCGGCACCATGGTGTCGCCATGGCCGCCCAGCACGAAGGCGGTCACGTCGCGCATCGAGACGCCGAATTCCAGTGACAGGAAGTGGCGGAAGCGGGCCGAATCGAGCACGCCGGCCATGCCGACGACCTTTTCATGCGGCAGGCCGCTGAACTCGCGCAGCGCCCAGACCATGGCGTCCAGCGGGTTGGTGATGCAGATCACGAAGGCGTTCGGGGCGTGCTGCTTGATGCCCTCGCCCACGGATTTCATGACCTTGAGGTTGATGCCCAGCAGGTCGTCGCGGCTCATGCCCGGCTTGCGGGGCACGCCGGCGGTGACGATGCACACATCGGCGCCGGCGATGTCGGCATAATCGTTGGCGCCCTTCATGACGGCGTCGAAACCCTCGGACGGGCCCGATTGCGCGATGTCGAGCGCCTTGCCCTGGGGCGTGCCCTCGGCGATGTCGAACAGGACGACGTCGCCCAGCTCCTTCATCGCGGCCAGATGCGCCAGCGTGCCGCCGATCTGTCCCGCACCGATGAGTGCGATCTTGGGTCGGGCCATGTTAACCTCCGATTTCCATGATGGTTCGCGCGGTGGCCTAGTCCCTCGGGATGAGAATCGCAAGCCTTGGCTGCGGGTCCGGCGCGAAAACCGCTGTTGTCAACCGCTAACATGGAAATGGCGGCGGCGTATTGCCGCGGTTGCGCCGCTGGATTACTCGGGAGGGGCGGGACACGGGGGCGCGCGGATGGAGATGCTGGGCTGGGTGCTGGCGGTGATCGCCGCCTTTTCGATCGGGCTGGCCAAGGGAGGGCTGTCCATGGTCGGCACCATCTCGGTGCCGCTGCTGGCGCTGGTCATGTCGCCGGTGCAGGCGGCGGGCATCCTGCTGCCGGTCTATATCATCTCGGACATCGGCGGGCTGATCGCCTTTCGCCGCGATTTCGACGCGCGGGTGCTGCGGACGCTGGTGCCGGGCGCGATCACCGGCATCGCCCTGGGCTGGGCCACCGCGCATCACGTCGACGACGCGCAGGTCGGGCTGATCGTCGGCGTGATCGGCCTGGCCTTTGCGCTGAACGCCCTGCTGCGCAGCCGGGTCAGCGCCAGCGCCCGGCCACCGCGCTGGGGGGCGGGCAGCTTCTGGGGCACGATCTCGGGCTATACCAGCTTCGTGTCGCATTCGGGCGCGGCACCCTATCAGGTCTATGCCCAGCCCCTGCGCATGACGCCGATGACCTATGCCGGCACCACGACGATCTTCTTTGCCATCTGCAATGCGGTGAAGCTGATTCCCTATGCCATGCTGGGCCAGCTGTCGGCGCATAACCTGTCGGTGGCCGCCGTGCTGATGGTGCCCGGCGTGCTGGGCGTGCTGGCGGGACTGTGGCTGGTGCGGCGGATGTCTGCGCAGGTCTTCTATGGCTTCATCACCTGGGCGCTGATGCTGGTTTCGGCCAAGCTGATCTGGGACGGGATCTGATGCCGCAGTGCGGCAAATCGGTGCTTGCGATTCGCTTCCTTTCGGGGCAGGTTCGCGCAAGATTATTACGCGAGGCCCCGATGACCCGTCCCTATCGTTCCGTCCTCTATATTCCGGCCGCCAATGTGCGGGCCATGGAAAAGGCCCAGGCGCTGGCCGCAGATGCGATCATCTTCGACCTCGAGGATGCGGTGGCGCCCGCCGAGAAGGTGGCGGCGCGGGACTTGCTGGCCAAGGCGCTGCAGGCCGATTACGGCGGCCGGGTGCGGATCGTGCGCATCAACGGCATGGACACCGAATGGGGCGAGGGCGACGCCCGCGCCTTTGCCTCGGGCGCCGATGCGGTGCTGGTGCCCAAGGTCAGCCGCGGCGCCGACCTGGACCGGGTGGCGGCGCTGGTGCCCGACACGCCGCTCTGGGCGATGATGGAGACGGCCGAGGGCATGCTGAACGCCGCCGAGATCGCCGCCCATCCGCGCCTGCAGGGCATGGTGATGGGCACCAACGATCTGGCCAAGGAGCTGAACAGCCGCTTTCGCGCCGACCGGCTGCCGATGATGGCGGGGCTGGGCCTGTGCCTGCTGGCCGCGCGGGCGCATGGCCGGGTCATCGTGGACGGCGTGTTCAACGCCTTCAAGGACGAAGAGGGGTTGCGCGCCGAATGCGAGCAGGGCCGCGACATGGGCTTTGACGGCAAGACCCTGATCCACCCGGCGCAGCTGGCCATTGCCAACGAGGTCTTTGCGCCGTCGGAAGCCGAGGTCGATCTGGCCCGCCGCCAGATCGAGGCCTTCGACGAGGCGCAGGCCCAGGGCAAGGGCGTCGCGGTGGTGGACGGCAGGATCGTCGAGAACCTGCATGTCGAGACCGCCCGCGTCACTTTGGCCAAGGCCGCGGCGATTGCCGCGCTGGCAGGGTGATGGCAAAGTAAGCGCCATTTACATCCAGCGAAAGGACAAAGCCAGATGTTGATCCTGATCCTTGGCGTGGCGCTTTGGTGGGCGGCGCATCTTCTCAAGCGGCTGGCACCGGGGCCGCGCGACCGGCTGGGCCGGGGCGGCGTGGCGGGGGCGCTGGCGGTCTCGGTGGTGCTGATGGTGATCGGCTATCGCATGGCGGACGGTCCCCATTGGTGGGGCGCGACCGCACCGCTGAAGGGCGTCAACAACCTGCTGGTGCTGCTGGGCTTCTATCTTTTTGCCGTCGCCGGCATGAAGACCCGCCTGGCCCGCCATATCCGTCACCCGCAGCTGACCGGCTTTGCGCTCTGGGCCCTTGCGCATCTGCTGCCCAATGGCGACCTGCCCAGTTTCGTGCTGTTCGGCGGGCTGCTGCTCTGGTCGCTGGTCGAGATGGCCGTGATCAACCGCGCGCAGCCGGGCTGGACCCCGCCCGCCGGGCCGTTCCCGGTCCGCAAGGAGGCGATGGCCGCGGTCGGCACCGTGGTCCTGTTCGGGGTCGTGGCGCTGGTCCACGCCTGGCTGGGCTATAACCCCTTTGGAGGCTGACATGCCCAAGATCTATCGCCTGCTGACCGAGGACGACACCTCGGCCTTCTGCCACAAGGTCAGCGAGGCGTTGTCGAAGGGCTGGGAGCTGCATGGCGACCCCGCCTATGCCTTCGACGCGGCGCGCGGCGTGATGCGCTGCGCCCAGGCCGTCACCAAGCAGATCGAGGCGGATTATCACCCGGACATGAAACTGGGCCAGCAATAGGAAACCACCATGAGCAAGACCAATCCGGGCCGCTTCTTCGAGGATTACCGCGTCGGCCAGGTGATCCGCCACGCCGTCCCCCGCACCGTGGCCGAGGGCGAGCGCGCGCTTTACCATGCGCTCTACCCGGCGCGGCACGCGCTTTATTCCTCGGACGAGTTCGCGGCCGCCTCGGGTCTGGACGGCAGCCCGCTGGACGACCTGATCGCCTTTCACATCGTCTTCGGCAAGTCGGTCCCCGACATCAGCCTGAACGCGGTGGCGAACCTGGGCTATGCCGAGGGCCGCTGGCTGAAGCCGGTCTGGCCGGGCGACACGCTGCGCTCCGAATCCGAGGTGATCGGGCTCAAGGAGAACTCCAACGGCAAGTCCGGCGTGGTCTGGGTCCGCACCCGCGGCCTGAACCAGATGGACGAGGTGGTGCTGGACTATGTGCGCTGGGTCATGGTGCGCAAGGGCGACGACGCGGCGCCGGCGCCCGAGCCGGTGGTGCCGGAACTGGCGAAATCGGTCGCGCCCTCCGATCTGGTGCTGCCCGAGGGGCTGGATTTCCTGCAATACGACTTCGGCCTGGCCGGCGAGCCGCACCGCTGGGGCGACTATGAGGTCGGCGAGGTCATCGACCATGTGGACGGCGTCACCATCGAGGAGGCCGAGCATATGCTGGCCACCCGGCTGTGGCAGAACACCGCCAAGGTGCATTTCGACGCCACCTTCCGCGAGGACGGCAAGCGGCTGATCTATGGCGGCCATGTCATCAGCATGGCCCGCGCGCTCAGCTTCAACGGGCTGGCCAATGCGCAGATGATCGTGGCGCTGAACGGCGGGGCCCATGCCAATCCCTGCTTTGCCGGCGACACCATCCGCGCCTGGTCCGAGGTGCTGGACAAGGCCGACACCCATGCGCCGGGCGTCGGCGCGATCCGGCTGCGGCTGGTGGCGCACAAGGGCGCGGCCGGTGATCACGCCCTGCGCGGCGAGGATGGAAAATATGCCCCGCAGGTGCTGCTGGACCTGGACTACTGGGCCCTGATGCCGAAATGACCGCCCTGCGCCCCGGCGCGGCCGGCCCGCGACTCGCGGCCGCGCCGGGGCTGAACATGACCGAATCCCTCGGTTATCCGGGGAAATCCGGCGAGTCCGTCCTGATACCGCAATCATTCGAAAGGGTCGAAGCCTGCCCGTGATCACAGCTGGCGTTTGCGTGATCACAAAAACGGAAAATCTGTCGCATATCCGCCTTACGTCTGGCATCCACCCGTGACAGATGCGACAAGGTGGCTAAAAGCAAACCCAATTTCGGCCAGCCCTCGCCGCCAGCCGTCGCGTGCGGGGCCTGAACGCAGGAGAGCGCATCATGGCTGACGTCAACCGGGGCAACCGGCCATTGTCACCGCATTTGCAGGTCTATCGCCTGCCCATCGCCGCAATCACCTCGATCATGACCCGCATCACCGGGCACGCGCTGGTCGCCGGGATCGTGCTGATCACCTGGTGGCTGGTCGCCGCCGTCACCTCGCCGGGCGCCTTCGCCTGCGCGGACTGGGTGATGCGGTCCTGGCTGGGCTTCATCATCCTGACCGGCTCGATGTGGTCGCTGTGGTATCACCTGCTCGCCGGGCTGCGCCACCTGGCCTATGACGCGGGCTACGGGCTGGAGATCGAGGAAGCGCGCAAATCCAGCCAGGCGCTGATCGCGGGTTCGGTCGTCCTGGCCGTGCTGACGCTGATCATCTTCTTCGCGTTCTGAGGAAAGGGCAGGATCATGCGTTACATCACCCCCCGCAAAGCTGCCGAAGGCCTGGGCTCGGCGCACGAGGGCACCCAGCACCACTGGGCCATGACCGTCTCGGCCGTCGCGCTGACCGTGCTGACGCCGCTGTTCATGATCGTGGTCGCCCGCGCCATCGGCCTGTCGCAGGAACAGCTGCTGGCCTATTTCGGCCGGCCCTTCCCGGCGCTCATCACCGCTCTGTTCGTGATCGTGGGCATGGTCCACTTCATCAAGGGCACGCGGATCATGATCGACGACTATTTCCAGGGTGGCGTGCGCAAGGCCGCCATCATCTTTTCCGTGATCTTCGGCTGGGCGGTCATCGCCGCGGCCGTCTATGCGCTGGCCCGGATGGGCCTTGGCGCGATCGTCGTCCTCTGAGGTTCCGCCATGGCTGCTTACAAATACGAAACGCACGAATATGATGTCGTGGTCGTCGGTGCCGGTGGCGCGGGCCTGCGCGCGACGCTGGGCATGGCCGAACAGGGCCTGCGCACCGCCTGCGTGACCAAGGTCTTTCCGACCCGCTCGCACACGGTCGCGGCCCAGGGCGGCATCGCCGCCAGCCTGTCGAACATGGGCCCGGACAACTGGCAGTGGCACATGTATGACACCGTCAAGGGCTCGGACTGGCTGGGCGACACCGACGCCATGGAATACCTGGCGCGCGAGGCCCCCAAGGCGGTCTACGAGCTGGAGCACTACGGCGTGCCCTTCAGCCGGACCGAGGAGGGCAAGATCTACCAGCGCCCCTTCGGCGGCCACACCACCGAATTCGGCGAAGGCCCGCCGGTGCAGCGCACCTGCGCCGCCGCCGACCGCACCGGCCATGCCATCCTGCACACGCTCTATGGCCGGTCGCTGAAGGAAAAGGCGGAATTCTTCATCGAATATTTCGCGCTGGACCTGATCATCACCGACGGCGCCTGCACCGGCGTGGTGTGCTGGAAGCTGGATGACGGCTCGATCCACGTCTTCAACGCCAAGATGGTGGTGCTGGCGACCGGCGGCTATGGCCGTGCCTATTTCAGCGCCACCTCGGCCCATACCTGCACCGGCGACGGCGGCGGCATGGTGGCCCGGGCGGGCCTGCCGCTTCAGGACATGGAATTCGTGCAGTTCCACCCGACCGGCATCTACGGCTCGGGCTGCCTGATCACCGAGGGCGCGCGCGGCGAGGGCGGCTACCTGACCAACAGCGAGGGCGAGCGCTTCATGGAGCGTTACGCGCCGACCTACAAGGATCTGGCCAGCCGCGACGTGGTCTCGCGCTGCATCACCATCGAGATCCGCGAGGGCCGCGGCGTCGGCCCGCACAAGGATCACATGTTCCTGAACCTGATGCACCTGCCGCCGGAAAGCCTGGCCGAGCGGCTGCCGGGCATCTCGGAATCCGCCAAGATCTTCGCCGGCGTGGACGTGACGCGCGAGCCGATCCCGATCCTGCCGACGGTGCATTACAACATGGGCGGCATCCCCACCAACTACTGGGGCGAGGTGCTGGACCCGACCGCCGAAAGCCCGGACCGGGTCTTCCCCGGCCTGATGGCGGTGGGCGAGGCCGGCTGCGCCTCGGTCCATGGCGCGAACCGGCTGGGATCGAACTCGCTGATCGACCTGGTGGTCTTTGGCCGCGCCGCCGCGATCCGCGCCGGGCAGGTGATCGACCGCAAGGCGGCGATCCCCACCACCAACAAGGAACAGGTGGACAAGGCGCTGGACCGCTTCGACCGCATCCGCAACGCCAACGGCTCGGTGTCGACCGCCGAGCTGCGGCTTGAGATGCAGCGCACCATGCAGGCCGATGCCGCGGTGTTCCGCACCGACAAGACCCTGGCCGAGGGCGTCGAGAAGATGCAGGCGATTGCGGCCAAGATGGACGACCTGAAGGTCACCGACCGCAGCCTGATCTGGAACAGCGACCTGATGGAGACGCTGGAGCTGACCAACCTGATGCCCAACGCGCTGGCGACCATCGTCGGTGCCGAGGCGCGCAAGGAAAGCCGCGGCGCCCATGCCCATGAAGACTACCCCGAGCGGGATGATGCCAACTGGCGCAAGCACTCGCTTGCCTGGGTCGAAGGCAACGATGTTAAACTGGCCTATCGGCCCGTTCATCTTGAACCCCTGACTACCCAGGACGAGGGCGGGATCGACCTGAAAAAGATCGCACCCAAAGCGAGGGTTTATTGATGCGTCTTCCCCTGATCCTGCCCATGGCCCTGACCGCCGCCGCGCTGACCCTTTCGGGCTGCGTGGTCCAGAACCCTGGCATGGCGCCGGCGCCGCTGCCGCCGGTCGCGGCCCCCGCGCCGGATGCGGCGATGCGGTCCTCGGCCCGCGTCATCGTCAACCGCGAGATGGCCCGGCGCCTGCCCGGCGCCAATGTCGCGCCCTATACCGATTGCGTGATGCAGAACGCCACCACGGCGGAACTGTCCAGCATCGCCGCTGCCGGCGCGGCCGGGGCGGGAGATGCGGTGGCCGCCATCGTCGGCCGTCCGTCCACCACGCAATGCATCGCCAGCGCCGCGGCGGCGGCCAAGCAGGCCGCCTGATGGCCGGGCGCGGCGCGCTTGGCCTGCGCCTTGCCCCGGCGCTGCTGGGGCTGGCGGCCTGCGCGCCCGCGCCGGTGCAGATCCCGGTCGCAGAGGCCGAGCGCGTCTGCATGGTCCAGGCGCTCGACGCCCGCGCGCCGCGCACCCAGGTCGGCATCGGCGTCGGCTCGCACGGTTATCGCGGCGGCTTCGTCAGCGTCGACCTGTCCTCGGACCAGATCCTGGGGCGCGATCCGTCCCAGGTCTTCGACCAATGCGTCCAGCGCCGCTCGGGGCAGAAGCCCACGCGGCCGCTTTACGAACAGCCGGGCTGGAGGGTGCATTGACGCCCTCTGCCCAAGCCACCGCATGACGGCCTAGTCGCAAGACGACGGTCTGACCACCAGGAGTTACCCAATGGTCCAACTTACCCTTCCCAAGAACAGCCGCATGCGGGTCGGCAAGACCTGGCCGAAACCCGAAGGCGCGACGAACGTCCGCCGCTTCAACATCTACCGCTGGGATCCCGATACCGGCGAGAACCCGCGCATCGACACCTATTTCGTCGACATGGACAAATGCGGGCCCATGGTGCTGGACGCGCTGATCAAGATCAAGAACGAGATCGACCCGACGCTGACCTTCCGCCGCTCCTGCCGCGAGGGGATCTGCGGCTCCTGCGCGATGAACATCGACGGCGGCAACCATCTTGCCTGCATCTACGGCATGGACGAGATCAAGGGCGACGTGAACATCTATCCGCTGCCGCACATGCCGGTGGTCAAGGATCTGATCCCCGACCTGACGCATTTCTATGCCCAGCACGCCTCGGTGAACCCCTATCTCATCACCGAGACGCCGACCCCCGACAAGGAATGGCGCCAGTCGATCGAGGATCGCAAGAAGCTGGACGGGCTTTACGAATGCGTGATGTGCGCCAGCTGCTCGACCGCCTGCCCGAGCTATTGGTGGAACGGCGACCGCTACCTGGGCCCGGCGGCCCTGCTGCACGCCTATCGCTGGATCATCGATTCGCGCGACGAGGCCACGGGCGAGCGCCTGGATGCGCTGGAAGACCCGTTCAAGCTGTATCGCTGCCATACGATCATGAACTGCACCAATACCTGCCCCAAGGGGCTGAACCCGGCCAAGGCCATCGCCTCGATCAAGCACATGATGGTGGACCGTATCGTTTGATTTGCACGGCCGTCATGGCCGGTATGCCGTGATATACCGTTTGACGCCGCGTCGCAGAGGTAGATTTTTCTGCGGCGCGGCATTATCTTTTTCGGCGGGGAAGAGCATCACTTCGACCCGGAGACCTTCGGATGAAAACCCTTGCCGAGACCCAAAAACCCAGCGCCAACCTGGCCGTGCTGAAGCCGGCCAAGGCGGAAGACCGCGCGGCCCTGGCCGTGCTGGAGCAGATGTACGGCTATTTCAGCTTCGATCCGATGCCGATGGAAGCCGACATTCGCCAGGCCGCCTGAAGCGCGGCCACCTTGTCCGCACGCGCGGGCCTTCCAGCGCGGCTTCCCGGCCGCGCTCTTGTTTTTCGGGTATTTGGGAGGCGGTGAAAGGCGGGCCGTTTTTCCGTTTCCCAAATACCCATGCGGCAGGGCCGGCAGGCGCGCTGTGCAAGGTGTGCGCAAGCCTTGCGATGCCGGGGACGCGCGCATAGCATCGCGCCATGATCCGAACCATTCCCGAAGATGCCGCCGAGCGCCGGGCCATTCGCCCGGTCATCTGCTATCCGAACCATACCCTTCCCGATCCGGACCTGCCCGGCTTGCAGGCCGTTCGCCTGACGGCGCGCAAATCCGGGGAATGCCTGGTGCCCCCGCGCGAGGCGCGTTGCTTTCACGTGCCGGCCGGGCATTTCTTTCGCATCACCAGCGTCGAGGGGCCGCAGGTCGGCGACCTGAACCTGTGGTCCGCCGCCGATCCGCGCGAACGGTTCTATTCCGGCAAGACCCGCGCGCTGCACGGCACCCATCTGACGCGCGGCCATCGCATGTGGTCCAGCTTTCCGCATCTGCGCCCGATGGCCACCGTGACCGAGGATACGCTGGAATGGTATGGCATCGACGAATACGGCGGCTCGGTCCATGACGTGATCGGCACGCGCTGCGACCCCTATACCCATCGCCTGCTGAGCGGGCAGGACTATCATCATTGCTGCCATTCCAACCTGGTCAACGCGCTGATGGCCGAGATGGGCCTGTCGCGCGAGGCGGCCGAGCCCCTGGTGCATGACGTGCTGAACGTCTTCATGTGCACGGGCTTCACCCGCGACACCGGGGAATATTTCATGAAGGCAAGCCCGGTGCGCCCCGGCGACCATATCGAGTTCTTTGCCGAGATCGACCTGATCGGCGGGCTTTCGGCCTGTCCGGGCGGCGATTGCGGCAGCGCGCATTCCAGCGACGCCGCCGCCTGCCATCCGCTGCTGGTCGAGATCTTCGCGCCGGCCCGGCCCGCGGGACGGGCAGAGCCGGGGCCGAGCGTCTATCGCTGGCCCTAAAGCGAGATCGGCAGCATCACCTCGGGCTCGATCACCTGCACGCCCGGCAGGCCGGCCTTCAGCACCTCGGCATCCTGCGCCAGCAGCGGGAAGGTCTTGTAATGGCAGGGGATCACGGTCTTGAAGTCGAAATACTTCCGCGCCGCCCAGGCCGCCCGGTCCATGTCCATGGTGAAATGCCCGCCGGCGCAGAGGATGCCGATGTCGGGCCGGTGATATTCGCCCATCCACGCCATGTCGGCCATGATGTCGGTATCGCCCGAAACATAGATCACATGGCCCTCGCCCGCGATCATGAACCCCGACTCGTGGCCGGCATAGACCGGCCCCTCGGCGCCCTCGAAGGACGAGGAATGGCTGGCATTCACCATCGTCACCCTGGCCCCGCCCAGATCGACCGTGCCGCCCTTGTTGAAGCCGATGCCCTCGATGCCCTCGTGCTTCATCCAGGTCGAGACCATGTCGTAGATGCCGACGGCGGGAATCCCCAGCTCCTTGGCGATCGAGACGGTGTCGCCGGTATGATCGCCGTGGCCATGCGTCACCAGGATATGGGTGGCGCCGGCGATGGCCTCGTCGCGGCTGTCCTCGGGGAACATCGGATTGCCCGAAAGCCAGGGGTCGATCAGGATCACCGCCTGTTCGATCTCCAGCCGGAAGCCGGAATGGCCAAGCCAGGTCAGTTTCATGGAAGGGCTCCTTTTCTTGCGCTGCCGCATCCTGCCAAGCCGGGCGGCGCCCGTAAAGTTCCGCCGCAAGGTTCCGCCTGCGCGGGTGCTTGCCCCGCCCCGGCCGCCCCGGTAAAACCCGGCGCAAGCGAAAGGAGCCTCCCATGGCGATCACCGAGGACGAAGCCCGCAAGGTCGCGCATCTGGCGCGGATTGCGGTCAAGGACGCCGACCTGCCCGCGCTGGCGCAGGAGCTGAACGGCATCCTGCATTTCATGGAACAGCTGAACGAGGTCGATGTCGAGGGCGTCGAGCCGATGACCGGGGTCGAGCCGATGCGCCTCAAGCGCCGCCAGGACGTCGTCACCGATGGCGAGATGCAGGATCTGATCCTGAAGAACGCGCCCGATGCGCGCGAGGGCTTCTTTGCCGTGCCGAAGGTGGTGGAATGAGCGACCTGAACAAACTGACCATCGCCCAGGCCCGGGACGGGCTGCGCAAGGGCGATTTCACCAGCACCGAGCTGACCGAGGCCTGCCTCGGCGCCATCGACGCCGCCGGCGCGCTGAACGCCTATTCTCACAAGACCCCGGAAAAGGCCCGCGAAATGGCGGCGGCCGCCGACAAGCGCATCGCCGCGGGCGACGCGCCCGCCATGTGCGGCATCCCGCTGGGCATCAAGGATCTGTTCTGCACCCGCGACGTGCCGTCCCAGGCCGCGAGCCGGATCCTGGAAGGCTTCCTGCCGCAATATGAATCGACGGTGACGCAGAACCTGTGGGATGCGGGCGCGGTCATGCTGGGCAAGCTCAGCATGGACGAATTCGCCATGGGCTCGTCCAACGAAAGCGCCTGCTATGGCCCGGTGGTCAACCCGTGGAAAGTGGACGACCGGCAGCTGACGCCCGGCGGCTCCTCGGGCGGCTCGGCGGCGGCGGTGGCGGCGGACCTGTGTCTGGCCGCGACCGGCACCGATACCGGCGGCTCGATCCGCCAGCCGGCGGCCTTTACCGGCACCGTGGGGCTGAAGCCGACCTATGGCCGGGTCAGCCGCTGGGGGGTGATCGCCTTTGCCAGCTCGCTGGACCAGGCCGGGCCGATGACCAAGTCGGTCCGCGACGCCGCGATCATGCTGGGCGCCATGGCCTCGGTCGATGCCAAGGATTCGACCAGCGCCGAACGCCCGGTGCCGGATTACGAGGCCGCGCTGACCGGCGACATCCGCGGCCGTCGCATCGGCATTCCGCGCGAATACCGCATGGAGGGCATGTCGGACGAGATCGACGCGCTCTGGCACAAGGCGGCCGAGATGCTGCGCGACGCCGGTGCCGAGGTGGTGGACATCACCCTGCCGCATACGAAATACGCGCTGCCGGCCTATTACGTGATCGCGCCGGCCGAGGCGTCGTCGAACCTCGCGCGCTATGACGGGGTGCGCTATGGCCGCCGCGCCAGGCTGGGCGCCGGCGACGGCGTGGTCGAGATGTATGAAAAGACCCGCGCCGAGGGCTTCGGCCCCGAGGTGCAGCGCCGGGTGATGATCGGCACCTATGTGCTGTCGGCGGGCTTCTACGACGCCTATTACAACCGCGCCCGCAAGGTCCGCGCGCTGATCAAGCGCGACTTCGACCAGGTCTTTGCCGATGGCATCGACGCGATCCTGACGCCGGCCACCCCCAGCGCCGCCTTTGGCCTGGGCGAAATGTCGGGCAAGGATCCGGTCGAGATGTATCTCAACGACGTCTTTACCGTCACGGTGAACCTGGCCGGGCTGCCGGGGATTTCGGTGCCGGTGGGGCTGGACCGGCAGGGCCTGCCGCTGGGAATGCAGCTGATTGGCCGGCCATGGGACGAAGGCGGGCTCTTGAACCTTGCGCAGAGCCTCGAATCTGCGGCAGGATTTGCGGCGAAACCCTCGCGCTGGTGGTGAGCGGCCTCAAACCGGAGAGAATGATGCGGAACCTGGCGATCCTGGCCCTGCTTGGCCCCGTTCTTGCCCTGGCCGGCTGCGGCGAGAATACGGGCTGGAACCCGAATTACAGCGCCATGCACAATGGTTCGCCCTATGCGGAATACCTGCAAGCGCGCGAGGTCGCGCTGCATGGCAAGGGCCCGGTGCCCAAGGTGATCCCGATCGCCCTGCCGGCGCAGGCGCCCACCGCAGCCCAGATCGCCGGCACGGCGGCAAAGCCGCGGGCCCAGGCAGCCGCGCCTGCCTCCGCCGCAGCAGCGCCCCCGGCCGGGGCACCGGCGGCGACGCAGGCCGCGACTCCCTCGCTGGTGCGTTATGCGCAGCAGGAAACCCAGGCGCCGGGCACGCGGAAATACCAGCGCAGCGGCAGTTCCGAATCGGCGGCGGCGCGGGCCTGCCGCAGCTATGCCAGCGCGAATGTGGCGCAAAGCGCCTTCCTCGCGGCGGGCGGGCCGGTGATCGACCCGCGCGGGCTCGACCCGGACGGCGACGGTTTCGTCTGCGGCTGGGATCCGCGCCCGCTGCGCCAATCCGGGCTTTGAGCCCTTCGCCCAATCACGGCGACCGGCGCGGGCAACAGCCTTCGCTGGTCGTGATCCATTACACCGGCATGGCGGACGGCCCCTCGGCCCGCGCCCGGCTCTGCGATCCCGGCGCCGAGGTCAGCGCGCATTGGCTGGTCCATGAGGACGGGACGACCGAGGCGCTGGTGCCCGAGGACCGCCGCGCCTGGCACGCGGGCGCCGGTGCGTGGCAAGGGCGCGAGGACGTGAATTCGCGCAGCATCGGCATCGAACTGGTCAATCCCGGCGACCGGCCCTTCCCCGAGCCGCAGATGGCGGCGCTCGAGGCGCTGCTCGGCGCCATCATGGCGCGCTGGTCCATCCCGCCCCAGGGCGTGATCGCCCATTCCGACATGGCGCCGGGGCGCAAGATCGACCCCGGCCCGCGTTTCGACTGGCGCCGGCTGGCCTTGCAGGGGCTTGCAGTCTGGCCCGAGGGGCCGGGCCCCGACCTGCCGCTGGCCGACAGCCTGGCCCGCATCGGCTATCCCGAGGATCCGGCGCGCCTCTCCGCCTTCCGCCTGCACTTCCGCCCCTGGGCCGATGGCCCCGAGGACGAAACCGACCGCCGGCTGGCCGCGGCGCTGGCTTATCGCGGGCTTCTTTCGTGCCCAAATATCCCGCAGGGGGAGGCCGCCGCGGCAGCGGCGGACGGGGGACGCGAAGTCCCCCCGCAACGATCCAACAAGCGGTCCTAGAAAAGCGCCTCGATTCGCCGGGCCTCGGTCTCCAGCCCATAGGGCGCATTCAGCACCACCATGCCCGAGCCGACCATGCCATGGCCGGGCCGCGCCGGCGGGAATCGCACCTCCGAGACCAGCGCCTCGGGATGGTTGCGGCGCAGCGCCTCGACCATGGGCGCATGGCGGCCGTCGGCCAGGATCGGATACCACAGCGCGATCACGCCGACGTTCCACTTGCGCGCCAGCTTGGCGACATGGCGCGGGATGGCGTCGTAATCGGCCTTGACCTCATAGCTGGGGTCGATCAGCAGCAATCCGCGCCGCGGCGTGGGCGGGCAGATCGCCTGCGCCATCTGGAACCCGTCCTGCCGGTGCAGATGCGCAAAGCCTGCGACCTCGGCCAGCGCCTGGTGCTCGGCCGGGTGCAGCTCGGCCAGATGCGCCACGTCGCCAGGGCGCAGGAAATGCCGCGCGATCAGCGGCGAGCCGGGATAGGCGGTCGCGCCATGGCGGGCGCGCACCGCCTCCAGCGCAAGGCGCAGCGGGTGATCCGTGGGCAGCCAGTTTTCGGAAAGCGCGCGGGTGATGCCGGCGGCCGCCTCGCCGGTCTTTTCCGCCTCGGGCGCCGCCAGGTCGTAGAGGCCGCGCCCGGCATGGGTTTCCAGGTAGCTCAGCGGCTTCGGCTTGGCGGTCAGATAGGCCAGCACCCAAGCCAGCAGCGCGTGCTTGTGCAGGTCGGCCAGGTTTCCGGCGTGATAGGCGTGCTGATAGGACAACATGTCCCGCAATTAACCCGATGGCCCGGAAATGAAAAGCGGCGGTGCCCAGGGAGGAGGAGGGGGCACCGCCGCGCAACGCTGGCCCAGGGAGGAGGAGGGGCCGCGTATGGGGTGCGGCAATGGCAGGGAGGAGGAGGCCATTACCGCTAGCTGACAGTCCCAGGGAGGAGGAGAGGACCGTCGCATTCCGTTCCGCCTTGCGGCGGTGTTTTGGCGGCGCCCTCCAGGGAGGAGGAGGGGAGGGCGCCGCGCAGAACGGGAAGCCCAGGGAGGAGGAGGGGCTTCGCCGTGTCGGTTTGGCGGCGCCTCCGGGAGGAGGAAAGAGGCTGCCGCCGGACCGCGAGACCCAGGGAGGAGGAGGGGTCTCGCCGTATGGGGTGGCGGCATCCCCAGGGAGGAGGAGGGGGGGCCGCCGGAACCGTGAAGCCTAGGGAGGAGGAGGGGCTTCACCGTATCTGAGCGGCGGCATCCTCAGGGAGGAGGAGGGAGGATGCCGCCTGAACCCGGACCCAAGGGAGGAGGAGTGGGTCGGGTGTTCTATTCGCTTACTTCGTGCCCCAGGCGGCTTCGTAAGCCACGCTGCGGATGTTGCCGCGGTTCAGGCCCAGGTCGGCCAGTTCGCGGTTGGACAGGTCGCCCAGTTCGCGCAGGGTCTGGCGATAGACCGCCCGGCGGGCCATATGGTCACGGACATTGGCCACGAATTTCGCGATCGCGCCGTTGCCGGCGATGTCGTTGCGGTGCATACCGCCATGGATCAGATCGAGAACAGCCATTTCATTCACTCTTTTGTCTTGCGGATGGCGCGGTCGGTTTTCCCTGTCGCGCTGTTGAGACGAACATGGTCCCTTTTCTGCATCTGCACAATGGCCGCGGGCGAGATGCTGCTATGCAGAATCTACATGGCTGTTTCTGGGACACTGTTACAAAGCGTTAATAATCCGTGAATTTTTCAGCCTTTTTACAAGTTGGATCAAGTTTCCCTAGCAGATCGGTCGTATTTTACGCGGGGTCACAGGGGGTTAGCGGTATCAGCCCGCAAGCCCGGCTTGCCCATCCCCGCGCGAATTGCGATGCTGCGGGCGCTTTGATGCGGGGGTAGCCATGACCATCTCACGGGAACGTGTGCTTCAGGAACTTGCCCAGATCGCGGTTCCGGGGGGGGGCAACCTGGTTTCGGCCGATCTGGTGCGCGCGCTCAACGTCGAATCGGGCGCGGTGCGATTCGTCATCGAGGCGGCCGATGCGGCCTCTGCCCGCGCGCTGGTCCCGGTCGAGGCCGAGGCGCAGCGCCGGCTGTCCGCCCTGCCGGGAGTGGAAAAGGTGCAGATCGTCACCACCGCCCCGACCGCGCCGCGCGGCGGTGCCCCGCAGGTCGCGGCCCGTTCGGGCGGCGAGGCGCCGCCCAGCCTGAAGATCGGCCGCCACCCCACGCCCCAGGCCGGCCCCGCGCCGGTCAGCGGCGTGGCGCGGATCCTGGCCATCGGCTCGGGCAAGGGCGGGGTCGGGAAATCGACGCTGACCTCGAACCTGGCGGTGGCGCTGGCGCGCAAGGGGCGGCGGGTCGGCTTGCTGGACGCCGACATATACGGTCCCTCGCAGCCGCGCATGCTGGGCCTGACCGGGCAGCGCCCCACCAGCGACGGCCAGATGATCGAGCCGCTGCACGCCCATGGCGTCACCGTCATGTCGCTGGGCCTGATGATGAAGGAAGGCGAGGCGGTGGTCTGGCGCGGCCCGATGCTGATGGGCGCGCTGCAACAGATGCTGAACCAGGTGAAATGGGGCGAGCTGGACGTGCTGCTGGTCGACCTGCCGCCCGGCACGGGCGACGTGCAGCTGTCGCTGTGCCAGAAGGCGCAGGTCAGCGGGGCGATCATCGTCTCGACCCCGCAGGACGTGGCGCTGATCGACGCCCGCCGCGCCATCGACATGTTCGACAAGCTCAAGACCCCGGTGCTGGGGCTGGTCGAGAACATGTCCACCTATATCTGCCCCAATTGCGGCCACGAGGCGCATCTGTTCGGCCATGGCGGCGTCGCCGCCGAGGCCGCGGCGCTGGACCTGCCCTTCCTGGGCGAGATCCCGTTGAACCTGGACCTGCGGCTTGCGGGCGATGCCGGCACGCCGATCGCGGCCGGCGACGGGCCGGTGGCGCAATCCTTCGTCCGGCTGGCCGAGCGGCTGATCGCCGGCGGCATGGCCTGACCTGGCCTTTCGCACCCGGCCGGGAAAACACGGGAAGCGGGTCCGGGAAATCATGGGAACGGTCCCTGGATTCCGAATCACCGCGGCGTGAATGCCCGTGAAGGCCGGTCGAATCGGCAAGCTTTCCCCTTTTTCGACGGAAGAATCGCCCCTCCACCCGGTCGCGTGGGACGATTCTGGGAAATGGTGGGATTTATTTGCCACATCGGCGCTCCATACTACATCTAGTGGCTGTTCTATCCCTGCATCCGATACCTTCCCCTGTGATCGCGCCGGTGTGAATTTGTTCGCGCCGCGTTCGCCGGCAATAGCCCGCCTGCGCCCAGGTTCCGACCAAACAAACCCATTGCGTCCCATGAATTCCCATGGCATCCCTTGGCTCACGGAACGGGCTCGAGGGGCGCCAAGACCCCAAAAGGCGACAAGCAGCTTTCATACAGGCAACCCGTTTCCGAATGACCTCTGCGGCGCGCGAGCAGCACCTCCCCCAGGTGGCGCGAAACGCAGGGCGCGATCCCCGAAACTACGGGGCCCAGAGATGGGAACGAGGGCGGCGGATCGGGCAGTGGCAGCAGCCCGGTCCGCCTTTCCTTTTCGGGCAAACCGGAAAGGTCGGGACAGTGAAAGGAGGGCGCGCCGTTGGCACGCCGTTTCAGAGGGTCGGAAGAGGTCAAGGTGGACGCGAAGGGTCGCGTTTCCATCCCGGCCAAGTTCCGTCGGGTCTTTGAAGCCTCCGATCCCGACTGGCAGGCCGGCAAGCGCGCGCAGCTGGTCATCGTCTACGGCACCCGCGACTGGAACTGGCTGCAGCTTTTCACCATCGAGGCGATGGAAGAGATCGAGGACGGCATCGCCCGCATGCCGCGCGGCTCGGCCGCCCGCAACCTTCTGGAAAACATCTACCAGGGTCACGCCGACGAAGCCGAGATCGACGGCGACGGCCGCCTGGTCCTGCCGCAGAAGCTGCGCGAGAAGATCGGCCTGACCGACAGCGCCTTCTTCATCTCGGCCGGCGACAGCCTGAAGGTCTGGACCCCCGAGGCCTATGCCGAGGAAGAGCGCGCGCTGGAAGCCCGCGTGCCGGAACTGGAGCCGGGCGCCGATCCGCTGTCGCTGCTGGCCCCCGCCGCGGCGAAGGACGAGGGCTAGGGCATGGCCGAGGCTCCGCATATCCCCGTCCTGCTTGGCCCGCTGTTGCGGGCCGTTCAGCCTGTGACGGGCACCTGGGTCGACGGCACCTTCGGCGCCGGCGGCTATGCCCGCGGCCTGCTGGAGCAGGGCGCCGACCGGGTGATCGGCATCGACCGCGACCCGGCGGTCTTTCGCATGGCCGAAGCCTGGGCGGGCGAATATGGCGACCGGCTGCGGCTGGTCCAGGGTACGTTCTCGGATCTCGACAGGCTGGCCGGCGGGCCGGTCGATGGCGTGGTGCTGGACCTTGGCGTCAGCTCGATGCAGCTTGACCAGCCCGAGCGCGGCTTTTCCTTTTTGCGCGACGGGCCCTTGGATATGCGCATGGGCGGCGAGGGGCCGACGGCGGCCGACCTGTTGAACAGCGCCCCCGAATCGGTCATCGCCGACGTGCTCTATCTCTACGGCGAGGAGCGCGCCTCGCGCCGCATCGCCAAGGCCATCGTCGCCGCCCGGCCGCTGAGCCGCACCGGCCAGCTTTCCGACATCGTCGCCGGCTGCCTGCCGCGCGCGAAGCCGGGGCAGAGCCACCCCTCGACCCGCGCCTTCCAGGCGATCCGCATCTGGGTGAACGACGAATTCGGCCAGCTGGTCGCCGGGCTTGCGGCGGCCGAACGGGCGCTGCGGCCGGGCGGCAAGCTGGCCGTGGTCAGCTTCCATTCGCTCGAGGACCGGATCGTCAAGCGGTTCATGCAGGCGCGCTCGAACAGCGCCGGCGGCAGCAGCCGTTATGCGCCCGAGGCCGCGCGCGAGGAGCCGGCCTTCACGCTGCCCTTCCGCCGCGCCATCGGCGCGGACGAGGCCGAGCTGGCGGCGAATCCGCGCGCCCGCTCGGCGTTGTTGCGGGTCGGCATCCGCACCGCGGCGCCGGCCGGCCGGGTCGATCCGGCGGGGCTGGGCCTGCCGCTGCTGTCGGAAAGGGGGGCGTGATGCGTTCGGTGCTTTACCTTCTGACCGCGCTTTCGGTGATGGGTCTGGCCTTCTGGGCCTATCGCGAGAATTACCGCACCCAGGCCGCCATCAGCGAGATGAGCGACATCCAGCGCCAGATCGGCCGCCTGCGCGAGGATCTGGGCGTGCTGCGCGCCGAATGGGCCTATCTGAACCGCCCCGAGCGCCTGCGCCAGCTGGTCGACCTGAATTTCGAGCGGCTGAAGCTGGTGCCCTTCGGTTCCGACCAGTTCGTGGACGTGGGCCAGGTGGCCTTCCCGGCGCCCCGGTCGCCCGAACCCGCCCCCGGTGCCGCTGCCGATCTGCCGGTCGAACGTCCCGCCGGCTTCCCGCCCCGCAGACCACAGGAGAGCACGCCATGATCCGCACCCCGCTGCGCCCGCTGGCCCGCATCCTTCGCGCCCGCGAAACAGGCGAGAACCCCGATGCCATCGAGGCCGAGAACCGCGCCCAAAGGCATGCCGCGATCCAGGAAAGGGCGCGCGGCAGCGCCCGGACCCGGCTGTTCTTCATGTCCTGCGCCTTTGCGCTGGCCTTTGGCACCGTGGGCGCCAAGATGGGCGTGCTGGCCGCCAGCCAGCCCAGCGAGCCGCGGGTGCAGACCACCGGCGCGCAGATCATCTCGCAGCGCGCCGACATCACCGACCGGCAGGGGCGGGTGCTGGCCACCAACCTGCTGACCCATTCGCTTTACGCCCATCCCCAGCAGATGGTCGAGCCCGAGCGCGCGGCGCGCGAACTGGTTCGCATCTTCCCCGACCTGGAGATCGAACGGCTGCAAAAGGACTTTACCGGCAAGCGCACCTTCGTCTGGATCAAGAAGAAGATCAGCCCCGAACAGATGCAGGCCGTGCATGACATCGGCGAGCCGGGGCTGCTGTTCGGCCCGCGCGAGATGCGGCTTTACCCGAACGGCCATATCGCCGCGCATATCCTGGGCGGCGCCACCTTCGGCAAGGAAGACGTGGCCAGCGCCGAGGTCGTCGGCGTCGCCGGCGTCGAAAAGGCCTTCGACCATTGGCTGCGCGATCCGGCCAATGACGGCGCGCCGCTGGCGCTTTCGCTGGACCTGACCGTCCAGGCCGCCATGGAGGAGGTGCTGGGCAACGGCATGAAGGTCATGAACGCCAAGGGCGCCACCGGCATCCTGATGGAGGTCAAGACCGGCGAGATCCTGGCCATGGCCAGCCTGCCCGATTTCGACCCCAACGACCGGCCGCGACCGCTGCTCAAGGGCGATCCCTCGGACAGCCCGCTGTTCAACCGCGCGGTGCAGGGGCAGTATGAATTGGGCTCGACCTTCAAGATCTTCCCGGTGGCGCAGGCCATCGACCTCAAGCTGGTCAGCCCGGCCACGATGATCAACGCCAAGGCGCCGATGAAGATCGGCAAATACCTGATCAACGAGTTCCGGGGCCACAATTACGGCACGCTTTCGGTGACGGACATCATCGTGAAGTCGTCGAACGTCGGCACCGTCCGGGTGGCCCAGCTGCTGGGCGCCGAGCGGCAGAGGGATTTCCTGCAGAAGCTGGGCTTCTTCGAGCCGACGCCGATCGAGATGAGCGAGGCGCCGACCGGCAAGCCGCTGGTGCCCAAGCGCTGGCCCGCCGTGACCTCGGCCACCGTGGCCTTCGGGCACGGGCTGGCGGCCAGCCCGCTGCATCTGGCCGCGGCCTATGCGACGGTCGCGAACGGCGGCAAGCGGGTGATGCCGACGCTGATCCACGACCGCCGCCCGCGCGGCGGCGAGCAGGTGCTGTCGCCCGAGGCCGCGCAGATCGCCGTGCAGATGCTGCGCCAGGTGGTGGTCCGCGGCAGCGGCCGCAGCGCCAATGTCGAGGGCTACGAGGTCGCGGGCAAGACCGGCACCGCCGACAAGCCGCGCCCGACGGGGGGCTATTACGGCAACAAGGTGGTCTCGACCTTCGCCTCGGTATTCCCGGCCAGCGATCCGCAATATGTGCTGGTGCTGTCGCTGGACGAGCCCTCGACCATCGGCCCCGGCGGCGAAAGCCGCACCGCGGGCGCGACCTCGGCGCCGGTGGCGGCCGAGGTGATCCGCCGCGTCGCACCGCTCTTGGGCCTGCGCCCGGCCACCGAATCGCAATTGCCGATGGTTGAACGGCCTTTGCCCGATGGGCTAAAGCTCGTCTCGAACTGATGAGCGGAGGCTTCGTGACCGAGCGGGCGATGCGGCTGTCCCTTCTGGGGCTGAGGGGGGACAAGGGGCGCGACCCCGAGATAACGGGCCTTGCCATGGATTCGCGGCAGGTCAGGCCCGGCCATCTGTTCGCGGCGCTGCCGGGTTCGGCCGCGCATGGGGGCGAGTTCATCCAATATGCGCTGCGCCAGGGCGCGGCCGCGATCCTGACCGACCGCAAGGGCGCCGAGATCGCCGCCGAGGTGCTGGCCGGCGCCGATGCCACGCTGGTGGTGGCCGAGGATCCCCGCGCCGCGCTGGCGGGCGCGAGCGCCCTGTGGTTCGCCGCCCAGCCCGAGACGATGGTCGCCGTCACCGGCACCTCGGGCAAGACCTCGGTCGCCACCTTCACCCGGCAGATCTGGCAGGCGTTGGGCCACAAGGCGATCAGCCTGGGCACCATGGGCGTGCAGGGCGACTACCAGGCCAAGCTGGCCCATACCACGCCCGAGCCGATCACCCTGCACCGGGTGCTGGCCGAGGCGGCGGCTGCTGGCGTCACCCATGCGGCGATGGAGGCCAGCTCGCACGGGCTCGACCAGCGCCGGCTGGACGGGGTGCGGCTGAAGGCCGGCGCCTTCACCAATTTCAGCCAGGACCACCTGGATTATCACAAGAACTTCGACGAATATTTCGCCGCCAAGGCGCTGCTTTTCGATCATCTGCTGGACGAGGGCGCTGGGGCGGTCGTCAATATCGACGACCCGCGCGGCCGGCAGATGGCGGGGATCGCGCGCGAACGCGGCCTCGATCTGACGACCATCGGCAAGGACGCGGCGGCCGACCTGCGCATCCTGGGCCAGCGCTATGACGCGACCGGGCAGGATTTGCGCTTCAGCCTGCATGGCCAGGCGCATCTGGTGCGGCTGGCGCTGATCGGCGGCTTCCAGGCGGAAAACGTGCTGGCCGCCGCCGGCCTCGCCATTGCCGCCGGCGACGAGGCGCCCCGCGTGATCGAGACCCTGCCGGGGCTGACCACCGTGCGCGGCCGCATGGAACTGGCGGCGATGCGGGAAAACGGTGCTGCGGTCTTCGTCGACTACAGCCACAAGCCGGGCGCGCTGGCCTCGGCCCTGCAAAGCCTGCGCCCGCATGTCATGGGCCGCATCGTCGTGGTCTTTGGCGCCGGCGGCGATCGCGACCGGCTCAAGCGCCCGCTGATGGGCGAGGCGGCGCGGCAATTCGCCGACCTGGTCTATGTCACCGACGACAACCCGCGCAGCGAAGACCCGGCCGCGATCCGCGCCGAAGTGCTGGCCGGCGCCGGCCCCGAGGCCATCGAGGTCGGCGACCGCGCCGAGGCGATCCTGCGCGCCGTCGATGCCTTGCAGCCGGGCGACGCGCTGCTGATCGCCGGCAAGGGCCACGAGACCGGCCAGATCATCGGCAACGACGTTTACCCCTTCGACGATGCCGAGCAGGCCTCGGTGGCCGTCGCGGCGCTGGATGGCAAGATATGACGCTGTGGACCTCGCAGGATGCCGCCGCCGCGACCGGCGGCCGCGCCACCGGTGACTTTGCCGTCGGCGGCGTCTCCATCGACACCCGCACCATCCGGCCGGGCGACCTGTTCGTTGCCCTGCAGGCCGCCCGCGACGGCCACGACTTCGTCGCCCAGGCCCTGGAAAAGGGCGCCGGCGCCGCGCTGGTCAGCCGCATCCCCGAGGGCGTGGCCCCGGATGCGCCGCTGCTGGTCGTCCCCGACGTCCTGCAGGCGCTGGAGGCGCTTGGCCGCGCCGGCCGCGCCCGGATGGGCGGCAAGGTCATCGCCATCACCGGCTCGGTCGGCAAGACCTCGACCAAGGAGATGGCGCGCATCGCGCTTGCCGGGCAGGGCAGCATCCACGCGGCCGAGGCCAGCTACAACAACCATTGGGGCGTGCCCCTGACGCTGGCGCGCATGCCCCAGGACACCGATTTCGCCATCATCGAGATCGGCATGAACCATCCGGGCGAGATCGAGCCGCTGGCCCGCCTCGCCCGCCCGCATGTGGCCATGATTACCACCGTCGCCGCCGCCCACCTGGAGGCTTTCGGCGCCATCGAGGGCATCGCCCGCGAAAAGGGCGCGATCTTTCGCGGTCTCATGCAGCCCGGCACCGCCATCCTGCCCGAGGATCTGCCGGTCACGCAATTGCTGCGCGACTGCGCCGACGAGGCCGGCGCCATCGTCATCGGCTTCGGCCAGCAGGGCATGGCCCGGCCGCTGAAGGCCGAGACGGTGGACGGCATCACCCAGGTCCGCGCCCGCGTGCTGGGCGATGTGGTGGATTTCACCCTGGCGACTCCGGGCACGCATTTCGTCATGAACGCGGTCGGCGTGCTGGCGGCGCTGTCGGCCGCGGGGGCCGACGTGGCCCAGGCGGCGGCGCGCCTTTCCGACTGGCGCCCGCCGCTGGGCCGCGGCGCGGTCGAGGATCTGGGCGGCATCCGGCTGATCGACGATGCCTATAACTCCAACCCCACCTCGCTTTCGGCCGGGCTTGCGACGCTGGCGCGGCTGACCGGCGGGCGCCGGGTGGCGATCCTGGGCGACATGCTGGAACTCGGCCCGGACGAGATCGCGCTCCATGCCGGCATGGCCGCCGATCCCGCGATGCCGGCCGTCGACCTGGTCCATACCGCCGGCCCGCGCATGCGCGCCCTGCACGAGGCGCTGCCCCAGGCCCGCCGCGGGCGCCATGCCGAAACCGCCGCAGAACTGGCCGAGAGCGTGGCCGAACTGGTCGCGCCCGGCGATATCGTGCTCGTGAAGGGTTCGAAGTCCTCCAGGGTCTCGACGGTGGTTGACGCGCTGCGGCGGACGCGCCAAAGCACGCCCCCTGGCGAAAGGACAGCGTAATGCTCTATTGGCTCACGAACCTCTCCGACGGCGGGGATTTCTTCAATCTTTTCCGATATATCACCTTCCGGGCCGGGGGCGCCTTCTTCACCGCGCTGCTCTTCGGCTTCTTCTTCGGCCGGCCGCTGATCGACCTGCTGCGCCGCAAGCAGAAAAAGGGCCAGCCGATCCGCGACGACGGGCCGCAGAACCATTTCTCCAAGGCCGGCACCCCGACCATGGGCGGGCTGCTGATCCTCGCCGCGCTCAGCATCGGCACGCTGCTCTGGGCGCGGCTCGATAACGGCTATGTCTGGATCGTGCTTTTGGTCACGCTGGGCTTCGCCGCCATCGGCTTTGCCGACGACTATGCCAAGGTCACGAAGCAGCATCACGCGGGGCTCTCGGGCAAGGTGCGGTTGCTGATCGGGCTCTGCATCGCCGCCGCCGCCGGCGCCGCGGCGGCCTGGCTGCACCCGGCGGCGCTCAGCGGCGAGCTGGCGCTGCCCTTCTTCAAGGATGCGCTGATCAACCTGGGCCTGCTCTACGTGCCCTTCGCCGTGCTGGTGATCCTGGGCGCGGCCAATGCGGTGAACCTGACCGACGGGCTCGACGGGCTGGCGATCATGCCGGTGATGATCGCGGCCGGCAGCTTCGCGGTGATCGCCTATATGGTCGGCAACGCGAATTTCGCCAATTACCTCGGCGTGCATTTCGTGCCCGGCACCGGGGAGCTTGCGGTCTTCGTCGCGGCGCTGATCGGCGGCGGCCTGGGCTTCCTGTGGTATAACGCGCCCCCCGCCGCCGTCTTCATGGGCGACACCGGCAGCCTCGCGCTCGGCGGTGCCCTGGGCGCCATCGCGGTCGTCACCAAGCACGAGATCGTCCTGGCCATCGTCGGCGGGCTTTTCGTTGTCGAGGCGCTGTCAGTCATCATCCAGGTGCTCTATTTCAAGCGCACCGGCAAGCGGGTGTTCCTGATGGCCCCGATCCACCACCATTTCGAAAAGAAGGGCTGGGGCGAGGCGCAGATCGTGATCCGTTTCTGGATCATCGCGCTGATCCTGGCGCTGATCGGGCTTGCCACCCTGAAGCTGCGCTGACAGGCTTTCTCCGTTTTGCAAATACTCTCGGGGGGTCCGGGGGGCGAAGCGCCCCCGGCCTGCAACAGCGAAGGAAACAGCATGATCCCGGTCCAGGGCGTCCAGAACCAGACCATCGCCGTGCTCGGCCTCGGCCGCTCGGGCCGCGCCACCGCCGCCGCGCTCGCCGCGGGCGGCGCTCGGGTCGTGGTCTGGGACGACGGGCTGGACACCCGCGAACAGGCGGCGGCCGGCGGCATGATCGTCCTCGACCTGACCCGCGACGCCAACTGGGACGGCATCTCGGCGCTGATCACCAGCCCCGGCATCCCGCATCTCTACCCCAAGCCGCACCCGGTCATCGCCAGGGCCTATGCGCTCGGCGTGCCGGTCGACAACGACGTCGGCCTGTTCTTCCGCAGCTTCGCCACGGCGGAATGGGAACGGTTCGACACCACCCCGCGGGTGATCGCCGTGACTGGCTCGAACGGCAAATCCACCACCACCGCGCTGATCCACCATATCCTGAAGGAAGCCGGCCGCCCGACCCAGATCGGCGGCAATATCGGCACCGGCGTGCTGTCGCTGGAACCCGCCCATGACGGCGAGGTGGTGGTGCTGGAACTCTCCAGCTACCAGACCGACCTGGCCCGCGCCCTGACCCCGGATGTCGCCGTCTTCACCAATCTTTCGCCCGACCATCTCGACCGCCACGGCGGCCTGGGCGGCTATTTCGCCGCCAAGCGCCGGCTTTTCGCCGAGGGCGGGCCGGACCGCGCCGTGATCGGCGTCGACGAGCCCGAGGGCTGCTATCTTGCCGGCCAGCTTGCCATGGCCCCTTCGGACGACCGGGTGATCCGCATCTCCTCGGGGCAGAAGCTCGACCATTTCGGCTGGTCGGTCTTTGCCCGCAAGGGCTTCCTTTCGGAATACCGCAAGGGCCGCCAGGCCGGTTCGATCGACCTGCGCGAGGTCAAGGGGCTGCCGGGCGAGCACAACCACCAGAACGCCTGCGCCGCCTATGCCGCGACCCGCGCCGTCGGCATCGCCCCGCGCGAGATCGAGCGCGCCTTCCACAGCTTCCAGGGCCTGCCGCATCGCAGCCAGACCGTGGCCGAGATCGGCGGCGTGGCCTGGGTCAACGACAGCAAGGCCACCAATGTCGATGCCGCCGCCAAGGCGCTGGCCGCCTTCCCGCGCATCCGCTGGATCGCCGGCGGCATGGGCAAGGACGGCGGCATCGAGGCGCTGGCCCCCTTCCTCGGCAATGTCACCAAGGCCTATCTGATCGGCCATTCCGCGCGCGACTTCGCGCTCCAGATCGGCCAGACCCCGCATGAGATCGCCGAGACCATGGAGCAGGCCGTCGCCCGCGCCGCGGCCGAGGCCCAGCCGGGCGAGACCGTCCTGCTTGCCCCCGCCGCCGCCAGCTTCGACCAATACCCGAATTTTGAAAAGCGCGGCGAGCATTTCACCGCCTTGGTCCAGGCCTTGCGCGGCTGATCTTCTCCTCGATCTTCTCTGTTCTGCAAATACTCATGCGACGGCGCCCGCCGGCGATGTTCCATGGGTATTTAAGCAACGAAGAAGCTGTGAAAATGGCCCCGGCGCGAGCCGGGGCCTTCAAGCTTTCGCCAATCTTCAGAAGGAATAGCCGATGCGGACTCCGATGCCCCAGGCGTCGCCGTCATCCATCCTGGCGACCTCGCGCTTGTTGCCGCTGGGCCCGACGCCAAGGGTTGCGTCGCCCAGCTTGGTATAGTTGATGCCGGTGG
>JAANMX010001052.1_pt1 | contig 33272 bp, 34 predicted proteins | sample 7279681 | NCBI WGS metagenome assembly JAANMX01 (sample SAMN14094542, study PRJNA606508) | bioreactor metagenome | isolation source: A lab-scale SPAN reactor treating ammonium-rich wastewater day 351 | place: Ireland: Galway | collected 2018-01-01 | reverse complement strand
ACAATTGTGATCATTTTTCTTAAATTTTCACAAATTTAGCACATAATTTGTATATTTGGGTACCAAACATTAAACATTAAAATATTAAACTATGAGAAACAGAGGTTGTATGAGCGCCGGAACCATCGGTATTGCTCTTCTCGTTATTGCCGCAATTTTATTTTTCTGGGGCAAAAACGGTTATAACAGTTTCACGACCAAAGAACAGACCGTGAATACCAAATGGTCTAACGTGGAAACGGTGTACCAGAAGCGTGCGAACCTAATCCCAAATCTTGAGAGAACTGTAAAATCCTATTCGCAATTCGAGCAGGAAACTTTAACTAAAGTAATTGAAGCCCGCTCAAAAGCGACGTCAATCACTGTTGATCCAACAAACATGACCGAAGCTGATATGGCGAAATTCCAGGCAGCACAGGGTGAATTAAGTGGAGCTTTGAGCAGATTGATGGCTGTAGTAGAGCAGTATCCTAATCTGAAAGCTGATCAGCAATATTTAAACTTCCAGCGAGAATATACCGCGATCGAAAACAGTATAAGAAGCGAAACCGTTTATTATAACGAAGCGGCGCAGGATTATAACACATCTATTAAGACTTTCCCAAATAATATTCTGGCAAACTTTACCAACTTTAAAGAGAAACCATATTTTAAAGCAGCGGCAGGAGCTGAGAATGCGCCGGAAGTATTTACCAATTAATGAGCAACTTTCTTACAGATGTACAAATGGCTTCCCTGGTGGAAGCCATTCAGTCAGCAGAAGATCATTCTACCGGCGAGATTCGTGTGCATATTGATTCCAATTCTGAAGGAAACAACGCGGAGATCGCCTTTGAAGTCTTCAAAACACTTTGTAAGGATAAAACTGCGGAAAGAAATGCGGTGCTTTTTCACGTGAATTTCGAGCAGCATTACCTTACTATTATTGGCGACGCAGGTATTCATGAGAAAGTTCATCAGTATTTTTGGGACAGGCTTCATGATCAGATCACATCGGCATTCGCGAAAGGAGATTACCACGACGGATTGAAGAATGCCATTCTTGAAACCGGTTTCGAACTTAAAAAACATTTCCCGATTTCGGGAGAAAATCATAATGAACTGTCGAATGAGATTACGTTCTCTTAAAAAACTCCTTGTTTTTCTTTTTCTTGGACTGAACATTCTTGTTCCTGCCCAACTGATTCCTGCAAAACCTGTAAAAATCTTTCCTGTTACCGATGAGGTAGGATTATTAAACACAACTGAACGGGAACAGCTTAACCAGAAACTCATTAAATTTTACGACTCCACTTCCACGGAAATTGCGGTAATTATCATTCCCACCACAAAAGGCGAGGATATCAATTATCTCGCAACCATGTACGGTGAAAAGTGGGGAATTGGCGAGAAAGAACAGGATAACGGTATCGTATTTCTTATCGCGACAGAAGATCGGAAATTTGCCATTCAGCAGGGTCGTGGCGTGGAACGCTATCTCACCGCTTCGGTGGCTGGACAGATCCTGGATTATATTGTAACACCCAACTTCAAGCAGGGACTTTGGTACGAAGGCATCAACCGAGGAACAACCGCTTTGATGGAAGTGGTGCAGGGTAAATTCAAACCTATTGTTAAAGAAACTTCCCGTGAAGGAGGGATCAGTATCGTAAAGGTAATTTTTATTGCATTTTTTGTACTGATGATTCTCAGTGTACTCTTCAAAAACAAAGGCGGAGGCGGAAATAATGATGATGATGACGATGTGATTCTCTCACGGCGCGGACGCAGAACGTATCCCGGCGGATTCTTCCCTTTCCCGGGAAGTTTCGGAGGTGGAGGTTTTGGCGGCGGCGGATTCGGGTCAGGTTCCGGAGGTGGATTTGGCGGATTCGGTGGTGGCGGAAGCTTCGGCGGCGGCGGCGCATCCGGTGGATGGTAACAAAAGATGCTATTGAAATTATAAAATAAAATCAGCCTGAGAAGGCTGATTTTTCTATTGGTCTCTTATTTAATGATGACGCTTCCGCCACTGCTTTCATTCTGACTCAGAATATTCAAATTTCCTTTTCTGTACACCGAGATATTTCCACCTGAACTTGCCGATGCATTCAGTTGGCTGGTGGTCGCCACAGTTACATTCCCGGCACTTGAAGCCTGTATATCAGAAATCTCAGCAGTAAGGTTTTCTGCATCTACGGTACCGGATGACGAAGCTTTCAACGCCGCATTTTTCGCCTTACCGGAAAGATTGATGTCCCCTGAAGACGTTGCCTCAGCTTCGAGATTCACAGCCCAGATTTCACCCGAGAAATGCCCCGAACTGGAAACATCAACTGAGAAATCATTAGCTTCCAGATTTCCGGTAATACGACCGGAACTCGAAACTTCCACATCCGTTTTATCCTGAGTAAATTTATCTTTAACGAGGATTTTAGCCGAAGAAGTTGCTTCCAGATGCGTGAAATCTTTCACGAAAATCTTTGCAGCTACATTTCTTGCCGAAATATTCCTGTTGGGTTTGAAGTGAATGAAAAGTTTTCCGTCAACATTATCCACTAAAATCTCGTCTATAATATCTGAAGGAGCGGTTATTGCCACTTTTTCGGTATCAGATTTTACCACTTCGGCGGAAATCGACTGCGCTACTTTAATTTCGTCGATATTCATCTCAAACTGATTTGTTTTTATGATTCCTTTTCCTTCTTTTACCGATAGGTTTAAGGGAAAAAGACTGTCGGATTTCATTGAACACGAAAAGAGAAACGCTGAAACTGCGACCGTAGTAATAAGTGTTTTCATATGGTTTGGTTTTTAGTTTGCTTAAAATTAATATCTTTACTTCAATTAACAGTTCAAAAATGAAAAATATTACATCTGTGTTATTAATTTCCTCTCTGGCAATTAATACTGCATGTTCTACAATGAAAACAACCGAGTCTACAACAACAGAAATTCCTGCTCCGGATGCGAGTTTATCCACAAACCCTTTTATGAACAAAAGTGGGCTGCAATATCAGGCACCGGAATTTGATAAGATTAAAGATGAGCATTTTAAACCGGCATTTGATTACGGAATGAAGGTTCAGCTTGCCGAAATTGATAATATCGCCAATAGTCCAGCCGATCCAACTTTCGGAAATACCATTCTTGCGCTGGAAAACAGCGGTGAAATCCTCAAAAGAGCACAAATCGTATTTTATAACCTAACCGGCTCCAACACGAATCCGGCGCTGCAGAAACTTGAAGAAGAATATGCACCTGTATTTTCTGGGTTGAGTGATAAAATTTATCTTAATGAAAAGCTTTATTCAAGAATAAAAGCGATCAGCAGTGAGAATTTAGGGGCTGAAGAAAAAAGAGTTCTGGAACTGTACCGAACTAACTTTGAAATCGCGGGCGCGAACCTTTCTGCGGAAAACAAGGAAAAAGTTAAAAAAATCAATGAAGAATTGGCGACACTTTCAACCCAGTTCACCAGTAAACTTTTGGATGCAAGAAAGAACGGCGGTGTGGTAATTACGGATGTAAAGGAACTTGATGGACTTTCAGCTGACGAAATTGCAGCCGCAGCCGCAGATGCAAAAGCCGCAGGTCACGAAGGAAAATATCTTTTAACGCTTCTCAATACAACGCAACAGCCGCTTTTACAGAATCTGAAGAACAGAGCGACAAGAGAAAAACTCTTCAAAGCATCATGGTACAGAGCCGAAAAAGGAAATGCGGATGACACCAGAAGCATTTTGGAAAGGCAGGCAAAATTGAGAATGGAAAAAGCGCATCTTTCCGGGAAAAAATCTTTTGCTGAATGGAAACTGCAGGACCAAATGGCAAAAACTCCTGAAAATGCAATGAATCTTTTAGCTCAGCTTGCAAAACCGGCAGTAGAAACAGCAAAAAGAGAAAGTAATGAAATTCAGGCTTTAATCGATAAACAGAAAGGTGGATTTACGGTAGAGCCATGGGATTGGAATTTCTACTCGGAGCAGGTGAGAAAAGCAAAATACGACTTGGATGAAAACGAAATCAAGCCTTATTTCGAAGTAACCACTGTTTTGGAGAAAGGAGTTTTCTATGCCGCGGAAAAATTCTATGGGATTACTTTTAAAGAAAGAAAAGATCTGCCTGTTTATCACCCCGATGTAGTGGCTTATGAGGTTTTCGATAATGACGGAAAATCAATGGCACTTTATTATTTAGATTTCTATACCAGAAGTAACAAAAACGGCGGTGCATGGATGAGCAACTTTGTGGAGCAGTCGCATTTACTGGGGCAGAAACCTGTGATTGTAAATGTTTTCAACTATCAGAAACCGGCTGACGGTAAACCATCACTCATTTCTTATGATGATGTTTCTACCATGTTCCACGAGTTCGGCCACACGCTGCACGGTCTGTTTGCGAATCAGAAATATGTTTCGATTTCCGGAACCAATACACCAAGGGATTTTGTTGAATTCCCTTCTCAGATCAATGAGTTTTTCGCTCTGGAGCCATCAGTACTGAAAAATTACGCACTGCATTACCAGACCAAACAGCCGATGCCACAGGCGTTAGTCGATAAAATTAAAAAAGCAGGATCCTTCAATCAGGGATATTCCACTACGGAACTTGTTTCTGCAGCGACATTGGATATGAACTGGCATTCAGTGACCGATGAGTCGCAGTTTAAGCCTGCTTTGGAATTTGAAAAAAGTGTGCTGGCGAAATACGGTTTTAATCTGAAAGAGGTTCCCCCAAGATATCACACGCCTTATTTTGCGCACATTTGGGGCGGCGGTTATTCTGCAGGATATTATGCTTATATGTGGAGCGATTTGCTGAATGCTGATGCGTGGGACTGGATTTCTACAAATGGCGGCATGACCAGAGCAAACGGCGACCGTTTCAGAAAACATATTCTTTCGGTTGGTAATTCCGTGGATTTAAACCAAGCCTATAAAGATTTTACAGGAAGAACTCCAGATATCAAACCGTTGTTGAAGAACAAAGGATTCATTAAATAAGTAAACTATTATCCGACGGAAACCGCAGAAAAATTATTCTGCGGTTTTTTTTGTTCTTAAGGTTTTTCGAAAAGTGAACGACAGGAGTTTTAGCCCGGATCGAAGCGGAAATCCTTTTTGTAAAGCAAAAAGATTGCAGCGGAGAGCCGGACAGAACTTACGGAAGGTAACTATCTATTCATTGCTCCCAAAAAAAATCCTTATTTTTGTAAAAATTCTAAATAATGCCGAAAATTTCTCACCGAGCAGAAAATATGCCTGCCTCTCCCGTAAGAAAACTTGTTCCATATGCGTTGCAAGCTAAACAGAAAGGGATTAAAGTATATCACCTGAATATTGGCCAGCCCGATATCGAAACTCCGCAAACCGCATTGGATGCGGTTAAAAATATCGACCTGAAGGTGCTGGAGTATGCTTTGTCGGAAGGAAATCTGGAATACCGGACCGCACTGAACAATTACTACCATTCTTTAGGTTTTACAGATTTAACGACCGATAATTTTATCGTGACTAACGGTGGTTCTGAAGCACTGAATTTTGCCATTTCAACCCTGTGTGACGATGGGGATGAAATAATTATTCCTGAGCCGTATTATGCTAATTATAATGGTTTTACCAATGCGATCAATGTAAAAGTAGTAGCTATTCCTTCAACAATTGATACAGGTTTTGCCCTGCCACCCGTTGAAGATTTTGAGAAAAAAATCACCGATAAAACACGTGCAATCCTTATCTGTAATCCGGGAAATCCGTCGGGCTATCTTTATACAAGAGAAGAACTTCAGAAACTTGCTGAAATTGCGCTGAAACATGACATTGTGATTATTTCAGACGAAGTGTACCGCGAATATGTTTACGACGGAAAATACCAGGTTTCAATGTTCGATTTTCCGGAGATTGCCGAAAACTGTATTATTATTGATTCTGAATCTAAAAGATACAGTATGTGCGGAGCCAGAATTGGCTGCATGATTACCCGATCAAAAAAAATTCATGATGCGGCGATGCTTTTCGCTCAGGCGAGATTGAGTCCGGTGTTATTGGGTCAGATTGCTGCTACTGCCGCACACCATAATGATGAAGCTTATATCCGAAAAGTCCGTGAGGAATACACCCACAGAAGAAATTTGCTGGTAGACTTACTGAACGGAATTCCGGGCGTAATCTGTCCAAAACCAAAAGGTGCGTTTTACTGCGTAGCAGAACTTCCGGTTGATGATACCGATGTTTTTGCACAGTGGCTTCTTGAGCATTATTCACATAATAACGAAACAGTAATGGTGGCGCCGATGAGCGGCTTTTACAGCAATCCTGAACTGGGGAAAAAACAGGTCCGTATCGCGTATGTTTTGAAAGAAGAAGATTTGCGAAGAAGCGTAGAATTGCTGAACGATGCATTGCAGAAGTATAAACTCGAATTCAATTTATAGAAAACTGGGAACGGGCGCTGGCTCGCTTCTAATTCTAAAAACTTTTGGCTTTAGCCTAAATCAACAGTTAACGTTTAGACCGCAATGAAAATTCAGGAAAATTATTCTTTAAAAAATCTCAATACTTTTGGCGTTGAGGTTTGCGCGAAATATTTTGCCGAAGCTAAGGACATCAGTGACTTAAAATACGCCATTGAATTCGCTAAAATTAACAATTTTGAAATTCTGTTTTTAGGTGGTGGGAGTAATGTCCTCTTTACAAAAGATTTTTCCGGAGTAGTTATAAGACTGGATTTGAAAGGAATTTCTGAAGTGTTTTTAAATAATAGTGAAGTTCTGGTAACTGCAGAAGCTGGTGAAAACTGGCATGAGTTTGTGCAGTTCTGCTTAGCGAAAAATTATGGAGGTTTAGAAAATTTATCTTTGATTCCCGGAAACGTAGGAACTTCGCCGATGCAGAATATCGGTGCTTACGGAACAGAGATTAAAGATACTTTTGTAAACTGTAAAGTTCTGAATCTGGGATCCATGCAGGTTGAAGAGTTCAATAATGAAGAGTGCAGGTTTGGTTATCGGGAGTCGGTTTTCAAACGTGAAGGAAAAGGGAAATATGTAATTCTGGATGTCACATTCAAGCTTTCTACCGAAAATCATCAGCTAAAAACGGAATACGGAGCTATAAAAACCGAACTTGAAAAATTTGGTATCGAAAATCCTACGATTCAGGATGTCTCCCGGGCAGTAATCAGTATCCGCCAAAGTAAACTTCCGGATCCGAAAGTCACTGGAAATGCAGGAAGTTTTTTTAAGAACCCTACGGTTTCAGCCAATCAGTTTTCGAAAGTTCAGAAACAATATCCTCAGATACCAAATTACCCCAACGGAGAAATGGTGAAAATTCCTGCCGGCTGGCTTATAGAACAGTGTGGCTGGAAAGGAAAACAAATCGGAAATGTAGCGTCGCACGAACTTCAGGCATTGGTTATTGTGAACAAAACAGGGGCTGCAACAGGAAAGGAAATCTATGATTTTTCCACGCTGATTATTGAATCGGTAATTGAGAAATTCGGCATTGAGCTGGAGAGAGAGGTTAATATAATCTGACGGGATTATTGAAAGTGGTTTTGAAGTGTGAACGGATAATCCTTCAGAAAGGATTCAAAAAAAATATAAAATATTAATTCATAAATATTTGTCTAAGTGGAAAATTCTTTGTTATTTTGCACTCTCAAATATTTAGTAGTAAAAAAGAACATCGAGATATGTCAAGAATTTGCCAAATAACAGGAAAGCGTGCCATGGTTGGAAACAATGTTTCTCACGCTAATAACAAAACGAAGCGTCGTTTTGAAATTAACTTATTGGAGAAGAAATTTTACCTTCCGGAGCAAGAAAAATCTGTAACTTTAAAAGTTACTGCTCATGGATTGAGAATTATCAACAAGATTGGTATTGAAGAAGCAATTGAAAGAGCAACAAGAAACGGATTTATAAAAAAAGATAAGTAATGGCTAAAAAAGGTAACAGAGTGCAGGTGATTCTGGAATGCACAGAGCATAAAGAAACAGGTGTAGCAGGAATGTCAAGATACATTACGACTAAAAATAAAAAGAACACTACAGAAAGATTAGAGTTGAAAAAATTCAATCCGGTTCTTAAGAAATATACCCTTCACAAGGAAATCAAGTAATTTTTTAAAAGAATAAAAAATGGCAAAGAAAGTAGTAGCATCCCTACAGGGTGGTGCAGGGTCTAAAAAAATGACCAAAGTAGTGAAAATGGTGAAGTCTCCTAAATCAGGTGCTTACATTTTCGAAGAAAAAGTAATGAACGCTGACGAAGTAGAAGGTTATTTGAAAAAATAATACTACCAGCTTTACGATATAAAACTATCCAAATTATTGGGTAGTTTTTTTGTTATATTTGCTTTGCAAACAAATGATTCAAGAAATCATTAAAAAATTGATACTGAAAAGATGAGTTGGTATAAAAATATTTTTAAGAAGGAAGAAAAAGAAACTTTAGATAAAGGACTGGAAAAATCTAATCAGGGATTTTTCGAAAAAATATCGAAAGCTGTTGTAGGAAAATCAAAAGTTGATGATGAGGTGCTGGATGACCTGGAAGAAGTCCTTATCGCATCCGACGTAGGTGCATCTACCACTATTAAAATAATTCAGCGCATTGAAGAACGCGTTGCCAGAGACAAGTTTGTAGGCACAGATGAACTTAATAATATCCTGAGAGAAGAGATTTCGGGATTGCTGCTCGAAAATCCCCATGCCGGTACAGGCAATATTGATGAATCCAAGAAACCTTACGTCATTATGGTCGTGGGTGTAAACGGCGTCGGAAAAACCACTACCATCGGTAAATTGGCGCATCAGTTTAAATCTGAGGGAAAAAATGTGGTGTTAGGAGCTGCAGATACATTCCGCGCGGCTGCGGTGGATCAGCTTGTAATCTGGAGTGAACGGGTAGGTGTACCGATTGTAAAGCAGGGAATGGGATCTGATCCGGCTTCTGTGGCATTCGATACGGTACAGAGTGCGGTGGCGAATAATGCTGATGTAGTGATTATCGATACAGCGGGGCGACTTCATAATAAGGTGAATTTAATGAATGAGTTGACCAAAATTAAAAGGGTAATGCAGAAAGTTATTCCCGATGCGCCACACGAAATTCTTTTGGTGTTGGATGGTTCAACCGGACAGAACGCTTTCGAGCAGGCAAAACAGTTTACTGCAGCAACAGAAGTTAATGCACTGGCAGTCACTAAATTAGATGGCACTGCAAAAGGTGGCGTTGTAATTGGAATTTCTGATCAGTTTCAGATTCCTGTGAAATATATTGGTGTTGGAGAAAAAATGACAGACCTGCAGTTATTTAATGGAACGGAATTTGTAGACTCTTTTTTCAGAAAACGTAATTGACAACTATTTCATAGTTTTAATTATTTTTTTATAGCTTTAGAAAACCAAATACTAAATATTAACATTAAAATTTTAAAACTATGGGTATTTTAACTTGGATCATTTTTGGTCTTATCGCAGGTGCAATCGCAAAATTCATTATGCCTGGAAATCAGGGAATGGGTTGGTTAATGACAATTATCTTAGGCATCGTTGGTGCGTTCGTTGGTGGATGGATCGGCAGTATGCTGGGCTGGGGAACAGTTAATGATTTTGACATTAAGAGTATGTTACTTGCAGTAGTAGGAGCTTTAGCCGTTCTCTGGATTTACGGAATGGCAACTAGAAGAGCATAATGCTAACGATAAAAAATAAAATCCCGGTTTGATTATTCATACCGGGATTTTTTATGTTTTTAGCTTAATCAATCTTTACCTGAAACGGCATCTGCATCATCACACCGCTCTGTAATTTCGGATTGGTGATCTGCTCAAAAAGTTTGTAGTTCTCCTCACCTAACTTATTCTTTATGATTCGGGTAGAAATCTGTTCCTGCTCTAAGTCTTTGAAAAGCTGTTCGAATTTAGAAACTTTCTTTGGATAAGCGGCAACATTATATGTTCCTAGTTTAGCTTTCTGCGCAGCAAAATTTACCGCATCGTTAAGTGATCCCAGTTCATCTACAAGTCCCAACTCTTTTGCCCGCGTTCCGCTCCAGACTCTGCCGCCGCCTACTTCATCAATTTGTTCAAAAGATTTTTTTCTGTTTTGAGTTACGAAATATACAAAACGTTTGTAGGTTTGCTCTACACTTTTGGTTAGTATAGAGACTCCTCCAGGAGTAACGCCGTTGATCGGGGAATACATATTAGAATTGGCGTTGGTATTTACTGCATGAGAAGTTAAGCCGTTTTTGTTTGCAATTTTTTTAAAGTATGGAATCATTCCGAACACGCCGATAGAGCCGGTTAAGGTATTTGGTTCAGAATAGATTTTGTCTGCAGCCATTGCAATATAATATCCGCCGGATGCCGCATAGTCACCAAATGATACTACCAAAGGCTTTTTCTTTTTCAGCTGCTGGAGTTCAAAAAGAATTTCATCTGAAGCATTCGCGCTGCCACCTGGTGAATTGATTCTGAATACCACTGCCTTGATCTTATCGTTATCACTGATCTTTTTAATTTCCTTCACAAAATTCTCGGCATATACAGCATCCAAGCCTTCACCATTATAAATTGCTCCTGATGCGTACAATACTGCAATCTGATCATCTTTTTTGAAATTTTCTTCCTGGTAAGCACTGATGTATTTGCTGAAAGAAATTTTATTGAGCTTGCTGTCGTTCTTTAGCTGAAGTTTATTCTTGATAAGATCATCGTACTGTGTTTTCTGAATTAAGCGGTCTGCAAGACGATATTTCAAACTTAAATCCGGAATAATGCCGTAAAGACTGTCCACCACAGTTTGGAATTGCGACTGATCTATCTTTCTGGATGCGGCAATTTTAGTGGAATTATATGACCACAAATCGTTGAGCATTGTTGAAATCTGTTCGCGGTTCTCGGGTGACATGTCATCTCTAAGAAACGGCTCAACAGCAGATTTGTACTTACCGTGACGTATAATCTCCATGCCGATACCAAATTTATCTGCAAAACTTTTCATGTAAAGCACTTCTGTGGTAAGACCCTTCAAGTCTATTCCTCCCGAAGGATTCAGATAATACTGGTCTGCTACAGATCCCAAATAGTACGCCGCCTGTGATACATTATTTCCGTAGGCGTAGACAAATTTTCCGCTTTTTTTGAAGTCTTCGAGCGCGGAGCGAACTGCATCAAGCTGGGTCATTCCGGCCCGGAGGCCATCAGTTTCGATGCTGATCCCTTTAATTTTATCATCACTCTTTGCCTTTTTTATGGCCTCGGTGATATCATACAGCATTACATTGTTTTCCTGTTCACTGAATGCAAATAAGTCTTCATTATCTTCGGTAGGACTGTCGATTATATTGGTTTTTAAATCAAGGGTCAGCACAGAATTGTCTTTTATGGCAGATTTTTTGTTGCCGCTAAAAGCAGAAACAGCAACCATTGTTACGATAAACATAAAAAAAAGCCCGCCAATAATCATTATTGCAACTATATTTGCGAGGACATTTTTAAAAAAACTTTTCATAATCTTTATATATTTCACAATATGTCGCATCATTTAGTCACTTTGTTACTCGGAAGCAATTTAGGGAAGCAAAAGGATAATATCGATCTTGCAATATCCCGAATTGAAAAGGAAGTTGGTGAGCTTGTAGGACAAAGCGAAATTATATATACAAAACCCGTAGAATTTGTTAGTAATAATATTTTTTGTAATATTGCATTACGTATAAAAACACAATTTTCTCCCATAAAACTGCTTAATTTGCTAAAAAAGATAGAAGTTGAAATGGGTAGAACAGACGATTCATTGATAACGAAAGGGTATGCAGACAGAGTTATTGATATAGACATTGTCTTTTATGGGAACATGAATTTCAGTTCGCGAAGATTAGAAATTCCTCATAGCAAACATGTTTATGAACGCGAATTTTCTAAAAAATTGTTGTTAAGTATTTAGAAAACATTAAAAACATAAATATGAAATTAGGTTTATTTTTAGCATTATTTCTGCCTATTGCTTTCTATGCCCAGGACGGCACAGCTTTAGAGGATAATCAGAAATATCCAAACACGTTTTCAAACGGTTCCGCCAATGTTTACAACTTCAATAATTCATCAAGACAATTCAATGACTGGGCAATCTCAGTTGGTGGAGGTGCTGCATTGATGGCAAAAGCTGATTTAACATCTTTCTATGGTGATGAGATCAATTGGGGATGGAACGCTTACGCAAGTTTGGACAAACAGATTACACATGCCTTTGGTCTTGGATTGCAATACCAAATGGGAGAATCTAATCAGCGTGGGCAACTGCCCGGAGCTGAAGGCATAAAAGCCGGTGTTGCCGATGCCTGGACAAAGTACCAGCAGATCTCTTTACTCGGAGATGTTAATTTCTCTAATTTATTAAGACGTGTAGATAATAGATCACCATACCGTTGGGCATTACATGGTTATGCAGGTATAGGAATTCAGGGGTATGAAACTTTACTCCTCGATCAGGACATTTCTAACTACAATCCCCGAACCTTTCCGTTGGCGGTAGATCAGAAAATGGGTATCAATTCATTTTTTTATCAGGGCGGAGTTGGTTTAAAGTATAAAGCCTCCAAACTTATGGATGTAGAACTTAGAACCATGTATATTATGAGTGGTGATGAGGAATTTGATGGTGGAGGTGACCGCAGGGATACGAATTCACCGAGAATCAACTACAATCTTATTAATGATTCGCACAGCGATGATTTGCTTACTGTAAATCTTGGCTTATCTTTCAAATTAGGAAAGCATGCTTCACACTTGGCGTGGCATGATCCTCTTCAGGAAGCCTATTACAGAACAACTGTTCTTGAAAACACGCCAGACGAATTAGTAGTTTGTGAAAAAGGTGATAATGACAATGACGGAGTTTGCGATGATTGGGACAGACAACTGGATACTCCTGCAGGCGCAAGAGTTGATGGAGCAGGTGTGGCACTCGATATGGATTTAGACGGTATCATCGATCTGTATGACAAATGTGTTACAGTTCCCGGATCTGCAGAAAATAACGGTTGCCCGTCAGGAGCCGCTGCCAATGTAAACACAACAGTACAATAAACATCACTTAACAAAAAAATAAATTATGAAACTAAATTTAACAAGCTTTGCTTTAGCACTGGTATTACCTACTGCTATCTTTGCACAAGACTCCGTTGCAGTTTCTACTGAAGGATATCCAAACACATTTTCTTCAGGGTCTGCAAATGTATCTCCGTTTACTCAGGAGTCCAAACGATTCAACGACTGGGCTGTTTCTGTAGGAGCAGGTGTTCCATTGGTGCAGTCTGCCGACTTAACTTCCATCAAGAATGGTAATGGTAAAAATGTATTTGGATATTCTGCTTATTTAAGTATTGATAAAGCGATTACCCATGCTTTCGGGCTTAATCTTCAGTATGACAGAGGCGAAACCCGTCAGGGATGGTTCAATACAAAAACAGATAACGCTACCGGTAATACGTTTCAGGATGTAGGAGCGAGAACCCAATACGATGCTATTTCGATCCTGGGAGACCTTAACTTTTCTAATCTATTAAGAAGAGTTGATAATAAATCTCCATACAGATGGGCTTTACATGGTTATGCAGGTGTCGGAACGTTGGCTTACAGAGCTTATCTCGAAGATGCTGCCGGACAAAGATTGATGACTGAAATTAAACCTTTCAAATTAGGGTCTATGTTCGGTCAGGCAGGGGCAGGCTTGAAATATAAAGTAAACAGAAAAATTGATATTGAAGGACGTGTAATGTACTTTGTGACCGGAGATGATGAATTTGACGGCGGAGGTGCACAGTACAGCCCGATCAATCAGCGTGAAGAGCAGGTTTCTGATAACTTCTTTAATGCTACCCTTGGTTTGTCTTTAAAATTAGGAAAACACCAGTCTCATTTGATGTGGCACGATCCGCTTCAGGAAATCTATTACAAACTTGATGTTTTGGCTGATAGAAACCAAGATGTTGAAGTATGTAAGAAAGGAGATGCTGATAACGACGGTGTATGTGATGATTGGGACAGACAGCTTGATACTCCTGCAGGAGCAAGAGTTGATGGTGCAGGTGTAGCGCTGGATACAGATTTAGATGGAGTAATCGATCTTTACGACAAGTGTGTTACAGTACCTGGTCCTGTTGAAAATAACGGTTGTCCTACAGGCGGTACAGTTACAGATAATACAAGAACTCTTGAGGGAATTGAATTTGATTTAGATTCCGACAGAATTCTTCCTTCTAACACACCAATCCTTAATAACGCTGTAAACTATATTAACTCATCGTCAGGAACTTACAACGTAATCGGAGGAACAGATACTAGAGCTTCTGATGCTTACAACCAGAATCTTTCTGAAAGAAGAGCAAATACTGTGAAGAACTATCTAATCGATAACGGAGTAGAAGCGGGTAAATTAGAAGCAATTGGTAGAGGTGAAAAAGACCTTAAATATCCAGAGTGCGACCCAGCTACAAAATGTCCGGAATGGAAAAACAGAGCAAACAGAAGAGTTTACTTCGAAGCTAAATAATTTTTAAGTAATTTATCATATTAAAGCCACGCATTGCGTGGCTTTTTTTTGTCTGATGGAATTTGTTTCAGTAATTTTACTTCCATGATTTCCTCCCACGATTTTCAGCGGTTAAAGTTCGATACCCTAAAACATTTTTGGGGTTACGACACATTCCGGGACTCTCAGGAAAATATCATCAATTCGGTTATCGAAGGCCGGGATTCGCTGGCACTTCTTCCAACAGGTGGCGGTAAATCGCTGTGTTATCAGCTTCCCGCGCTTGTTTTGGAAGGTACATGTATTGTAGTTTCCCCGCTTTTGGCTTTGATGAAAGACCAGGTTTATCAGCTTAAAAATAATGGAATTGAAGCTGAATATCTCTCATCAGAACTCGATGAATTCGATGCAGAAACGGTTTATAACCGCTGCAAAGACGGACTTACAAAACTGCTGTATGTATCGCCCGAAAGGCTTACCAATCGTGTATTTCTCCAGAATCTGGAAGAAATTCAAATCTCCTTCATCGCAGTTGATGAGGCGCACTGTATTTCTGAATGGGGGCAGGATTTCCGGCCGAGCTATCAGAATATAAAGGAATTCAGGTCACAGTTTCTCGATATTCCCTGTCTTGCGCTCACCGCTACGGCGACTCCGAAAGTACTTCAGGAAATTAAGCTCAAACTTAACCTTAAAAATCCTGAAATCTTTAAGAAAAGTTTTCGGCGGACCAATATTAAAATCATTTCAGATAAAATTTCAGATAAGTATCAGCGCATTCTGAATCTCATGAAATACAATACCTCCTCCGGAATTATCTATGTTCGTACGCGGAAAGAATCAGAGGAACTTGTGAAATTCCTTCAAAATAACAATATCAATAATGTCGATTTCTTTCATGCAGGACTTCCGGTAAAGGAAAAAAATGCGAGGCAGAACCATTGGCTTAAAAGTAATAATCATGTGCTGATCTCTACCAATGCATTTGGAATGGGAATCGATAAAGATAACGTTAGATTCGTGGTTCATTTCTCGCCGCCGCAATCATTAGAGAATTATTATCAGGAAATTGGACGGGTTGGACGTGATGGTCAGCCTTCATCAGCTTTTCTCTTCTGGAATGAGCAGGAACTTACGAATTTTGACCAAATACTGCGGAACCAAATACCAACAAAGCACGAGTTTTACATCATTGTTTCTTACCTGTATTCGGGGTTTCAAATTGCTGAAAATGATCTCGCAGAAAATGTATTTCAGCTGCATATTCAGAAGATTCAGAATTTCACGAAAGCGTCATTGGCCAAAATCCGAAATGTACTTGGTTTTCTGCACAATCAGGAAGTTGTTTTTTTTAACAGCAACCGCTCGCTTTCCTCACTGGAATTAAAAATCAATCCGGATGAACTGGATCTGCTTGCCAAAAAAGATGCTTATTTCATTGAACAGCTTCTGAGGACCTATTCCGGGCTTACGACCCACAAAATTATGTTCAGTGAGTTTACTTTGAGCAACAAATTGAACGTAGATTCTCATCTCATCAAGGAAAGAATTAAGGAGTTGCAGCAAAAAAATTACGTGGATTATATCGATGGTGCGCTGGCGAGTATCAAATTCCTGAAACATCGTGATGACAGAGCGGTTCAGGGTAAATACTGGCATCTTTTTGAACAGATTCAGAAAAATAAACTTCAGAAGTGGGAAGAAATGAAATTCTTTGTGCGAAACAAAGACTTCTGTAAAATGAAACTTATTCTGTCTTATTTTGGCGAAAAGGAGGTTAAAAACTGTGGCAATTGTTCTGTCTGTGAACAGCAGAAAGAAAGTGTTTTTGGCAGAAATGTCTCTCAAGAAATTATTGAAATTCTGAAACAGAAACCTTCAAACGTAGAAGAAATCGCAATCAGATTAAATTATTACGAAAAGGAAAATATTTTGGAAAACCTTATTTATCTGCTGGATTCCGGGAAGGTGAAGATGCTGAATTTCCGGACGTATGCTTATAATCATGACTAATTTTTACGAATCACATCAAATAGCAATCTAAATTAAAATGAAATCTTTAAAAGTCATATTCTTCGGTACTCCCGAATTTGCAAAAACCTCACTGGAAGCAATTCATAAGTCTCAACATGAAATTGTTGGCGTTGTAACAGTAGCTGATAAGGCCAGCGGACGGGGTCAGAAAATTCATGAATCTCCGGTGAAAACCTTTGCGGTTGAAAATAATCTTCCCGTTTTTCAGCCTGAAAAATTAAGAAATCAGGAATTTTTAAAAAGTATTCAGGATTTAAATGCAGATGTTTTTGTAGTGGTAGCGTTCAGAATGATGCCTAAAGTTTTATTCGAAATGCCTAAAATCGGAACTTTCAATCTCCACGCATCGCTTCTGCCGGATTATCGTGGTGCGGCTCCGATTAATTATGCAGTTATTAACGGTGAGAAAAAAACTGGCGCCACGACTTTTTTCATCAACGAAAAGATTGATGAAGGAAATATTCTTCTGCAGAACGAAATCGAAATTTCCCCGGAAGAAAATGCTGGCGAAGTTCATGACCGTTTAATGGAAATGGGCGCAAAACTCGTGGTGGAAACGTTAGATGGTTTAGGTGAAAATTCAATACAGGAAAAACCGCAGCCTGAAGTTGAACATCCGAAAAACGCTTTTAAAATCTTTAAAGAAGATACCCGGATCGACTGGACAAAAGAGGTGGAAACCGTGCATAATTTTATCCGCGGAATGTCGCCGTATCCTTGTGCTTTTATGACTTTAAAAATTGGAGAAGAGGAAAAAACTCTTAAAATTTATAAAGGAAAGTTTGAGATTTCCGCGCACGATAAAACTCCGGGAAGCTTAGCAATCGACAAACATTCTTTTAAAATTTTCGCTAAAAACGGAATTTATTATCCGGAAGAATTACAGCTGGAAGGTAAGAAAAGGATGGGCGTAAAGGATTTCCTCAACGGTTTTCAGCATTTCGATAATATTTCAAGCTAACAAACGGAACTCTAATCTCTGTTTTTAAGTAAAATCCAGCCTTTGTAGGAAACCGGAAGCTGAGTATCTGGTTCAGTCCAGTTCAGAACATACCAGTAATTCGCTGTGGGCAGAGCGCTTCCGCTGAGTTTACCGTCCCAGAGAAACTGATTGTCTTTCGAGGTAAAAACAAGATTACCGTACCGGTCGAAGATTTGAAGACTTACGTTCTCTTTAATTCTCAGATCCGAATAATCAAGCACATCATTAAGCCCGTCGTCATTAGGTGTAATGACATTAATCAGATTAATGATTAAAAATTCTTTTTCTACAGTTTGGCATTTATTTGCATCCCGAACGTATATTTTGTGCAGTCCACGCGGAATATTTGTAAATACATTGGAATTCTGAAAAGTGATATTATCTAAGGAATATTCGTAAGGTTGAATTCCGCCACTTACATAGACTGTTGCCGTATTTCCGGATACATCAATGTTTGTAATCTGGGGTAAAACCGAGGCTATAACTCTTACATTTTGTCGATACACACAGCCGTTAGAGCCTAAATCAACCCAATATTCTCCGACAGGAATATTGTTAATTTCGGAAGCAGTTTCGCCGTTGCTCCACAAATAAGAATCGAAACCGGGTCCCGCGTTTAAACTCGTTGTCGCGTTTCTGCAGATTATTTTATCCTTTAAGATCGAGGATTTTTTAGGTGATTTTAAATTGATGATTAATGTTCCTACATTCGGACACGCGGTGGAACTTTCAAAACGCACTCCGAATGTTTTGGAGGCAGTAATCGTCTGGCTTTCTGTAATTGAATTTACCTTGTTTCGAGCGTCTTCAGCGGAATTATAAAAGGTAACAGTCAAGTTTGATGCTGTAGTAAATTGGCTCTGATAATTTTGGAGGTTTACGCTCTCGGAGCCATTCAAATCGTTGTCGCAGAAATTATCAGAAACCGTATTTGTTTGGAGTGTTGTCTTGTTGCCGATTTTAAGAATGATTTCCCCAAACTCCGGGTTACAGCCAAAGGCGCTTTCAACTCTTACATAAATGCGAGTGTCGCCGGTAAGTAGCCATCCGGGCTGTAGCTCTGTTCCCGGTGTTCCAGCGTGCGAAGCTGGCTTCGTCAGATAATATTTCGGAAGGTAAGCAGTATTGAAGTTGGAAATGATCTGTGAGTCGAACTGTGAGAAATCTACAGGAATTCCGCCGGATAAATTGTCATCACAAAGGGTGAAAGTCCCAAAATTAATCGCCGGCTTTTCCTGAATTTCGATTTTTACAGAACCGGTTAAAACGCAGCCTCCGATATTAACTTCAACCTCGTAATTGCCATTACTCGATACGACACCCGGAACGGTAAGCTGTGCATTAGTCGCTCCAGTGATCGCTACTCCGTCTTTAAACCACCGGTAAGAGGTAGCTCCCGCAGTTGTAGCATCCAAAATCTTAGAACTTCCTTCGCAAACAGGATTATTGTTCACAATCAGAAGGTCGGGACCCATATCTTTTTTGCCAACAAAACTTCCTGCTTTAAGAAATACCGCGGAATCGTATCGTCCGGTCCGGTCCGAACCTGCAAGATGATCTGCAATGACCAGCTTGATGTGATACTTAACTCCGGGAACAATATCTGTTTTTGCGGTAAGAACTTTGGTTTGGCCATCGAAAGCGGTAGGAGAATTCGTTCCGTTAAAGCTCCCAAAATACCCAGTATTTCTGGGGCAGTTTGGTGCAGTATTTATGGAAAGTGAGGTCACAGGATCCTGAGTTCCGGGAACCAGAGCGATATTGGTATAAGGATCGCTACTGCCGGCCTTCTTGATCAGAAAAGCAAATCCGTCGGAGTAGGTACAGTTGGTACGGCGATATTCTTCGGAGAGAAACTGATACTCAAAGCTGATGCCCGAGGTGTTGTTTGCAACGAAATCGAACTCGATAGAAGTTGCATTCAAATAGTTATATACGCTTTCCTGAAGTGCAGCTGCCAAATCCGGATCGCCGGGCCATTGATCATCCTGATCATCCAGCAGAACATTATTGGGTCCCGGCGCGTTTCGGGCAGCGCCTGTACTCAGGATAATTCCTTTAGTAATGTCAAACGGCAGTGAACCTTTTTCGAAATAGCCATAACTGGAAGCACTGTTTCCAAAATTCTGCCAGCCGGTAGCTGAAACATTCGACACGGTAATGCAGCCGGCGTTCTGTGAACCGATAAATACATCGCGTACAAGCTGTTCTGCTGTATAAGTAGAGGTGTCTACCGTGATATACTGGGCGTTTACAGTAATATTGAATAACAGGAAAAGCAGGGTAAAACTGCTGAAGATTTTTGCTCTGGACATAGTATTTTTCCGGGTGACAAAATTACTTCATATTTGGCGAAAAAAAAATCTCTTCCACGATTAATGGAAGAGATTTATATCAGTAAAAGATTTGATTAAGTAAGACTTACTCTTACAAAACCTACCACTTTTAAATCTCCGTTTACAGATTTTACATAATCAGCTACAGAAACACCGCTGTCTTTAATGAAAGCCTGGTGCACCAAAGTGTTGTCTTTGTAGAATTTCTGCATTTTTCCTTTTAGGATATTATCGATAATGTTTGCAGGTTTACCTTCTTTAGTAAGGATTTCTCTTTCGATATCCAGTTCTCTGTCGATAACTTCCTGAGAAACCATAGTTTCGTCAAGTGCAATTGGGTTCATTGCAGCAACCTGCATAGATACCGCTTTTGCAGCATCTGCAGCACCGTCAACATCAGCTGAAAGTGAAGTGATTGCAGCAATCTTGTTTCCAGCGTGGATGTAAGCTCCCAAGAATGGACCTTCGATCGTTTCGAAAGAACCGATTTCAATTTTTTCACCAATAACACCAGTCTGCTCGATTAATTTCTCAGCAACAGTTGTTCCCTGGAAATCTGTAGCTAAAAATTCTTCTTTAGTTTTACCTAAAGCAAGTTCAGCTAATTCGTGAGCTAATTTTACGAAATCGTCATTTTTTGCAACGAAGTCGGTTTCGCAGTTTAGAGCGATGATTACTCCCGCAGTATTGTCTGCATTTACTTTAGCGATAACAGCACCTTCGGTAGATTCTCTGTCGGCTCTGTTCGCAGCAACTTTCTGGCCTTTTTTTCTAAGGATTTCAATCGCTTTATCGAAATCTCCTTCAGCTTCAACCAAGGCTTTTTTGCAGTCCATCATTCCTGCTCCTGTAATGTTTCTTAATTTGGCTACGTCTGCAGCAACGGGTGTATACATAAATTTATTTTTTTTATTAAAAAATTGTTTAGTTTAGCTTGAATTTTAAGCGTTGCAAAGATAATAAATTTCGCACAAACTAAAAAGAAGATTTCTTCGTTATTACTAAAATTTAAACTTCTATAAATCATCCTTTTAATGAAAAGATATCTATATTTTCTGGTTTTTTTTATTTCGTTTTTTTCATTCGCACAGTCTAAATATACGGTTGCTCAGGTCGAAAAAAGTACGGACCCGCAGGTTATTGCGAACTTTATAAAGTTTAATCCCACTCATCCCAAAACTCCGGAATTTAAGCGAAAACTGTTAGCTGCAATAAACAGTAATAAACCCGCCGCACAGCAGGCGAGTGTTGCTAAACCTACTGTAAAACCGATCAGCACTGAGAAATTAAAGACGGCAATAAAAAAAGATGTAGCTAAAGATGGGCGGAATGACAAGCACAAACGTACTGCCGATTTATTGAATCATATGTTCAACAGTGATCCATCGAGCAGAACGGCGTATGTGCAGATTGTGAATAAATCTAAATGTAATTTAATTGTAAAAATCAGCGGTAGAAAATTCTATAATCTGGATGTTCCTGCACATAACCAGAATTTTATTCTCATTGATAAAGGCAATTACACGCTCACTACTTCAGTTTGTGATGCCAAATATTCATCGGTGAAAAACATCAACAAAGATATCGTGGTAACCCTGAACGCGCCAAAGTAATCTATTTTCCAAAAACGTGAAAGTCTTGCGTAAGGTCGAGATAATCATCGGTGTAGCTGCGGGGAGATTTTTCGATCACAAATTCGGTTTCAGTAATTTTTTTGTTTTCAAATCCAAACTCCAGAATCAGTCGTTTGGGAGCTGCATTTTTTATTCCAAAAACAGTGGTCTTTCTAACCAGAAACAAGCTCTCTTGACGACATTTTTTTTCGAAATCATTACCGGCATCAAAAGGAATAATTACCGAAAACATTCCGCTTTCCGACAGAATTTGCGATGCATTACTGATCAAATCCCCAAAGGATAGTTCGGTTTGCTGCCTGGCCAGTATGTCCTTTTCGGAAGGGTTTATTTCAAAATACGGTGGGTTCGAAATGATTATGTCAAATTTATCCTTGACGTTATAAGATTTGAAATCCTGCTGAAGAACTTTTAACCTGTTATAAAAAGGAGAGGATTTAAAGTTTTCGGCTGCAATTGCTGCTGCTTCCTCATTAATTTCAATAGCAGTTATGGTGGCTTCCGGATTTCGCTGCGCAACCATTAGAGAAATCAGCCCTGTTCCGGTTCCGATTTCCAGGATATTTCCGGCATTCTGGACCGAAGCAGAAGCGCCCAGCAAGACACCGTCTGTTCCCACACGGAATACCTTTGCAGACTGCTGTACGCTGAATTGTTTGAAGTGAAAAGGTTTCATTGAAATAAAAGAAGTCTACATATTGGTCGGAAGCGATATCGTGAAAGTAGTGCCTTTCCCTTCTTCAGATTTTACAGAGATTTCGCCTTTGTAATCTTCAACCATTTTTCTTACCATGGTTAATCCAAGTCCGGTTCCGCTTGTTTTAGAGGTGAAGTTAGGTTCGAAAATTCTGTCGTAAAGTTCTTCTGGAATTCCCGTTCCGTTGTCGTCCACAGTAATGATGACTCTTTTTTGGCGCTGTTCTACATCGAGGTTAATGATATTCTCGCGGTCATCATGTTTTGCCTGTCTGGCGTTTGCTACCAGATTGGTGATGATTCTCGACAGGTAAATCTTATCCATTTCCATCATAATCTGATCTTTATTAGAGTGGAAATAAATTTTTTCGTCGCTGAAGACGTTGATAATATTCCTAATTTCTTTATTTACATCAAATATTTCATTGTTTTTCTCCGGGAGCTGTGCAAACTGAGAAAATGCACTTGCTACGGTGGCAACGAGATCAATCTGATCCACCAGTGTGCGGCTCAGGTGCTTCACTTTATCGCGGATCTCAGGGTCGGCCGGATCGAATTTTCTTTCAAAATTCTGGATGGTGAGTTTCATAGGAGTTAAAGGATTCTTTACTTCATGAGCTACTTGCTTGGCCATTTCCCGCCACGCTTCCTCTTTTTCTTTGAAACTAAGCCGCTGTTTCTGTTCCTGAATCTGCAGAATCATTTTGTTGTATGCTTTAACAAGTTGATTCAGTTCATCATTATGGTAATATTTAATAGGTTTCGGATCATCTTCGAAAAGAGTAATCTGATTGATTTTATCTGAAAATTTGGTTACAGCTCTGGTAAGATTATTCGAAATAACCCAACTGAGCCAAACTGATATCGCAATGATCAACAGGTTAAGAACAACAATATAATTTACATATTTGTTGAATACACTGAAATAAGCACTATCGTTGTGATAGAAAGGGAAAAAAACGATTGCAATCGGCTCCAGCATATTGTTTCTCAAAATCATGTATGAGGAGGAAACATTTGCGTCGATTTTTTTGTCGTAGGTCTGAAAATCAACCCGGCTTTCACTTTTCAATACCCGGTTAGCGATTTCTACGGGAATTTGTTTTTGGCTGATGAGATTATAATCTTTGTTGGAGATCAAAAATTTTCCGGAAAGGTCATATATAATGATATCCTGATTGTTGATGTCCGCAATCTCGAAAATATCATTTGCTAAAATCTCGGGTAAATCGCTTGTCTGAGCCTGTTTATGGCTTACTGCATAATCCAGTGCTGACATTAGCGCCTCAGATTTTTTCTGAAGATCGGTACGGCTTTGTTCCACCGCGTTATTGCGCAAAATAAAATAAGAAAGGATGGATGAACTTACGGTACTGAGCAAACAGATCAGCAGAAAGCCCCAAAAGACTTTATTTCGTAAGCTATAACCTTTGTATTTAGAGAAGGGCATTTTTTTTCATCAGTTTCGTTACATATTTTCCTATAATGTCGAATTCCAGATTTACCATATCGCCGGGCTGCAGATTTTTCATATTCGTGAATTCCCATGTGTATGGGATTATCGCTACTGAAAATTTTCCTGAATCGCTGGAAGCTACCGTTAAGCTGATGCCGTTTACCGTTATAGATCCCTGTGGAACGGTAACATAATCATCGGTTTCATCATACTGAATGGTAATAAAAAAACTTCCGTCTTTGTCTTCAATTTTTTCTACGGTTCCGGTTTTGTCTACATGGCCCTGAACAATATGTCCATCCAGTCTTCCATCCCACTTCAAACAGCGTTCCAAATTAACCTCAGTTCCTATATTCCATTTCCCGAGATTGGTTTTTTCTAAAGTTTCTGCAATTGCAGTAACACTGTAGCCTGTATCTGTAATTTCTACAACGGTAAGGCAACAGCCATTATGAGCAAGGCTCTGATCGATCTTTAATTCCTGGGTAAAAGGACAGCTGAGTGTAAAGTTAATATTATCGCCACTGTGTTCAATTTTTTCAAGGGTGGCGGTCGCTTCAATGATTCCTGTAAACATGGGATGGGATTTATAGAAAATTAAGTTGTAAATAATTCGGGAATAGTTATTTCTAAATTGCTAAATTTGTGAAATTCTATTAATCTTCAAAGATAAATTAAAAATGAGTGCTAAACACCATAAAGTAAGGGTAGGAATTTCGATCGGTGATTTCAATGGGATCGGTCCGGAAATTATTATGAAATCTCTGAAGGATAAAGCAATTACCGATTTTTTCACACCCATTATTTTTGGTTCGGGGAAGCTGTTTACTTATCAGAAGAATATCTTTAAACTTCAGCACAATTTTAATTACATCACCGATGCTACACAGGCTGTTGGCGATAAAATAAATATGGTAAACCTTACGAAAGAAAACGTAAATGTTGATTTAGGTAAGCCTACCGAAGAATCTACCAAAATGGCGATTGATTCTTTAGAAGCCGCGACCAATGCTTTGATGAACGGTGAAATTGATGTTTTAGTTACTGCGCCTATTAATAAGGATGAAATGATGAAGAATGGTTTCGCGCACGCGGGACACACTGGCTATCTCGAAGAGAAATTCGGAAGAAAAGGGCTTATGTTTTTAGTGACCGAGGATTTGAAGGTAGCTGTTTCTACCCATCATATTCCGATTTCGCAGGTTGCAGAGAATATTTCAAAAGAAAAAATAAAAAAACAGATCAAAATGCTGAATCAGTGTTTGATTGAGGATTTTCAGATTGCAAGACCTAAGATTGCAGTTTTAGGTTTGAATCCACATTCCGGCGACGGCGGGGTGATTGGAAGAGAAGAGATTGAGATCATTTCTCCAGCAATTCAGGAACTTTTCGACAATGGAATTCTGACTTTCGGACCTTTTCCGGCAGACAGTTTCTTCCAGCCCGGGAAATATAAAAGTTACGATGCAGTTTTAGCCATGTATCACGATCAGGGTCTAGCACCTTTTAAAACGCTTGCCTATGAAGAAGGAGTGAATTATACTGCCGGTTTGCCTTTTATCAGAACTTCACCTGATCACGGTGTTGCTTACGATATTGCCGGACAGAATATTGCCGATGAACAGAGTTTCACCGAAGCAATTTTTATGGCGATAAAGATTTTTAAAAATCGCAGAGAATATAATGATTTGATGACGAACCGTATGCAGCCACGCAGAAATGCTGGCGGAAACGGTGTTGATGAAGATTTACCACAGGAAAAACATCATTAATATTTTTAAAAATATTTTTCCTGATTAATTGTTTTGAAAATTATTTGTAATATTAAAAAAATTGCATATTTTTGCACACTCATTTTATGGACAGGTTAAGAAACTACGATATCGTGTTTTCGGGACAAAGAAACGGCAGACACGAGTTCCAATTTGAGATAGATAAAGCGTTCTTTCAACTTTTCGATACTGAACAGGAATTTACAGAACCTAAAATTCTGGCTGATGTTTTAATGGATAAACACACCACTTTTTTAGAAATTAATATTAAAACTTCTGGTATGGTAAATTTAGTTTGTGATATCACGAACGAAAATTTTAACCATCCTATAGAAAATGATTTAAATGTTCTGGTAAAATTCGGCGCAGAATATGATGACAGCGAAGAAGATGTGATTACCATTCCGATGACCGATCACGCCTTCAATATTGCGCAGTTGATCTACGAAGTCGTGATGCTTGCAATACCGATGAAGAAAATTTCGCCGAATATTTCTGAAGAAGATTTAGAAATTCTGGAAAAATTCAGTCCGAAAGACGAAACAGAAGAAGAACCGCAAAGCGATCCCCGATGGGAAGCTTTAAAGAAGTTAAAAGATAAAAATTAAATAGTTTAAATGATGAGAATTGAGCAATCACTACTCATCGCTCATCAAACAAAATTATAAGAAATGGCACATCCAAAGAGAAGACAATCGTCAACAAGAAGAGATAAGAGAAGAACGCACTACAAGGCAACCGTTCCTCAATTGGCAAAAGATGCAACTTCAGGAGAAATGCACCTGTATCACAGAGCGCATTGGTTCGAAGGAAAAATGTACTACAGAGGTAAAGTAGTAATGGAAAAAGCAGTAGAAGCTACAGAAGAAGATTAAGATCTAAAATCTTAAAAAACTTCAATTTTATACCAAAACCACTCAATTTTTTCAATTTTGAGTGGTTTTTTGTTGTTTTTTATTGATTTTTAGTATCTTTGGCATAATAAACAAATACCACATATAATGGACATTAAAGACATACAAAATCTGATTAAATTTGTGTCTAAAGCAGAAGTTTCTGAAGTAAAATACAAAACAAAAGATTTCGAAATCACAATCAAAACTCCCCTCGGGGGGAATGAACTGAGCTATATGCAACAACCGGCGGTTTATCATACAGCACCACAACCAGCTGCATCTGCACCTGTATCATCTTCACCTGCGGCCACTACTCCTGCTGATGTTGCTGCTGATGACGACAGCAAATTTGTAACGATTAAATCTCCGATGATCGGAACGTTCTACAGAAAACCATCACCAGATAAGGATGTTTTCGTGAATGTTGGTGACGAAGTTTCCAATGGTAAGGTAGTTTGTGTAATCGAAGCAATGAAATTATTCAACCAGATCGAATCTGAAATTTCCGGAAAAATCGTGAAAATTTTAGTTGATGACGCGACACCGGTTGAGTATGATCAGCCTTTATTCTTAGTAGATCCATCTTAAGAAATTTTAAATTAGAGATTATAGATTTTAAATGGTGCTCATTTAAAAATAATTTAAAATTCGAAATTCAAAATTTAAAATTTCAACTACGATGTTCAAAAAAATATTAATTGCCAACAGAGGCGAAATTGCAATGCGTATTCTGCGCACCTGCAAGGAAATGGGAATCAAAACTGTGGCAGTTTATTCTACCGCAGACAAAGACAGCCTGCACGTAAGATTTGCGGACGAAGCAGTTTGTATTGGGCCCGCGATGAGCAAGGATTCTTATCTTAAAATCTCCAATATCATTGCAGCGGCCGAAATTACCAATGCAGACGCCATCCACCCGGGATATGGATTTTTATCAGAAAACTCAAATTTTTCACGAATCTGTCAGGAAAACGGCATTAAATTTATTGGTGCAACTCCTGACCAGATCGACAGAATGGGCGATAAAGCCAACGCCAAAGCTACCATGAAAGAAGCCGGAGTACCATGTGTGCCGGGTTCTGAAGGATTAATTGACGGGTACGAAACTGCTGCTAAACTTGCAGAAGAAGTAGGTTATCCGGTGATGATTAAAGCTACCGCAGGTGGTGGAGGTAAAGGAATGAGAGCTGTCTGGAGAGCTGAAGATTTACAGGAACACTGGGATTCTGCTGTGCAGGAAGCTACTGCAGCATTCGGAAACGGTGGAATGTATATGGAAAAACTCATTGTTGAACCTCGACATATTGAAATTCAGATTGCGGGAGACCAGTATGGCAAGGCCTGTCATCTTTCGGAAAGAGACTGTTCTGTTCAGAGAAGAAATCAGAAATTAACAGAGGAAACTCCGTCTCCATTTATGACAGATGAACTTCGGGAGAAAATGGGGGATGCAGCAGTAAAAGCTGCTGAATATATTGGTTATGAAGGAGTTGGAACGATTGAATTTTTAGTAGATAAGGACCGGAATTTCTATTTCATGGAAATGAATACCAGAATTCAGGTAGAACATCCTATTACAGAGCAGGTGGTGGATTATGACCTGATTCGTGAGCAGATTCTTTTGGCTTCAGGTGCACCGATATCTGGAATTAATTATTATCCGAAACTGCATTCAATCGAATGTAGAATTAATGCGGAAGATCCTTACAACGATTTCCGTCCGTCACCGGGAAAGATCACCGGACTCAATATTCCTGGAGGACACGGGATCCGTGTAGATACGCATGTATACTCAGGTTACAGTATTCCTTCCAATTATGATTCAATGATTGCAAAACTCATCACCACAGCACAAACGCGTGAGGAGGCCATTGCAAAAATGAAAAGAGCTTTAGAAGAATTCTATATTGAAGGAGTGAAAACCACGATCCCTTTCCACAGACAGCTGATGGAAAATGAAGATTACCTTTCTGGAAATTATACAACAAAATTCATGGAGGATTTTGTAATGGATAAAAATTTTGATCATTAAGATCATTATATAATTTATGAAACCGGCTTTTTAATGCCGGTTTTTTTATACCTGTTAAAAACTGCTACTGACTTTACTTGGAAATAAATCATTATTTTTGCTTTATAAAATCACTTCAATATGCATACAGTAAACAAAACATCCCTTTATTTAATAGAACTCGAAGAAAAACACGGCGCTCATAATTACCATCCGCTTCCTGTGGTTTTAGAAAAAGGCAAAGGCGTTTTCGTATGGGATGTTGAAGGTAAAAAATATTACGATTTCCTGTCCGCTTATTCTGCGGTAAATCAAGGTCATTCCCATCCGAAAATTGTAGACGCACTGGTGAACCAAGCTCAGAAATTAGCTTTGACTTCCAGAGCTTTTTACAACTCCAATTTAGGAGAATACGAGAAAAAAATTACAGAACTTTTTGGGTTCGATAAAGTTTTACCGATGAATTCCGGTGCCGAGGCAGTAGAAACAGCGGTAAAATTAGCACGAAAATGGAGTTATGAAGTGAAAGGAATCTCACAAAATGCTGCAAAAATTGTTGTTTGTGAGAATAATTTCCATGGAAGAACAACGACCATAGTATCTTTTTCCAACGATCCTGATGCCAACAACAATTATGGACCTTTTACACCAGGTTTTATTAAAATTCCATACAATGATCTGAAAGCTTTAGAAGATATTCTGGCAAATGATTCAGCCAATATTGCAGCTTTTCTCGTAGAACCAATTCAGGGCGAAGCTGGTGTTTATGTGCCGGACGAAGGTTTCTTAAAAGGTGCTTCGGAACTTTGTAAAAAGTATAACGTTCTTTTTATTGCTGATGAAGTACAAACCGGAATCGCAAGAACCGGAAAACTTATCGCATGTCACCATGAAAATGTGCAGCCCGATATCCTGATTTTAGGCAAAGCACTTTCCGGAGGAATGTATCCTGTATCTGCAGTTTTGGCTAATGATGAAATCATGAATGTAATTCATCCGGGCCAGCACGGTTCGACTTTCGGCGGAAATCCGATTGCGTGTGCAGTTGCTGTAGCTGCTTTGGATGTGGTGGAAGAAGAAAAACTTTCAGAAAGAGCCGAAGAACTCGGGCAGCTTTTCCGGAATGAAATTCAGAAATTAATCGAAAAAACAGATCTTATTACCGGTGTTCGCGGCAAAGGGCTTTTGAATGCGATTCTCATCAACGATACTCCGGAAAGTAAAACCGCATGGAATCTTTGTCTTGCATTGCGCGATAACGGTCTTTTGGCAAAACCAACGCATGGTAACATCATCCGTTTGGCTCCGCCTTTGGTGATTACCGAAGAGCAGATTCTGGATTGTGTGGCGATTATTGAAAAAACAGTATTGGAATTTAAGAGAAATTAAACTTGGATCTTACACAACATATCAGCGGTTTAATTATCACTTTTAATGAAGAAAAAAACATTCAGGAAGTTCTTGAATGTTTTGATTTTTGTGACGAGATTATTGTTGTGGATTCCTTCAGTACCGATAGAACGGTAGAAATTGCACTAAAGAATACTAAGGTTAAAGTCATTAAAAATGCTTTCGAAGATTTCACCAAACAGCGGAATCTGGCATTGAACTCGGCTAAAAACGATTGGGTGCTTTTTCTTGACGGCGATGAAAGGATTACTCCTGAACTGAAAAATGAAATTAAAGAAACGGTCAACCGCACCAACGCCGCCGACGCTTATTACATTTACAGAATTTTTTTTGTCGGGAAGAAAAAAATAAATTTTTCGGGTACACAAAATGATAAGAATTTCCGTCTGTTTAAAAAGTCAAAAGCGTCCTATTTAAAGCAGAAAAAAGTACACGAAACACTGGATGTTAACGGAACAACAGGTGTTTTAAAGAACAAACTTCTGCATTATTCTTTTGAAAACTATGCGTCTTTTAAGAATAAAATGCTGTATTACGGTCGTCTAAAGGGAGAAGAACTCGGTGATACCGGAAAAAGATATTCAATTGCCGTGCATTATATTAAGGTGATCTTTAAATTCGTGAAAACCTATTTCCTGAAATTAGGAATTCTTGATGGAGTAGACGGATTAAGAATAAGCTACCTTCAAAGTCTATATGTAAACGAAACTTACCGAAAATTAAGGGATCTACAATAGCCGTTACTTTTTGATATAAGTAGTTTTCTTGTTCTGATAAAATTTATTTAGGAACTTACTTAGTCTTCTTTCTGTATTGGATTCTTTTACCCAAACAGGATTCTGAGTAAGATCTATCTCTTTCAAGTTTTCTACGATTTGCATCAGATTGTGTTTTTTCATGAAAGATTCTTTCAGGAAATTACCAATAATAGTATTCCAATGCTTTTTATTTCCCCAATAATGTCCAACAATGTGATCTGCAGATTTAAGTTCAGTATTTTTACCCAATCCGAGAGAGAACGCAAACTGTTCTATAAGTCTTCTGGTGACGTCATCGGCGCACATGGCATCATTTACATCTAATACAATCTGCAGAGAGTCTAAGTGGTGTTTAGAAATTCCGATTAATCCGGCATTCCACATCGCGGAGTTTTTATCAATTTTGATATGATTGTATTCTTTCCCCTGCATTTGCTTCCACATCAGTTTTTCGGTTTTTGATGATAGTGAAGACAGTTTACCTTCCTCAAGATGCATAAAATTTTGTCCATTGTTCATGCCTTCTCTCAGGGTATCGAGATCCTGGTAAAAAAAAGTATCGCCATCCAAATAAAGAACGGATTCCGAAGGATATTTTTCGGCGATTAACTGTAGCGCTTTGATTTTTACCCGCCAAAAAAACTGATATTGGCCCTCCCACCGCTCAATAATTTCTTTGTTGATCTCTATTACTTCTACGCTTTCCTCAAAAAAATTAAACAACGAAGGATTTTCTGCGATGACAATAATTCTGTCATTGTCCTTTTTTCGAGCCATGGCGGTATAGATCGAGAAATATATTTGCTGATAATGCTCCAGATTATTGCCAAAAACTAAATATACGATGTTCATTTTGCTGAGATTATAATTTAAACCCTCAACAGTCAGTAAGTGGAAGGTTTTGATTCAAATTTAGCATAAAAAATCTGCGATATCAAAAATTTGTGCAACTTAATAATTTCAATTAAATTGCGTTAGTATATACACGGCAAAACTACTTATTAATAAAAGCTTTTCATACTTATTGTGAAACTTACCCGAAGTAATTTACACATCACATCCTATTGCAGTTCATATGAATAATGATCCACTGATAAGTATAATTATACCTTGTTTTAATGCCGAAAAAACGTTGGAAAAGTGTTTAGAGTCGGTAGTTCAACAATCTTATACTAATCTTGAAATCATTATTATCGATGATGGCTCGACGGATGAGACATCACTGATTTATAATAAATTTCAAAGTAATGATGAACGGATTTTGGTTTTTAAGCAGCAAAATTCGGGCGTTTCTAAAGCCAGAAACAGTGGTGTAAAAGCAGCGACAGGAGATTATATTTGCTTTGTGGATTCCGATGATTGGGCTGAATTGAATTATTGTTCTGAATTATACAGTTTACTTGTCGGTGAAAATGCCGATATTTCTATTGTAGAAGCCTCTTATGAGGATGAAAATGGTAAAGTATTATGCAATAAACCCACTTCGGAGGAGAAAATATTTGATGGCAACAGAGCTTTAGTCCTTTTACTGGAGGATCAGGAAATCCAGAGTCATCCATGGGGTAAACTGTTTAAAGCAGAGCTCTTAAAAAACGTACACTTTCCTGAAAATCTAAAATGTTTCGAGGATTATTCTACACTTTTCAAGATTTTCAATAAAGCAGTTAAAGTGGTAAAATCCAATGAAAAGTTATACCATTACATTCAGCGGGAAAACAGCCTTTCGCATAACCTCTCCCCGGAGACCGCTTACCAATTTTTTTTAGCAATTATGGAGGTTTTTGAATTTTGGAGAAATTCTGCAAAGGTTGGGGATCGAAACAAAATCATTAAAAATATCGTCAGGAAACTTCTGATGGTTCTGAAGAGAATTACCAGAAATACAAAAGAAAATGAAATGAAATCTGAAAAAGAGGAAATTCGCAGGGCATTCAATTCGTTTTTAAAATATTCTGCAAGAGATATCGGAATAGAGTACTATTTCTATTTGAGATTATATTACTATTTCCCAAACTTTTACGCCAGATTAACTCATAAATAATGTTTTCAGCACCACTAGTATCCATTATCGTTCCCTGCTACAATGTTGAAAAATACGTTGAAGCATGTGTCGATTCCGTCCTTAAGCAGGATTATCAGAATTGGGAATGCATTTTAATTAATGATGGAAGCAGTGACAAGACACTTGAAATCAGTAAGTCTTTTGAAGCCAAGGATCGGCGGTTCCAGGTATTTACACAGGAAAACGCAGGACTTTCTGCAACAAGAAACAGGGGAATTGAAATTTCAAACGGAGCGTTTCTGTTTTTTTTGGATTCAGATGATCTTCTAAGCACTGATGCCATCAGCACATTGGTTTCGTCTGTGGACAACAACGATATCGTTACCGGAATTACTGTTACGTCAAAAATTAACGGTGACATTATATCGAAAATTTCACATTTATATCCTCCGAAAGAAGGAGATCTCACTATTGCCAATACTCATTTTGAGGTTTTGACAAAAGCGATGGAATCTGCATTAACCCCTGTTGCGCAAAATCGTCTGTACAGTAAAGAATTCATCGATAAAAATAATCTCCGCTTTAAGAACGGAATTCTTCACGAAGATGAATTGTGGTTTTTTGAAACGATGCTTTTAGCAAAAAATGTAAAGTTCGTTAATCACGAAACCTATTTCTACAGAACGGATAACGAAAATTCCATTACCAGAAAGGTAAGCGACAGAAATTTGGAATCGTATATTTCGGTGCTGGAAGAAG
>JAANMX010001051.1_pt1 | contig 33279 bp, 29 predicted proteins | sample 7279681 | NCBI WGS metagenome assembly JAANMX01 (sample SAMN14094542, study PRJNA606508) | bioreactor metagenome | isolation source: A lab-scale SPAN reactor treating ammonium-rich wastewater day 351 | place: Ireland: Galway | collected 2018-01-01 | reverse complement strand
GGTCGTCGGAAGATACGCTCTGAATTTTGTGTTCTCCGACCAGCATGATTCCGGCATTTTCAGCTTCAAGTACCTCAGAGAGATCGCTGAATAGGCCCGCTTATACCTGCCATAAGCGTGGTAGAATAATGTTATGAACGAGCGTGACATATTCAATGAGCGTCAGGAAATAAAGAGTGCAAGTTTTTCGTGCCCGCATTGCCGCGAACGGCAGGATTATGACGTGCGTTGGATAAAGCGCACTAAGAAGAAGGAAATTCCGCGCGGCCTGAACGAGCAGCAGCGGGCTCAATTCGCGAATTCAAAGGACTATATGGTTCGTGTGGATGATATGCTCGTTTGCAGAAATGTCCGATGCCGTAAGAGGTTTGACATACCGTCGTCCCAAACGGTCGTATTCATCTAAGACTAGAAAAAGGCACTCGGATGAGTGCCTTTTCCATTTCCGTCTGAACAACGGATCAATAGATCGCAAAATTGAACTCTACCTGTCGAGTTACGCTGCGGGGTTGACCATTGACCATCGCCGGCGTAAAGCGGATCGCGCGAGCCGCCGCGATCGCCTGCTCTGTAAGGCCGTTAGGCAATCCCTTTACTGTCGAGATATTGCCGATCCCGCCCGATGCCAGGAATGTCACGCGAAGCGTAACTTTACCCTGCACCTGGTTTTGACGAGCCGAATCCGTGTAACTTGGTTTCGGCGTATAGGTAACCCTCAATGGAGTCGTCGGGCCGCTCGCAGGCGGTGGTCCTGCATCATCATCGCCGTCACCGTTGCCATTACCGTTCCCATTTCCATTTCCGCCGCCAAAGCCTGAGCCATTACCGCTGCCTGCACCGGTACCGTTTCCGCTGCCTTGTCCCGTACCGCGTCCGCTGCCCATGCCGCCGCCGGAACCGTCACCGTTTGAGAGCGTGCTGTACTGGCTGTTCGGGTCGCCCCAAACGCCGTACTGCTTATCGAATTTCTTATTCCCCTTTGTCGAGGGCGGAGGAAGAACAAGCTCCGGACTATCAAGCCTCGGGATCTTTGCGTCCGGCGGGCGGATCGGAGTTTCCGTCTGGTCGGCTAGGTCGCCTTTTGATACCGGAGTCTTTTCTTCACGGCCGCCACCACCACCGCCGCCTGCGTCATTCTTTTCTTTCTGCTGTTGCTGCTCTTCCTCGATCGTCATCGGATCAAGGTCGATAAGGCTCGCACGCGAGATCTCATCGTTGATCGCACCCACATCGAGGCTCTGGCTGAAGAGATTAGCGACGATACCCGCAAGAAGCGTCGCGGTAACGAGAAACGTTGCGCCGAGAAGGAGCCAATTTCGCTTGCCGGTGTCCTTTTCCTCAATGACCGTAACGTGGAACAATCCATCATCGACATATTTCGGAGAAGCTAAACCGCTTACGGCGTCCGCGTCGAGAGGTTTCGAGACATAGACCGGAGCGTCAGCAACTGCCGGACGAGTCGGCTCCACTTTCGGTTCCGGTACAACGACCGGTTCCGGCTCAGGCTCGGTGGCCTCAGGTACGGCCTCGGCGGCCGGTTCTGCAATGAACGCCGGCGGTGCGGGTTCCGGCATTTCGAGCGGGCCCGTGACGCGGGCTCTGCCCTCGGCCGGCACAGGATCCGCGGCCTTCTCGATCGGTTTCAATTCAAATGCTTGTAGTGTTGAGCCGCAAGTTGGACAAAAACCAAATTTCTCGGCCCAATCTGCATCACATGCGCTGCAATATTTGACGATCTTTCCCATCTCTCTATCGTGTGGCCTTTTGCTCTCCCGTTGGCGGTTGATGCGGCCGACATCAACTTTCCATTATAACCCGTTTTACCCGAATGGTTAAGAGCTATCTTTAGGTGCTCAAAGCGTTTACACCTCAGGCATTTAAGCCCGATGTCTTCATAGATGCCTTATACGTTTGACGCGATGCCTGCTCCCTGTCAAAATTTTGGTAGAAAGTACTCCTTGAAATGGACGCTAATTCGAGCTGAACTTGCGTTCTCGGCAACGCTCGGCATCGATTTTCGCAACTAAGCTCTTAATGATTCGCATTCAACTAATGAGATCCGCACGAACCCTTCGAAGATCGGCATCCCTTTTTGCGGCAAGCCTTGCAATTTGCCTCCTTTTTGCCGGCATTAACGCTCAAACCGTCACAGATCAGCCGAAAACGGACGTTCTGCTCAATGGTTTGAAGGTCTATATCTGGAATCGCGTTGCCTCGCCCCGCGTTCAGGTAAAATTGCGCATTCACGCGGGAGCAGCATTCGACCCGCAAAAGCGTGAAGGCGTGATGCGTCTGCTCGCCGAGAATATCTTCCCTAACGAGGCTGCGCGGGAGTTCTTTAAAGAAGATCTTGGGGGCGACCTCGCGATATCGACAAATTACGATTACATTGAGGTCACTGCGTCCGCGACCCCGGCAAATATGCTCCAGATGCTTGAGACGCTCGGCTCTGCCGTCGGGTCAATGCAAATCGACAAGGAGACGACCGCGAAGCTAAAAGCAAACCTCCTGGCTGAGATAAAGGCATCCGAGAGCGACGAAGCAAAGGCGGCCGACCGTATCGTTCGCGAAAAACTTTTTGGCACCTTTCCATATGGCCGCCCTGTAAGCGGCACCGAAGAGAGCGTAAAGCAGATCGATTTCGCCGACCTTATCGACGCGAGGGAGAGATTCTTGAAGGCCGACAACGCGTCGATAGCCATTGCTGGCAACGTCGATCGGGCTCTTACGAGCCGCGCGGTCCGTCGATATTTCGGCGCGTGGCAGCGATCGGACAAACGTGTGCCCTCGACGTTCAAACAGCCGGACCCGCCATCACCTGAGGTCACGACCGTCGCATGGAAAGGCGGTCCGACCGCCGAGGCACGTACTGCGTTTCGCGGCGTCGCAGTCGCTGATAAACTCGCTCCGGCCGCCTCCGTTTATGCAAAGATACTCGAAACAAAACTTCGCGACCGCATTCCTGAGGCCGTTGCAAAAGGTGTCTTTGTTCGCTCGGAATCTCATGTTCTGCCGGGCGAATTTGTCGTCGGCTTGACCGCCGACCCGAACGATATCGGCAAAGAGAATGGCAAGATAAACTCTCCGGAGATCATCGCAAAAACCATCGCCGAACCGATCACTGACGCCGAGTTCTCGAAAGCTCTCGCCGCCACGCTCGACGGTTGGAAGAAGCGCGACGTGCTGAGCTCGTGGCTCGATATGGACACGTACAAGACCGCGGAACCGAAGGCACGCCTTGATACTCTTTCGAAGGTCACGCTCGCTGATGTTCAGGCTTTCGCTAAAAAGCTCCAGGGTGAGCCGTCAGCAGTTGTCGTTGTGATGCCGCCCGCAAAATGAGCGCAGCCGAAACGAGCAGAACATTCCGCGAAGCTGAACACTCGCGTGCCGTCCGGGAAATGTTTGGCGGCATCGCATCGCGTTACGACCTGCTTAACCATTTACTCTCGCTCAACATCGACAAGGGTTGGCGACGGAAGGTTGCGGGGGAGTTGCGCGCCGTGCTCGATGATGTCGACGCCTCGGTCCTTGATGTCGCGTGCGGCACCGGCGACCTCTCTCTCGAACTTGCGTCCGATGCGAAGGCCTCGATAACGGGAACAGATTTTTGCCGGCCGATGCTTAAATTCGCGCAGGAAAAGGTCGATGCAGCAAAGCTCTCGATTCCGCTCGTTGAAGCCGACGCAATGGAGTTGCCATTCCCGAATGATAGTTTTTCGGCAGCCACTATCGCGTTCGGGCTGCGAAATCTTCCGAACGTTGAGAACGGCCTCGCTGAATTGTTCAGGATCTTAAAGCCGAGCGCAAAGCTTGTTGTGCTTGAATTCTCGCAGCCTGTGATTCCCGGCATTCGCGAAGCTTTCAATTTTTATTTCACGCGAATTCTGCCGCGGATCGGCGGTCTCGTAAGCGGGTCGCGCGGTGCGTATGAATATTTGCCGGATTCGGTTCGCGGTTTTCCGCCGCAAAAGGAATTGGCCGCGCTGATGGAAAATAAAGGCTTCGTGAACGTAAGATTCAGAAACCTAACCGGCGGAATTGCCGCGATCCATATCGGCGAAAAGCCTTTGGTTGCTTTGAGTTGAGCTAGCTCACGTTATAAAATCCCACCGTTCCCTTATCCGATGCGCTTGCTTCGACCCAAAGGATGAAAAAACGCCTCTTAAGCTTTGCCCGCCAACTTGCGTTGATGCTGCTGGTCATTTGGACAGTAGTAACGCTCGTTACGCTTTTGATGGAGTTGGTCCCGGGCGACCCTGCAACAACGATCCTTGGCGAGACCGCGACGATCGAACAGATCGAGAATTTCCGTAAGACACATGGGCTTGACCGCCCCGCGTTCTTCTTTTCATATTCGTCTGATAAGGGCTTTGTTTGGAACGGTGCCGAAAACCGATATCTCGACTATTGGCGCGGGCTCCTGCACGGCGATCTCGGCGTCTCGTTTCGCACAGGCCAGCCCGTAACCGAAATGATCGCGGAGCGTTACCCGAAGACACTTATCCTCGCCGCCGCGGCAATGCTTGTCTCGATATCGATCGCGATCCCGCTCGGCGTCGTCGCGGGAACGAACAAGAATAAACTCACGGACAACATTGCGTCGTTCATCGCATTGCTCGGCATCTCGCTACCGACATTCGTCCTTGGACCATTCCTCGTCTATGTTTTTTCGGTAAAGCTCGGTTGGTTCGCCCCGACAGGCAGCGCTTACGCAGAGGACATCGTTCTCCCGGCAATTACGCTCGGCGGTGCGCTGTCTGCGATCCTGACGCGAATGGTGCGTTCGAGCGTGATCGAGGAACTCGGCGAGGATTACGTCCGCACGGCACGAGCAAAAGGCCTCAGTGAGCGTGTCGTCATCTACAAACACGTACTGAAGAACGGCCTGATCCCTGTCGTTACGATCCTTGGTCTGCAGCTCGGTGTTCTGCTCGCAGGATCGATCATTACCGAGAAGATCTTTAACTGGCAGGGCCTCGGCCTTCTGCTGCTTGAGGACGGCATCAACAAGCGCGACTACCGCCTCGTGCAAGGCTGCGTGCTCGTCATCAGCATCACGTTCATTCTCGCGAACACCCTGACCGACTTTGTGTATAGGAGGCTCGACCCGCGCATCCGGCTGTCCTAGCGATGAATAGACTTTTTTACATCGGTGCGTTCATTGCGGTCACATTCGTGCTCGTCGCGATCTTCGCGCATTGGATCGCCCCATACGACGTCGCTGTTCCTGACCTGCTGAACCGATATGCGAGCCCGAGTTCGCAGCATTGGTTCGGTACCGACGCTCTTGGCCGCGATGTTTTCTCGCGTGTTGTCTTCGGAGCAAGGATCTCGCTCGAGGTCGGCATCTCTGTCGTTTCGGTGTCGGCAGTTATCGGAATTTTGATCGGAGCGTTTGCGGGCTACTTCGGCGGTATCGTTGACAAGATCCTGAACGGATACGTCTTCAACGTCTTTCTCGCCTTTCCCGGACTGCTCCTTGCTATCGCACTCGTCGCATTCTTAGGGGCAGGCCTTGGCAAGCTTATCCTCGCACTATGTGTGATCGGTTGGGTCGGCTACGCACGTGTGATGCGCGGGCAGGTGCTAAAGGTCCGCGAATACGATTACGTCCAGGCTGCAAAGGCTCTCGGTGCATCGAGCACACGCATCATCTTTACTCATATACTCCCGAATGCGATCCAGCCGCTTATTGTCCAGGCATCGCTCGGCATGGCCGGTGCCGTTCTCGCAGAGGCCTCACTCTCATTCCTAGGCCTTGGAATTCCCCCGCCGGCGCCGAGCTGGGGTACGATGATCGAGGAATCACGCGGCTTCGACATTCTCACATCCGCGCCGCACGTGATGTTCTTCCCCGGCATCGCGATCGCGTTGACCGTTCTCGCCTTCAACTTCATCGGCGACGGCCTTCGCGAATGGCTCGACCCGAAACAGCGTTCACGCTGACGTATTTCGTGCTTCACAACCGGTCGAAAAAACGGCTAAACTGAACATTGTAGAAAAAAGCTCGGAGGGCAACTGATTTGAGAAAGCTGTTGAATTCTTTTCTGATCATTCTGGCCGCATTCGCCGCAACAGCGAGCGCACAATCCGGTCGAAAAGTTGTCCCGACGCCCACACCGACGCCCGTTCAGGATCCGGCGACCTACTCCGAATCAAAAGCTCTGCCGACACGAAACCGCCGTCAACGGACGCCCGATGCACAGGCCCCACAAAATGAACGAAAAACGGAGACCCCGTCGACCGGCGACGAAGTTCTTAGCGTCGACACTGACCTGATAACGGTACCGGTGTCCGTCTATGACCGAAGCGGTGTGTATGTCTCGGGCCTGACAAAGGACGATTTCAAGATCTTTGAGGATGGCAAGGAACAAAAGATCGAGTACTTCGGGACTGCCGACAAACCGTTCACGGTAGTTCTCCTCCTCGACACATCGCCCTCGGCAGAATACGAGATCGAAGAGATACAGGCGGCCTCTCGCGCCTTCATTGACGAACTGAAACCCGACGACAAAGTTATCGTGATCGAATTCGACGGAAACGTTCACGTCTTGACCGAAGCGACGAATGACCGCCAACGTCTTTACAAAGCGATCTCAAAGGCGGATTTCGGCAGCGGCACTTCCCTTTACGAAGCCGTGAATTTCTCTTTGAAAAAACGTCTCGAAAATATCCCGGGCCGCAAGGCGATCGTCCTTTTTACGGATGGCGTCGATACGACCTCGCGAAAGGCGACTTATGATTCGACGCTCGACCTCGCTGAAGAATCAGACACGCTCATCTTTCCCATCTACTACAACACTTTTTCTCAGAATCAGGCCCGGATCCGCGGCTCGGTCGGCGTCTTCAGCCCTGTCGGTACTTCGGCGGAAGAGTATGCCGTCGGACGCAAATACCTTGTCGAACTCGCGGCCTACACAGGCGGCCGTGTGTTCAAGCCGGATGCAGTCCCCGGCGGCCTTGCAGCTGCATTTCGCGGCATCGCCATCGAGCTTCGACAGCAATACAATATCGGCTACATCCCGTCCGACCACGGTAAACCGGGCCAGCAGAAACGAATAAAAGTTCGTGTCGATCGTCCGAATCTCGCCGTCCGTGCGCGGGACAGCTACATCGTCGGCGCTTCGAGCACCTCTAATCAATAGGAGAAACGGCCTGTTCAACAACAACGCGGCAGTTCTGGCCAGATGAAAAAAAGCGGCTCGCAGGAGCCGCTTTTTTGTGCAGATAAGAATGGTGATCCGACCAGGACTCGAACCTGGGACCCAATGGTTAAAAGCCATTTGCTCTACCGACTGAGCTATCGGACCACGCGGCATTAGGCAGCCCGCACACAAAACTCACGTAGGGCCCGACCTTAGCCGAATTGAAGATTTTACATATTGCCGCTTTCGATGGCAAGTTCCATGCGGATATCTGCCCTCGCGTACTCGGAATTCGGATCAAGCGGAGTTTCGACGAATCCGAACTTACGGTAAAGAGTGATCGCCGTCTCGAGCTTCCTGTGCGATTCGAGAAACACTGTTCGAGCTCCCGCCGACGCGGCATATTCGATCGAAGCCTTCATCAAAAGGTTCGCGATGCCGCGGCCACGAAATTCCGGCGCGACGGACATCTTAGTAAGTTCGAGCACGTCATCTCCCGCAGGGATCAACGCGACGGTACCAACGGCCTTGCCGCCCTCAACCGCCATAAAGATCTGACCTCCGCGGTCGATAACATATTCTTGCGGATGGTCCAGTACCTCACGATCGTGCCGCTCTACGGCGAAATACTTTTCGATCCACTCGTAATTCAGCCTTCCAAAATCGGCAGCGAACTTCGGCTCGAATTCAACGATATCGACAGTTTCAATCGTTTCCCGCATCGTGAAACAACCTCAATTCTTGAACCACGATTCCATCACGGAATCATTCAGAATGATCGTCTGGTCGCGTTCCGGACCGGTTGAGATCAGCCCTATCTCGACACCGATGAAGTTCGAAAGAAACTCGACGTAGCGCCGTGCATTCTCGGGAAGGGCATCGATCTTCGTAATGCCCAAAGTATCGGTTCCCCAGCCCGGAAGAACCTCGTAAATAGGCTTGATCTTCCTCAGGTCGTGCGAGACGGCCGGGAACGTGTCGACACGCTCGCCATCGATCTCGTATCCGACGCAGACCTTTATCTCGTCGAGAGCGTCGAGAACATCGAGCTTCGTCAGCGCAACCGAATCAAAGCCGTTCAGCTCGGCTGCATACTTCGTCGCAACCGCGTCGAACCATCCGCAGCGACGCGGCCTTCTGGTGACAGAGCCGTACTCGTTGCCGCGTTCGCGAATGAGGTGAGCAATGTCTTCCTCAGAATCAAGCATCTCGGTCGGGAACGGCCCTTCGCCGACCCGCGTCGCATATGTGCGGACGATGCCGAGCACGCCCGTGATGTGATGCGGCGGAATCCCGGCACCGACCGATGCGCCGCCCGCCGTCGGATTTGACGACGTAACATAAGGATAAGTCCCGTGATCGACATCGAGCAGCGTCGCCTGAGCGCCTTCCAGGAGGATCTTTTTCTTCTCGCGGCGAGCATCGGCCAAAAAGTGCGAAGTCTCAGTCACAAAGGGCCGCAAGCGTTCGACAAGCGGCGACATCTCATCGTATATCTCGTCTGCACGAAGCGGTTGCTGGCCGTAGAGAACGATGATGCGGTTAGCTTCCTCAAGATTTCGCTCGATCCTCAGCCGCAAGATCTCAGGCGAGAGAGCGTCTGCAACGCGTATCCCGCGGCGGCCGACCTTGTCTTCATAAGCCGGGCCGATCCCGCGAAGCGTTGTTCCGATCTTTTCGTTGCCGAGCCGCTCCTCCGAAGTGTGATCGAGTGCCCGATGATACGGCATTATCAGATGTGCTCGGCTCGAAACTTTTAGCCGCTCGGGCGTGATCGGAATGCCCTTCGCCGAGATCTGATCGACTTCTTCGAAAAATGCCTTCGGATCGATCACCATTCCATTCCCGAGCACGCAGACCTTGTCGTTGTGAATGATGCCCGACGGCAAAAGCCGCAGTACGAATGCCTGTTCGCCAACGTAAACGCTGTGGCCCGCATTGTGCCCGCCTTGATAACGCGAGACGACATCAAATCGATCTGCAAGCAGGTCAACGACCTTTCCCTTGCCTTCATCGCCCCACTGGGCGCCAATTATTACAATGATCATAAATAAAGTTGCGAATAGAGAGCCTCAGCTATGCCGGGCACGCGCGTAGAGTTCAATATATTTCCTCGCTGCGTTCTCCCATGAATTATCGACCCGCATCCCGTTCTGTTGTAGATGCTGCCATCCCTCGCGATCCGAATACGCAAGACGGGCTTCGTAAACTTTCTCAACAAGGCGGTCGCTGCGAAATTCACTGAACTTAAATCCATTTCCCGTGCCCGAAACCGCATCCCAATTCTCGACCGTGTCATCAAGCCCGCCCGTAGCTCGCACGATCGGCACTGTGCCGTATCGAAGCGAATACATTTGATTTAGCCCGCACGGCTCGAATTTCGATGGCATTAGAAACATATCCGCCCCGGCTTCGATCAGGTGAGCAAGCGGCTCGTTGTAGCCGACATAAACGCCGACACGTGACGGCGCGTAATCTCGCAACGCTTGCAGAAAACGTTCGGCATCGGCCTCACCAGAACCGAGAGCGATAAAGAACGCATCTGCCGCAAGGATCTCACCCGCGGCATGACGGATCAGCTCGATCCCTTTCTGCGCGGTCAGCCGAGTAACGCTCGCATATATCGGGCGATCAAGATCGACCGGAAGTCCGAATCTCTCAAGCAGCACGCGTTTGCACTCTCGCTTCCCTTCGAGCGAATCTGCCGAAAAGTATGCGGGCAGTTCCGGGTCGGTGGCAGGGTTCCAAACGTCGTAATCGACTCCGTTCGTTATGCCGATGAGGCGATCTGCACGCCGTCTCGTAAGCCAGTCAAGCCCATGGCCGAATTCCGGCGTCTGTATCTCCAACGCGTAACGCCGCGAGACCGTCGAAAGCACATCCGACGTTTCGAGCCCGGCCTTCATTGCGGACGCATAGCCGTCATAGCTGAATGAGTTCCGCGCAAATTGCGACGTGAATCCGAGAGCGGGTAAGTCCGATAACCCGAACGCTCCCTGATACGCCATATTGTGTATCGAGAAAACCGTCCGCGTATTCCGCCAAAAGGCCTCGTAATGCCGCAAAGCTGCTACCTCTACGGCCGCAAATCCCGTATGCCAGTCATTCAAATGAACAATGTCCGGAGCCTTGCCTAGGCGTTCGAGCAGGAGCAGAGCAGCACGCGACAGAAATGCGAACCGCTCGTAGTCTTCCGTATAGCCGTAGATCGAATCACGATGAAAAATGGACGGCGCATCGATCAGGAACGTCGGCGAACCGTTGGCCTCGGAATAGAAGGCTTTCGCACGATATGGACGACCTTTCCAGTTGACCCAAAGGTCATCGATCGCAGTGTGCCAGATAAATTCACCCTTTGTCTGCCAGTAGCATGGCGTGATGAGGAGCGAGTCAACGCCGATCTGTTTCAAAGCCTTCGGGAGTGCACCGGCGACGTCGCCAAGCCCTCCGGTCTTCGAATACGGCACCGCCTCGGATGAAATTACTGCAACACGCATATCTGACTGCATTTTAAGTATTTCGCGAATCGCAACAGAGGTCAAACCGACGATACCGAGTCCTCAAGACGCTGCTCGCTGCCGCGAAAAACGGCCAAATCAAGTTGTCAAACATCAACCAGCCACATCAAGAATACCCATCCGTTCCACCCATTTGAAGCCCAAAATGCACAGATCGTATGAAAATGCACAGAATGCACGAATTGATACAAAATGCACAAAATGCACAAACTGCACAAACCGGGTCCGGTTCGTGTCCGCAACCGTTACGTTAGTAAGGGCTCGACATCCTTTCCACTCTGCCTACAGCTTCCTGCGATATGGGTCGTTCTTGATTGGCTTCGCATAGCCACGTCGTTCACGACGTGGAACAGGGGCGAGAAATGAACAACGGGGGCGGCTCGCCGCCGACACGCCTGTGCCGAAGGCGAACACTGATCGCCAAGCGGAAACGCTAAGCTTTTCCAACTCAACCACCAAAACACCGCGGCGGCTTAGCCGCCAAAGGTAACAACCGCTTCTAACTACGGCGAAACAATCAGCGCCGGAAGTGTCCGTAGCCCGCACGTCAGTAAGGGCTCAGCATTTCAGGCTCTGCGTGAATGCCGTGCGGTCAGGGTTGGCCGACTAGACGAAAAAAAAGATCGTGAATAGCCGGCGATACCAACCATTCACGATCCGTTACTTACGCTCTAGGCTGCTAATTTTGCATTGAAGCCAGGAACTCTGCGTTCTGCTTCGTCTTACCCAAACGTTCGAGAACAACCTCCATCTGTTCGACTGGCGAAAGCGGATTAAGCACACGCCGCATAACCCAAATGCGTGCGAGATCCTCTTTGCCGATAAGAAGCTCTTCCTTTCGGGTGCCGGAACGCTGAAGATCGATCGCCGGGAACAGACGTTTGTCCGAGAGGCGTCGGTCAAGGTGGATTTCGGAGTTACCGGTTCCCTTGAACTCCTCGAAGATGACGTCATCCATACGCGAACCCGTATCGATCAGAGCGGTTGCGATGATCGTCAGGCTGCCGCCTTCTTCGATATTGCGGGCCGCACCGAAAAAGCGCTTCGGACGCTGCAGTGCATTCGAATCGATACCGCCGGACAGGATCTTGCCCGATGGCGGCACGACCGCGTTGTGTGCACGGGCAAGACGTGTGATCGAATCGAGCAGGATAACGACATCGCGTTTGTGCTCAACAAGGCGTTTTGCCTTCTCGATGACCATATCGGCAACTTGGACGTGACGCGTCGGCGGCTCGTCAAACGTGGACGAAATGACCTCGCCGCGGACGTTTCGCTGCATATCCGTAACTTCTTCCGGACGCTCGTCGATGAGCAGAACGATAAGGGTAACTTCCGGGTGATTCTCCGTAACAGAATTCGCGATCGTCTGGAGAAGCATCGTCTTACCGGTTCGCGGCGGAGCAACGATAAGTGCACGCTGGCCTTTGCCGATCGGAGTAACAAGATCGATGACGCGAGCTGCAAGATTATCCGGAGTCACCTCCATCTTGAGCTGTTCGTCAGGATAGAGCGGCGTCAGGTTGTCGAAAAACACCTTTTCGCGGGATTGCTCGGGAGCCTCAAAGTTGATCGCTTCTACCTTGATCAAGGCAAAGTAGCGTTCGCCTTCTTTCGGCGGTCGGATCTGGCCCGACACCGTGTCACCGGTCCGCAGATCGAACTTGCGTATCTGCGAAGGGCTGACGTAAATATCGTCCGGGCCGGGGAGATAGTTGTATTCCGGAGCACGCAGGAAGCCGAAGCCATCCGGCAGCGTTTCGAGAACACCTTCAGAGAAGATCAGTCCGCTCTTTTCGGTCTGCGCCGCAAGGACCTTGAAGATAAGCTCCTGCTTTCGCATTCCGCTAGCGCCTTCAACGCCCATATCCTTAGCGATATGGGTAAGCTCGCTGATGGACATATCTTTTAGCCCTGCAAGCTCAAGTTTCGGCTCGTCAGGACGGCCATTCTCGGCCTTCGCCGGCTGTTCGGCATTAGGGATGCCCGTAGAAAGTTCTGAGGATTCAGGTTCGACGCTTTCCGGTGCGGCCTTTTCCGCTTTGGACCTGCGCGAATTCGTAGGTTTGGTTGCCATTGTCTTTAGTTCAACTAGTTAGAGATTTGAAATTGAAAATATTATCGCGGCGGTTGAGCCTCACGTCGTGAGAATGAAGTAGAGATCAAATTGCGGATTATAAAAAAGCTTCTCCGACGGAGACAGACACAAGTATGGATTTTCGCAGTTTGACACTGACTGCGTTCTAGCCAATAACCGGCTATATCAAGAAAAGCCCTGAATTTAAGGGATTCCCCAGAGAATACACGATAAATCCCAATAGAGCAAGCAAAAAATATCAAAAATCTGCCGCCGCACGCAAAATTGTGGCCCAGAGGTCATCCCGGCCGCGGCCCGTTTCCGCCGAGAATGCGATCACTTCAGCCCCATCGAACGTCTTTCTGATCGTCTTTAGAGACTTCGAAAGTTCATTCGCGGACAGTTTATCGGCCTTTGTAGCGGCAACGACAAATCTTCGATCGTTCGCGACAAGCCACTCGTTCAATTGCCTGTCAAGGGCGGTCGGGTCATGCCGTGAATCGACCAAATGCACGCAAAGCGCCAGTTCCTCGCGATGGGTCAGGTAGTCTTCAGCAAGCTTGCCCCAGTCGGCCCGCATCGCTTTTGAGACCTTCGCATAACCATAACCCGGCAGATCCGCAAAATAGAGCTCTTCGTTGACAAGAAAAAAGTTTATCGACTGGGTTCGTCCGGGCGACGACGATGTGCGTGCAAGGCCGCGCCGGCCAAGGAGCGAGTTGATGAGCGACGACTTCCCTACGTTTGAACGGCCGAGGAATGCGATCTCCGGCCGGCCGTCATCGACCCAATGCGACCTATCGAACGCGCTCTTAATAAACTCGGCTGATGTGATCTTCATCCCGACGGCGTACGAACTCTATTCGACCACCGCCGACGAAATATCACCACCGGTCTGATCGGGAGCCCATATCTGCGGCAAGTCGCCTGCTGCGTCAGGAGCGTTAGCCTCAAGGGCGTGCTCAAATACCTCGTCGATGTCATCGACAATGTGTATCGTCAGTTCATCGCAAACCTCTGCGGGAATATCAGCAAGATCCTTTTCGTTATCACGCGGAATAACAAGCGTATTAAGGCCAAAACGGTGTGCTGCAAGCATTTTTTCCTTTAAGCCGCCGATCGGCAAAACCTTGCCGCGAAGCGTGATCTCGCCGGTCATAGCAACATCGCCCCGTACGCGTTTGCCCGTCAACGCAGAGACCATCGCAACCGCCATCGTAATTCCCGCGGAAGGGCCATCTTTCGGGATCGCTCCTTCGGGAACGTGGATATGAAGATCTTTCTCGCGAAAATCTGTTGAATCGATCCCCAAACGTTCTGCTCTCGCTCGTACGCACGTAAGTGCCGCGCGGGCGGATTCCTGCATTACCTCACCGAGTTTCCCGGTTAGGGTGATCTCGCCCTTGCCCTTCACGAGTGTGGCCTCGACCTGCAGAACGTCGCCACCAACCTCGGTCCAAGCAAGCCCGTTCACAAGCCCAACTTCACTCTCCTTTGCGATATCCTGCTTGCGATACTTTACCGTGCCGAGGAGTTCACGGGTCTTCGCAGCATCGATAACGACGCTGCTTCCGGCCGGGATCATTCCGGTAACCGATTTCCTCGCTATCTTTCTTAAGCAGGAACCGATCTGACGCTCAAGCGTTCGAACGCCCGATTCTCGCGTGTAGTGGCGAATGATATCGAGAATGCCGTCGTCGGTGAACGAAACAGCCTTTGGATCGATACCGGTATTCTCGCACTGTTTCGGAATAAGATGCCGTTTCGCGATCTCGGTCTTTTCGCGTTCTGTGTAGCCCGAAAGATTCAGGATCTCGAGCCTGTCCTGGAGCGCTGCCGGGATCGAATGGAGCACATTCGCCGTCGCGATAAAAAAGACGCTCGACAGATCGTAATCGACATCGAGATAATGGTCGCGAAACGTACAATTCTGCTCCGGATCGAGGACCTCAAGAAGTGCGGCACTCGGATCGCCGCGATAATCTCTGCCGAGCTTATCGACCTCATCCAGCAAGATCACCGGATTGACGGTTCCCGCACGCTTTAGAAGCTGGATAACCTGTCCGGGCATAGACCCGATGTACGTTCGGCGATGGCCGCGGATCTCGGCTTCGTCATGGACGCCGCCCAACGCCATTCGAACGAATTTGCGGCCCGTTGCATTCGCGATCGACTTGCCAAGCGAGGTCTTGCCTACGCCAGGTGCCCCGACAAAACACAGGATCGTACCCTTCGGATTCTTTACAAGCTGGCGAACGGCGAGGAACTCAAGAATACGTTCTTTTATCTTTTCCAGGCCGAAATGATCCTCATTAAGCGTGGCTTCGGCTTCCGAAAGGTCGTCAACTTCTTCGCTGCGCGTCTGCCACGGAACGCTGACTAGCCAATCGATATACGTGCGGCTTACTGTCCCTTCGGCGGACATCGGCGGCATTGATTCAAGACGCGAGAATTCCTGCATCGCCTTGTCCTTTGCCTCAGCCGTCATTCCAGCCTCTTCGATCTTCTTCTTCAGCTCGTCGAGGTCGGCCTTTTCATCCTTGCGGCCAAGTTCTTTGTGAATGGCCTTGATCTGTTCGTTGAGATAATACTCGCGTTGGTGTTTATCCATCGCCTTTTTCGTACGCGAATGGATATTTCGGTCGAGCTGTCTCTTTTCGATCTCAGCTTCGAGCGATGCAATGATAGCCGTCAATCGGTCCTGCACACTGACAAGCTCGAGGATCGCCTGCTTGTCCTCGACCGATATCCGCAGATGCGACGCCATCGAATCCGCGATCTGAGCCGCTGAAACACCCCGCAAACTCGAATGGAGCGCATCGGTGTAGGCATCGGGAGAAACACGCATTAAATTCTCGATCAAAGCATGAACCCGTTGGAGCGATCCGTCCGTCCGATAGCCCGATTCGTCTGTCGATGTAAGCTTCCGGATAAAGGCGTAAAGAATACCGTCCGGATCGGATTCTACGCGAAGAGAACGTCCGCGTTCGCGCCCTTCAACGACGACCTTTATCTGCCCGTTATCCTGACGCTGTGCCTGAACGATGCGTCCAAGCGTGCCTGTCTGGTAGATCTGGTCGGGAGTCGGTTCATCGACCGTCGCGTCGTGCTGTGTAGCAAGGAAGATATGCCTGTCGCCGGACATCGCCCTCTCCAGGGCAGCAACCGATGACGGACGTCCGATCTTAAAGGCTACCTTCGTGAACGGAAAGATCACCACGTCGCGAATTGGGACCATCGGAAAACGCTCAACATCCGAGGGCATTTGATCTGAAAATTCCTGCATACGCTATGGGGCAAACGAGGCTAAAAACCTGGGACGCTCCGCTCGTCTTATATCGGTATAAGTATATTTACTCAAACAGACGCAAAAAATGCAATCATTTTGCACCACGGAAGCGGGCAATGCCGTCAAATCTCTTTACGTTTAATGGGAGAATGAAACGCCTAATGAGCAGGAATTCTCAGAAATTATTTTCGAACCACGGCTAGTTACTGCAGCTATGCCGCTTCTTCACGTCGTGAATCAACGACCTCAAAAACCGGAGCCTTGCGCTCGATCATTTCTTTCGTGATGACGATCTCCTTGATGTTCGACTGCGTCGGTAAGACATACATCGGATCAAGAAGGATCTCCTCAAGGATCATCATCAGCCCGCGAGCTCCGACCTTTCGTTTGTGAGCTTCGTGAGCAACGGCCAACAGAGCACCGTCGGTAAATTTAATGGCGATGCTGTCGAACTCGAATTTCTTCTGATATTGCTTGATGAGAGCATTCTTCGGCTCGGTAAGGATCTTGACGAGTGCCTCAGCGTCTAGCTCATCGAGCGTACCGATAACGGGCAAGCGTCCAACGAATTCCGGGATCAGGCCGTATTGGATCAGATCGACCGGCTCAAGCTTCTTGATCGAATCGATGTGCCGCTGTTGATTGCTCTTGACCTCGGCCTGGAATCCTAATGATTTATTGCGGAAACGCTTCTCGACAACCTTCTCAAGTCCAATGAACGCACCGCCGCAAATGAAGAGGATATTCGTGGTATCCAGCTGCTGAAAGTCCTGCTGCGGGTGCTTTCTGCCACCGCCGACGGGAATATTTGCGACCGTGCCTTCAAGTATCTTGAGCAGTGCCTGCTGTACGCCCTCGCCCGAAACATCACGCGTGATCGAAGGGTTATCGTCCTTTCGGCAGATCTTATCGATCTCATCAATGTAGATGATGCCGTGCTGAGCCTTTTCAAGGTCGCCTCCCGCTGCCTGAACAAGCCGGTTGAGAATGTTTTCGACATCTTCACCGACGTAGCCGGCCTCCGTAAGGCTAGTCGCATCAACAATGCAGAACGGGACGCTCAACACCCTCGCAAGCGTCTGCGCAAGCAAGGTCTTACCGGTTCCTGTTGGACCGATCAAAAGGATATTGGATTTTTGAAGCTCGACGTCCGACCGGCGCTTTGCGAGCTCAAGGCGCTTGTAGTGCTGGTAAACAGCTACTGAAAGCCGCTTTTTTGGCTCATCCTGCCCGATCACATACTCATCAAGGATCGCCTTGATCTCGGTCGGCTTGGGCAGATGCGTCCGCGTCGAGATCGCATCCGTACGTTCATCGTCGTTTATGATCTCGTTGCAGATGTCTATGCACTCATTGCAGACGTAAACGCCCGGGCCCGCAATGAGCTTGCGCACATCGTTCTGCGATTTTCCGCAAAAGGAACAAGACAGCAATTCTTCCGGACGATTGAAATGAGGCATACTACTTTTCTACTACGCTACTTCGACTCTCGATGTTCGATGACCTCGTCGATCAGGCCGTATTCTTTTGCCTGTGCCGGAGTCAGGATACGATCGCGTTCGACATCCTTTTCAATTTGCTCAAATGTTTGTCCTGAATGGTGCGCGATCAGCTTTGAGGTGAGTTCACGCATTCTCAGGATCTCTTCAGCCATAATGCGAACATCGGTCGCCTGCCCTTGGGCACCACCCGAAGGCTGGTGGATCAAGACTCTCGAATGCGGCAGAGCAAACCGCTTTCCCTTGGTCCCAGCCGTCAGCAAGAGAGCCGCCATCGACGCACATTGGCCGATGCAGATCGTAGTAACATCATTTTTGATGAATTGCATCGTGTCGTAGATGGCCATTCCTGCGGTGATCGAACCGCCGGGTGAGTTGATGTAGAGATTAATGTCGCGCTCAGGGTCCTCGGCTTCAAGGAAAAGAAGCTGCGCAACGAGTAAGTTCGCGATCTGATCGTCGATCGGCGTTCCAATAAAAATAATGCTGTCTTTGAGCAGACGGGAGTATATATCGAAGGCTCGTTCGCCTCGCGACGTCTGCTCCACAACCATTGGTACAAGTGCCATAGTTTTGATCTCTGAGAAGTTACCAAAAAACCTCAATATCTGAAGTGAATGATCAGGTTATCCGCGGTAAAGCATTGAAAAGCTTGCCGTTCTTGGATTCTACCGCTTTTAGTATCAATTGCAAGTGCTAAACCTTTACGCTTCTTTTGCGACCTTTTTCTTAGGAGCAGCCTTCTTTTTCTTTGGCTTTTCATCCCCGTCAGCTTTGCCGGACGCCGCCTCCTGGGCCGCAGCCAATGCAGCAGCCTCATCGATCCATTCACCTTCAGTCACCTTCGCCGCACTTACAACGGCCTCGATCGACTTACGAGTCTTCAAATTGTTGCGGATGTTGTCGAGACCGCCCTGTTTTTCGAGCGATTCGCGGATCTCTTTGGCAGGAACCCGGTAATACTCCGAAAGCTTTACGACCTCTTCCTCGACCTCTGCATCATCTACCGACACATTCTCGGCTTCCGCGATCTTATCGAGTAAAATCGCACCGCGCACGTCACGTTCGGCCTGTGTACGCATATTTGCATACGCAAGCTCGATAAAATCCTTCTGGACCTTCGACGGGTCGATCCCTCGCTGCTGTAGATCGTGAGCAAAATTGTTCAGCAAATTGCGAGCCTGATTCTCGATAAGCGTATTCGGGACCTCGAACTTATTGTCCTCAATGACCTTGGCGATGGCATCGTTGCGAAGTCTTGCGTCTGCGTCGGCAATTGCCATCTTCTCGACATCCGCGCGAAGACGCGTGCGGAGGTCGGCTAGCGAATCGTATCCCTCGTCAAGACTCTTTGCCCAATCATCATTCAGCTCAGGCACTTCAGAGCGGCCGACGGACTTGACCTTCGCCTTGTAGTGTACGGTCTTACCAGCCAGGGCTTCCGACGAGAAATTTGCAGGATAAGCGACGGTGAATTCCTTCTCTTCGTCCTCGCTCACGCCGACGAGATTATCGGTAAACGCCGCTTCGATATTCTCTCCACCAAGAACGACCTCGAGGTCGTCGGCAGTGATCGGGTCTTCGTCGGGAGCGTCGTCAAATTTCCCCTGAAGGTCGACAACGACAGTATCCCCAAGCTCTGAAGCACGTCCTTCGACCGGGATCAGTGCTGCCTCGCGCGTCAGACGTTCGTTGATGAGGTCTTCGACCTCTTTGTCATCGACCGGCCGGACCCGCCTCGTCACCTCAATTCCTTTGTAATTCGGGGTCGCAACCTCCGGCATCACCTCGACGTGAATGTGAAGCGACAGCGGCTCAGTGCCATTGACGACCACTGTATCTGGGTTCTCCAGGTGCAGATGCGGTTCTGTCAGTGGATTTAGATCATGTTCGCGGATCGCGTCGGTAACCTGAGTCGGAATGACCGCTTGGAGGACTTCCGACCGGATCTCCTCCTTGTAGCGGATCTTAACGACATCCGCGGGCGCAAATCCTTTGCGAAAGCCCGGAACGACAGCGCGTTTCGCGTACTTCGCAACAGCCTTGCCGTAGGCGGCTTTCACCGTTTCGGCGTCGATTTCTATGTGTATCTCTCGTTGAGTCGGGGAAACTTCTTTAAGCTCGGTCTTCATCTAAAAAAAGCATAGCCCAAACGCAGGAAACTTGTCGAACGGAGCCTAGCTAAACTGCCGGCTCGGCCCACACGGCTAGCTCATTCCCGGCCGGATCCTTAAAGTGGAATCGTTGCCCACCGGGAAATGAAAAGATCTCTTTCACAATGACGCCGCCAGCGGCCTTAACGCTGTCGTACGCAGCCGTTATGTCAGCAACGTAGATGACAACCAAAGCAGCCTTCGACGGGTTGTCTCCGTTTATCCCGCTACCTACACCGCTTCCCTTTGTATCGGCATAGTCGTCACCCCATTGCTGATACTCCCAGCCAAACACACTGCTATAAAAACTCTTGGCCTTTGCAAACTCTTCTGCATTGCCCGCCGGCAGCTCGATATAGTCGAACTCGTTGTGATTGCTCATAGCACGTAAAATAAGAACGGCGCGTAGTCAGCGCCGTGTATGTTGAATCGAAATTGTTGGTGCCGAGGGCGAGACTCGAACTCGCACGTCTTTCGACGCTAGATCCTAAGTCTAGTGCGTCTGCCAATTTCGCCACCTCGGCACATCTTGCAGGAGCGAGGCGAAATGGAAGAATAACATTCGACCAAAGCAGCTGACAATACCCGCCTATTTATTTATGTACTTGCGGTCATATTCATCCCACGACATCTGAATGTCGTTGGTATCGAGACGCGACTGCGGTTCGTATCCGAGAGCCTTCGCCTCCATCTTCTTAAAGAGTCGGACGCCTCCGTAGATAAGCCCTCCGATGATCGCGATCCAGAATAGGTACCAGATGAGCGTCGAAAGAAGGCCGAGTACCCAAAGCGCCGCAAAACCGGCAAAAAAGATCCCGATGATCGCGAGAATGACCTTGATGATGTTCATATAGCGTTGCCTCCTTATCCCTAAGAGTTGATACGACGAACTGAAAATCGATGTTCGTAGTATTTTAGCGCCATAGCGTATAATCACTCGTATTTCGCAATACCAGATCTAACAAACTGTGACACAACCGACCATAATCATCAAAGCTCTCGCTGACACTATCTCGGCCGACTTCTCAGGCGACCCAACAGCCCTTGCTACCGATGTAACGCACGATTCACGGCAAGTTCGTGAAGGAACGGTCTTCGTCGCGATCAAAGGGTCGACGGTTGACGGCCATCGTTTCATCGACGACGTAATGAGGCGTGGGGCATCAGGGATAATATCTGAACAACCCCGCCCCGATGGCTTTCAAGGTAGCTGGCTCCGCGTTGAGAATGCTAGAAAGGCTCTTGCTATGGCCGCGGCCGCCGTGAATGGCAACCCGTCGCACGACCTGCATCTCGTTGGAATTACGGGCACCAATGGTAAGACCACAACAACCTACCTTTGTTTCGCCCTCGCGGAGGCCGCGGGCCAATTCCCGGCAATGCTCACAACTGTCGAATATCGCATCGGCGAAACGAGTCATGAGGCTGTCCGCACTACACCGGAAGCATCTGATACGAACCGTTTTTTGCGCCAAGCTGTCGAAGCCGGCTCGAAAATGGCTGTGATGGAGGCTTCGTCGCAGGCGATCGACCTGCATCGCTGTGATGGGCTTCGATTCGAGGTCGCAGTATTCACAAATCTGACGCAAGACCATCTCGACTATCACGGGACCATGGAGCGATATTTCGAAGCAAAACAAAAGCTTTTTGATGGTTCGCTAGGCTCTGTTCCCGCTGCCTCAGTGATCAACATCGACGATGAATGGGGACGAAAACTTGCCCAACTGCTACGCGCGGCCGGACAAAAGACAATTACGACCGGACAAGACTCCGATGCAGATATCACTGGAACGAATATCGAAGTTTCGCTGGTTCATGGAACCACGTTCGACCTGAATACTCCGATCGGGGCCGCTAGGATCAATTCGCCGCTGGTCGGTAAACCGCATGTTTACAATATGTTATCGGCGGCTTGCGTTGCTATCGAACTCGGTTATGACCTTGGTGTCATTAAGTCCGCATTTGAAAAATGCATAGGTGCACCGGGTCGTTTCGAGCGTGTTCCGCACGATGGAGACTTTGCGGTCATCGTCGATTACGCACACACGGATGACGCCCTAAGGAACACTTTGCGCACTGCAAAGGAGCTTACCGACGGTAGGATCATCACTGTGTTCGGTTGTGGTGGTGATCGCGACCGCTCAAAAAGGAGGCCGATGGGCGAGGTTGCCGGCGAACTCAGCGACATCGCGATAATCACTTCCGACAACCCGCGAAATGAAGATCCGCTAAAGATAATTGCTTCGATCGAAGAAGGAGTTAGGTCGAAAACTGATGCATACGAGGTGGTAAGCGACCGCCGTGAAGCGATTGGGCGTGCGATCGCGTTGGCTGAAAAGGGCGACGTAGTGATCATCGCCGGGAAAGGACACGAAAATTATCAGATCATCGGAGGCGACAAGTTCCATTTCGACGACCGAGAGGCGGCTAGAGAATCTCTTGCCCGCCGAAGCGAAGCTGCTTAGCCCTGCCGTGATTCTCTAACGATATTTACAAGAACTTCACGTTGTTCGAACGACAACGAGTCGAATCGAACGCCAAATCCGATCTCAATAACATGATTCGCGATCACGCCCGTAAATAGAACCTTCATTCCGTCTGCAAGCGGAAGGTAGATCTTAACAGCGGATCCATCCTCGACATTTCCCGAACTCAAAACAAAGCAGCCCTCAAAGCTGACATCGCTGATCGCGCCGGATTCGCGAACCCCTGCAACTTCGAATTCGGCGGGAATGTCGATCGGATAACGGGTTGTGCTTCTGCGGTCCTCGCCGCTGCGTCTTTCTTGTTTGGACATGGTTCTATCCTTGTACCTCCGGCGCGTCCGTGGAAGGCCGCGATCTGGTCAAATAATAATACACTGGAAGCCCCAAAAGTATCAGCCCGATCCCTGTGAACGAACGCGTCGGCGAATTCCACATTGTGTTGATAAGCAACCAGCCCGCGACGAGCAAGAATATGATCGGAACGATCGGATATCCCCATGCTCTGTAGGGTCTGGGAAGGTCAGGGTATTTCCCACGATAAACAAAGATCGACGACGTTACGGCGGCGTAGAAGATCCACGAGGCAAATATCACGTAATCCGTCAGCGTATCGAACGAACCAGTTAGTACCAATGCCATGCCAAGAACCATTTGGAGCAGCAGCGCTTTGACGGGCACTCCCGTAATACTCAGGCGTCCGAGCGGCTTGAACATAAGCCCATCGTTTGCCATCGCGTATGGGACGCGCGAACCGGAGAGTATCGACGTATGCAGCGTTCCAAGGGACGACAACATCAGGCCTGTCGCAAATACCGCAACGGCCACGCCGGTCGCAAACTGAGCGATATTTCCTCCAAAGAACATACTTACGACAACTTTGCCAACCGACGAGTCCTTTGAGATCGAGGCAATGGCTGTCGGGTCAAGGACATAAAAGTAGGCGATGTTCGTTACTGAGTACAGAATGATGATCACGACGGTGCTGCCAATGATCGCGAGCGGAATGTTGCGGTTGGGGTTCTCGACCTCACCCGCAACGAAGGTCAGGTTATTCCAACCGTCATAACCCCATAGTGCACCGATCATTGCTGCGGCAAAACCGCCGACGAAAGAATACGAGGGTGAACCGTAGGTCACGGAAGCGTCGACCCCTTCGCAAGTGCCGCCACTGTTCAATAACGAAAAGTGCGAGAGGTCGCCGGTCGCCCAAAGAAACGCACCACCGGCAACAAACACGATCAAGGCGATCTTTACGCCCGTCAAAACCGTTGCTATGCGCCCGCTTATTGCGACCGTCGCACAATTGAGCGTCGTAAAGATAAGGATCGCCATCAATGCGACAACCTGCAGAAGGGTTACGCCGAGCGAATATCCGCCAAGGTCGAGAACAAAAAGCTGTTGAGACAACTGATTTCCGAGGAAATCGTTGAGTCCGATCGCGAACGCGGTCGCCGCGGCCGCTTGTGAACCCGGCTTTGCGACGAACATCTGCATCCACCCGAACAGGAAGCTCGACAAGCGGCCGTATGCGTCCCTCAAAAACACGTACTCACCGCCGGCCGCAGGCTTCATAGCGGTCAGTTCTGCGTAGGTGAGAGCGCCGGCAAGCGACAGGAGTCCGGCTGCGATCCAGGCCGTCAAGACCCAGCCCGGGGTGCCGACGTTGCAGGTCATCACACGAGCCTTCAAAAACACGCCAGTGCCGATGACGTTGCCGATGATGATCGACACCGCCGCAATAAGGCCGAGACCTCGAACGAGCGAAACACCGTTATTCGAACCAGATTCCATATTTATCTTTTGAAGCTTCTGAAAAACCTTGGGATATATTACGCGAATCATCCCGGATTAAAAACAAGCAAGACTGAACTTATCGCCGCTGGATAGGCCGCGTAAGTGTTGCTAGAATCCGATGCGTGCCTGAGATAGTGATTTCGGCAGATGAACTCGTCGGCCGGCTGCTTGAGATCTCGCGCGATGCTCGCGTTTGCATTCTCGACAGTTGCGGCGTTGGACACCTCGATTCGCACCTGCTGATCGCGGGTATCGCCCCCTACGACACGACTGAATATTCCCACGATGACGTCGAAGCTTTAGACAAACTGAGTGATGCCCTCGGAGGTGAAGCACCGTGCTTCTTCACGCTCTCCTATGAGTTGGGCATGAATCTAGCGGGCGTTTCATCTCGACACGCCAGATCCGATGAACCTCTCGCTTTTGTCGCTCGGTTTCACACTCTCGTTGTCTACAACTATTCCTTGCGACATGCATATGTCCTCGGACAAGATACAGAACGGATCACGGAAAAACTGCTTGATTCGAAGCCATTTGCCGAGGCAGACCCTCGCTCGAAGGCACGGATTCTCTCGTCCGCCTTCACAAAATACGAATATCTGACTGCCGTCCGCGAGATCCAGAACGAGATCCGCTCTGGAAATACCTACCAGGTAAATATCGTTCAGAGCTTTACTGCCAAGCTCGGTGGTTTAGATGCCCAAGCGATCTTTTCGAGCCTACGGCGGGATCATCCGGCGGCATTTGCTGCGTTCATCCAGCGAAAAAACTCAACCGTGGTCTCTGCATCGCCGGAAAGATTCTTTCGAATCAGATGTGGCTCGATCGAGGCTTCGCCTATCAAGGGAACCGCGCCTCGCGTTGGCGACCAAGCCATTGATGGCAATACCCGCGACCAGCTCTTGCACAGCCGAAAAGACCTTGCCGAGAACACGATGATCGTCGATCTCCTGCGTAATGATCTTGGCCGCGTTTGTGAATTCGGCTCGGTCAAGGTCACGAAACTTTGCACGGTCGAAGAACATCCAACTCTCTATCACCTTGTCTCAACGATCGTCGGCAGACTAAGGTCGGAGGCCACTTTCTCCGATGTCATCAGGGCATTGTTCCCATGCGGTTCGATCACGGGAGCGCCCAAAATCAGTACGATGAAGATCATTGATAGCCTCGAAAAGGTTCCTCGTGGGCTAGCCATGGGCGCTATCGGATATTCGATCCCGGCCGAGTTTCGAACTGAGGGATCCGGGCTGTCGGCTGGCGTCGACACAAGCGTCGCGATCCGCACGATGACGATCGCCGACGACATCGCCTCATTCTCGACGGGAGGCGGCATCGTAAGCGATTCGCAGCCGGAAGTCGAGTATGCCGAGATGCTTCTGAAGGCGAAGGCCCTTCTTAGGGCATTGGAACTGGATGCATACAACATTTTGTGAACAATTCCATCCCACAACGTGCTAATATTTGACTTGAGTTCGTCCCGAGACGCGAATAACGGGCTCACACCTCTCCCAAAGTCACAAGATGGCGAATTATTACGAGGTTCTGCGGGTCGCGCAGGATGCGACGGGCGCCGAGATAAAGTCGGCCTATCGCCGCTTGGCGCGAAAACTGCACCCGGATAAAAATAACGGTGCAGAGGACACCGCTCGCCGTTTCGCTGAGATCGCAGAAGCGTACGAGGTCCTCGGCAACCCAAAACAGCGTGCCCAATATGATCGCCGCATCCTCGATGCACAGTTCCGCGGAAATGGGCATTCAGTTTTCACGTCTACGAATAAACACGCAAATCGCTGGCGACAAATGGTTTACGAACGGCGATACAACGACATCCTCGACCGGATGATCGCTGAGGAACGTCGAGAGGCACTGGCATTTCAGAAGGTCGTCTATCCGCTTTCGGCATTCCTTGTTTCGGCGGTCATATCGACAGCGGTTCGGCCGCACATATTTACGGACGCTGAGATCTTAGGAAAGATCGCGATCATTACACTTTTCACGATCGGCGTCATTCACCTGATCGGCCGGATCCGCGACGGTTTTGTCCGTTATACGTCCTACGACGACAATATCCACGATTCGATCCTGGACGACCGGGACCGCAAAACGCCTGTGCGATCGAGATATGCGGTTGCGGCAGCTCTTCTTGGCTCCATCTTGGGTGCTTTTTTGATCGGCTATCTGATTGGGATCTTTTTCACCTTCCCGGCGGACGCGGCTCCCGACGTATTCGGCCGTGAACTGAACCCTGAATTCATCCTTTATCCGCCGATTTTGACGTTCTTCGTTGACCTGATGCACTCGCTTGCAACGCGGCTCGAACGACGTCCCGCGGACGTTGACAACATCGGCATCTTTCGCTAGAATTTGGAGTTTGTCTAAAAAGACGATATTGAATTCAAGAAATGGCGAATCATAAATCTGCAGAAAAACGCGTCCGTCAAACAACAAAACGCAACGCGATCAACCGTAGCAACCGCAGCAAGCTCCGCACGTCGATCAAGAAACTTCGTGCTGCCGTCGCAGCCAATGACAAGTCCGGTGCGGCTGAACTCCTAACGCCGACGGTCTCGCTTATCGACAAGGCTGTCAACAAGGGCATCATTCACAAGAATACTGCGGCTCGATATAAATCGAGACTTACAAAGCACGCGAACAATCTCAGCTAGACTTTGACGTTCGCTGTCTTCTTTGCGACTCGGACGTTTCTAAATTCAAAGGGACGGCATTTTCTTAACGGAAAATTGTCGTCCCTTTGCTATTTGCTACAATCAATGATTCCAGACGGTTTGGTCCATCGTGAAGCTTGCACTCGATACATCCATAATCGAACTCTATCGCTACGGGATATCGAATCTTTCCGCGGGTATGGTGCGAAAACTTGCGGTGGCTCTCGCAACGGCTTCGGATAAGCCAAATGTTGAGGACGTTAGCGTCGAGGACCTGCTCAATTACCTTCCTGCTCGTTACGAGGACCGCTCGAACTTCCTTCCGCTCGATAAGATCCAAAGCGGCGATGAGGCTGCAGCCGAACTTTTCGTCCGGAACACTGCCGGAATTCAGGTCGGCAAGATGCGCGACCGGAAGAAGCCGCCGCTATACCTATTCGAGATCACTGCAGGCGACCGGGACCGCGTTCATCGGCCCGTAACGGTCAAATGGTTCGTATCGGGCAAGGGAGCGAATGATATCGTCAACTGGTATTCAAAAAAGTTCGCTCGCGGTACGCGATTCGTCGCCTACGGCCTCTGGGAACTCGACCGACGCGGGCAGCTTGGACTAAAGGTCGGGAAACCTGATGAGCTCGAGATACTTCCCGAGATCGACGACGGACTGTTCTTGCCTTCCAGCACCTCAGAGGACACACCCGAGGAGGATATCCTCGATCCTGCACTCATCAGCATACATACCGGTCGTGTACCGATCTACCGAAAGCTTGGCAACTTTTCCACAAAGAAGCTCAGGGAGATCTTTCGCTCGGTTCTGAACGAACTCGGCGCGATCAATGATGATCTCCCAAAGGAACTTTTGGCAAATCGCTCCCTTCTCAGTCTTCGCCAGGCATACGAAGAGATCCATTTTCCGCCGGAGAATGCCGTAATGCCTGACTACGAAATGCATCGTAGCCCAGCTCACCGACGGCTGATCTTTGATGAATTCTTCTGGCTCGCATTCTCAATGCGGCTTTTGAAGGGAAAACGCGAGCAAGAACCGAAAGGCGCCGTGATCGAGGTTTCAGAGGAAGGCAAAAAGCGCCTCGCTTCCCTCTTGCCCTTCGAGTTGACCGCTGCCCAGAAGAGGGTTGTGGGCGAGATCTTTACCGACCTCAAGGGAGACCGTCCGATGAATCGCCTTCTTCAAGGCGATGTGGGTAGCGGCAAGACGATCGTCGCGTTCCTGGCGATGATGGCGGCGATGGAGAATGGGTACCAAACGGCCTTGATGGCGCCGACAGAGATACTTGCGGAACAGCACTTTCGCAGTGCTTCAAGGGTCTTCGCAAATACGGGCTATCGAGTGGAGCTTCTAACTGGCGGACTTAGACCTACGGAACGAAGGCGTGTGCGCGAGGCGATCAAGTCCGGCGAGGCAAATCTCGTGATCGGCACGCACGCCGTGGTTCAGGAAGGTGTCGAGTTCGATCTGCTTGGCCTTGCGGTTATCGACGAACAACATCGTTTCGGAGTAATGCAGCGCGCACGCCTAAAAGAGCTTGGCACGAACCCGGACGTCCTCGTGATGACAGCGACTCCGATTCCGCGTTCGCTCGCCATGACAGTTTACGGTGATCTCGACGTGTCGGTTATAGACGAGCTGCCGCCCGGCCGCACGCCTATAAAGACCGTCGTCTGCGGCGAAGACCAGCGAACAGGCGTCTATCGGGGTATCGAACGAGAGATCGGCCTCGGCCGTCAGGCTTACATTGTTTACCCGCTCGTAAAAGAATCGGAAAAGCTCGATCTAAAGGCCGCTACGGCAATGTTCGAAGACCTTTCTACCCGCGTTTTTCCGAACCTAAAGGTCGGTCTGCTCCATGGAAGAATGAAGTCCGCCGAGAAGGATGAAGTTATGGCAGCATTCGCTGCAGGTAAGATCGATATCCTCGTCTCGACAACCGTGATCGAAGTTGGGATCGACGTTGCGAACGCGTCGCTTATGGTGATCGAACATGCTGAACGATTCGGCCTCTCACAACTACATCAACTACGCGGCCGAGTTGGACGCGGCGCTGAACAGAGTTTTTGTGTTCTCCTTACCGGCGACAAAAAGACAACAACTGCCCGTGAGCGCCTCGGAATAATGGAACGCAGCTCGGACGGGTTCGAGATCGCGGAGAAGGACCTTGAACTTCGTGGCCAGGGCGACCTCTTGGGTACGCGACAATCGGGTCTTCAGTCATTCCGAGTTGCGAATATTGTCCGCGACCTCGATATCCTTTCGATCGCGCGCGATGAGGTCGAAAACTATCTTGGAGCTAAGGCAGCTTCCGCTGAGACGAAGCTGTTAATTAAAGCCGCCGAACGACGCAAGTCGTTCGTGCTTGGTGGGGTCGCTTGAGCTGGGGGCTGAACTTTCAACATCGATGCGGATCATTTCTGGACAATATGGCGGACGATTGCTCAAAAGCCCGCCCGATCATCGGACACGGCCAACTTCCGGCCGTCTTCGCGAAACCCTCTTTAACATACTCGCCCCGCGTATCGACGGAACCCGATTCCTCGATCTTTGCGCCGGGTCCGGAGCGATCGGAATCGAGGCTCTTTCCCGCGGTGCCGAATTCGTAACCTTTGTCGATCGCTCGAAAAAGGCGTGTGCTCTGATCGAAGAGAATCTCGACAAATTGGGCGTCCCTGAAGATGAGACTGATGTGCAGAATTTTGAAGCCGAGACATTTGTGGGAAGACCTTATGAGGTTCCTTGGGACATCGCTTTCTTCGATCCGCCATACGACGCCGACTACTCTGTCGTCCTTCATGAATTCGGAGACAAAACCGATCTGCTGGCGGATGATGGCGTTCTAATAGTCGAGCACATCGCAAGAAAGCAAATGCCCGATGCTGTTGGCTTTTTGAGACGCTGGCGTCTCCTTAAGCAGGGCGATACACACCTAAGCTTTTACGAGAAAGCCTGACACTCTATGAAGATCATTGTTTGGCTTTTACTCGCTCTTATTTGGAGCTCGACCTGGATCTTCATCAAGGTCGGCCTCAAAGACCTACCGGCGTTTGGATTTGTCTCGTTGCGATTCCTGCTCGCTGCAGCCGTCCTCGCACCATTCGTACTATTTCGAAAAGGCGAGGGCATCCCGAAAAACCGTAAACAGTGGCAACTACTGGGGTTGACCGGTGTGCTGCAATTCACGATCAACTATTCGAGTGTTTTCTGGGCGGAACAATACATCACATCGGGGCTTGCGGCCGTCCTGCAGGCAATGATCGTTGTATTCGGGCTCATTCTTGCTTGGATATTTCTGCCTGCGGAAAGGATCACAACGAGAAAGATCTTTGCCGTCGGGCTTGGCGTCGTTGGAGTGGCGGTAATTTTTATCGATCAGCTTGGCGTTCACAACCAACTGGCCTTCGCCGCGTGCGTGTTGATAGTCGTCGGGGCGTATGCGGCGGCACAGTCGTCGATTCTGATAAAGGCAAAGGCTACAGAGCTGCGGCCCGAGGTCATCGTCTTTTGGCAAATGGTATGCGGCCTTCCGGCGATCATTGTATACAGCTTGCTAACCGAAGGCAGCCCACTTGAGTACCGTTGGTCATTCGTCGCTGTCGGCAGCATCTTCTACCTTGGAATTGTCGGGACAGTTGTCGCGTTTTGTTGCTACTATTGGTTGTTGAATAGGATAGAATCTACAAATGCGATGATGATATCGCTAGTTACACCCCTGCTCGCTGTCCTGATCGGCTGGTTGGCTTTGGGCGAAACTCTGCCGCCGCAGACAGGCGTTGGCGGCCTCCTGATCATTGCAAGCGTCGCACTACTCGTGTTCAAAAAGAAGCGGAATGCCGCACAAGCGACGGCTTAAGCCGTCCGAATACCGATCCCAATGAGATTCAATTTTACAACTGCGGGCGAGTCACACGGCAAGGCTCTCATTACGATAGTCGAAGGGATGCCAAGCGGCGTCGAGATACAGAAACCTTCGATAGACCACGAACTGTGGCGGCGGCAACAAGGCTATGGCCGCGGCGGCCGAATGAAGATCGAGACCGACACGGTCGATATCCTTTCGGGTGTTCGTCACGGCAAGAGTTTAGGTTCACCCATAGCCCTTCTTATCGAAAACGACGATTTTGTCCATTGGCAAGAAATAATGTCGTCCGAGGCAAAAGTTGACCTTCCAAAGAACACGCGGGTCGTGAAACGGCCGCGTCCGGGCCACGCGGACCTCGCCGGCGGACAGAAATTCGCTACTCGGGACCTTCGAGACATTTTGGAACGGGCATCCGCTCGCGAAACTGCCGCGCGCGTTGCTGCCGGGGCCGTCGCAAAGCAATTGCTTTCGGAGTTTCAGATCGATATCCGAAGCCACGTCATTAAGCTCGGCCACGTGCAAGCCGTTCCTCTCGCGCGGGAATGGGACGAGATCGCAAAACTCCCGGTCGATTCCCCGCTTAACTGTGTTGATGCTGTCGCTCAGGAGGAAATGATCAGGCTTATCGACGAAACGCGGGAAGCTGGTGATACGCTTGGCGGCATTTTCGAGGTCGTGGTCCGGGGCCTTCCCGTCGGACTCGGCAGCCACACGTCCTGGGAGGATAAACTCGACGGAAGAATTGCAAGAGCCGTGATGTCGATTCATGCCATTAAAGCGGTCGAGATCGGGGCGGGCGTTGGAAACGCTGGCAAGCCCGGTTCTGAGGTTCATGATGAGATCGCCTTTGACGGAGAGAATTTTAAACGTCTTACGAACAACGCCGGCGGTCTCGAAGGCGGCATAACCAACGGTGAGGAACTGCGCGTCCGGGGTTATATGAAGCCGATCTCCACACTCAAGAAGCCGCTGCGATCGGTCGATATCGATACAAAAGAAGAGCAGGCTGCCGCCTTTGAGCGTTCGGATGTAACCGCAGTCCCGGCTGCAGGCGTGATCGGCGAAGCGATGTTGGCGATCGTACTCGCAAACTCGATGCGTGAGAAGTTTGGCGGTGATTCCCTCGACGAGATGCGTCGGAATTTTGAATCGTATCTTGAGGCGATAAAGGCGTACTAGGACACGCTATTTTCCGATATCCTTCCGGTACTGCATTCCCGGCCACGAGATCTTCGAAACGGCTCCGTAGGCTGAAGAAAGGGCCGTATCTAGAGTTGAGCCAACTGCGGTCACCCCGAGAACACGGCCTCCGGCAGTTATAAAGTTGCCCGCCCCATCTCTGCCCGTTCCTGCGTGAAAGATCATCGCGTTCGGCACCTTTCCGGCTTCGACAAGGCCACTGATGACATCGCCCGTGCGGGCCTTTCCCGGATACCCCTCGGATGCGAGTATCACGCAGGCTGAACTTCCCTTCGTCCAGCGAATGTCGATCTTGTCCAGCTGTCCGGAGAGCATCGCTTCGCAAATATCAACGAGATCGGTCTCAAGCCTGACCAGGATCGCTTGCGTTTCCGGATCGCCAAAACGGACGTTGTATTCAAGCACCATTGGCCCATTCGCAGTCATCATTAGGCCAAAGAAGATGATTCCCTTAAAACTAATACTCTCACGCTTGCATGCGTGAAGCGTGGGCTTGACGATACGCTCTACAACATCAGCCAGCTCGGCTTCGGAAAGAAGTGCATCGTCCGAGACGGTGCCCATTCCGCCGGTGTTCGGCCCCACATCGCCGTCACCTATGCGTTTGTGGTCACGAACCGGCGGCATCAGAGCAAAACTCTCGCCATCCGTAAATACTAGAAGCGAAACCTCACGACCCACCAAACATTCTTCAAGTATGATCTTGTCCGCCGCGGCAGATCCAGCGATATCACTGAGCGAACTGATCGCCTGAGTAGCTGCGGCGCGCCCTTTCGCCACGATGACGCCTTTGCCCGCGGCCAGACCATCAGCTTTAACAACGACATTTGAGTCAAGTCCGCCGAAATCACCGCTCTCAAGCTCCAAGATCGCAAAATCGGCGGAATGCGACACCGTGAACTTTGCGGTCGGAATGCCGTGGCTTGCCATAAAACTCTTAGCAAACGCCTTACTCGCTTCGAGCTTGGCTCCCTCTGCTTTTGGCCCAATTGCCCGGAGGCCTCGCCGTTCAAACTCATCGACGATACCCAAGGCAAGCGGAACCTCACCGCCAACGAACGTTAAGCCAATGTTGTTCGCAGAGGCGAAATCCGCGAGGGCCTTTACGTCATCAGCCGCAATGTTGACACAGCTTGCGATCCCCGCGATACCGGCATTCCCCGGTGCACAGTAGAGGGTTTCGACTTTTGACGAACGGCGAAAGGCCGTACATATCGCGTGTTCGCGTCCGCCCGACCCAACAACTAGAATGTTCATAAACTCACTTTAGCCTATACACTAAATTTAGCCTTGACAGATATTTAGACTAAGTTGTAACGTCTTTTATTATCCTACACCGTTGGATCCAAGAGCGTCTAATTTGATGTTCGCCTCCCCAAGGCCCCGGTGTAAATTTTGCTCGGCCATTGAGCCATACTCGGAAAGAGATCTTGGTAGAACTTAGTAGAACAAATGATCACGTCGGATCCTCACAATTTGGACAACGACGGAAGTCTCGCGGATCAAGGTACCGCTGCACTTCCGGATATCCCGATCCTCTGTATTGACTGCAAACAGGAGTTCATTTGGACCTCTGG
>JAANMX010001050.1_pt1 | contig 33299 bp, 25 predicted proteins | sample 7279681 | NCBI WGS metagenome assembly JAANMX01 (sample SAMN14094542, study PRJNA606508) | bioreactor metagenome | isolation source: A lab-scale SPAN reactor treating ammonium-rich wastewater day 351 | place: Ireland: Galway | collected 2018-01-01 | reverse complement strand
TAGGCGCTGCTTGTAGCTGCGCAAGAGACGAGTTACCCCTTCGGCTGCCTGTGCGGTTCAAAACCGCACCTACAGAAATCCCACATTACTTCGTTTACAGAGTAGTTACAGCGCAAACAGAAGTACCGCTGTCTACGGGGAAAGTAGGGGATTCCAGAAGTTCGACTTTTTCCGAAAAGTCGAACTTCTGCGTCTACTGAGTCCTCTGGATTATAGGCCAGAGGAAGGGGGGATGCCAACTTCTCGGCGGGGTGCGTCCCAGATTGGGGGTGCGCGCGGCTGATTCCGGGAATCGACCGCACCAATTCTCTATGCCGGATATCGCCTGGTCGATTCCCGGAATCGCCTGCCCCATTTCTGGGGCGCACCCATTGGGGGGGCGATTGTCTCCGGCAGGTCTTGGGTCTATAATAGCTGGAGCATCCTGGGCGCGCCGCCATCCCTGGCGGCAGATATCAGCACGAGCCGCCAGGGATGGCGGCGCTCCCAGATGGCGGCGCTCCCAAACCCACCCACAGGAGTAACACCAGTGCCATCGACCCCCAACATTCTCTGGATATGCACAGACCAGCAGCGCTGGGACACCCTGGGCTGCTACGGCAACCCGTATGTGACGACGCCGAATATCGACCGGCTGGCCGCGGCCGGCGTGCGTTTTGCCAACGCCTTCTGCCAAAGCCCGGTCTGCACCCCCAGCCGGGCCAGCTTTCTCACCGGGCGCTATCCCCGCACCACCCGCTGTCGGCAGAACGGCCAGCACATCCCGGCGGATGAGGTGCTGGTGACGCGACTGCTGACCGAGGCTGGCTATGTGGGCGGGCTGTCGGGCAAGCTCCATCTCAGCCCGGCCAACCCGTCGGTAACGACCCACCGGGAGCCGCGCATCGACGACGGCTACAGCGAATTCTATTGGAGCCACACGCCCCTGCCCTCGGCCAACCTGACCACCGACGCCGGCGGCGCGCAGAGTCCGTGGAGCGGGGACGATTATACGCCCTGGCTACGCGAAAGAGGCACACAGTACACCCGCACCGCAGTGGAAGGCAGCCGCTGGGTGCAGACGAGCGTCCCGCCGGAACTGCACCAGACCACCTGGTGTGCGGAGATGGCAATCGACTTCATCCAGCGCCACGCGGAGAGCGACCAGCCCTGGTTTTTCTCGGTCAATCCCTTCGATCCCCACCACGCCTTCGACCCGCCCGCGGAATACTTGCAGCCCTATCTCGACCGGCTGGACGCCATCCCCCTGCCCGATTACAGCCCTGGCGAGCTGGACGGCAAACCGATTTTCCAACGCCAGGATCACAACGGCGGCTACAACAATCCCAACCTCTACCCCTTTTCCCAGATGAACGAAACCGATCACCGGCTGGTGCGGGCGGCCTATTGGGCGATGATCGATCTCATCGACGCCCAGGTGGGACGGATGCTGGACGCGCTGGAACGCAGCGGTCAGGCCGAAAATACGCTTGTGATTTTTATGTCGGATCACGGGGAGATGCTGGGGGACCGGGGCATTTATCTGAAAGGACCGTACTTCTACGAACCGGCGATCCACGTACCGCTGATTGTGGCGGGGCCGGGCATCCCCGCGGCGCGGGAGAGCAGCGCGCTGGTGGAACTGACCGATCTCGCGCCGACGCTGCTGGACGCGGCGGGGCTGGAACGCTACGCGGGGATGCAGGGGCGTTCCCTCTGGCCGCTGTTGACGGGCGCTGCACCGCTGGACAACTTCCGGGAGGACGTCTACTGCGAGTTCTACAACGCGCTCTCCGGCCACAAGGAGCCGCAAGCCCACGCCACCTGTGTACGCACAGCCCAGCACAAACTGGCGGTCTATCACCGTATCGGCGCGGGAGAGATCTACGATCTGGCGGCTGATCCGGGCGAGGTGGTCAACCGCTGGGACGATCCGGCCTACGCCGAGGTGAAAACGCAGATGCTCGTCCGTCTCTGCGACCGGATGGCCCAGACCGTCGATCCGTTGCCTCCGCGGGTTGCGCCCTGGTAAACGAAAAAGACCTGCCAGGTTTTCTGAAACCTGGCAGGTCTTTTTTGTCATTTTACGCCGCGACCAACTCCTCGTGCATCGAAGCCTCCAGTTCCGCGCTGTGTTCGTCCCGGAACTGTTTGGTGTAGAGGTCGTAGTAGTGGCCCCGCTGGCGGATCAGTTCGGCGTGGGTGCCCATCTCCGAGACGCCGCCGTTTTCGATGACCAGAATGCGGTCGGCCTGTTTGATGGTAGAGAGGCGGTGGGCGATGATAAAACTCGTCCTGCCCTCCATCAGCTTCTCCATCGCCTGCTGGATCAGCGCCTCGGCCAGGGTATCCACCGAACTGGTCGCCTCGTCCATCACAAAGATTTCTGGGTTACTCAGCACAGCCCTTGCCAGACTGAGCAACTGCTTTTGTCCCACAGAGAGCAGCACGCCGCCCTCCCCCACTTCCGAATCGTAGCCCTTTTCCAGCCCCAGAATGAAGTCATGGCTGCCGGCCATCTGGCTGGCAGTCACAATCTCCTCGTCGCTGGCGTCCAGCCGCCCGTAGCGCAGATTCTCCCGGATGCTCCCGGAGAAGAGGTGGGGCGTCTGTAGCACCATCCCAATCCGGGAGTGGATGCTGTGCAGAGTCAGTTTGCGGTAGTCGGTGCCGTTGAAGAGAATCTCGCCGCCCTTCGGCTCGAAGAAGCGGCAGACCAGATTGACCAGCGTAGACTTGCCCGCGCCGGTCGGCCCTACCAGCGCGATGGTCTCGCCCTGGCGGATGTGGAGGTTGAATTTCTCCAGCACGGGTTTGTTGTCCTCGTAGGAGAAGTCCACATCCTTAAAGACGATATCGCCCCGGATTGTGCCCGGATCGAAAGCGCCTTCCCGGTCCTGAATCTCCGGCACTGCGTCGATGAGCGAGAAGATGCGCTCGCCAGAGGCGATGGCCTGCTGCATTTCGGCGTAGACCCGGGCCATCTCCTGCACGGGAAAGAGCATAAAGGTAATGTAGGAGACGAAAGCCTGGATGCCGCCGATGGTCATCGAGCCGGTCTGGAACTGCCAGCCGCCGTACCAGATGATACTGCCCACGCCCAGCGCGCTGATGAGCTGGACTGTGGGCAAGAAGAGGGCCGAGAGCCAGGCCGCCCGGAAGGCCGCCCGGTACATCTGCCCGGTCAGGTTGCCAAACTCGTCCAGATTCTCCTCTTCCCGGCGCAGGCTTTTGATCACCCGCACACCAGTGATCCCCTCGTTGTACGAGCCGGTCACTTTGGAATTCATCTTGCGCACCTGGCGGTATTCCAAGAGAATCTTCTTTTGGAAGAGCGAGGCCACCACCACCAGCGCGGGGATAATCAGTGCCACGATCAGCCCCATACGCCAGTTGATGTAGAGCATAAAAGCCAGAGAGGCCACGATATTGAGGATGCCCCACACCGTATCCAGAAAGCCCCAGGAGACCAGTTCCCCCACCCGCCCCACGTCCGAGGTCAGCCGGGACATCAGCCAGCCCACCGGCGTGTGGTTGTAGTAGGAGAGGGGCAACTCTTGCAGCCGGGCAAACATCTTTTTGCGCAGGTCGTACTGCACCCGCTCGCCCAGCCGGGCCGCGCTGGTGATAAAGCCGTAGACGAGCGCGGCCTGGGCCAGGGTCAACGCCATATACTGGGCGATGATGCGCCAGAGGGTTTCGGTGTCCCCGGCCAGAATGCCGTCGTCGATAATCAGTTTGCTCAGGTAGGTGAAGTAGGATTCCAACACCGCCAGCAGCCCGATACAGAGCAGATAGCCAAGCATCATCGGCCAATGGAGCAGCCCCTGCTTAAAAATCCGCACAATCGTCTGCCCATTGAATTGGGTATTGAACTCTTCTTCCTCGAAATGTTCTTGATCTGACATTAGAAGAAACTCCTGTAGAGAGAGTTGTATCGTTTTGCAATACACATTTGCCGTGGAAACGTGAGGAGTGAAACGTGAGATCAGTCGGACCCACTCACGTTTCACGTTTCACGCATCTACTGTGATGCGTGAAACGTGAGATCAGTCGGACCCACTCACGTTTCACGCATCTACTGGACCGCAACTGCTCCGTTACGGCCATTTATTTTTCCGGTCTTTCCCGCCAGCCGCTTGTCCACCGCCTCCACCACTTCGGCGATCTCCCGCTCCAGCTCTTCCTCGATGCGGGCTTGCAGATCGTAGACCCGGCGGTAGATGCCCGGCTCGGCGAGGAGTTCGTCGTGGGTGCCCCGCTGCACAATCCGGCCCTGATCCATCACCAGAATCTGGTCGGCCTCCATCACACTCTGCACCCGGTGGGCGATGATGAACGTCGTACGATTTTCCATCAGCTTTTGCAGCGCCTCCCGGATGGCGGCGTCGGTCTCTGTGTCCACGCTGCTGGTGGCGTCATCCAGAATCAGAATCGACGGGTTTTTGAGAAGCGTGCGGGCAATCGTCACCCGCTGCTTCTGACCACCAGAGAGGGTGACGCCCCGCTCGCCCACCAGCGTATCGTAGCCGTTGGGGAAGCCGAGAATCACGTCGTGGACAGCCGCGGCCCGTGCTGCCGCTTCCACCTCTTCGTCGCTCACCTCCCGGCCCACGCCGTAGGTGATATTGCCCCGAATGGTGGTGGAGAAGAGGAACGGCTCCTGCTGCACAATCCCGATCTGTGCCCGCAGCCCGTCCCGGGCGATCTCCCGCAGTTGGATACCGTCAATAGTGATGCTGCCTTCGGTGTACTCGTAGAAGCGGGGCAGCAGATTGACCAGCGATGTCTTCCCCGAACCCGTCGCGCCCAGCAGACCGATGACCTGGCCGGGTTTGGCGTGGAGGGAAATGTTCTGCAGAACCCATTCCCGATTCGAAACTGGGATGTTGGGATGATGGGATGATGCGCCGTTTGTGCCCGGCGTCTCGGCTTTGGTGGCGATGGCCTTCTCCCGCTCCTCCGCGCTGGCGGGGACGGCATAGCGGAAGCTCACGTCGTCGAAGCGCACATCCCCCACCAGCCGCGCGGCCAGGTGGTGTGTGCCCTGGCCCAGGGGTTCCCGCTGCTGGCGGATGATCGCCTGCAAACGTTCCAGGGAGACGACACCGGTGGAGATATTCGCCACCAGCCGCCCCAGATTGCGAATGGGCCAGATGACATTGATGACCAGACCGGAATAGGCCAGGTATGTGCCCAGACTGATATCGCCGTTGATAGTAGCCAGCGCGCCCAGATAGAAGGCCAGGAGCATCTGCAAGCCGCTGATCACATCTGTCACCGGCCAGAAGGTGGCGTGGAGTCGGGCCAGGTCTTTGCCCCGCTCATACTTTTTCCAGTTTTCCGCTTCAAAGCGCTCGATCTCGAATTCCTGACGGGCAAAGGCTTTCACCACCCGCACGCCGCTCAGATTCTCCTGCAAGCGGCTGGAGACCTTCGCCTCCTGGCTCTGGTAGGATTCGTAGGTAATCTCCATCCTCTTGAAGAAGTAGATGGAGGCCGCCACGATAACCGGGATGACAATCACCGAATAGAGGGCCAGCCGCACATCGAGCAGGAGCATCCCGGCGAAGTTGACGAGGAATAGCAGCGTAATGCGCCCGATGCCGATCAGCTGGTCCTGATAGAGACGGCGGATGGTGTCCACGTCCGACGTGGCCCGGCTGATCAGATCGCCGGTCTGCATCCGGTCGTGATAGGTGAAGGTCAGCCGTTGCAGGTGATCGTAGATATAATTGCGCAGCCGCCGCACGATGCCTTCGGATGTCTGCGCGGCCAGCCGCCCGGTCAGATAGGTGAAGAAGCCCTGAAAGAGGGCCAGGCCGATAAAGCCCAGGGCGATCCAGGGGATCAGCCACTGGTTGGCCGTCACCTGAAGCACGTCGTCGATGAAGTAGCGCAGCAGATAGGCGACGCCCGTGCGTCCCAGCGCGGCCAGCCCCGCGGCCACCACCGCAATCGCATAGATGCCCCGGAAACCGGTCAGCATCCGCCAGAGCGCTTTGGTCTTGCTCTCGACCAGGACATTTTGCAGGTCATAGGTTGTTCGTAGTGAATTGTCTGGCATTTTCTCACGCTCACTGGTTCTGTTTGAATTCGTTTCCTCGCGCCGCACGTCTTCTCTTGCTTCCATCGGCAGCCTCTTTCTGAACTTGGGGTGGGTTCGATTAGGGTGCTTGGGCTTGTATACACGGATCGGAAGGAACAGAGATTTTTACTGATCCGTGTTCTCTCCGAATCCGTTATACAGAACAAAAAAAGTCACGGGATATCCCGTGACTTTTTGACGCAGCGCAAACGCTGCCCAATCAAAAAGGTCACGGGCTTATGCACCGTGACCGTTGTCGCCTGTAGCGAGCGAGAGAGAACCAACAATCTCCTCGCGGGTGGATCACCGATGCGTGTCCTTTGACTTGGTTGCGGCGGGGGCAACCCCAGCCCACATACGATTCATGTACAACATCTGCATCGGACTCCTTTCCTGCACAACTGTAGCCTGCGAAAGTAACCTGCGAACAGGCAGTTTGTAACAACCGCTACAGAATAACATAGGTTCTGTGGGGCGTCAAGAACAAATTCCTCTTGGGGTGAGCGAGAAGTTTTCCCGAGGAGGGGGAGGTAGAGCAGATAAAAATGGCGCTCAGATTGTCAAGACGTTGCTCTTTGTGGCGGAGATGCCGGAAGAGCCAGCGGGAAAGCCAGTGGTGATCAGCAACGGGGAGAGCTGCGTGGAGAAGCGCCCGCTGGCCGACCGTTTTGGGGTGGGGAAGAAGCGGGTAAAGCTGGCCCCGCCAGGGGTAGTGCTGGGGTTGCTGGGCTATCCGGCGGGTGGTGTGCCCCCCTTTGATCACCGCACCCGACTGCCTGTTCTGCTGGATGTTACCATCACCCGTTTCGGCGAGGACGGGCTGATCTATGGCGGGGGCGGCGATGACCGCACAATGCTGGAGTTGACGGTGGGCGAATTGGTGCGAATCACCCAGCCAGAGGTGCTGGCGTTGAGCGAAGCTACCGGCTTGTGATTACCGGACAACCCGCGGCCATTGCCTCCAGAAGCATCATCCCAAATCCCTCGTAGTGGCTGGGGAAAAGATAGGCCGTCGCGCCGGCATAAAGCAGGGGCTTGTCGCGCTCCTCCACCCACCCCACAAAGCAGACTTGACTGGTCAGGCCCAACTCCGCGGCCATCCGCTCCGGATCAGGGAAGAAGGGGGTATCCGCGCCGAGCAGCTTACCGGCCAGGACCAGCTTCACCGCCGGGTCGCCGCCTCTGTCCACATAGCGGCGATAGCCGGCCAGAATACCCTGTACATTTTTGCGCGCATCGAAGCCGCCCAGATAGAGAAAGTAACGTTCGGGCAGATCGTACTGGGCCCGGGTGGCCGCCAGCGTCGCAGGGTTCGGATTGACAAGCACTGCCCCGTTCGGTCCGTGGTGGATAGCCGTAACCCGATTGGGGGGGATGCGCAGATGGGTGACCACATCGGCCGCGCCGGCCTGACTGACAGTAATCACCGCCGCGGCCCGGGCCGCGGTGATGCTGACCAGCCGGGTGTAGAGCCGGTTGAGCAGACCGCCCCGGTAGAGGGGAAGCAGGAGGGGGATCAGATCGTGGACGGTGACAACGGTTGGGGCAGGCTGCCAGAAGGGAGCGGCCCAATAGGGTACAAAGAGCAGATCGACGCCCAGCCGCCGGGCCGCGCTTGGCACAGTGACCTGCTCCCAGCAGAGTTTGGCAAGCTGGCGGGGGAGGGGGGGGATCGGGGATCGGAGATAAGGGAGCGGGGAACGGGGAGCGGATTTCCCGTTCCCCGTTCCCCCGTCCCTGCTCTCCGGTATCAGAAGGGTGAAAGTCGTTGTGACCGGCGCCTGGGCCAACTGCTCCAGCAGCCGGTGCAGATATTGACCGCTGCCGGTGTTGGTCTGGCCCCAAAACCAGCCGTTGATGAGGATGTGCAAATTGGCAACCATTGACTTTGCTGGACCACTCAAGTATACTGCCGATCAGTGCAATGGAGGCATACCCTATGAATCAGCATCGAATCGTCATCAATCCCGAAGTGCATTTTGCCCAACCCACAGTGGCGGGGACACGTGTTCCTGTCTATGCTGTCCTGGAACTGCTAGAGGCAGGCTTCGGTTTCGACACAATTATTCATGACTACTATCCAACCCTCACGATTGACGACATTCAGGCCTGTATCCGCTATGCCGTCAATTTGATCAGAGCGGAGGAAGTTCATATAGCCCTGGCCCACTGATGCGTTTTCTCCTGGATCAAGATGTTTACCATCTGACTTCGGTGTTTCTGACTTCGCTCGGACACGATGTGCTGACCGCTGCCGATGTAGGGATGAGTCGAGCAACTGACCGGGTAATTTTGCGTTTTGCCGCCGCGAACAGCCGTATGCTGATCACACGGGATAAAGATTTTGGTTCTCTTGTCTTTTCCCGGCTGTTTCCTCACAGCGGCGTCATTCTCCTACGCATAACACCACAAACCTTATCGGACATCCACATGGAACTGGAACGCCTTCTGTCACTCCACACCGAGAAAGATATCCAGCAGAGTTTTGTCGTTGTCGAGAAAGAGCGCCACCGGATTCGTCGAATCGGCTAAGAAGCACTGCCCCGCAGCCACGCCACAGTACGGCCCATCCCCTCTTCCAGCGTCACTTCGGCTTGCCAACCCAACACATTTTTGGCCTTTGCGCTGTCCAGATAGGTAGCCAGCACTTCCCCCGCGGGCCGGGCCACATAGACCGGGGCCTGGGTATAGCCCGTGGCAACCGACAGCACCGCGTGAACCCGGTTGATGTCGGTGGGGACGCCCGTGCCCACATTGAAAATGCCGGTGGCGTCGCTCTCCAGGGCCAGCCGGTTGGCTCTGGCAATATCCCCCACATAACAGAAATCCCGAATCTGTTTGCCGTCGCCAGTGATCTTTGTGGGCAGATTGCGCAGCATCGCCCCGGCAAAGATGGCAATGACGCCCGCCTCGCCTTTGCTGTCCTGGCGGGGGCCATAGACATTTGGATAGCGCAGGGCCACATAGGCCAGCCCGTAGTTCTGCCGGTAGAGGTCCAGGTGATATTCGCAACTGAGTTTGTTGGCCCCGTAGTTGTCTTTGGGCTGGGCTTTGCTCTCCTCGGTAAAGGGCAGCTTGCTGCCATCCTCGCTATAGCCTTCGCCGTACGTGGCCCCGCCTGTGCTGGCAAAGACAATTTTCTTCACCCCGTGGGATCGGGCCAATTCGAGCAGATGCAATGTCCCCACCACATTCACCTGGGCATAGGTGGCCGGATCGCTCATACTATCCCGCACATTGGCCAGGGCGGCCTGATGGGAGATGGCGTCGGGTTTCTCCGCCGCGAAAATCTCCACCAGCCGGGGCTGATCCCGCAGGTCCGCCTGATAGAAGGTTGCGCCAGCCGGCACATTCGTCTTTTTGCCTGTATGCAGGTTGTCGATGATGACGACTTGGTGGCCCGCGGCCAACAGGCCATCAGAGATGTGGCTGCCGATAAAACCGGCCCCGCCCGTGACGAGTACTTTCATGCGGTCTTGTTCCCTCCAGGAGATTGAATGGCATCAGGTGGCGAAGCCACGATTTGCGTGCGGAAACGTGAAGACGTGAAACGTGAGATCAGGTGACGACACCTCACGTTTCACCTTTCAATCGGTTGACCGACCGACTAACGCTTGTGCATTAGTTCCTCGCTCGTACTGCATACTGTTCGCCTTCAGTATACGGGAGCATACACAAATCGGGAAACAGCGTTGGCTGTTTTGTTGGGTCGCGGGTACAATAGGGCCTGTCGGCTGGTCTCTGTTCCGCACACCATTCAGACCCCAAAGACCCAAGACACCCAGAAAGACAGGCAAAATGCTCATCCACAACGCAACGGTTCTGACCTTTGACGACGACAACCGGGTGCTGGCCGACGGCGCGGTCTGCTACCGCGGCGATGAAATTGTGGCGGTCGGTGGGAGCCGGGAACTGCTGGAGCGCTTCCCCACTCTGCCCCGCTGGGACGCCCAGGGGCTGCTGCTGATGCCCGGCCAAATCTGCGCCCACACCCACTTTTACGGCGCATTTGCCCGGGGGATGTACATTCCCGGCGCGCCAGCCAAAGACTTTCCCGAAATTTTGCAAAAGCTCTGGTGGCCCCTGGACCGGGCCCTGGACCTGGCCGGGGTGGAGAGTTCGGCGGAGGTATGCCTGGTGGACGCTATCCGCAACGGGACGACGACCCTCATCGATCACCACGCCAGCCAGACCGCCATCGATGGCAGCCTGGACGCCATCGCCGGCGCGGTAGAGCGCAGCGGGCTGGCTGCGGTTCTCTGCTACGAAGTCACCGACCGGGACGGACCCGCGGCCGCGGCCGCGGGTATCCGGGAGAATGTGCGCTTCGCCGCGACAACTCGCCACTCGCCACTCGCCACCCGCCTTTCGGCCACCTTTGGCCTCCACGCCAGTATGACCCTCTCCGACGCCACCCTGGAAGCCTGCGCGGCCGAGAGCAGCCGCTTTCACGTCCACGTGGCCGAACACCCGGCGGACGCCTGGGACAGCCTGGCCCGCAGCGGGCAACGCACGGTGGAGCGGCTGCACAGCTTTGGGATGACCGCTCCCCAGAGTATCTTTGCCCACTGCATTCACATCGACGCCTGGGAGATGGCTCTGCTGCGGGAGACGGGCACGCAGGTCTCCCACCAGCCCCGCTCGAATATGAACAACGCGGTGGGCGCGGCGGCTGTGCCGTCGATGTTGCGGGGCGGGATGGCGGTCTGCCTGGGCAACGACGGCTTCAGCAACGATATGTTTACGGAAATGAAAGTGGCAGACCTGTTGCACAAAGTGAGCAGCGCTGATCCCCGCACCCTGGGCGCGGACAAAGTGGTCCAGATGGCGGTTCACAACAACCGGGCCCTGGCTGCCCACTTTTTTGACAAGCCTGTCGGTGTACTGGCCCCCGGAGCTTTCGCCGATCTGATTCTGCTCGACTATTACCCGACCACCCCGCTCAGCGCTGACAACCTGCCCTGGCACATTCTTTTTGGCATCAGTGGCGGCCACGTACATAGCACCATCTGCCGGGGTACGGTTCTGATGAAGAATCGGGAATTGTTGACACTGGACGAAGCCGAAATCACTGCCCGCAGCCGGGAACAGGCCCAGGCGACGTGGAAAAGATTCTGGAATTAGGAGCGAATGAATGAGGAGTGATTCACATACAAAGCCTACCCTGGCCGTCATCGGCGGGACCGGGGCAGAGGGATCGGGGCTGGTATTGCGCTGGGCCGCGGCTGGCTATCCGGTGATTATCGGCAGCCGCAGCCGGGAGAAAGCCCTGGCCGTTGCCACGGAATTGGGCGCTGAATTGCCGCCGGGCAGCGGGCGCATCACCGGCGACGAGAACGGGGCCGCCGCGGCCGCGGGGGATGTGGTTGTCCTCAGCGTGCCCTACAGCGCGCAGGCAGGCACAATCGCCCAGATCGCCGAAGGCTGCCAGGGCAAAGTGCTCGTGACGGTGGGGGTGCCGCTCAAACCGCCAAAGGTTAGCACCGTCTGGCGGCCAGAGGCTGGCTCTGCGGCAGAGGAGGCCCAGGCCCAGTTGGGGCCAGCCGTGCGGGTGGCTGCTGCCTTTCAGAATGTGAGTGCCGCCCACCTGAAGGATCTCTCCTACGAGGTTGCCTGCGACATTCTGGTCACAGGCGATGACAAAGAGGCCAAAGCGGTCGCCAGCGAACTGGCCGCGGCGGCGGGGATGTTTGGCATTGACGCGGGACCCCTGGCCAATGCTTCGGTGGTCGAAGGGCTGACCGCACTGCTGATTGGCGTCAATATCCGCCACAAAATCAAGAGCAGCGGCATTCGCATCACAGGGATCGCCAGAGAGTGACTCGTCCTCCCCGTATGCTTCCTGCTACCGAACAGCCCCCTATTCCCCCACCCACTCCTCCGGCTACCCCGTCCCCTGCCCCCCAGCGGACAGATCGCCGGGTTCTGCTCAACACAGGCAGCCTGGCGGCTTCCAGCCTTTGGCGTGTTGGCATCAGCTTTGTGCTCCAGTTGGCGATTGCCCGGCTGCTGGGCGCGCAGGGCCTGGGGCAATATGCCACGGCCCTGGCCTGGCTTAATGTCTGTCAGATTTTGAGCGAATTGGGGCTGCCCCAACTGCTGGTTCGGGATCTGGCCCGCCACCCGGAACGTAAACGCACTCTTTTTCACGCTGCGTTGGTGGCTCAGTTGACGGCTGCTCTTCTGATTTGGGGCGCAATCTACGCGCTGACAGCCCTGCTCCCCTATCAGCCAGAGACCCGGTTCGCCCTGCTTTTCGTCACAGCTTCCTTGCCTTTTTTTGCCATAACGTCCGCCAGCGAGATGCTCTTTCAGGCCAGCGAGCGGATGGAACTGGTGATGGGCGTGGAGGTGACGATCAATACGCTGATTGTGGCGGGAAGTCTGGCTGTGCTTGGGCAGGGAGGGGGGGTCGTCACCCTGTGTGGGGTGCTTGTGATCACCCAGGCGATTTCGGCGGCTCTCTGCGGGTGGCTGGTCTATCGGGGGCGGCTGTTGGGTGACCCGTCCAGGGATACCAGCAGAGACTTGCAAGAGGATCTTCGCTATTTGTGGGGACACGCCCGTCCATTCTACGGATTGGCCCTGGCCAACGTTCTCCTGCATCGGCTGGATATTCTGTTGCTCAGCATCTTTGCCGGGGAAAAGGTCACGGGGATTTACAGTGCGGCCTATCTGGTGGTGCGGGTGCTGATTATTCTGGCCCAGACCTGGTGGCAGTCCCTCTACCCGACGCTCAGCCGTCTGCGGGTGCAGGCAGAGGAGCAATACAGACGGCTGGCTTCTCTCTCCATCCGTTTCGGGCTGATGGCCTTTCTGCCCGGGGCGGCGTTGAGCGGTGGTGCAACCGATTGGCTGCTTGGGATCGTCTATCAGGGCGAGGATCACAGCGCGGCGCTGGCGGCCTATTCGGCCCTCATCTGGGCAGCGCCGGTCTTTCTGGTTGCCTCCTATGCGGTCAATCTCCTGCTTGTGGAGCGGCGACCCCAGGGCAGTCTGCTGATTGCCGGTACACATATCGTCGTCGCGCTATCTCTGCTCCCTTTCTTGACAGCCCGCTGGCAGGCTCTGGGCGCGGCGCTGGCAATGGTGGCTGCCATCGGGTGCAGCGGGCTTGTGGGCCTGGCCCTGCTGCGGGGGCTGAAAATTCAGGCCGGGTTGCCCCGCCAGCTGGTTCTGCTGGTGGGGGCCACCCTGGCCGCGGCGCTCTTCCAGAGGTGGCTGGGCACGATTTTCCCCGGATCAGCCCTGTGGCCGCTGCTCCTGCTGGCAGGCAGCGCGCTCTATCTGGCGTTGATCTGGTGGGGAGGCGCGCTTTCCGGCGGCGACCTGGCCCTGCTGCGCAATGCGCTGCGCCGTAAATAGCAGTTTGGTTAACCGCGTCCGATCCGTTAGAATGGGTATTTGGCATTTGGGAACGGATCGGCAAAGGGATCAAAAATTGACGGTTGCAGGCGCAGAACCCCTCCAAAATGACGCTGACACAGGCGATAATCGGGAAAAGATCGAGCAGAGCTATCGGGTGTTGATGATCGCCCCGACCAGCTTCTTTGCCGACTACGGCTGCCACGTACGCATTCTGGAAGAGGCCCGCATCCTGCAAAAAATGGGCCACCGGGTGACGATTGTCACCTATCGCAACGGCAACGACGTGCCGGGGCTGGACATTCGGCGCACATTGCCGATTCCCTGGCGACGGGAATATGAGGTAGGATCGAGCCGTCACAAAATCGCCTTTGATGCGCTGTTGGGGCTGAAGACGCTGGAATTGTTGCTGCGGGAGCGTTTTGATGTAATCCACGCCCACCTGCACGAAGGCGCGTTGATTGGGCTGGTGTTGGGCCGTCTCTTTGGTCTGCCAGTGGTCTTCGACTTTCAAGGCAGCCTGACCGGGGAGATGGTGGATCATAAATTTTTAAGCGAGAAGAGCCGTCTGTTTGCTCCGCTGCTGCGGCTGGAAACCTGGATTAACCGGACCGCACAGGCAGTGTTGACCAGCACAAGCAATGCCCAACGGCTGTTGGTAGAACGCTTTGGCTGTGATCCGGAGCGGGTGCAGACCCTGCCCGATTCGGTGAACAGCGATGTCTTTCGCCCCGCGGATACTTATCCTGCCGGGGAGTTGGATGCGCTGCGGCAGAGCCTGGGCATTCCAGCAGACCGTCGGCTGATCGTCTATTTGGGGCTGCTGGCCGAGCATCAGGGGACCAGCCATCTGCTGCGGGCCATGCAGTTGCTGGTGCAGAAACAGCAGGATATCCACCTGCTCCTGATGGGATTTCCGGGTGTGCCCGTCTATCAGAAGCAGGCCAATGATCTGGGCATCGGCGATTTCGTGACGCTGACCGGGCGGATTCCCTATGGAGATGCGCCCAAATACCTGGCCCTGGGCGATGTAGCCGTAGCCCCCAAGCTGAGCGCCACCGAAGGCGCGGGCAAGCTGCTCAATTATATGGCCGTGGGTCTGCCAACTGTGGCTTTTGATACGCCGGTGGCCCGGGAGTATTTGGGGGTTGACGGGGTCTTTGCCCGGCGGGGAGATGTGGAGAGTTTGGCGGAGTCGATTGCGCATAATTTTTCTCTACAAACGGAAACGGCTGAATTGTTCAAGCGGATTGGTGAGATTTCGCGGCGGCGTGCCTCGCAGAATTTTGGTTGGGAGACAGCTGGCGATCAGATTGTTGACGCTTACAGAAACTTGGTCGGGCCGCAACTTACTGAATCCGCAGTTCAAAGGGATCGGATTGCAGTACGAAACAGTGCAGTGGAGCAGCGCAATGTCGGATATACTGCCAGGTCTTGATGCAAAGGTGATTGGACTATGAGGTCAGACAAACTGCCTGATGCGGATCTGATTGCCAGGATCAATTCGGTAGATTGGTATCATACGATTAAGTTGGGACAGGGAATTACGACACCCGGGCAGTACGATCATCAACCCTATCTGCACTATTACAGATTCCCGGATAGTCTACGCGACACAACAGTATTGGATGTTGGGGCAGCCAGCGGCTTTTTCTCGTTCGAGTTCGAGCGGCGCGGGGCGCAAGTGACAGCGACGGATCTGCCGAATTGGTTTGACCACGACTTTGGCGCAAATTATATGCCTGATCAAACGCTCGAAACCGGTAACACTTATCTTCACCAGCCATTTGAGATCGCCAAGGAAGCTTTGGGGTCTCAGGTGCATAGACAGGCCCTGAATATCTACGATCTATCACCAAATATGGTGGGCATGTTCGACCTTGTCTTCTGTGGAAGTCTATTGATTCACCTCACAGATCCCATTCGCGGGCTTACAAAACTGGCAAGCGTGACGAAGCACAAGGCTATCATTGCAACCCTCGTCAGCGTTGATGAGGCGGAACGTTCCATTGCCCATATGATTGGACATCAACGCGGAGATGGTTGGTGGATACCGACGCGTGCCTGCCTGGAACTGATGGCTGTCTGTGCCGGGTTTGTCGGCATCGAGTGGGTCAGCGAGTTCCGGATTGACCAGCGTGACGGAAGCCCAGGCCCCTATCATGGCGTCTTACATGCGTACAAAACCTACGAAAACTGGACGCCCGGCACCTTACACCGAGACGAGGTCGTCGCAAAGCAACGGACAGAGCCACCGATTCCCGAAACTGTGGCAGAGACGAAGTTGTCGGACATCGTGTCACTACAGGCAGAGATTACACATTTACGGTCGTTGCTGGCGGCATATGAACAGGGGCGATTTATCAGGTTTATGCGCCGGGTTCGCAAATTTCTTGGGTAATCCCCATATAATATCGGGCCGTGACGAATGGAAATTTAAAGATTACCGATGATTGGACACATACGAGAACTCATTACATATCGAGAATTGATTTGGAATCTAACCTTGCGTGAATTGAAGACACGCTATAAGGGCAGTATTTTGGGATTCTTTTGGGGATTGCTCAGTCCGCTGGCAATGATGCTCGTTTTTACGTTTGTGTTTACAGTGATGATGCCGAACACACAGGTAGAAAATTTTCCGATATTCGTTCTCACCGGTTTGCTACCCTGGAATTTCTTTACATCTGGGGTGATGGGTGGAATCAGCAGTGTCGTTGCCAATGGCAATCTGGTCAAAAAAGTCTACTTTCCACGCGAAGTACTCCCAACGGCCAGCGTCCTGTCGAGTATGATCAATTTTCTGTTGGCGTTGGTGGTTCTGGCTCTTGCGCTCCTGGTCTTTGGAGCAAAAATCAGCCCGTGGATTTGGCTGTTGCCGCTGATCATCCTTGTCCAGACGGTTCTAATTCTTGGTATCGTCCTTTTTCTGTGTACGGTGAACGTATTCTATCGAGATACGTTGATGATCATTGATGTTGTACTGCTGGCCGGTTTTTTCCTGACCCCAGTCTTCTACCCTATTGATATTCTGCCAAAAAACTACGATCTTTGGGGAGTAACGTTAGATATTCACCGCTGGGTCCGAATCCTGAATCCAATGGCATCCCTTATCACAGCGTACCGGGATCTCTTTTACTATGGCTATCGAACAGAAATTTATTTTCTGTTGCGTACAATTGCTACATCTATAGTGTTCCTTGGCCTCGGGTATTGGTTTTTCCTGCGCTTTAGTGGCCGTTTTGGTGAGGAAGTATAAGCAAAGTATGGACACCGCATGAAATATGTAGAGTGGGAGGCGTGCAGGCTGTCGGAAGGCGTGATACGATGCTGTTGGCTATGAAAGGTGCAAAATGCGTAAGCTAAGATACAAGGTTGTGGCATTAGGCTCATTGACGGTTATTCTGACTTTGCTCATGATGACAAAGTTGTCTGCGGCGTCGACCACCACCAATGGCTTTATCGTCGAGTATGATATTCCAGGGAATGCGTTGAATCTCGTTGTCGAGGCACCGGGACGCGTCTGGTTTACGCTACCGGAGAGCAGCGCCATCGGTTCTCTGGTCGTGACATCTACTGTGGATTTTACCTTTCAGCAATTCAACACACCAACAGCAAATAGTCAACCCTACGATCTCGTCTACGATGCTAGTCGGTCGGTTATTTGGTTTTCCGAATTGGCGGGGAATCGAATCGGACGCCTAGATATGCATAGTGGGAGCATTCAGGAATATCCAATTCCGACGCTGAGCAGTGAACCGACGGGAATTGCCTTGGGGCCGGATGGTACAATCTGGTTTACCGAGCGTGCCGGAAATAAGCTTGGCAATTTCAATCCCAATTCGGCTATATTCACGGAATATGCACTCAATATAGCCAATGCCAAACCTGAAGATATTGTTGTACAAAAGAATGGGGAAGTTTGGGCGACTGGCCCAAATGTCCACAATATTTTTGGATTTATTCCTGCCAGTCAAGCGATCTTTAATGTTCCAACCAGCGACATATTTACCGGTGTAATTGTCGAAGAACCGTGGAATGTAATGCTGGACAGTAGTGGCGTTCTCTGGGTGACAACCCGGACGGGCAACCGTTTGGGCCGCTTTATGCCTGGCACTGTAACCTTCTGGCGCTGGTTTGCCATACCGACTAGTCAGAGTGAGCCAACTGGCATCGCGTTCAGCGTTATGGACGGTTTATGGCGAATCTGGTTCAGTGCCAGTGCAACCGATCGTATGGGACAATTAACTTTGCGGCCCACTGGCGAAATCGTTGCGTTACGAGAGTATACTCTACCTGCGGCCAATAGTCGCCCAGTGGGTCTCGCCGTAGATTCTCAGGGACATGTGTGGATTGCAGAAAATGGCAGCCAGAGAATCGCCGAGTGGAGTCCGCCTTACTTCCATTTTATCTATCTCTCGACTGTTTTTGTAGTCAGCAAGAATTCATCAAACAACTTCCTGCCATTTATGCAACGATAGAATATCGTTGCCCCCATTCCGGATACTTTGGAGATCACGAATGGGAATAGATCGTGGCACATCCGCTATTGATGCTCATGCTATGCCTGATTTTTCTACGAGATATATACGACAGAAAGTGTACCGCACACACCAAAGGGAACTACTTCCAATGACTCGAGCCTCAAGACTAGGCCGCAAATTTTTGCATTCAAATCTGGTGATCCTGTTTCTCATAGCCAGTTTGCTGCTGCCCAAAGAAACCTATGCGGATGATGTGTCGTCAAGTGGAGCCGAGCCACTCACGCCCACTACTCTAGACGAATCGCCGCTTTTCGGCGTACAAACGTATGGGAATATAGACAAGACAGCGAACTATCTCCCTCTCCTTACCAAAAGCAACGGGAGTGGGCCAGAAACTCCGGATGGATTAGGAAGTGCACCGCTGTTCGGCGTGCAAATGTATGGGAATACGGGCAAGACAGTGAAGTACTTCCCGTTTCTGACTGAAAGTAAGGCAAGTTGGCTCCGGGTACAGATTCACTGGCGTAGTGTCGAGCCGCTCAATACCACGCCAAACCTGTACAATTGGGCTTCGGTGGACGGAAGTGTAGCAGCAGCACTCGACACACAAATAAATCTCATTTTGACAATTGAATCCGCCCCTGGTTGGGCTGCTACCCATAAAAATGGACCCATCGATAAGGTTGACATCTCAGAATTTACTGAATTCATGCAAGCTCTTGTCGAACGGTACGATGGCGACGGAATTGATGACGCGCCCGGGTCACCGGTGGTCAATTATTTCGAACTGTACAACGAACCGGATGCCAATTGTTATGGCGTCTTTAGGTGGGGTGCTGCCGGAGACAAATATGCCGCAATGCTCAAGGCTATCGCTCCTGCCATCAAGCAAGCCAATCCCAATGCAAAGACCGTCTTTGGCGGGATTGCCTTCGACTGGTTCAACTCTAAGAGCTGCGACTCCAATGCTCTGTCTGATAACTGGCCGATAAAGGGTGGCCCATTTGTATTTGAGTTCTTGGACGATGTGCTCAAAGCTGGCGGCGGTCAATATTTCGATGTGATGAATTTTCATTTTTACAGTGATTTTGCTCCCAACTGGAACCGCTTTCCAGGATCAAACGGTCTTTCGATTGGATTGTTGGAGAAAACCAGCTACGTGCGCAAAAAGTTACAGGACTATGGGGTCGGCGACAAACCGATGATCATCACTGAAGCCGGAAAACACAGCAACGGCGCACCGGATGATAAGAGCGCAACACCCACAATGCAAGCACGGCATGTCGTCGTCATTTTCGTACAGGCCATGGCCGCAAAAGTGGACGCTCTGACCTGGTGGTTGCTGTACGACCTCGCCCTCTCTGACTATCCGTTGGAAACAGGCTTGGTCACACGCGGTGATCCAGTACCTGTTAAGAAGTTGGCCTTTGATGCCTACACATCGATCGTGGCCGAACTGAGTACGGCGCAATTTATTAGGCAATTTTCACCTGCTGAAACTGGCCTATCTTTTGACGGATTCCCGACAATGGAAGTGTACAAATTCCATGATCTTACATCAAATCAGACGGTGAAACGCATAATCTATGTGGCCTGGCTCAATCCAATGTGGGAGGAAGTAGCTGCAACGCTGGAGTTACCGGCAAAACAGGTAACCATACGCGACATCTTCGGCGCAGTGAAATCAACAGTCAAGGACGCCGACGATGGCAAGATGGATAACAGGACGACAGTCGGCGTCACCGGTGAGCCAGTCTACATCGAAGTCGAACCCGCTGATGACATCAATCTCCTTTTCCTATCCCGTATCAGCAGATGACGAGATGGTTTGGTTTCCGATTTGACACAGTTCGAAGAAGCAGAGATAAATGACCGTCTCTGCTTCTTCGATTCTGCATCACGGGCATTCTGTGCGCATTATGGTATGATGGGGAACACGAATTACATCGCCAGGCGGTGTGACTACGGAGAGGGAACGAGAGTTGATTGATAAATTTCTACGAAATAGCAGTGGGAGTGCTGTGGGACTTATTGTGCTGGTAGCTCTGTTTTGGATGATACAATCCAGCGTCCAAACAACCGCGGTCGGTGCTTACTCTATTTCAAACATGCCTATCCCAGAGACAAGCCGGGCAGATTCGCCGCACTTGTACCACCCCAGCGTCAATGTCACAGAGGTCCTCACCTCTTTTGCACCAGCGTTTCAGGCTGTTGTCTGGAGTGTAGACGCTACCACATCGTTGACTTCGCAAAATACTAAGGGGGCCAGCTATTTGCCGGTTGTCTATCGAGCGTCTGCGCAACAGACCGGGCAGACAGACCCGCCGCCCTTGTGTCGTTTTGGTGTCAACGCAACCGGAGCACTCGCCCCATTACCGTTGAAAGACTTACGTGTTGGCTGGTATGTGAATTACCGCGCATCTTCATCCCCGGAACGCCCAGGCGGAATCGAATATCTGCCGATCATTCGGCTGACCCAAACTGGCACAGACAGCTACTCGTATCTGCCCCAGGAAACAGAGTTAATTCAGGCAATTGTAGCGAATCCTGGCACCGGTTGGCTTATTGGCAACGAGCCGGATCGGCGTATCTACCAAGACGATATTACGCCGGATGTATACGCTCAGGCATATCACAAACTACATGAGCTAATTAAATCAACCGATCCCACTGCACAGATTTTCGCCGGTTCGATTGTGCAGCCTACACCTGTGCGTCTTAAGTATCTGGACATGGTGCTAAGCGCGTATCGCAACCGATACGGCACTTTAATGCCGGTTGACGGCTGGAGCATTCACAACTTTATTCTTAATGAAGCAAGCTGCGAGCACTTCCCAGCCTCTCAATGTTGGGGCGCGGATATTCCTCCGGGTGTCGATGACAAGGAGGGGCTGCGCCTCGATGTGCAGGATAACGATAATTTTACCCTGTTTCAAGAGCAGATCGAGCGTTTCCGCCGTTGGATGACGGACAAAGGATATGGCGGTCTGCCCGTTTACTTGTCAGAGTACGGGGTATTGATGCCGGCGGGCTACGGTTTTCAGCCCGACTTCACTGCAGATCGTGTCAATGCCTATATGGACAAGACGTTTGACTATATGCTTACCACAACTGATCCCGTCCACGGCAATCCCAACGATGGGCATCGGCTGATACAACGCTTCTCCTGGTATAGCACCACTGATACAACTTACAACGGGCGTCTGTTCGATCCGAGTACATCTGGACCTACAGATATCGGTAACAATTACGCCGACTACACAAAATCGCTTTCAGCCACAGTTGACTTTTATCCATCGCGTATCTTCTCGTATCCCTCTGGGCCGAGTCCACAGAGTGAGCCGATAACATTAACGCTAAAAGCAACGATAGCCAATAGCGGCAACACCTTGTCAGCATATCAAGTGCGTGTACAATTCTATGACGGGGATCCAGATACGGACGGCAGACAGATCGGCGTGGATCAAACAATGACCTTGACCGGATGTGGTGACAACCAAACGGCCCAGGTGGAGTGGGCGAACGTGCCGCCGGGTAGTCATCCGATTTATGTGCGTGTCGAAGCGGTGGACACTATGACACCTGAGCCGGAGACAGCCAAAAGCAACAATACGAGGAGTCAGATTATCCTGGTGGGAGCGAAAGGCGTCTTTATGCCGATCATCAGTCGTTGAGGGGTACGCATTCCAACACGAGCGGTCCGTTCGTCGACAACGTGCTTGACCAAATAGCTGTAAAGGGATAGGAGTCAAACTCTAGTGAGCCGTGCCGTGCAACAAGCCACACGCCAAACACGTGATAAATCGTGTGTCGAGAGGACTGCCTGTGGCCTCTCATATTGTTGATCGTACCGTTTTGCTCATCAGCCACGAAATGGTGGGCAAGCATATGGCAGGTCCGGGGATTCGCTACTATCATCTGGCGACTGTGTTGGCCCGCCATTTCAACCTGACTTTGGCGATTCCCCGCCAGCCAGACCTGTCCGCTGCCATTTCTATCAACAAACTTGGTTTTTCAGAATTTCCGGTCGTCTCATATGTGCGCGGTTCTTGGGAAACCATTGAGGCCCATGTACGGCAAACGGAGATAGTGATCCTCCCTAGCGATACAGCAGCGGATTTTCCCCAATTGGCACATTCGGATGCCGCTCTGGTCGTCGATGGCTACGATCCTCTGCTGCCCGAGTGGCTGGCCCTTTATGGCGCTGCAGAGTCAGAGAGCGGCGGCCAGCATTGGCGGCAGCGAATGCACGCATTACATCATCAACATCGGATGGGTGATTTTTTTATTTGTGCCAGCGAACGCCAACGTGATTGGTGGTTGGGCCTGTTGGAGGCCCATGGACGCATTAACCCGTGGACATTTCGGGAAGATAGTTCGCTGCGCAGGCTCATCGATGTGGTCGCCTATGGCCTGCCCGATGGTGAGCCGACTTGGACCCGACCTGTCCTCAAAGGCGTTTGGCCTGGCATTGGCCCAGATGACAAAGTAATTCTGTGGGGGGGGGGGCTTTGGCTTTGGCTCGACCCGCTCACTGCGATCCGCGCTGTGGCTGTTCTCTGGCAACAGCGGCAGGATGTGCGTTTGGTCTTTCCAGGCACCCGGCATCCGAACCCACTCATGGGTGATATTGGCAGCCACAATCAGGCTGCCAAGTTATTGGCAGCGGAGTTGGGGCTGCTTGACAAAGCAATCTTTTTTGGCGATTGGGTTGCCTATGAGGATTGGGCGAATGTGCTGTTGGAAGCAGATGTTGCGTTGAGTCTGCATTTTGACACAGTGGAGACGCGCCTGGCTTTTCGCAGTCGGGTGCTAGAGTATATTTGGGCCGGACTGCCTATCGTAGCAACCACAGGCGATGCAACCGGTAAACTGGTGGAGCACTTTAGGCTGGGAACCCTTGTTGACTATACCGACACCGACGCCGTAGCCCAGTCAATTGGACAACTGCTTGAAAAGCCACGAGACACACTGAAAGACGCCTTTGCAGAGGCCAGACGGGAACTGCGTTGGGAGACTGTGGCCCAGCCATTGATCGCTTTCTGCAGGCAGCCGCGCCGCGCGCCAGATCGAACAGCATTGGGCGACACTATCGGCAACCCCGCAACAGTTGATACCATCCATTCTCTGGTAGGGCAGATGGACGCGCAGAAGCAGGCGATTGCCCATTTGCAGGTGCGGAACGAACAACAATCGCGCCTGATTCGCGCCTATGAACAGGGGAAATTCATGCGTTTCATGCGCTGGCTGTCTTCAATGCGGCCTGGTGTGTAGCGGTGCAATCACCCTTCACGATATCCTGCAGGATCGGCTTTGGGATATAAATCGGCAAAACTATCGAAGAAAAATGCGTAAGGAATAGGCATGAGCAAAGTAGTGATTACCGGCGGCGGTGGCTTCATTGGCTCCAATCTGGCAGACCGCCTGCTGCGCGAAGGGCACGAAGTGACAATCTTTGACAATCTTTCCCGTTCCGGCGGCGAATCTAATGTGTGTTGGCTAAGAGAGGGACATGGGGATGGCGCCTTCCGGCTGGTGCGGGCAGATCTGAGCGATTTCGACGCTCTGCAGCGAGCCGCCGAGGGGGCACAGCGCATTTATCACCTGGCCGGGCAGGTGGCAGTGACCACATCCGTGCGCAATCCGCGCATGGATTTCGAGGACAACGCATTAGGCACCTTCAACGCCCTGGAAGCGGCCCGCCTGGCTGGCGACGATCCCATCTTCCTCTATACCAGCACCAACAAAGTCTACGGTGGCATGGAAGAAGTGGTGGTTGAGGAGGGAGAAACCAGTTACCACTACGCCAATCTGCCCCACGGCGTGTCAGAGAGCCAGCCCCTGGATTTCCATTCGCCCTATGGCTGCTCCAAGGGGGCGGGGGATCAGTACACCCGGGACTATGCGCGTATCTACGGCCTGCGGACTGTCGTCCTGCGTCAGTCGTGTATCTACGGCTACCGTCAATTCGGCATTGAGGATCAGGGCTGGGTGGCCTGGTTTATCATCGCCGCACTCAAAGGACGTTCCATCTCCATTTACGGCGACGGCAAACAGGTGCGGGATGTGCTGTTCGTGGACGATCTGTTGAATGCCTATGATGCCGCTGTACACAATATCGAAGTGGCTGCCGGCCAGGTTTACAATATCGGCGGCGGCCCGGACATCACTATGAGCATCTGGGCCGAGTTCGGCCCGTTGCTGGAGAAACTGCTGGGTAGAACTATTCCTGTGACCTACGCGGACTGGCGACCTGGCGATCAGCGCATCTATATCAGTGACATTCGTAAGGCAGCCCGGCAATTAAGCTGGGTACCTCAGATTTCGGTCGAAGAAGGCGTCACCCGGCTCTTCATGTGGATCCGTGACAATCAGGAGCTCTTTTCTCATTTGTAGAAAATACTTTCTCGAAGCGACTATGTGATGAACATCTCTGTCTCTGTGATTGTACTGGCATGGAACGGTGAAAAATATCTAAAACACTGTCTGGCGGCTTTGTTTGCCCAGGATTACACGCCGCTGCAAGTGATTGTGGTAGACAACGGCTCCAACGATGCCTCGGTGCAGATCGCCCAGGGCTTTGGGCCGCGCCTGGAATTGGTACAAAATGGCTACAATTTTGGCTTTGCGGGCGGCGTCAACATTGGAATCAGCCATACCACCGGTGATGTGGTCGTCTTGCTCAATCAGGACACGGAAGTACAGCCCGGTTGGCTGCGCTCACTCGTGGAAACCTTCGCCGAGGACAGTTCCACAGGTGTTGTGGGCAGCAAGGCAATCTATCCCGATAGCGGTCGCTTGCAACATGCAGGCGGGTTTCTTCGCGCAGGGGATGCTTTCGCATATCACATCGGTCGGGATGAAGAAGATCACGGCCAGTACGACACCGTGACGGACATGGATTATGTGACAGGCACGGCGTTCGCCATTCATCGTAAGGTGATCGAGGAGATCGGCACCCTGGATGAAGGCTTCTTTCCCGCCTTCTATGAAGAGACCGACTATTGTTACCGAGCGCGGCGGGCCGGTTTTCGGGTTGTATACCAACCCGATGCTGTGTTGCTACATCACGAGACAACGAGTCTGCCGCGGGATAGCTACGCGCTGGTCTCTACTTTCCACCGCAGTCGAGTGCGCTTTGTGTTGCGCCACTGGGCCGGAGAGGAGCTGGCCGCTTTCATCGAAGCCGAACAGCAAGCTACGGATGACACCCAGTGGCTAGATGACGCTGTGGCCAGGGCGCGCGCCTATTGGCACAATTTGGTTCATCTGGCGGAGATTGCCCACCAGCGTCATACCAATGCCTTTTTGGGCGCGCCGTGGAACCCAGGGCAGACGCGCCAATTGGCGGATAATCTGGATGCATTGCGCCAACGCTCCCACAGTCGGGTACATGCTCTGGTGCAGAGCATGCAGACCGGCCCACAGTCGGCCTGTCTGTCACAACCGGACGCCGCGCCCCAGAACGAACCAGCGGCAGGGGGAATCGCGTCGGCGGATGCGGTCGGCGCATCATCCCAAGAGACGTTTCAAGCACTGGCCGAACAGATCGTACACGGTCAGGTTCTGCTGGGAGATGCTACCGCCCATGTACCTCTACTCGGCAAGCTGGTGGCGCGCCTACGCTCGCTTTGGCTACTGCTGCCCATACTGCGCCAACAGTCCCGAATCAACGCTCAGGTTGCAGAGACTCTACGCTTGTTGAGCGCTGAAACGCTTTCCGATCACAGCCGCCGATTGTACACTGTCGAAACCCATTTGCGCGACTTGGACCGGCGAACATACAGTGGCGAGGAGCATCTACGCTCTTTGGACAGAGATATATGCCGTCAGGGGGTTTGGGTGGAACGCGTGGCGCAGATGCTACATGACGACGATATTGCGATTCTGGATGCCCTGGGGATAGGGACCGAACAATCCACGGTGAAGGAAGAATGAGCATGATAGAACTACGCACGGCAGAACCCGAAGATGTGATCGACATCCGCGATTCCGACATCGATGTGGAAGAAATCATGGAGCGGATTCGCCAGCGCGTCCGTGCGCGCCGGGCGCAGGCCCAAGCCCGTGGATTGGATTACGATCGGCTCACTGACGGCTCATTGGAAGGTGGATCAAGCCGGTTTCTCTCTGGAGATCTCTACTATGACATCTACCAGGTGCGGGAAAGCGCTGAAACGATTTGGGTGACCCTTTCTGTCGTTGGCGAACAACGTTATCCAAAGTTTCTCGTTTCTCTGTTGAATCGGCTGCGCCACGCCGCCCATCAATTGGTGCTCTACTACGTAAATATGCTGGCTGGCCGCCAGATCGTCTTCAACCGGGCAACGGCCAGCGCGGTGGCGGGGCTGGCTGAGGCGGGTGAAAGTACAGCCGAGCGTCTGCGCGGCCTGGAGCAGGAAGTGGCTACTCTCCGTGCTCATCTTGCCGCCCTGGAAATGAGTCAGAACCCGGATAGGACCAGCGAGTAGCCCCATGCAACGACGACGAATTGGCCTGGTGGTACCGCGTTACGGGGAAGACGTGCTGGGTGGAGCCGAAGCAGCGACGCGAGGATTGGCCGAGAAAATTGTGACCACAGATTTAGCTGATGTGCAGGTGTTGACCACTTGCGCCCGCAATCACCACACTTGGGAAAATGAGCTTCCACGAGGTGAATCACTCGTACAAGGTGTTCCTGTGCATCGCTTTCCCGTCGACCATACAGTCCGGAATGCGAAGCGTTACGAAGCCTTGCACCTGCAGCTAATCCGGAGAGAGCAACTTTCCGAAAACGAGCAAAATGAGTGGATCGATCATGGCGCGCATAGCCCTGAGTTATACGCTTACCTAGAGAAACATGGCCGCTCTTTTGACTATCTTATCTTCATTCCCTACCTATTTGGCACCACTTATTACGGTTCGGCCATCCATCCAGATCGCTCGATTCTGTGGCCCTGCCTTCACGACGAAATCTACGCCTATATGCATCCTACGCGGGATATGTACCGGACCTGTGCGGGCGTCATGTTCAACACCTATCCGGAAATGCGTCTGGCCCAGCGCCTGTATGGGCGTCACTCTGGGGCGCGGATCGTAGGCTTCGGCATAGACACCTTCGTAGCTGACGGAGAACGTTTTCGCAAGCAACACGGGATCACAGAGCCTTTCATCCTCTATACTGGTCGTCTGGAGGGTGCCAAAAATATGCCGCTGCTCATCCACCATTTTTTGAAGTACAAAGCCGAGAAGAAGTCTTCGGTTAAGCTTGTGTTGATGGGGCAAGGACCAGAAGAAATTCCGGATCATCCAGATATAAGAGCTGTCGGTTTTCGACCAGTACAAGAGAAATTGGATGCTTATGCCGCAGCCACAGTTTTCTGCCAGCCATCGGTGAATGAAAGCTTTTCCATCGTTATTATGGAGTCCTGGTTAGCCAACACGCCTGTATTGGTGCATCGGGACTGCGCGGTAACCCACTATCACGTGCTGCGCAGCAACGGCGGTCTGGCTTTTCGCACGGCCGAGGACTTTTCCGCCAATCTGGATTTGCTTCTGGGTAATGACAATATGCGGCAGAAGCTTGGAGACAATGGTTGTTCTTATGTACGCAACGAGTATGCTTGGCCACAGGTCATGGAACGCTTCCTCTCTGCATTGGAAGCGTGGGATAGGCTGGGAACCATAGTATAGTAACTGTTTTCCATGCTTTGAGAGGTGCAAAAATGACCTGCCAGATTCATCAACTGTTGCCGACTCTTGGATATGGGGATGCCATCGGCAACCACGTACTTGAGTTGCGCCAGATCTTTCGCGAAAACGGCTATCAGTCGGAGATTTTTGCCGAACGCTGGCACCCAAAGCTGAGGGATGTGTGCCGGCCCTTTCAGGAGTACGGCCGGATAAGCAACCCGAACAACGTCGTCCTTCTGCACTACTCCACTGGCGGGGATGTCAACACCTACGCGGCCAATCTGCCTGATCGGGTCTTTCTTTATTATCACAACATCACACCACCCCACTTTTTCTATCACTCCAACGGAGAATTTGCCCGGCGACTGATGGAGGCCCGGCAAGGTCTGGCAGAGCTGGCTACACATCTCCCCGCCATCGCTGCCTCGGAATACAACGCCCAAGAACTGACCGGATTTGGTTTTGAGGTGCTAGGGATTGCGCCATATGTGGTACGTTTTGGCGGGCTGGACGCCGGATTGCACGGTGCGGGAGCAGAATGCATCCGCCAGCGATTTGCCAAAAACGGATCGTTCGACTGGCTCTACGTAGGCCGCTACGCACCGAACAAATGCCTACCCGACCTCATCCGCGCCTTCTACTACTATCACTCCTGGATCGACGAGGATTCCCGGCTGCTACTGGTGGGCACAGGTGATGGAGCGGAAGTCCATGTGGCAGAACTGTATCGTCTGGTATCCAGCCTGGACCTAGACGGCGCAGTTATCTTTGCCGGTCACCACAGCGCCGAGGATGGCCTGGCTGCCTTTTACGAGATGGCCGATGTCTACATTTCGATGAGCGAACACGAGGGATTTTGCATTCCGTTGGTAGAGGCCATGCACTACGAGCTGCCGGTGGTGGCGTACGCTTCCACCGGTGTGCCCTACACAATGGGCGACAGCGGAATACTCATCAGTCGCAAGGAGCCAGCGCTGATCGCCGAGGCCGTGTACGAAATTGCCGATAATGAGGCGTTGCGAGTCCAATTGATCGCGGGCCAGCGCAGACGTTTGCAATTCTTTTCGCCGCAAGACGCCCAGTCCCAAATTCTAACTCTCCTTGAACCCTATCTACGAGGCTAATCCATGCGTGTCGCTTTTGTGGTGCAGCGCTATGGACCGGAGATCAACGGTGGCGCAGAGATGGAGGCCCGCATGTTGGCCGAGCGGCTATCCGCTTACATCCAGATCGACGTACTAACCACCTGCGCAGTCGATTATATGACCTGGGAAAACCGGTATCTGCCAGGCCGGGAAGTGATCAACGGCGTATCGGTACATCGCTTTCCCGTACGTACACCCCGCAATCTGGATATGTTCAACCAGCACAGCGGTGAAATTCTGGGACGTTCCCGCTCCTATTACGATGAAATACGCTGGATGGAATTGCAGGGGCCAGACGCGCCGGATCTGCTGCGTTACATCGAACTGCACCAGGACGAATACGACCTGTTTCTCTTCTTTACGTATCTGTACGCGACTACCTATTTGGGTCTTCAGATTGCACCTCACAAGAGCTTGCTCTTTCCTACCGCCCACGACGAGAAGTGGATTCACTTCCATATCTTTCGTTCTTTATTTCATTTGCCCCGGGGCTTCATCTTCAATTCGGCGGAGGAGGAAGAATTCACACGGACCAAGTTCCACAACAAGCATATCCCCGGTGTTGTGCTGGGCGTAGGCATCGACACGCCGGTTCCGCCCCCTATGAAGACACTGGACGAAGAGTATATTCTCTACCTGGGACGCATTGACGCGAGTAAAGGGTGCGCAGACCTCTTCCATTCCTTTTCGCACTACAAAAAAATTACCAAAGACCCGGTGAAACTAGTGCTCATCGGCGGCGCGGCCATGTCTATCCCCCAACACCCGGACATTATCCATCTGGGCTATATGAAAGAAGAACGTTTCGCCTGGCTACAGAATGCTGAGCTACTTGTGCTGCCTTCAGCCTATGAAAGCCTCTCTCTGGTGACGCTGGAAGCTTGGTCTCTGGGCGTGCCAGTGCTGCTCAACGGTCAATCACCCGTCCTTCGGGGGCACTGCCAGCGTTCCAACGGCGGTCTCTATTACGACAATGAGGAGGAATTTATTGAGGCATTACACGTGCTACGTGAGGATAGGACAATGGCGCAGAAATTGGGTGAGCAGGGGTTCCGATATGTATATGCGCATTACCACTGGACCCAAGTGACCCGAGACTACGTGAATTTTTTGAAAAAGATACATTCACAGATTTCCAGTTGAAGTGCATTCTCGAAAACGACGACACAGAGGGGCACATCAATTTCAAGACGGGATCATATTGAGAAAGTGAGTGAATATAAGTGAGTTGGACACTCCGGTCGTATTGGAGCTTGCTCATCCTATGTTGTGTTGTATTTGTTTTGTCCTATTTTTCTACGGTCAACCATACATCTTCGGACCCTAAGGGGAGTCTGTTGACAGCCCAGGCTATTTTGGAGAAGAAAACCATCCGTCTGGATGGTTACCCCGATGCTATTTCGGAACTACCGCGTCGGATATGTGAATATCAGGGGCACTTATACTACTATTATCCTTTCGGCACTTCGCTCATCGTTGCTCCATTCGTGTGGCTAGACAACTTGCTGGGAAACGACATGGCGCAGGCACAGGACGACCACGCGTTACAGAAAATACTGGCGGCCTTAACGAGCACTCTTGCTTTTCTTCTCGTCTACGCAATGTGTTGGTGTTACACATCCGAATCATCGGCTCTTTTTTTGAGTACGGTCTTTGTGCTAGGCAGCTCGATGATGAGTACGATGGGGACAGCATTGTGGAACATTAACGTGGTGACAGTTCTCATCCTCACTTGTGTTGTCTTGCTCATCTATGAAGATAAAAAATGGATCAGTACAGCAAAATCTTATTTTCTAGGCTTCCTCCTGTTTGCCATGTACGTGGTCCGACCTACGGCGGTTACCTTTGCCATACCTGTACTACTTTATCTTCTTTTGAAAGACAGAACGGCCTTCATCAAGACGGCCATAGTCGGTGCCATATTTTTGTCCGGGTTTATAGCTTTTTCTCTATGGGAATGGGGACACTGGCTACCTCCATACTACTTGGCCAATCAGTTGTCCCAAAGTACATTTTTATCTACTGCATTGTTTGGAAACCTATTAAGTCCGGCGCGCGGATTACTCGTCTATAGTCCCTACCTTGGGCTAACGGCGATTGGTTCCGTAGTATTCTTTCAACGATTGCGTCGCCAGCCGTTATTCTGGATCACCGTGGGGTGGTTTGTTCTGCACTGGCTCATGATTTCCAATTTTCCCCGTTTGATGTGGTGGGGTGGATGGAGTTACGGAAGTAGGCTCTTCACCGAGGCACTGCCGGGTATGTTCTTGCTTACCCTGCTCGTGTGGCGGGCGGCGAGCCAAACACTAACGTTTATATGGCAACGCGCTTCGCTCGGTATGTTTACTCTTGCAGCCATTGTTGCTGTTTTCTTTAACAGTTACCAGGGATTGTACAACCCCTATACGGCCGCATGGGATGGTGTAGGTACCTATAATATAGATACCTATCCTTCGCTGCTATTTGACTGGAAGTATCCACAGTTTCTGGCCAGTTCCACACAGATCACACAACGCAATCGATTCTATCGAGAGAGAGGCTTAGTGCCTAACGTGATCAGTGGGAGGCAGATTAGGCCGACTAAAGAAATGCGCGAATGGCAACCTGGGGACGTAGTGACATCACCAGATATAGTCGCACTTCTCGACGATTCTTGGTATGGTTTCGATCCCGTCGGAGGAGCGCGTTGGATGCGTGGACAGGGGCGGATATGGGTTGCGATGGAAAAAAACGCCGTACTGACTCTCCGTCTATTTCCGGCTTTCATGAATGAATATGGGATGCTGGGGGACGAAGGGCAGATGTCGATTATCTTGAACGGATTCCATTATGATACACTTAAAGTTCACCAGAATAAGGTCAGTGAAGTCAAATTTCCTTTACGAAAAGGTATCAATGAGGTGTTGCTTCGATGGGAAGCAGGGGAACTAAGCTTGCCCAACGATCCACGCTCTTTGGCAATTGCTTTTTATGCGCTAGAGTTGCGCGCGGAAGATCATGAAGTTGTTTTGAGTAATGAATTGCGGGCGCTAGTCCCAGCAGATTTTCGTATGGTGCCAGGATTGGCGATTTTGCTCGGTGATGGGTGGTATGACTTTGATCCAGATTGGCAGGTGCGCTGGATGCGCGCCAAAGGTCGACTATGGACAATCTCTGCGAAGAATGTGATAGGTACCCTGCGTCTGTGGCCGGCTGCAATTCACAACAATGAGGCGGTCGGTGTCAATAGCAAAATTTCCGTTTCCATAAATGGCAAGCATGTCGGAGTCATTCAAATACAGGGAGAGGGTTTCGGTGAAATTCCTATACCACTGAGGGCTGGGATTAATGATGTTTTTCTGCAATCTGAAACGGGGGAATTCTACACAGTAGGTGATCCGCGACCGTTGAGTATCGCCTTTCGAAAGATATCGATTGAAACAGAAGTGGGAAAAGAAATGAATGCAGGCGATGTATTACAACAGGTGGGGTCTTGTTATCCCCATCCGTGAGAGTGAATTCGTTGAAACTGCGTGCCCAGTGCAGCCATGACGTATACGTAAGGGGCGTGGAGTGATTCGTAGGGAATCTCTGAAGCAGATGTACGCGTGTACTCAGAGCTTGTGAAAATATCCCCTGGGTACATGACAATCCTTGAATGGCATACTACAGGTAGTGGTTCTAAAGCCTTGAAACCACTACCTGCAGTGGTCATGACGTCACCCCCGACCTGCTGCGGGAATATTTTCACAGGCTCTCAGTAGTTCTCGTGATGAACCATATCCACAAAATCACCAGACTAGCGGAATATAGGAGAATATCTTGTGTCTGACAGAATCGATCCAAAGGAATTAATCCGCGAACTGACAGTTGCTGAACTGTGCCAGACAGCAGAGGAATACTACCAAAAGCTTCCAAACCCGCTCTACCAAATGTCCAAACCGTTTGCCAATACTCTTGAATCGCCAGCACTTCTATATCATATGGGGCTTCTGCTCTCCGGGCTGCGCTTGGGTAAATCAATGGTGGTATTAGATTTTGGCTCAGGGCCATGTTGGTTCTCGCGTTTTCTAAACCAAATGCAGTGCATTACCATCTCTGCTGATGTTTCGCAAACAGCTCTGCATCTTGGGCGCAGGTTATTCGATGAATTCCCCGTTCTGGGTGGATGTCTTCTGCCTCCGCGCTTTATCCATTTTGATGGACAACAGATTGAGATTGACGATGAATCGGTTGACAGGATTATTTGTTTCGATACATTTCACCATGTTCCAAACCAGAGGCAGGTGTTGACTGAGTTCTACCGAGTACTGAAACCAGGAGGTATCGTTGGGTTCAGTGAACCGGGCATCTATCATTCACAGACCCCACAAGCCCAGTATGAGATGCGTAATTACCGGGTGCTGGAGAATGACGTTAGGCTGGATGAAATTCAGGCAATTGCTGATACTATTGGTTTTAACGATCTACGAGTCAAACTTGTACATGATATCAACCAGGATTTGAATTATAAAGACTATTCAAGAATAACCAAATGGTTTCTGCAATCCTTCCGCGTTCTCAAGAGTACCCATCTCGCTATGCGAC
>JAANMX010001048.1_pt1 | contig 33313 bp, 28 predicted proteins | sample 7279681 | NCBI WGS metagenome assembly JAANMX01 (sample SAMN14094542, study PRJNA606508) | bioreactor metagenome | isolation source: A lab-scale SPAN reactor treating ammonium-rich wastewater day 351 | place: Ireland: Galway | collected 2018-01-01 | reverse complement strand
GAAAGAACGGATTCACACGGATTCAATCTGCGAAAATCTGCGCAATCTGCGTTCTGATTTTCATTGATTATGGGTGTGTTTCCTCGTGTACAACTGATGCGTCTATGAATTCAGGGAAGGAATGTGAAATGGCTACGGAATACGCAATACGCAATACACCTTCGCCGGTGCTGATAGCTGGCAAACCCCTCGACGAAGCCCGCGCCGCGATGATTCTGCTCCACGGGCGCGGCGCAACGGCCCAGTCGATCCTCTCCCTGGCGGATCACTTGCACCACCCGGATTTTGTCTATCTGGCCCCCCAGGCCCCGGGCAACCAGTGGTATCCCAACCGCTTTATGACGCCCCTGGCGGGCAACGAACCCCATCTCTCCGGGGCCCTGGCGGTGGTGGATGGGCTGGTCGAGCAGTTGGGCCAGGCGGGGATTCCCCCGGAGAAGGTTGTGCTGGCGGGCTTTTCCCAGGGCGCGTGTCTGGCTCTGGAATATGCAGGGCGCAAGGCCCGACGCTACGGCGGCGTCCTCGGCTTCAGCGGCGGGCTGATCGGTCCGCCCGGCACAGTCTGGGAGTTCAGCGGTTCCCTGGACGGCACGCCCGTCTTTCTGGGGTGCAGCGATGTAGACTTTCACATCCCCGCCTTTCGGGTGGAGGAGACCGCGGATGTTCTGGGACGTTTGGGCGGCGACGTGACAATGCGCCTCTATCCGGGGATGGAGCATACGATTGTAGAGGATGAGCTAGACTTTGCCCGGGGAATGGTGGCCGGGGTGATACAAAGCTGAGGGCGCGGCTCAACCAGCGACCTCTTCCCCCTGGCCCATAGCTGCGCTCAGTCGATAGTCCCGCACAGTGGACGAAAAGAAATAGACGGCCACCGCAATGATACCTGCCATCGCACTGAGAACGAGCGTAATCGCTTGGGGGCCGATCAGATCCGCACCCACACCGGCCACCAGCGCGCCAATCGGCATCAGCCCCATATTCAGGCTGACAATCCCCGTCACCCGCCCGCGCAGTTCATCGGGGATGGAGAGTTGCAGCAGGGTCTGGTTAGTGGTCAGGTAGATCATCTCAAAGAAGCCCGCGCCGGCCAGATAGAGAAGGGCCATCCAGAGTTGGCTGCTCAGGGCAAAGCCGATGAGGGAAAAGCTGAGCAGGAGCAGACTGGCAAGCTGAATCAGCCCCCGCCGTTCCAGCCGCCCCAGGGAAGCCGTGACAAAGCCTCCGCCGATCCCGCCCAGCCCCACCGCCGAGAGCAGCGCGCCCAGAATGTCTGGGCCGCCACCAAAAATGTCTTTGGCGTAGATAGGCGGCAGCGCGGAAAAGGTAGGAATGATAAATAGGGGCAACACCCAGCCCATCAGCACAAAAGCCCGAGTCGTAGGTTCTCCAATCACATAGCGCAATCCTTCAATCAGATTGCCCCGTGCCCCACCCGGCTTCAGATTCGAACGATCGGGCGGGAAATTCAGTTTCAGAATCGTCAACGCCACCAGAGCATATGCCCCGGCCTGGACAAAGAAATTACCCTGGGGTCCCACCCACAAAATCAGAAAGCCGCCGATAGCAGGGCCGATGGAGCGCATGACTGCCCAGCCCGTCTGCACCAGTGCCACGGCAGACGGGGCCTGGCTGCGAGGCACAAGCGCAAAGACAATTGTCTGGCGCAAGGGCATATCCACCGCGCCGGCCATCCCGCCCAGAAACGAGAAGATAAAGAGAGGCCAGATAAGCGTGGGGTTGTAGTAGAGGACAAAGCCAAAGATCAGGCTGATGGTAAAGAGCCAACTATTGGTGGAAAGCATCAGGCGACGGCGGGAGAGCCGGTCGATTGCCACGCCAGCCAGTGGGGCCAACCCCAGCGTAGCCAGCGAACGCACCAGATTCAGCGTCCCCAACATTGCGCCGGAGCCGGTCAGTTCATAGACCAGCCAACTCAGGGTCACCTGCTGGATCCACTGGCCGCTGTTGGAGAGGGTTGTGCCCGTGAGAAACCAGGCAAAATTACGCTGGCGCAGGACAGAAAAGTTCCCCAGTGGGCGCACGGGTGCGGTTGTGATAGCAGGCGGGGTGGGTAGGGGGGCCATTTGTGAAAATCTCTCCGTTACTGAATTGGTTTAGTAGGAATAGTCTACCACATCCAGCCCACAGTGCTACTCTCTCTTAATCTCGACTGATAATACAGCCCCAGAGCACGGACAGCACGCCCCACTATTTTTGTGAAAAGAAAATTTCATCTCTTTCCTCCCCGCGTAACTGTTCAGTCACCCCGCCCCATTCCAGGGAGGAAACTGGAGCGACTCCTCCCCCACAGTGGGGGAGGTTGGGTGGGGGTGAGCAGTTACCTCCCCGCCCACCTGACCGGTCTACAAACTGCGCGCCTGTCCAGTGGCGGGGAGCGGGAAGATAGGCTAGACTGGGAGGGCATACGCAATAGCTTTCCTGCGGGCGCGACCGCCCAGGCACATAAGGAGAACCCAACGTGAACTTTGGAGTCCCACGGGAACAGAGACCCCGTGAATATCGGGTAGGGTTGACACCAGCCGCGGTGGATGCGCTGGTGAAGGCTGGTCATCAGGTCTTTATAGAACGGGAGGCAGGCAGCGGCGCGGGCTTTGACGACGAAGCCTATCAACGGTTGGGTGGACAGATCGTCTATACCGCCAGCGAAGCCTATCGCCGGGCCGAGACAGTCGTCAAGGTAGCCCGGCCCACCAACGACGAGTACGCCCACTTCCGCACAGGTCAGACGTTACTCTCCTTTCTGCAATTGGCTGTGGCTTCGGCGGATCTGTTGGAAGCCTTCCAGGAGCGGGAGATCACGGCCATCGGCTACGACACCATTCAGACCGACGACGGGCGGCTGCCAGTGCTGCTGCCCACCAGCGCGGTGGCCGGGCGGATGGCCCCGATTATCGCGGGCCAGATGTTGCAAAGTGCGGGGGGCGGGCGGGGGATTCTGCTCAGCGGCATCCCCGGTGTGGCCCCGGCCACGGTTGTCATCATCGGCGCGGGGGTGGTGGGGCGCAATGCGGCTGGGGCCTTTTCTGGCCTGGGCGCGGATATTACGATTTTGGATAAGGATTTGAACGCCCTGCAAGAGGTGGAGAAGTATTTCCACGGGCGGGTCTCCACCCTCATAGCGACCCCCTACAACATTGCCAAAGTGGTGGCCTTTGCGGATGTGTTGGTGGGGGCCAGTTCGGTGGCGGGTGAACGCGCCCCCATTCTGGTGACACGGGAGATGGTGAAAACCATGCGCCCACGCACGGCCATCATTGACTTTGTTATCGACAGCGGCGGCTGCGTCGAGACGAGTCGGCCCACCACCCACGTCAACCCGACGTTTGTAGAAGAAGGAGTAATTCACTACTGCGTGCCCAATGTGCCGGCGCTGGTGGGGCGCACAGCCAGTTATGCTCTTTCCAATGCGGTCTTGCCCTATCTCCTGCGTATGGGCGAACGGGGCATAGACGGCGCGCTGGAAGGCTGTGCCGAGCTGCAGCGGGGGGTGAACACCCAGAACGGACATCTGATCCACCCGACGATTGCCGCGGCCCTGGGCAGAGAGATAGGCAGAGAAATGGGGGGCACCCAATGAGATGGCCTGCTGTCTTTCGCGAAAAGATGACCGACGCCGCCGGCGCGATGGAAAAGGTGAAATCGGGCAATCGGCTCTATCTGGGCGGGGGCGCGGGTGTGCCCCAAACACTGGTGGATGCGCTGGTGGCCCGGGCTGGTGAGCTGCGTGACGTGGAGATCGTGCATATGCTGCATTTTGGCCGGGCCGAATATGTGCAGCCCGAATATGCCGAGAGCTTTCGCCACAATGCGGTCTTCATCGGTCACAATGTACGCAAAGCCGTACAGGCAGGGCTGGCCGACTTCACGCCGGTCTTTCTGAGTGAGATTCCCCGGCTCTTCCAGCGTCAGATTCTGGCATTGGACTTTGCCTTTATTCAGGTCTCGCCGCCGGACGAACACGGCTTCTGCTCCTATGGGGTGGAGGTTGGGTGTACAAAGCCCGCGGCGGACGCAGCCAAAGTCGTCATCGCCGAGGTTAATAAGCAGATGCCCCGCAGTCTGGGCGACAGCTTTATCCATGTGCGCGACATCGACGTTTTTGTCGAGGCCGACTACCCTATCCCCGAAGCACCCCAGGGCGGCGTGTCACCTGTACATAAGCGCATTGGCGAACTGGTGGCGGAGATGATCCCGGACAGCGCGACCCTGCAAATGGGCATCGGCAGCATCCCCGACGCGGTACTGGCCAACCTGCACGGCCACAAGCATCTGGGCATCCACACAGAGCTTTTTTCCGACGGTGTGGTACACCTGGTGGAGGAGGGAATTATCACCGGGGCCGAGAAGACCCTGCATCCGGGCAAGCTGGTGGCGGGCTTTCTCTTTGGCACAAAGCGGCTCTACGAGTTTATCGAGGACAACCCCTTTGTAGAGATGCACCCCACGGATTACGTGAACGATCCCTTTGTCATCGCCCGCAACGACAAAATGGTGAGCATCAACAGCGCCATCGAAGTAGACCTGACCGGTCAGGTGGCGGCGGATTCCATCGGCCCGGCCTTCTACAGCGGCGTGGGCGGTCAGTTGGACTTTATCCGGGGCGCGGCCCGCTCGAAGGGGGGCAAGCCGATTATCGCCCTGCCCGCTTCGACCAAAGGGGGCAGCATCTCTCGGATTGTCGCCTCTCTCCGGCCCGGCGCAGGTGTCACGACCACCCGCAACGATGTGCATTACGTCGTAACCGAATACGGCGTGGCAGAACTCTACGGCAAGACCGTGCGCCAGCGGGTGCAGGCCCTCATCGCCATCGCCGAACCGGCCTTCCGGGAGGAGTTGGAGCGATACGCGAAGGAAGTACACTACCTGTAGTGCGTGGTGCGTAGTGCGTGAACTATTGTCGCAAAGAGAGGGGAAAGGTGAGAGATAGCTGGCGCTCTCACCTTTCCCCTCTTTCTGTATTGTTGCTTGACGCACTACGCACCACGCACCACTCCCCCGCATCACCGCAGAATCCCCATCAGCAGCGAACTGATCAGACTTAGGACAATCGGGCCGATCAGCGCGCTCAGGCAGCCGCCTTTGAGTTTGAAGCCGTCCACCAGCCCCGCGGCCAGCCAGAAAATGGCGGCGTTGATGACAAAGCTGAAAAGGCCGAAGGTAAGAATGATGAGGGGGAAGCTGAAGAAGCGTAGGACTGGCCCCAGCAGGGCGTTGAGAATACCCAAGACCAGCGCCACTACCAGAGCCGTGCCGAAGTTCTTGACTTCGATGCCGAAAAAGTCGATTTGAGAGATAATCAGCAGGCTGATGGATGTCACCAGCCAGATAACGAGTAGATCGCCCACAGGGTTGCTCCTTTTGAGTCTGGGACGCGGGTTGCCAGAAGTTTCAGGGTTCGGCTTTGGCGCGTCCCAGAGAACAGTACGGAGCAGGCGCGCAAGAGTTGCAGTAGGTTGGGTGAATGACGTGTCTCGCCAATACCGAACACCACGCCAATTTCACACCGCCATTCACCCAACAACTGCGTCACATCGAAATCTTATCGAAACTTTATCGAAAAATTTAATATTTTCCCACTTGAAAAACCCTAAAAAATGATGTAGAATAACAAGCGGCGGATCGAACAACTCCATTTGTTCCAGCCTGCCCGTCTGATTTTCTGATCCCTACACACCTCTTTTGTCTACGGACCACCTGTGACCATCACAAAAAAGACGAAACGAGTTACCATCCGGGACATTGCCGATGAGGTCGGCGTGTCGATTTCGACCGTCTCGCTCTACACCCAGGGGCGCGACGGTGTGGGGGAAGAGACTGGGCAGCGGATTGCCGACGCTATCGAGAGATTAGGCTATACCCGTCGCCGCAGCGAGCGACCCCAGAAAAGCGGCTATTTTGGACTGCTCTTGGAGGACCTTTCGCTCTCGGCCTTCCCCGAAACTCTCTACGGGGCGATCATCCGTTCTATCGAAACCGAAGCCAAGAGCCACGGCTATAGTATGGTGCTTTCGGTCATCGAGGAGGATGTGGTGCCCCGGATGGTCGAGCAGAATCAGGTCGATGGCCTGATTATTCTGGGCGGTTCGCCACGCAACGACGCGGTGGCCTTGCGCCTGGTCGAGCGAAACATTCCGCTTGTGCTGCTGGATAATCACATCCCCAGCGCGGCTATCGGCGCTATTGTGCCGGACAACGAGTGGGGCGGCTATAGCGCGATCCGCCATCTGGTCGAGTTGGGCCACCGGCGCATCGCCATTCTGCAGGGACCAGCCAAATACAGGACGCTGACCGACCGCCTGTGGGGGGCCAAACGGGCAGCCCACGAATTGGGAATCGAAATTCCGCCTGCCTACCTACCCCCCGCCCAGTCCTCTGGAGAGCCGCTGAAGGGCTACAAAGAGATGCGGACGCTGTTACAACTGCCTGAATTGCCCACGGCTGTCTTTGCGGTCAGCGACAAAACAGCCTTTGGCGCGCTCGAAGCGATTCGGGAAGCGGGGCTGTCTGTGCCCGAAGATATTTCGCTGATTGGCTTCGACAATGAAGTGCGCTCGGAGCACACGTCTCCACCTCTCACAACCATTCATCTGCCCAAACGCTATTTGGGCACTTTGGCTATGCGCCATTTGATCGCACAGATCGAGAATCCAACCGATCGACCCATGCGTCTTTGTGTTCCCACCCGGCTGGTTGAGCGGGCGTCTACCGCTCCGTATGGGTAGACATCTGCTTCAAGTTGTGTTTCGGATCGTCCTTTCACCCCACCCATTCCGCCGACACATTTTCACCCAAAGGAGCCAAGATTATGTCCGCAGTGCAATCAAACACGTATGGCAAACTCAATCGTCGCCAATTGTTGCGGCTGGCAGGTGTAGGGGCGGCCAGCATTGCCCTGGCCGCCTGTGCAGCACCACCCCCCGCCGTCGCCCCGGCAGCCAGCGGCGGCGAAGCAGCGGCCCCTGCCCAGGCCACCGCTACTGTAATCGCCACAACCTCAATGCCAGTCAACACCTTCGATGAAACCCTGAAACGGGCCAAAGATCGCCTGCCCAATATCGATCTGGTAGTCAACGCCAACGGCTGGGGCAACGGCGGCTGGGATGGCTATTCCGACACCCTTCTCACCCGTATTGCCGGTGGGGAGCAGATCGACGTGATTATGATCGCTATCGAAGGCTTGGGTCTGCTCTCGGCCAAAAATGTACTGCTGCCCCTGGATGACTTTGTGGCGGCGGATGCCCCGGCCCAGGAGATTTTGCAAAACGATGTACACGTCACCCTGCGCGAAATGTTACAGGTGGATGGCAAGCAGATGGAGTATCCCTTCTCCTGGAACAATATGGTGATGTACTACAACACTGCCATCTTTGAGGAAGTGGGTGTCACCCCACCCACAGCCGACTGGACGTGGGACGATTTCCTGGAAACTTGTCTGAAGGTGGCCCGTGTGAGCGGCGGTGCGGATGACCGCTTTGCCTACTCATTCTGGGGATCGGGTATGTTTGGTATGGCTGCCTGGTTCTTCAACAATGACACATCACCCTTGACCGCAGATTGGTCTGCCTCGAATCTCCTCGACCCCAAAGTGGCAGAGACAGTGCAGTTTATGGCCGACCTGATACTAAAGCACAAAGTAGCCCCCAGTCCAGAAGGCTGGGAAGAGTGGGCACAGTTCCACGCCGGAAATCTGGCTATGCGCACCTGTGGCCGCTGGTGCATTAGCGGCTCTTTGGAAGCAGAATTCGACACCTATGACCTCCAATACCAGCCCCACAATGCCGGGCCGCTGAAGACTGTGGCGGGCACAGATGGCTGGGGCGTTGCTACCTCCAGCAAAAACCCCAACGAGGCCTGGGAGATTGTCAAGCTGCTCTCTGGACCGGAAGCCTCTCTGGATATGGTGAAGTTGGGCGGTAATATCCCGGCCCTGCGTTCGGTGGCCCAATTGCCGGAATTTTCCGAATTTGGCCCGGCCAACACAGCCATCTTCTACGAATCCCTGGACTACGCGGCGACTGTGCCATCCCCCACCAACTTCAATCTCATTGAGCCGATTCTGAACCGCCACTACGCCACCATCTGGAACGGCGAAAAGAGCGTGGAAGAGGCATTGCAGGCAGCCCACGATGAGTTGCAGCCGGAGATGGACAAGTTGCAGGGATAGGCAGACAAGACGAAACGTGAAACGTGAGGAAGGTCGTCTTCTCTCACGTTTCACGTTTTTGGACTGTTTGCAACGAGGCCGATCCTTTACTCCACAACTGTAGGATGCACTGATGAAGTCTCCCCCATCTTCTGCCCAGAGTACGGCTAAGAGGCGGGCTGTGCGCTGGCCTGCCTTCACAATGACGCGCCAGGAGACGATTGCCGGCTATCTCTTTGCCACGCCAGCGCTGCTCGGATTGTTGGCCTTTACGGCTGTGCCGATTCTGGCTTCCCTGGCGCTGATCTTCCTGCACTACGACCTGCTCACGCCGCCCAAGTGGGCCGGGCTGGACAATATCACCCGGCTGACCTCTGACAAGCGAATGTTCACCATCTACTGGAACACCTTTCGGCTGGTCGTGGGGACAACCGTTCTGAATAACATTATCGGGCTACTGCTGGCCGCTGGGGTCAACCGTTCTATGCCGGGCGTTCTGCGCTATGTACTGCGAACCTCCATTTTCTTTCCAGTCTTGACGACGACAGCCTCACTGGCTGTGGTCTGGCGCTTTCTATTGACCCAAGACCGGGGCGTGGTCAACTACCTTATCAGCCAGATTGGATTGGGGCCTGTGCCCTGGCTCAGCAGCTCGACTTGGGCACTGGTTTCGGCGATGATCTATGACGTTTGGAAGAGTGCTGGCTATCTGATGGTCATCTATCTGGCGGGTCTGCAAGGGATTCCAGAAGTCTACTACGAAGCGGCCAAAATCGACGGAGCGGGCAAATGGCAGCAATTCCTCCACGTCACGCTACCCCTCATCTCACCCACGGCCTTCTTCGCCATTGTCATCTCGCTGATCGGGGCTTTTCAAATTTTTGACAATGTGTGGGTGTTGACTGAAGGGGGGCCGGGCGACGCCTCCCGGGTGATCGCCATCTTCATCTACGAAAAGGCGTTCCGCGGCTTTGAAATGGGCTATGCCTCTGCCGTCTCGTTTACGCTCTTTCTCATCCTCATTGTGCTCACGCTCTTTCAATTCATAGGGGCCAGACGCTGGGTTCATTACGAATAGAACCCAGTTTTACCCGTGTAAAACCGTATCCCTATCTTCACAACCGAGGAATACTTTCCCATGGCTTCAGCGCTAGAAGGCTCGCTACCCGCCAAAACCAGAAAAGATTCGCCTGTGCGCCGTCTCTGGGCAAACCTGGCAGAGGGTCTCCTTTGGCTGTTGCTGCTCACAGTAGCACTAATTGAGATCGCCCCCATCAGTTGGATGTTTTCCACATCCCTGCGCGACCCCAAACGATCCTTCGATCTGCCCCCAGACTTTCTGCCCACGGCCTTTCACTGGCAAAATTACGTCAATGTCATCAATTCGCCCGACATTGAATTTATGCTCTTTTTCTGGAACAGCTTGAAGATCGCATTGCTCGTCACCGGCGCACAGCTCATCACCTGCTCGATGGCCGGTTTCGCCTTTGGCCGGCTGCGCTTCCCAGGCCGGGACCTGCTCTTCGGCCTCTTTCTGGCCTCGTTGATGGTTCCCGCCACAGTGACGCTCATCCCTACCTTTATTCTGGTGCGGGATTTGGGGTTGATGAACACCCATTGGGCGCTGATTCTGCCCGGCGTGACCAGCGCCTTTGGCGTCTTTCTGCTGCGCCAACACTTCAAATCCCTGCCGGAAGAGATGATCGACGCAGCCAAAATCGACGGAGCCAGCTATTTCCGCATCTATTGGCAAATTCTGCTGCCCCAGACTGGACCGGCCCTCTCGGCTCTGGGCATCTTTACTTTTCTCGGTTCGTGGAACAATTTTCTGGGGCCCCTGCTCTTTCTGCGCGATTGGAGCAAGTTCACATTCCCCATTGCCATCGCCACCATTCGGGGCTATATGGGCACGGGCAACCAGTCGGAGGTGTTGGCGGGCATTATGATTTCGATCTTTCCCATTCTGGTCATTTTTCTGGTGGCCCAACGCTGGATTGTCCAGGGCGCAGCCATCACTGGTATGAAATAGCAATGACAGTCTCTTCGGCTATGGATGAACAGCAGCCTGTCACCAGCAGTACATACGTTTCCCACGTTGCGGCAACTCTGTGGGAGAATCTGCCCCATCTGCTTTGGGGCGCATTGATTTTCAGCCTGGCCTGCGCGCCCGTCTTCGTCCTCTTTTCGTTCGGGCTGCTGGCGGCAGGATTGCTGGCGATGGCGGTCGTAGTTGGCCCTGTCTGGGCCGCGCTACAGGCATATTCCCTGCGCATGGCGGGTGGATATGCCTGCACAACCGGCACATTTTTCACGGCATTTCGTCAACATTGGCGAGGCGGCGCATTGCTCGGCCTGTTGGCTCTCTTTCCCTGGATGGCTCTGTTAACTACACTACCCCTGCTGCAACAAAACCCGATCCCCTTCGTCGTCTGGTTGGGACTGAGTGCGGATTTCCTGGGAATCGCGGTGATGCTGGCTCTCTCGCTCTACACATTTCCCCTGCTCATCCAACGGGGGATATCTGTGCGCGCCGCGGTGCGAGACGCCCTGATTCTGACCAGCCGTTATCCGTCCAACACACTCGGACTGCTGGCCCTGGGCATTCTTTTTGGCTTTGCCGCTGTCTATTTGAGCCTTGGATTGCTCTTTATCCTCCCAGCCGTCTATAGCCTTTTCATTGCCACCAACAGCCTTCTGGTTCTGAGCCAAGAAGCCTGAACAATCACCTTACCACCCCACTCATAAAGCAGGCAACCCAATGGACCACTTCCTCTATCGCAACGAAAAGACCAGCCAGATCAGCTTTCCCCTGGGCGGTATCGGCACGGGCTGTATCGGGCTGGCCGGCAACGGACGGCTGATCGACTGGGAGATTTTCAACCGGCCCAACAAAGGCAGCGTCAACGGCTTCTCCCACTTCGCCATCCGCGCCGAACGGGACGGGCAGACCATCGACGCCCGCATCCTCCACGGCGATTTGACGACCCCCTATCAGGGCGAAATACGCGGCAGCAAATTCAACACCTTTGGCTGGGGACCCCGGCGGGAATACCTGACCGGCCTGCCCCACTTCAAAAGCGTGGACTTCCGGGGCGAGTTTCCCCTGGCCGAGTTGCGCTACAACGACGACAGCTTTCCCGGCCAGGTGCAACTGAGCGCCTTCAACCCCTTTATCCCCACCAATGCCGACGATTCGGGCATCCCCGCCGCCTTCTTCGAGTTCAGCCTGACCAACACCAGCGACACACCCCTGACCTACGCCCTGGCTGGCGTGTTGAGCAATCCCCTGCCCACACCCCGGCGCAACCGGGTGGAGAGCGGGGATTGGGGTCACAGCCTGGGCCTGGGCACGGAGGGCGCGCAGCCCGGCGCAGTCGGCTACGGCGACCTGACCCTGGCCACCGACGCGGGGCTGGCCGACGACATCGACGTAAGCTGGCAGCAGTACTGGTATCGGGGCACCTGGTTTGACAATCTGGAGGTCTATTGGGACGATCTGAAACGGCCCGGCCCCCTTAAAAACCGGGTCTACAACGACGAGGAGGCGGGCGGCGGCGTGCGCTTCAGCCGGGAAGATACGGGGATGCTGGCTGTTCATGTGCCTGTGGCCCCCGGCCAAACCCGGCGTGTGCGCTTCGTCATCGCCTGGAGCTTCCCCACCTGTCACAACTATTGGAAGCCCGACCCGGAAAAACCGACCTGGCAGAACTATTACGCCACCCGTTTTGCCGACTCCGCGGCCAGTGCCCGTTACGCGCTCAGCCAGTGGGATCGACTCCACGCCGAAACCGCCCGCTTCCACGACGCCCTCTTTGCCACGACGATTCCCGCGGCTGCGCTGGATGCAGTTTCGGCCAACATTTCCATCCTCAAATCCCCCACCTCCCTGCGTCTGGAAGACGGCACCTTCTACGGCTGGGAGGGGCTGCACCCGGAGGAGGGCTGCTGCGAAGGGTCGTGTACCCACGTCTGGAACTACCAGCAGGCGTTGCCTTTCCTCTTCCCGGCGCTGGAACGCACAATGCGCACGGCGGACTACCGCTACAATCTGCTGGAAAATGGCGCAATGCCTTTCCGCATCCAACTGCCCATCGGCTCTGCGCCCTGGGACTTCCGCCCCTGCTGCGACGGTCAGTTCGGTGGGGTGATGAAAGCCTACCGCGACTGGAAGATCAGCGGCGACGACGGCTGGCTGGCCGACATCTGGCCGGGGGTGAAGAAGTCTCTGGAATACGCCTGGAGCGACGAAAATATCGACCGCTGGGACCCGGAGAAGAGCGGCGTGCTCACCGGTCGCCAGCACCACACCCTGGATATGGAGCTTTTCGGGCCAAACTCCTGGCTCACCGGTTTCTATCTGGGCGCGCTCAAAGCTGCCAGCGAAATGGCCGCCCATCTGGGCGAGAGTGAGACAGCCGCTGAATATACGCAGATTTTCGAGCGGGGCAAGGCGTGGATGGACGAGCATCTCTTCAACGGCGACTATTACATCCAGTCCATCGATCTGAAAGACCGCTCGCTGGTGGAGGCATACGGCGCTAAAAATGATGTGCTACAGGGCGGCACAGCCCTTGACGCCTACTGGAACAGCGAGCACGAGGAGATCAAATACCAGATCGGCGAAGGCAGCAGCATCGATCAGGTCCTTCCCCAGTGGCACGCCTCCCTCTACGGTCTGGGCGATCTCTACGACCCGGCCCAGGTCAAGAGCGCCAGCGCGGCCATCTACCGCTACAATTTCATCCCGGAGATGGGCAAAGTCTACAACCCCTGCCGCATCTACTGTCTCAACGACGAGGGCGGGCTGGTCATCTGCGCCTGGCCAGAGGGCAGCCAGAAACCCCTCATCCCCGCGCCCTATTCCCAGGAAACGATGAACGGCTTCGAGTATTCGGCGGCCATCCATATGATTATGCAGGGGCTGGTGGCCGAAGGGATGGCGTGTATCGAGGCCATCCGCCAGCGCTACGACGGGGAGCGGCGCAACCCCTGGAACGAATTTGAGTGTGGCAGCAACTACGCCCGCAGTATGGCCTCCTACGCCCTGCTCAACGCCTTCTCCGGCTTCCAGTTTGATATGACGAAACAGTCCATCGGCTTCCACCCGGTGGAGGGGAAGGACGATTTCCGCACCTTCTGGTCGCTGGATGCGGGCTGGGGGGAGTTTGAGGTGCGAATTGCGAATTGCGAATTGCGGGTTCTCTATGGGGAATTGTCTCTGCAGACGCTACAACTGCCCTTCCTCAACGGTCGGGAAGTGACCGGCGTTTCGTTGGCGGGGCAGCCGGTTTTCTTCACCCGCAACGGCGACGGGCTGGCACTGGGCGACGGCGTGACGATTGCCAGCGGTCAAACGTTGCGGGTAGACTTCTCTTGACTACACGAATCGCAATCGTCGGCGGCTTTCTTGGCGCGGGCAAGACGACGCTGATTCTGGCCGCGGCCCGGCGGCTGGCGGCGCAGGGCTATCGGGTGGGGCTGGTGACAAACGATCAGGGCCAGGATTTGGTGGACACAGCCCTGGCCGGGGACGCCAACATCCCCGTCACGGAAGTGGCCGGGGGCTGCTTCTGCTGCCGCTTCCCCGATCTGCTGGCCGGTTTGCAGCGCCTGCAGGAGGTCGCCAGCCCGGAGATTATTCTGGCCGAGCCGGTGGGGAGTTGCACGGACCTGATCGCCACTGTCCTGCGCCCGCTGGTACAGTTCTACGGCGAGCAGTACGCGCTGGCCCCCCTCACCGTCCTCCTCGACAGCAGCCGCTCGATGGCCGACTTCCCCGACGACATCCGCTATCTACACGAGCAGCAGGTGGCCGAAGCGGAGATACTCCTGCGCAGCAAAAGCGATCTGGCGGAAAAGAATAGAACGCGGATGACGCGGAACGGACGGATGGGCGCGGATTTGGGAAAACCTCAGATGCACCCGGTTTCCGCGGTCACAGGGGATGGGTTGGACGAGTGGATTTCGATGATTCTGGGGCAGAGCAGCCGCAACCCGGAGGCGCTGACTATCGACTACGAACGCTATGCCCAGGCCGAGGCTGCGCTAGGCTGGCTCAATGCGAAGGGGCAGATACGCGCCGACACACCCTATTCGGCCAGGCAGTGGATGGCCGCTCTGCTGAAAGGGCTGGAAAGCCTTTGCGCCGAACAGAAAGCGGCCATCGCCCACATCAAAGCGCTGGTCACGACGCCCCAGGCCAAATTCAAAGCCAGCCTCACCAGTTCCGGCGCGCTGTCCTGGGACTTGGACGCCGACGCAGCCGAAACCCGCAGCCACGAATTTATCCTGAATGTGCGGGTCAACGCCACGCCAGGGCAGTTGGAACAGATGGCGATGCGGGCCATCGAAGCCGCCCAACCCGACCCCAGCGCCCGCTATTACATCGAACACTTCGAGTGTTTCAGCCCCCTGCCACCCCGGCCTACCCATCGATTGTAAACAAAGAGGGCAGACGGCGGACCGCTGACGGACGTATGGCGTCAGCGGTCCGCCGTCCAATTTTCACCCCGCTTCAATTTCATCCAAATGCGCGTCCCGGTGCAGGCTTCGCTCAACCCAGCGGGCACTTGCCCGGTGCAAATCATCCAGCAGCGCGGGGGGAAAGCCAGCCAGCCGCTCGTCCAGCATCTGCGCGCTTTCGAGGGCGATGCGCACAGCCTGGGCGGGAGGGATGGCGGCCCAAAAGGGCAGAAGCAGATCGTTAACGGAGATAGGGAGCGAATACGCTCGGTGGAGGCCCGGTTGCGGTCAGTGAAGGAAGGGTCGAGGGTCATTAGAGGTCTCCTTCTTACACACAAGAAATGTACCTGTTCAGCCCCCCACCCTACCTCTCCCCATTCCAGGGCGGGAAGTGGAGCGACTCCTCCCCCCTCAAAGTGGGGGAGGTTGGGTGGGGGTGAGCAGTTACCAAGAAATTGTGGTGTATAGCATACGTCAACGAACAGCCAATCGTCAATCAGTGGGGGATTGCGCGTTCGCAACGCCGACCCAAATTGACAGGCACTAGCAGAATATTGTATAGTCAATCTCACATTAGTCAATTTTGACTATACAGATTCAGGCACAATCGTTGGTGGATGGAGGCTCAATGGTAGGGACACAGAAAAAGACAAAGACGGACGGCAGCCTTTTGACCGTCCTCTTTTTGGGTGTACTGATGGGTGCGCTGGACATCGCGATTGTTGGGCCGGCCTTGCCCGCCATCCAAAATGCTTTTGCCATCGACGAACGGGCTGTTGTCTGGATTTTCACGATGTACGTTCTTTTCAATCTCATCGGCGCGCCGCTGATGGCGAAGCTGAGTGACCGTTATGGACGGCGTGCCGTCTATCTGGCCGATGTGGCCCTCTTTGCTGGCGGGTCACTGCTGGTGGCGTTGGCGCCCAATTTTGGCCTGTTGCTGGCCGGGCGGGCATTGCAGGGGATCAGCGCGGGCGGCATCTTTCCGGTTGCCAGCGCGGTAATTGGCGACACCTTCCCGGAAGAAAAGAAGGGCCGCGCCCTGGGAATGATCGGCGCAGTCTTTGGGCTGGCCTTTATCGTCGGCCCAATTCTGGGGGGTATTTTGCTCATTTGGGGGTGGCAGTGGCTCTTTCTGGTCAACCTGCCCGTGGCTGGCCTGGTGATGATTCTGGGCAGCCGCAGCCTGCCAACGACGCGCCCGGCAGTGGTTCAGCCTTTTGATTTGCCGGGGATGGCAGCCCTGGCCGTAGCCGTTATCGGGCTGACCCTCGGCGTCAATCGGTTGGACACCACAGCCATTGGCGCGTCCCTGCTATCTGTAGGAGTCTGGCCGTGGCTTCTGCTGGCGGTGACGGCCACATTTCTCTTTGTTCTGGCGGAGAGACGGGCAGCCGATCCTATCATCCGCTTGGCCCAGTTTGGCAACCGACAACTGCGGCGGGCCAATCTCCTCTCGATGGGTGCAGGGTTGGGCGAAGCGGCGATGGTCTTTCTGCCTGCCCTGGCAGTGGCGGCCTTTGGGGTGACAGAGAGCCGGGCCAGCTTTCTGCTGCTGCCGGTGGTGCTGGCCGTAGCAATTGGCTCTCCCCTCGGCGGGCGGCTGCTGGACAGCCACGGCCCCCGGCCTGTGATTCTGGGCGGCACACTCCTGCTGACCCTGGGGATGCTGCTTCTGGGATTGCTGGGAACAGACTTTAACGCATTCGTGATCGCCGGGATCTGTATTGGCTTTGGGCTGGCGAGTCTGCTGGGCGCACCCATTCGCTATATTGTGCTGACCGAGACGAATGAGGGGGAGCGGGCCGCGGGCCAGGGTTTGCTGACTATCGCTACCGGGGTGGGCCAGTTGATCAGCGGCGCGCTGATCGGCGCGGTGGCAGCCAGCCAGGGCGGCGGCGTAGTTGGCTATACGGTCTCCTATCTCTTTGTGGCCGGCGCGGGTGTAGTGCTGATCTTTCTGGCCCTGGGGTTGAAGGGAAAAGCGAGGCAAGGGGTATGACGCTGGATGACCGTAAGCTACTGCTGTTGGGTCTGTTGCGTATCCAGGCTATGCATGGCTACCAGCTCAATCAATTTCTGGATGAGCATATGGACTTTATCGCCAGCCTGAAGTCATCCACGGCCTATTACACGCTGGAACGGATGGCCGAGGAAGGGCTGGTGCAGGCCCACGCCGAGCAGCCAGGGCGACGGCCAGCCCGCCAAATCTACGATATCACCCCGGCGGGAGAGACGCTCTACCAGGAATTGCTGCGGGAGAACCTTTCCCGCTATGCCATAGAGGAAAATGGCGACGACATCGGTATTAGCTTCCTGGCAGACCTGCCAGAGGAGGAAGCGAAAGGGTGTCTGGCCCAAAAGCGCCATATTTTGCAGGGCAAGATCGCGCAGTTCACGGAGATGGCCGGGCGAATGAAACTGTCCGACGCCACCCACCTGACCGTCCGCCGCACCCTACACCGGCTGCGCGCCGATGAGGTGTGGCTGGATGAGGTGGCGGGGTGGCTGAACCGTTCGACCCGGTAAGTAGTAAATTGATTTTCAAACAACAAGGAGATTTCCAGATGTACACTTTTCTATTGATGACCCATTCAGGCTGGCGCTATCTGGCCCTGCTGGTACTGGCTATCGCCGTCGTGAAATATCTGATGGGCTGGCTGGGCAACGGCGGCTGGGCCAAAGTGGACCACCAGATCGGACTGATCACAACTATTCTGATCGACATCCAATTGCTGTTGGGGCTGGTGCTCTGGGTTGTGGCGCGCAACAACCATCCGCTGAATACCCTGCAGGGGATGGAGCATCCGGTCTGGATGATCATTGCCATCGCGGCTATGCACATAGGCCAGGCCAGAGTGAAGAAAGCTGCGGACGGAGACAAAGCCAAAACCGCGGCCATCACATTTATTATCACCGGTCTGCTCGTAGCCCTGGGCGTAGCCCGGATTACGGGCGTTATGTAGGGTGGGTTGTGGGAACAAAAAGTCCGCGCCAATTGGCGCGGACTTTTTGTTTCCACAACCCACCCTACAACTCTTTATCAAATGCCACCTCCGCGGGGATTTCCACAAAACCGAGCGCTTTGTTGATCCCCAGCATCGGGTTGTTCTCCTCGTTATCCGTACGGATGGCCGTGCCCCCCTGCTGAATGGCGAACTCGATGGCACGCAGTTTCATCGCCAGGGCAATGCCTTTGCGCCGGTGGCTGCGCAGGACACCGGTCAGCCAGGTGTTAATGCGCCGGGGCATGGCCGGGTTCTTCGCCAGCATACTCACCCCCACATATTCGCCGGAGGGACCATTCACATCCAGCGCCGGGTCGATAGCCATAAACCAGCCCTCCGGCCAGAAGTTGGGATTATCATACCCCTTAACGTACTCCTCGAACGGTTCTTTCACCGGCGGATCGATGTGCGGTATGTCCTGCTCGATCTCCCAGAACATCGCATAGAGCTTCTCCATCCAGCGGGGGTCTCTCTCCCGCACCTGGGCCAGGGGCGTGATTTGCACCCCGGCTGCGGCCACCCGTTCCTGTGCGCCGTTGAAGCGGCTGAAGTCGAAGGCGGTAATATCCAACTCGGAGATGGGAAAGCGCATTTTTGGCACGAAACCCTGAGATTCCAGCCATTGGGTACGAATCCGGTGATCTTCCCGGATATCCGTGCCCAGAATTGTCGGCTGCCTCTCGGTCAATTGAGTCAATACATACTCATAGATCGACTGGTGCAGCTCGGCCCGTTCCTCGTAGCCGGGCAAGGACGAGTATCCATAGACATATTTTCCCGGCACGTTAGTCCAGAAGGGTTGCATATAGACCCCCTCCGTCACCAGTTGCCCATCGCTCTCCACCACAAAACGTTGGCGCAATTTCTCCTGGGGCCAGCTATTGTCGTGAAAACGCCAACTGGCAACCGTGCCCAACTCGTCCGGCCAGGCCGCATTGTGAATATCCACCAGCACGGCATACGCTTCATCAGTCGTCGCATTGTAAGGTAATACAGTATACATTGCATCATTTCCTGTTCTGAAAGCAGATGGGCGGCACCGGCCACATCTACAATTCCTTCTCGTAGTTCACCCCCGCAGGCACCCCCACAAAACCCAGCGCTTTGTTGATCCCTAACATCGGGTTATTCTCCTCGTTGTCTGTGCGGATGGCCGTGCCCCTCCCTGCTGGATGGCAAATTCGATGGCCCACAACTTCATTGCCCGGGCAATCCCCCTGCGCCGGTGGCTGCGCACCACACCGCTCAGCCAGGTGTTGATGCGCTGGGGCATGGGCGGGTTTTTGCCCAGCATACTCACCCCCACATAAGCATCTATCGGTGACAGGTTGAATGGGTCGAATCGTAAGCATATCTCTTTTCCTCCACTTCAATCGATCTCTTTGTGATAGTCGGACCAGGCGGGCCGAGGCCGAAAACCCAGACGCAGATTGATCTGGTACATCGGGTTGTTCTCCTCGTTGCCTGTGTCGATGGTTTTGGCCCCGTATTCCCTGGCAAAGGCGATGGCCTTCAGCTTGAGAGCCGTAGCGATGCTGCGCCGTCGGTGGCTGCGCAGAACACAGGTGAAGCCGGTTTCCAGATGATCCGGGCGAGCCAGGTCCTTGTCCAGGCCGCTCAACCCTACATATTCATCCCTATCGACAGCGATGAAATTCCCTTCGGGCAGAAAATCCGGCCCGCCAAAGCAACGCTGGACATACTCGTCAAAGGGGAGCCGGGTAATCGGCTCCGGGGACGGCTCGTCCTGGGCACCATCCCAGTCCAGGTCGTAGAGCTTGCGCTGCCACTCCGGATCCTGCTTCATCAGTTCGGCCAGGGAACAGATGGCAATGCCGCCGGACTCCACCCGCTCGCTGAGACCTGTGTAAGGCTTGAAGTCGAAGTCGTTCACATCCAACCGGGAGCGGGGAAAGCGCATGACCGGGGAAAAGCCACGTTCGGTAAGAAAACGCACCTGATCGGGTCTGTCCTCCCGGGCGTTGGCTGTGAACAGCACAGGAGCCGGTTCCCGCTGACAAAGAACATCGACCAGTGCCGCATATATCCCTGCCCGATTCTCCTCGCACTCAAACGCCCCGTGGATGTCGATGTCTATATGATATTTACCGGGGCGATAGGACCAGGAACTCTCCGCCCCCGTGCCGGCAGCGACAATACGCTCCCCGACCCGCCCTATCACCCGGCGAAAGTATCGATCCGGGGAACGGCTGGCGTCCCGGTGTTTCACCGCGGCTACCGTCGTTGGCTCATCCGGCCACGCCCCGTTGACCATCTCCACCAGCCCGGTGTATTCTTCTTCTGACGGTACAAATTCACTGATTGTAAGCATTTGTCTCTCACTTTCGGGCAAAACAAAAAAAGCCACGGGCGCAGGTGCGCCCGTGGCCGAAAACTCAGCAGATGGGTCGAATCAGCCGGTGGCTGGTTCTGGGCGCGCAAATAGAAGAATGATACCGAAGGAAGAAAATCGAAGCATCAGAACCTCCTTTCGCACGCCAGAGTGAAAACAGATGGGGTAAAAAGAGTGTAGCATTGAAGCGTAAAGTTTGTCAAAACGGCTATAACTCTACTGCTCCATTCAGTTGACGTTGGGTACAGTAGAAGGATAAGATGTGTTCAGGTGATCAAAAAATGTAGTTGAAAGAGCAGACCTGCTATGTTATACTAAGACTAAGGAGGTCGTATGGCGTTTACTGTTACGGATTTCACAGATTTGATTGATCTACTGAATCGACACCCCAAGTGGCGCGCAGAGCTGCGCCGCCAAATTTTGGATGAGGAATTTTTGAAGCTCCCCGAGTATGTGCGGGCATTGGATGCGCGCCTGGGACGAGTGGAAGTGGGCGTGGAGAAGTTGGCCGAAGCGCAGGTACGCACAGAGTATCGTGTGGGGCGACTCGGAGAAAGCGTTGTTGGGCTGGACCATCGGGTAGGAGGGCTTGAAACCAAAGTAGACCGGCTTGAAATCAAAGTAGACCAACTCGACACAAAAGTAGACCAACTCGACACAAAAGTAGACCAGCTCGATACAAAAGTAGACCGGCTCGACACAAAAGTAGACCGGCTTGAAGATGGCATGGATACGCTAAAGCAGAGCCACAAGGGATTGGCAACAGCCATAGCCCAGCTACAAACCGCGTTTGGCTCCACAGTGGAGGAGGAGGCGGAGAGTGTTCTGCGCTGGGTGCTGGAGGAAAAGGGCTATCGTCTCCTAAGCGACCCGCTCTCTCTGCCCCTCAACGGCGAAGTGGATGTGATAGTTGAAGTCGAAAGCCCATCCGGTGAACGGGTGTGGGCGGTGGTGGAGGCAAAGGCGCGGCTTGGTTATCGCCAGGTGCGGTCCTGGGGTCAGCAGATGCAGTCGGAAGGTTGGCAGCGACGATTGGCTGGGGCAGGTGTACCTGGCCCATTTCTGGTCTATGCCTACGGAATTCGCTACGATCCTGGCGCGGTGCGGGCAGCCGAGGAAGAAAAAATCGGGCTGATGAGTTTGAAGGGAGAACGGGTGACGCCACAGGGCCTCATTCAGCCAGCAGAGCCAGTTCGATAACCGCACAGCCGCATAAATCATAAGGAAGCGCACCACACAAAGGCCGGACTTCATTGGAAGTTCCGGCCTTTGTGTGGTGCGCTTTGTACCTGTTCAGCTACCCCTCCCCATTCCAGCAGATTGTCGGAGTAGTACAGGATAGAACGCGGATTGAGCGGAAAGCAGGGAAAAAGCCGGATTTGTTCTCGAATCTATCCGCGGCAATCAGCCCGATCTGCGTCATCCGCGTTCTATTTCTTGCCTCTCCGACAGCCTGCTGGAATGGGGAGAGGTAGGGTAGGGTGGCTCAACCCGTCGTAGCAGATAACCGCCGCGCCCTGCTTTTGGATGTGACCAGCCTCATTGTAACAGAATCTTCTCACCTTTCCACACCAGTTCCCCATACGACGGGTAACGCCACGGGGGCGGTGTCCCTTCGATGAACTCAGGACACCGCAGGTTCAGGCGATGTCCTGAGTTCATCGAAGGGTCGAAGGGATGAAAATTTTGTATACACGGATCGGAAGGAACACAGATTTTTATTCATCCGTGTCCTCTTTTATCCGTGTATACAAGCCTTTTTTCAGGGCAGTTCCCCATGCGACTTCGTTGCGCCACAGGGGATGAAAATGTAGGTCGGACTGTTAGTCCGACGGGCCTGCAACGTCGCTGGTCGGACTAACAGTCCGACGTACGAATGGCTATTTCCAGGGCAGTTGTACACGAGGGAACACATCATAACTGGTGAAATCGGACGATGCGATTGCATACCTCCACCCCATCCACTACATTGGACACGACTCTACCACATCCCAGAATCCCATTATCTCACCCCCCCTATGCCTTCAACCCCGTCAATGCAATCCCCTTGATAATCTGGCGCTGGAACAGCAGAAAGACTATCAGCAGGGGAATCGAGGCCAGGCTGGCCGCGGTCATAATTTTTTCCCATTCAGTGGTGGACTCGCCCCGGAAGAAGCTGAGGCCGACAGGCAGGGTGTAGTAGTCGCGCCCGTTGGCGACGATCAGCGGCCAGAGATAGGCGTTCCAGTTGCCGATAAAGTTAAAGATGGCCAGGGCAGCGATGGCCGGTTTGACCAGGGGCATGGCAATCCGCCACCAGATGCCAAACTCGTTTACCCCGTCGATGCGGGCCGCGTCCAGCAGTTCACTGGGCACGCCGTCAAAGAACTGGCGCATCAGAAAAATCCCCGTGGCGGTGATGACGCCGGGGAAGGCGATGCCCCAATATTGGGCCAGACCGATATGCCAGCCAAAATCCACACTCATTGTGTACCAGGGGATGATGAGCATCTCCGTGGGCACCATCAGCGTGCCCAGAATACCGACAAAGATGAGATTCTTGCCAGGAAAGTCAAATTTATTGAGGGTATAACCCACCAGAGAATCAAAGAAGATAACGGTGGATGTGCTGATCACCGCCACCAGAACGCTGTTCACATACCAGCGGCCAAAGCTGCTCGTCGTCATCACCCGAATATAATTGTCAAAAGTGGGATTCTGGGGCCAAAAAGCAAACTGTAACAATTCTGGCGCCGTCTTAAAGCTGGTCAGGAGCATCCAGACAAAGGGCGTTACCATCACCACCACCCCCAGAGAGAGCAGCAGATAGGCCAGGGCCTCGCCCCAGGAGAAGCGGCCTCGTGGACGACGTGGACCGCTGCTGACAACCCGCTCGGCCAATTGAAGCGTACGCTCGGCACTGGTTTCGATGGATGTGGTCATAGGAGAGATTCTCGTAAAGGATAAACGGTGCCGCGGTACAAATTATTCGTTGGTTCGTAGTGCGTGAACTGGTAGTGATACTGGCCCACGCACTACTCCGTGCCAGCGAGGGACTAACACATATGGGTTAGTTTCTCGGCCAGACCGGTGAAGCGTGAAACGTGAGGTGTCGTCACCTGATTTCACGTTTCACGTCTTCACGTTTCACGTCTTCACATTTCCATACGCAAATCGTGGCTGCGCCACCGTATGCACTACGTCGTTAGTACTCAAATCGCCGGGTCAGAAACCTCAACTGCACGACAGTAATCAGCAAAATTACAAAGAACAGAATCACAGTCAGCGCGCCGGCGTAGCCCATATTGTAGCTGGAAAAGCCCTCTCTATAGACCTCCAGCACGACGGTTGTGGTGCTTTTCAGCGGTCCGCCTGTGCCCTGGGGCGACATATTTTGCACGAGGGCAAAGAGGCGCAGATAGGAGATAGTCGAGAGAACCGTCAGATAGACGATGACCGGATTGAGCAGAGGCAGGGTAATCTTCCAGAAAATCTGCCAGCCGTTGGCCCCGTCGATGCGCGCCGCCTCGTAGTAGGTTTCGGGAATCTGCTGGATACCGGCCAGAAAAATAATGATAGCAAAGCCCACGTTCTGCCAGATAGCCACGGCTGTCACCGATTGCAACGCCTGTTTTGGGCTGCTGGTAAAGGGCTGGTTGGGCAGGTTCAGGGCGGAAAGTGCTTGATTGATCAGGCCATCCTGGGGCTGGTAGAGCCAGTTCCAGACAAAGGCAACCGCCACCGCCGAAGTGACGTAGGGGGCGAAATAGGCCACCCGAAAGAAGGCCGAGAAGCGGCGAATCTGGGAGAGCAGCAGGGCGACACCCAGCCCAAAAATCAATTGGAGCGGCACGCCATAGGCCACATACAGAAGTGTATTTGTAAAGGCTGCCCGCACCGCGCTGCGCGGCTTGAAGGCATCTTTCCAGATTTCCGCGTAATTGTCCATCCCCACCCACGGCCCGGAGGATTCGAAGACATTCCAATCCCGGAAGCTGATATTGAAGGCCAGCAGAGTTGGATACCAACGAATGACAATAAAAAAGAGCAGGGAGACGCTGAGAAAAGCATAGGCCCAGATGATTTGGCGTTGGCGGAGGGTGAGTTTCATAGGACGCTATCCGGTGAAGTGCATAATCATTTCGACAAAAGATGATGGGATGATGGGGTGTGTGGAATCCACACACCCCATCATCCCATCATCAATCTTCACTTACTTCGAGAAGAAGCCGTCCAGAATCTCCTGGTCGGTCTCTGCGGCAATCTCCAGAGCCACAGCCGGGTCCTCGTCGGCCAGAACCACCATATCGTAGGCGTCGATCATCGCCTGGCGCTGGGCGCTCTCGTCGGCAAAGAAGGTGGCGTGGGCATAGGCCAAACCCCGGGCAAAAGCCCCCAGCTTGGGATCAGCCGCCAGTTCCGGATCGCTGCCCGCCTCGAGCTGGGCAGGCAGTTCACCCACAATGTCCACCCAGATGGAACCGGCCTGGGCGCTGGTGATGAATTGCAGGAACTTGACAGAGGCATCGAAACGGGCCTGGTCCGCCGCGGCCTTTTTGGTGATGCCGTGGGTCCAGTAGGAGCCGAAGGTGCTTTGAATGCCGTTGTGGGTGGGCAGCTCAGCCACGCCAAAGTTCATATCTGGCGCACTGCTGGCCAGGGTTCCCAGGCGGAAAGAGCCGTCCACATGGAAGCAGACTTTGCCGGAGACAAAGGCATTCGTGCTGTCGGTGAAGAGGGTATTGTCCCCCGTCTCCAGTTCGGTCTTGAAGGCCAGCAGATAGTTCCAGGCCTGCAAGCCCGCATCGTCGTTGTACATAACCGTGCGGCCATCGTCGCTGTAGGGCACGCCGCCAAACTGACGCACCAGCACTTCGCGGAACCAGTGGTGATCCTGCGCGCCCAGATCGGTGACAAAGCCTTCGACTTCGTAGTCGCCATTGGCAGCCCGCACAGTGCAGGCCACGGCCTGCTCAGCCAGCTCGTCCAGTGTGGTGGGTGGTTTTTCGGGGTCGAGACCGGCAGCGGTCATCAGGTCTTTATTGTAGAAAAGAGCCAGTGTACGCACAGCCGTGGGCAGGGTATAGAGTGTACCATCCACAAAGCTGGCCTGGACCATCGGGCTGAAGTCCGACGCCACCATCGCGGGCGGGAAGGCATCTTCGGGCAGGGGGACCAGATAGCCCGCATCGATCCAGGCCGACTGCCAGCCGTAAAAGAGGCTCGCTACATCTGGCCCGACACCCGCGGGCACGCTGGCCGCGATCTTGTCCCGGAACTCGGCGTAGGGGATGTCCGAGTTGTGGACGACTTTGATGTTGGGGTTTTCAGCCTCGAACATCTCGATCAATTGGTTCATGGCCGTGACACGGGCTTCGAAATTGTACTGCCAGTACTCAATCGTCACTACTTCGTCGCTGACCGCCGCGGGTGCAACGGGTGCAACGGGTGCAGCGGCTTCGGACTCTGGGGCTTTAGTCGCTTCGGCGGCGGGTGCAGCTGCTTCGCTGCTGGTGGCGGGGGCAGGCGCAGCCGGGGCCGGGCAGGCCGCCAGCAGCAGTGCCATCACCATCAGCAAACTGAATAGGGCAAGAAATCGTCTGTGTTGCATTGTTTCCTCCGTGTTGAAAAGTTGTAAGAGATATATCAGGCGAACAATCTATCTTCTCCATATCCAGGGGAAAGACCTGTCGAATCACAGGGCAATCTTCAACAGTCTAGCCGCGTTGCCCGCCAGAATCATCTGAATGTGCTCGTCGGGCATCCCCAAATCCAGACAGTCCCGCACCTGGTCCTGGAGATAGCGTAACGCAAAACCCCGGGGAAACCAACTGGAGTCGGTGCCAAAAATAATGCGGCCAGGGCCGACGGTCTCGTAGAATTTGCGGTAGAGATATTTTACCGTCACATCCCCAGGAACCCAACGAATCCATTGCAGGCTGCCGCTGGTGTCCACACTCACATTGGGGCAGGCCCAGCAGAGTTGCAGGGTCTCCCGCTCCCAGGCGCAGCCAAAGTGGGGGATGACGAATATCACATCCGGGAAGGCTTTGGCGATGTTGTGCAGTTTGAAGGGGCTGATATTCTCGTGGGAGGCAATCCCCCCCGCGCCGCCCTGAATTCCGAAGTGGATCAGCACCGGAATATCCAACTCCGCGCACTTTTCCCACACAGGCCAGATGGACTCGTCCTCAATCGGCTGCTCGATCATCGGGGCCAGCAGTTTGTAGCCCCGCATCCCCAGCACCCGCACCGCGTGGTCCAGCTTTTCCACCGCATCGGGCAGAAAGGGGCTGTGGTGGGCAAAGCCGACAAACTGATCCGGATACCAGCTACAAATTTCGGAGAGATGCTCGTTGCCGCCCCCAGTGACAAAGCCGATGGCCCGGATGCCGTTGGCCTTCAAATCCGCGGACCAGCGCCGGGCCTGCTCCTCGTCGCCGGGGTGGGCCTCCTTCGGGTCGGGCTTAGGAAAGTCCCACATCCGCCGCCACTGCTCGCCGTAGGGCTGGCTCATCTCCCGCACAAGCCCGGCCCGCCTCTCGCCCACCTTTGTCACATAGCTCTGAATCGTCGTGCCCATCTCCGTAAACCAGGGGCGGTCGGTGGGAAAATGGGCGTGAAAGTCGATTACTTCAAATCCCTGATACATCGGTTCTCACCTATTGGTTGATTGATTGATATTTGGCAGACCGCGGACGGCAGACCACCGACCGCTTCTGCATCTTCTGTACGGATAGGCCAGCGCCGGTTGAGTAGCCGAGTCTTCGAGGCGTATCGAAACCAAGCGGGTCGACGAAAACTCGGCTACCCTTCGACAGGCTCAGGATACCGCTCAACCGACGCTCACTGATTCCAGTGTATTGCCCTCGAAGTAATCTGTATTCGCCACCGCCAGAACCCCCCTCGGCAGCAATTCCGGCCTGCGGGCCAGGAGCAGCGCGCCCTCCGCCGGTTGCAGCCGGGGCCAAATCACCTGACAGCCAGGCAATCGGTCTGTCATAGCCCGGCAAAAGACATCCCGCAGGGGCTGGGCGTGGGCAAAAAGACTGCCGACTGTCGCCAGAAGAGGGCGCTCTGTCAGGCCGGCTTGACGCAGCACACCAGAAGCCGTGGCCGCCAGCGCCGCGCCCGCCTCCACCAGAATCCCCAGGGCCACCCCATCGCCCTGGCAGCCCGCCTCCACCACCGCAGGCGCAAAACCGGTCAGGGTTTTGTGGGCCAGTCCCTCTGTAACAGTCAGACGTGTCACCCAATTCTCGATCTCGCCGCCGGCTAAACTCTGCAACTGCGCCGCCAGAGCGGTCTGGGGGCCACGCCCTTCCAGGGCCCGCAAGGCAGCCCGCAGCCCGTTGCGTCCGATCTCAAAACCGCTGCCCTCATCTCCCAGCCAGTGGCCCAGCCCGTCGGCCCGGCTCACTTCGCCCCGGCCATTGACGGCCAGAGCCGCCGCACCGCTGCCCGAAATCACAATCCCGCCCGCTTCACCGCCCAGGGCACCGGCCCAGGCTATCACCGCATCGTTGACCACCTGCCAATCAGCGCTGATTCCGCAGCCTGCCAATGCGTGGCTCACCACCGAAAAAATGGGCGGAACGTCGTCGGGGCTGTCCAGCCCGGCAATACCGACAACCACCTGTCCCAGAAATGCGCTGTTGCCCGCAGCCGGGGCCAAAGCCAGCGCAGAAGCCAAAGCGGATGACAAATTGGCTGTCGCCCGTTCTACACCCACCACCTGAAAATTGGTGGCGCCGGCGCTGCCCTCGGCCAGAAGATCGCCCTTTTGATCCCCAATCACCACACGGGTTTTGGTCGCGCCGCCATCCACACCCACAAACAATCGCCCCTGGCCCCTGGCATCTACACTCATACCAGTTCAGCCCGCATCCCGGCAATCTCGGCGCTGGTATTCTGCAACACCAGCGCGGCCGCGCCCAACAGCACCCCGTCGTCGCCCAGACGGACCGGTTCCAGCCGGGGCATCACCGGCAGCAGACCAGAGAGCCGCGCCCGCAGAGGATCGAGCAGGAGGTCGGCCGCGTGGGCTATCTCGCCGCCCAGCAGAATCATCTCCGGGTTCAATACAGTCGCCAGCCCGGCCACGGCCAGGCTCAAATAGTCCGCGGTTTCGTGCAGGAGCAGACTTGCCAAAATGTCCCCGTTCCGGGCGGCTGTGTAGATGTCATCAGCGCGCAGCGGCGACACCCCGGCTAAAATCGATTCCGGATATTCGGCCAACATCTCTTTGGCCCGTTTTACCAGACCCGGTGCGGCCGCCACACTTTCTAATGGCCCGTAGCCATTATACTTTCTGCCCAAAACTGCGCGGTCCGGCGGCAGATAGCCTACCTCCCCCGCGGCCTCGTTGGCCCCCCGATAGAGCCGCCCGCCCAGAATCAGACCAGCGCCAATACCCGTTCCCACGGAAAGAACCACCAGATTCTGGCTGTTGCGTCCAATGCCCAGCCAGCTTTCACCCAACGCCAGCAGATTCACATCGTTTTCCACAAAGGCAGAGAGCCGCCAGCGCTTTTCGATCCACTCCTTCAGGGGAAAATCCCGCCAGCCCAGACTGGCCGCCCACACCACCCGCCCGCTCTGCCAGAGTACAATCGACGGGGCGCCTATGCCGATGCCCCGCAGAGGGGTCTCCCCGCCCAGCCTGTGCCGGGTCAACATCTCGTCTATCAGCCCGGCCAGCACCTGCTGGTTGGCCTCCCCCGCGCCGGGGATGGGCTGGGCGGAAAAGGTGTGGAGAATTTCGCCGCTCAGATTGACCAGCGCCCCCCGCCAGGGATCGTTGCTCAGATCAATACAGGCGACGGCGGCCGCGTCTCCGTTGAAGGCGATTAGCTGGGCCGGGCGTCCCCCCTGGCGGCCCGGTTCGTCTTCACCCACGACTTTAATCAGCCCGGTCTCGGCCATCTGCTCCACCAGCCGGTTGACAGTGGACGGGTTCAACCCCAGCCGCCGGGCCAGATAGGTGCGGGAGATCGGCCCCTGGCTGCGTACTTCCTGGAGGATTGCCTCCTGGTTCATACGTCGAATATGGCGAGAGCCGCCGGTCAGGGATGACAGATTCATGAAATAGGGCTTAGTTTGGATAGAGCTTGGCTGGGAGAAAAGAGTTTTTTGCTACGTGCAAAAAACCTATAGTCCTATTGTAACCGATTCCACCAGATTGTCAACCGGGAAAAATCGAGACGAGACGTTCCGGATTGGGGAAAGACTGCGCCGGTTTGTAACCGGCACCTGCTATGCGAAATGTGTTGAAACGCACTCAGGCCAGTATCGTTCTCTTTTTGTTTGCCTGTCTGAAGGCTCAACCTAAAGATTTCGACAGGTTCAACCTAAAGGTTTCGATATGGCGGGAAACAGTCCCCGCCTACCCTTCGATGAACTCAGGACACCGCTCAACCGGCGCTGGTCTTGCGTCGTTTGTAAAGAGAGGCCAGCGAGAAATCTCGCTGGCCTCTCTTTATTATCCCATCACCCCATCACCCCAACTCAAACGGCAGCCTGCGCAGCCGCTGACCGGTCAGGGCGAAGAGGGCGTTGCCAATCGCCGGGGCCGTTGGGCCGATGGCCGGTTCGCCCACACCCCTGGGCTTGCCGTCCCCGGCTTCCAACAGAACCACCTCCACATCGGGCGACTCTGCCATTGTGAGCAGAGGGTAACCATCGAAATTGCCCGCCACCACCGCGCCATCCCGAATCGTCACACTCTCGATCAGCGCGGAGCCGACACCCCACATCACATTGCCCTGGACCTGGGCCGCCGCGCCGTCCGGGTTGATGACCAGTCCGCAGTCCATCGCCGCGGTGATTTTGTGAACCCGGATGCGCCCATTTTCCACAGAAACCTGGGCCACCTGTGCCACTTTCGTGTCTACATCCGTGCAGCAGGCGATGCCCAAAGCGTGACCGTCGGGCAGGGGTTTGCCCCAGCCCGCCTTCTCCGCCGCGGCCTGCAGGACTGCCGCCATCCGCCGGTCGCCGTCGCTGTCGTTCAAATGGGCCAGGCGGAAGGCGAGTGGGTCTTGCCCTGCGGCGTGGGCCAATTCGTCCATGAAAGTCTCTACGGCAAAGGCATTGGGCAGCAGCCCCAGCCCCCGCCAGGAAGCCGTGGGCACAGGCAATTCAGCCCGCCAGGCCAGAGTCTCCCGGTTGGGAATCCCGCTGTAATGAATCGTTGCACCCCGCCACGCGCCAAAGTCAGCGCCCAAAATAGAGGCTGCCACGTCGGGAAAGAAGGCAAAAAGCACATCCCCGCTGGCCTGCTTGTGCTGCATCGCCTCGATTTTGCCGTTGGCGTCCAGCACAGCCGCCAGCCGGTTGCGCACAGGTGGACGGAAGAAGCCGTGACGCAGGTCTTCCGTGCGATCCCAGCCCACGTGGACCGGCGCACCCACGGCCTGGGAGAGGATGGCCGCCTCCCGGCCTGGCTCCGAAAAGCTCTTGCGCCCAAAGCCGCCGCCCAGATAAGTGGGGATGACCTCCACCGTCTCCGCCTTCACGCCCAGGGCCTTCGCCACATCCGATTGGGTCCCGCTCTGGGACTGGACCGACGCCCAGACCGTCGTCTTCTCCGGCGTGACGTGGGCCAGGGCCGCCGGTGGCTCCATCGAAGTATGCGCGGCCAGGGGTGTGAAGTATTCAGCCGTGACGGTAGCGCCGCCAGCCAACGCCCGGCCCGCGTCGCCCTCCTTTTGTATGTGGACACCGCCCCGCTCACCGATAGCCACCAGCCCGTCGATTTCGTCCTGCTGCCAGGCTTTGCCCTGGTCCCAGGTCAAGGCCAGCGCGGCCACCCCCTGGCGGGCCCCGGCCCGGCTCGTCGCCACCACCCCGGCAAAGCCCTCCCGGATCACCACCTGTCTCACGCTGGGGAGAGTCAGCGCCGTCCCTTCTGCCGCCCCGGTCAGTTTGGCTTCGATGCGGGGCGGGCGGGCAACCGCGCCGTAGAGCATCCCTTCCAGCCGTTTGTCATAGCCGTACCCGGTCTGGCCCGTCACTTTGGCGGGGATGTCCAGCCGGGGCGCGGGCGTGCCGATGACCTGAAAATCGGCCACAGCTTTGAGCGGGGGCAGTTCGTCGGGAATCTCCCATACAGATTTGCGGGCTACCAGCGGGGCAAATTCGATGCCCGTTGTGGGCTGATTCGCCAGGAAAAAACCGTTGCGCCGGATGACAAGTGCTTCCGGCACAACGTCCAGGGCAATGGCGGCCTCGTCCTGCAAAAGCTGGCGCAGGGTGGCGGCTGCCTGGCGCAGCGCGTCGTAGACACCCGAAACCGAACTGCTGCCAGCCGTGCCAAAGCTGTCGTTGGGGCCGGTGTGGGTGCTGGCCTGCACCACTTCCAAATCGGCCACGGCCATCCCCAGCTCCTCCGCGCCGATCTGGGCCAGCGCAGTGTGGATGCCCTGGCCCATCTCCACTTTTGCCAAATAGAGACGCAGACGGCTCTCCGGCGTCACCTCAAACCAGGCGAAGGGGTCCGTGTCCGACGGGCCGGGGGAACTGGCGTTGTCCAGGTAGCGGGCCGCGGTCAGGCGCAGGCTGGGCAGGCCCAGGGGAATGCCGATAGCCAGTCCGCCGCCCAGCACGCCCAGACCGATGAGAAAACCCCGACGGGTGGGGCGCCAGCGGGGGCGTTTTTGTTCATTGTTCATATCTTCACCGCTCCGATTTTTGCTCATACCAGCACCTCCTGACGGTCTGTCATGGCGACGGCGGCCTGCTGCACAGCCGCTTTGATGCGCACGTAGCAGCCGCAGCGGCAGATATTGTTGCCCATCGCTTCCACAATCTGCTCCTCGCTGGGCGCTGGATTGGCGGCCAAAAAGGCAGAGGCGTGCATAATCTGGCCGCTCATACACCAGCCGCATTGGGGCACCTGCTGGTCGATGAACGCCTGCTGGACGGGGTGCAGCCCGTCCTCCCCGGCCAAGCCCTCGATTGTGCGAATCTGCTTGCCCTCGACCGCAGCCAGGGGGGTGATGCAGGAGCGGGTGGCTATCCCGTCCACGTGAACGGTACACGAGCCACAGATGCCCGCGCCACAGCCAAAGCGGGTTCCCGTATAGCCCAGCTCATCCCGCAGCACCCAGAGCAACAGACGGTCCACCCCGCCCTCAACTGTGTGATCCGTTCCGTTGATTGTTAATTTCATTGTGCAGTGCTCCTCACTCCGTTTGAATTCGCAAGCCATACAATTCAATGTTAATATAATGCACATATTTTGTCAATATTCAGAAACTCTGGAGGATTTTGGTGGTTTTGATTGTGGGGCGGTATGCTCTTAAATGGGTTATTTGACGAATAACGGAAATCGGATACAGTCGGCGAAACATTTGAGGCAATAGACAATATATGACCAATCGCATTTTTGGAATCCTGGCCACCCTGCTCATTCTCCTCTCGCTCCTCTTTGCCCTGCGTACAGTCCTGTCAGATGGGGCAGCAGCCAGAACCGGCGATCTGACAGGACCGCTGCTGGTCTGGCACAGTTGGTCGGGCGCACGAGCAGAGATTCTGGCCCAATCCAAGACCAAATTCGAAGAGTTGCATCCGGGGCTGCGGGTGGTGCTGGTGGCCCATCCCCGGGACGAATTGTATGCGCGTTATGCCGCGGCGACGGCCAACGGTTTTGGACCCGACCTGCTGGTTGCGCCCGGTGAGTGGCTGATGAAAATGTTGGCCGATGATCTGATACGCCCGGTGGATACAGCCGTAGAAGCTCAGAGTATCCGTTGGCTGCGCGAAGATACCCGGCGCAGTTTGCGCAGCAAGGACCGACTCTATGGCCTGCCTTTTGGACTGCGCACCCAGGCATTATTTTACAACAAAAAGTTGGTCGAACAACCGGCAGTCACGCTGGATGACCTATTGGCCCAGGCCGGCGCGGGCGCGGGGGTGGGGATTGGGAGCAGTTTTGAAAGTGCGCTCTGGGGTTTGGGCGCGTCGGGAGGGCATTTGTACGATGACAAAGGCGCAATTATCGTTGACGTGCCAGGCTTTACCAGTTGGCTCACTTGGCTGCGCAATGCCCAGAACAATCCCGCCTTTGTGATGGGCACCAATCAGGACGGGCTGCGCGAACTCTTTGTTAAAGGGGATCTGTCCTATCTGGTGGATGATTCGGATGCGGTGCGTCTGCTGGCCAGCCAAATGCAGACAGGTACACTGGCCATCCGCGCCCTGCCCTCAGGGGTAGGCGGCGCGGCCACCCCTCTGCTGCGCCTAATCATTACCCACAAGTATGCGAGGGTGGAAAATGAGTCGGGAGGAAGAGATATCAGAGAGACGTTGCCAACCGCGCCAGATGACGGTAACCCCGGG
>JAANMX010001047.1_pt1 | contig 33319 bp, 25 predicted proteins | sample 7279681 | NCBI WGS metagenome assembly JAANMX01 (sample SAMN14094542, study PRJNA606508) | bioreactor metagenome | isolation source: A lab-scale SPAN reactor treating ammonium-rich wastewater day 351 | place: Ireland: Galway | collected 2018-01-01 | reverse complement strand
GGAATGACACTACTACTTTCGGGGTATTCACCTCCCAGACAGATGCCGAAGTCTGTACCAATGCCAAAACCCTTCCCACCACTTTTTCGCGCTAACGAAAAAGTCGAACTTCTCCCCCGAAAAGAGGCCCGAAAATGAGTGTTGTTCGCTTGGGTGAGATGCAGGCCGCAGAAGGCAAGACTGATGAATTGGGAGACTTTCTGCTCTCCATTGTTCCTATTATCACTGGCTCGGAGGGCTGTGTCTCCTGCCAACTGCTTCACAACCAGGACGACCCCACGAAATTTGTGATGATTGAGGTCTGGGAGAGCGCAGAATTCCATCAGGCGTCGGTGAAGAATATCCCGCCGGAGAAGCTGACCGCCATCCGTCCCCTGTTGGGGGGGCCGCCCAGCGGGAGCTATTACACAGATGAGACGGTGCGCGGCGCAAGCTAACAGCTTGCGTTACATTCGTTTGGCTATCTCCTCCCGCACCACTGGCGCAATTTTCGTCCCCAGCAGTTCGATGGCGCGCAGCATTTTGGCGTGGGGTATGCCGCCCAGCCCTCGATAATCGCCAGGGCCATTGGCAGCCCCAGAGTGGCCGCCCGCACCACCGATTCCGGCGTGCCGCCCATCGCCACCCAGACCGGCAGCTTCGCCTGGTGGGGGCGGGGGTAGACGCCCAGATTGTTCAGGGGGGGGCGGTGCTTGCCCGCCCAGGTAATCTTCTCGGCTTCGTTTAGTTGCAGCAGCAGCCCCAGATTTTCCGAAAAGAGTTCGTTTCTATCCACGGAGAAATACCCGATGCTCTATTCACCCGTCGTCGAAGCCGCCCCCGACGAGCGCCCCCGCCCCAAAATGTCCAGCCCCGCGCTGATGGTTATCTTTGGCGCTTCCGGGGATCTGGCCCAGCGCAAACTCTTGCCCGCGCTCTATAATCTGGTACAAAAGGGGCTGCTTCCCGCAGACTTCACAATTCTGGGCTATTCCCGCACCCCCTACAGCGACGACGAATTCCGGGAATTGGCCCGCCACGGCGTAGAAAAGCACGCGGACGTGGAATTTCAGGAATCCGCCTGGGCTGCATTCGCCCAGGGAATTTTCTATGTGGCCGGTGGCTATGACGACCCGGCCGGCTTTGCCCGTCTCCAGGCCCGCATCACAGAGTTGGAGGGTTTCCGGCCCACGGGCAAGAATCGTCTCTTCTACCTCTCCACCCCCCCTTCTGTCTACGAAGCCGTGGCGACCCAACTGGGGCAGGCCGATCTGGTGCGCCCCGCCGGCGAGTCGTGCTGGACCCGGCTGGTGGTGGAAAAACCCTTTGGCCGGGACCTGGCCAGCGCCCACGCCCTCAACGACCACCTGCTCCGCATCTTCGACGAGGATCAGATCTACCGCATCGATCACTACCTGGGCAAAGAGACCGTACAAAATATCCTCGTCTTCCGCTTTGCTAACGGTATCTTCGAGCCGGTCTGGAATCGCAACTACGTGGAGCACGTCCAGATTACCGTCTCCGAGAGCATCGGCGTAGAGCAGCGGGGCGGCTACTACGACAAGTCCGGCGCGCTGCGCGATATGGTGCAGAATCATATGCTGCAACTGGTCTCGCTGATTGGGATGGAGCCGCCCGTGGCCTTCGACGCCAAAGCCGTGCGCGACCAGAAGGTCAATCTGCTGCGCAGCATTCGCCCCCTGGCCCCCCAGGAAGTGGGGAACTATCTGGTACGCGCCCAATACGCACCGGGACTGCTCAACGGCGACGCTTTGCCCGCCTATACGGACGAAGAGGGCGTCGCTGCCGACTCCACCACAGAGACATACGTGGCCTGGAAGTTGGAGATCGACAACTGGCGCTGGAACGGCGTGCCCTTCTACCTGCGCACAGGCAAGGCCCTGCCCTACAAAGTCTCCGAAATCGCTATCTATTTTCGTCGCGCCCCCCATATGCTCTTTTCCGCCTCCAACCACGACGCAGAACATATCAGCCGCAATGTGCTGCTCATCCGCATCCAGCCGGACGAAGGCATCAGCCTGAAGATCAGCGCCAAACAGCCCGGCCCCGCGGTCAAATTGCAGCCGGTGAATATGGCCTTTCACTACGGCAGCAGCTTTGGCTCCACCCCGCCCGACGCCTACCAGCGCCTGCTGCTGGATGTGGTGCTGGGGGATGGCACTCTCTTTACCCGCCGGGATGAGGTGGAGGTGGCCTGGGATCGGGTGAGCCGGGTCTTGGATGGCTGGCAGATGCAAGAGGCCGAGGCCAGAGCGCAAGGCGCACCCCTGCGTCTCCCCTCCTATCCGGCCGGCAGTTGGGGGCCGGACGCCGCCGACCATCTCCTGGCCCAGGAAGATCAGATTTGGCGGAGGGATTTGTGAGGCGTGAGGCGAGAGGCGAGAGGCGAGAGGCGAATTGCGAATTGCGAATTGCGAGAGGCGAATTGCGAATTGCGAATTGCGAGAGGCGAATTGCGAATTGCGAATTGCTTACTCCGGCACGACGAAGGGAATGATCAGCGCGTCCGGGCCAAAGCGGGTGTCGGCGGTCTCTGCCGGGGCAAAGGAGAGGCGAACACCCGTAGCGGGATCGTACAGCCCGACGTGAATTGTATACTGGCCCGCGGACAACCCATCGGGCAGCCAGAGCTGGCGGCGGTCGATATACAGCGCACCTGCACGCCAGCCCTCTGTGGGGGTGATCCCTTCCAGGGGCGGCCCGTCCCACTGGGCCAGCCGCTCACCAGAGGGGGATAGCAGATGGACAAAGAGGGTCAGCCCCGACGCCAGTGGCCCCCCACTTTCCCAGAAGGTGCGCAAAATCGGCCCGCCCGCTGCCGGGAGCAGGTCGTAGCCCTGTAGCTGCAAATGCTCCCCCACCCGGGCCGGGGCCGGCACACTGGGGCGCAAGGGCTGAAGCCGACCAGCCAGGGCCGGGCTGATCTCCACCCGGCCCAGTTCCACCAGACCGTCACTGCCACCGGCCACCGCCAGCCGCGCCCCCCCTTCCGTCACCAGCCCAGCCGCCAGCGCAAAACTGCCCGGCGGCTGGTCCGCCGGCACCCGCAGCGTCAGTTCATCTACATAATAGAGCGATGGCAGCCAGCCGGTGGTGGGTATCCGCCCCGGGTTCTGGTTTTGAACGATCGCCCAGGAGTGTTTGCGCTCAGGCGAGTAGAGGTGCAAGAAGCTGTGCAGGGCTTCGCTGGAATCCTCCAGGGGCTGCCAATAGAGACGTACCCGCAGGAGATCGCCGGGTCGGATCGTGCCCTCGGACAGCGAATCCCAGCCCAAAAGCTGAAAATGGCCCTTCCCTTCCTCGCCCAGCGTAAGGGAGAGCGGATGTTCAACCCGGTGGGCCTTGCCCGGCGGCGAGTAGGGCTGAAACCAGCCAACACCGCTGCCGACTATCCCCAGCCATACCAGCCAGGAAGCGCTGAGGAGAAGCACCAGCGCCTGCCAGACACGCCTTTCGCCCTCTGGCGTTGGCTGGGCACGGGGTTGGCCCCGACCAATCCCCCGCAACCCCGGAACAAAAGGCAGCCCCAGCCAGAGGAGCAGGCCGAGAAGGGAGAGCCTCTCGCCCCTCCGCTGCCACTCTGTCCCGGCCCAGAAGAGAGTCAATTTTTGCCCGCCCTCCACGCCCTCCACGGCCAGCCGCCCCTGGCTGTCAGCCTCTGTGCCCAGCCGTTTATCCCCGGCTTTCACCTGCCAGGCCGGGAAGAAATGCAGGGGCAAAACCGCCATTCCCCCAGCGCCAGGGCCGGGCTGGATCGTCGCCCGGTGGGGCGTCTGCCAGACAAGCGAAACCGTCCCCGCTTTTCGAGACTGGGGCGGCGCTGTGGAGAGAGTTACATCGGCCCAGCGGGGCAAAAACTCGTTACCGCTGGTCATCCCCCACAGATGATTGGCGACCTCCGCCTGCCGGGTCTCTGCCGGGCTGATGGCGGAAAAGCGCAGAAAGGGATGGCGCGGAAAGAGAAAGACGGCGTTGCAAAGCAGGATGACCCCGATGGCGAGAGCGAGCGCCCAGCTATGCCAACGCACAGGCAGGGCAGCCAGAGCCGCCGCCCCAGCCAGCGCGCAGCCCAGCGCGGCCAAAGAGAGCAGCCGGGAAGGAAATTGGAGCAGGTCCAGCCCCGGCAGCCCTTCCCACAGGGGCGCGCTGAGGGGCAGGGTGAGCAGGAGAAAGCCCACCCCCAGGGCCAACCCGCTCCCAGCCCAGAAGCGGACCCCACGGGCAGGCAGAGGAGTCTCAGGCCAGGCAGCGCTATCCCCAGCCCTGGGCACGGAGGGGGATCCTCTGCCTGCCAGCAGAGCCGCCAGTCCACCGCCCACCAGGGCCAGCCAGGCCGGCCAGCCCAGCGCGTGGGGAAAGGGCGGGTTGGCCGCCCGCTGGTCAAAGGCCAGAATAGGCGAGAGCAACTCCTGCCAACTGAGAAAGTATTGACGGTAGCTGAAAAAATCCCGTTGCAGATTCTGCACCTGCACCAGCCCCACATCCCCCAGCGCGGCCATCCAAAAGAAGCCACTGAGCAGCAGGGCGGTGAATGCGGGCACACCCCCCCACAGAAAAGTTCGCCAGTCCCGTCGGTAAAAGGCCAGCAGCAGCCAATAGAGGGCCAGAAAAGCCGCCCCGATCATCGCCGTCAGGTTGTGGGCCAGCACCAGCAACGCCAGGGAAAGGGGGGCCAGCAGCCAGAAACGGCGCTGACGGCGCTGGGCAAAGGCGGTGAAGCTCCACAGGCAGATGGGCAGCAGAAACACCGCCACCAATTGGGGGTAGTCGCCCTGGAAATAGAACTCCCGGAAGATATGGGGCTGGGCCAGGAGCAGCGCCGCGCCGGCCAGGGCGGGCAGCGCGCCAAAAAGACGGCGCAGCCAATCCCAGGCAGCCAGGGCCGAGAGGAGAAAAAGAGCGGTCAGCAGCAGTTTGACGGAAACATCCAGGGCCAGACCGCCGTAGTGCAACAGAGCCGCCAGCCAATAGAAGAGGGGGCTGTAATAGTGAAAGGTGGGCGCGCCCAGCCCCCCATAGAGTTCGGGGAACCAGCGGGGCCAGAAGAGACCCGCTTCAAAGGCCCGGGCCATAGCCGCCACCCGGTGCAGATGAAGCGGCCCGTCCGCACTATTGGGCAGACCGGTTGCTCCCCACAGGGGGGCAACCAGCAGGGCCGCCAGCAATCCAACACCCAGGGCCGGCCACAGGGGGCCGGGCACTCTGTCAACAAACTTTCGCATGGGGAATTTCGCCCTGAGTGGTACGATGAAAATCAGAACGCAGATTACACAGATTCCGCAAATTTTATCCGTGTGAATCCGTTCTTTCCGTGTTCATCCGTGTTCTATTTTTAGAGCATTCGCCAGCCCTTGCGCGCTACGCTAACACAGGGTGAATGGGAAGCCAAATCCCGGACCGTTCACAAAATTGGCAATTCATACGCTCATCGGGTAAAATCGTTCGGTGCATTTGATGCAACCGGTTGCTGGCGGGAAGGGCGCGAGCCATTCAGATGTCAAAACAGACGTAGCTGCTCACCCCCATCCAATCTCCCCCACTGTGGGGGAGGAGTCGATCCAGTTTCCCCCTAGACTGGGGAGGGGTAGGGTCGGGTGGCTGAACAGTTACAAACAGACTATCCGCGCAGGTCGCTCCAGGTGGATTGACCTGCGCCGTTCTTTTGCTTTGGAGGTTCTATGAATATTCTTGGGCGGATTTCCGTCTTTCCCAAACTGCCCGAATCCATCACCCGTCTGCAAGAGTTGGCCTGCAACCTCTGGTGGAGCTGGAATCCTCACGCCCAGACCCTCTTTTCTTCTCTGGACGAAGCGCTCTGGGGTCAGGTCAACCAGAACCCGGTGAAGTTTCTGCGCAACATACGCCAGGAACTCTTGAATGAAGCCGCCACAGACGACGAGTGGCTGGCCCGCTTTGGCCGGGTGCTGGCCGATTTTGACGCCTATATGCACCCCGGGGCCAACACCTGGTATCGACGCACCCACGGCGAAGGCCAGCCCACGGCCATCGCCTATTTCAGCGCAGAGTTTGGCCTGCACGAAGCCCTGCCCATCTACAGCGGCGGGCTGGGCATTCTCAGCGGTGACCACTGCAAAGAGGCCAGCGATCTGGGCCTGCCCTTTGTGGGCGTGGGCTTTCTCTATCCCCAGGGCTACTTCACCCAGCGCATCACCGCCGACGGCCAGCAGGAGGCGCTCTATGAAAAGCTCGACTTCTCCGAAGTGCCCGCCACCCCCGCTCTGGACCCCGACGGCCAGCCGGTGCTGATTCACGTAGACCTGCCGGGCCGCACCGTCTATGCAAAGGTGTGGCGGATTCAGGTCGGGCGCATCCCCCTCTATCTGATGGATACGGACGTGGAGCGCAACGCACCCCAGGATCGGGAACTGAGCGCCCGGCTCTATGGCGGCGATCACGAGATGCGTATCAGCCAGGAATTTGTGCTGGGCATTGGGGGCGTGCGCGTCTTGCGCGCCCTGGGGCTAACGCCGACGGTCTGGCATATGAACGAAGGCCACTCGGCCTTCCTCAACCTGGAACGCATCCGGGAGATGGTGCAGGGCGAGGGGTCGGGGGTGGGGATTCCTTTCGATGCCGCGGTGGAAGTCGTGCGGGCGGGCAGTATCTTCACCACCCACACCCCCGTCCCCGCCGGCCACGACGCCTTTGCCTTTGAACTGATGGAGAAATTCTTCTGGCAGTTCTGGGGGCGGATGGGCATAGACCGGGAGCGCTTTCTTGCCCTGGCCCGCCACGACCAGGGCTGGGGTCCCCAGTTCAGTATGACAGTCCTGGCCTTCCGACTCAGCGCCTACCACAACGGGGTGAGCGAGCTGCACGGCCAGGTGAGCCGGGAGATGTGGAAGGAGATGTGGCCGGGCACGCCCGTGGCCCAGGTCCCGATCACTTCGATTACCAATGGGGTTCACACGGGTACGTGGCTGGCCGGGGAACTGCGCGACCTCTACGACCGTTATTTGCAGAGCGACTGGTTGGAGGAGGTGGACAACCCAGCCACCTGGGAAAGCCTGGCCGACGTCCCCGATGGCGAACTGTGGGCGGTCCACAACCAGCGCAAGGCCAAAATGGTGGACTTTGTGCGGGAACGGGTGCGCCGTCAATATATCCGCCACGGGGAGGGGACCCGGCGGCTGGCCCAGGCCAATCACCTGCTCGATCCCGGCGCGCTGACCCTGGGCTTTGCCCGGCGCTTTGCCACCTACAAACGAGCCACCCTGATTTTTCGGGATTTGGAACGGATGAAGCGTATCCTCACCAACCCGGAGCGGCCCGTGCAGATTGTCTTTGCCGGCAAAGCCCACCCCAAAGATGAGCCGGGCAAGGCGCTGATCCAGCGCATCTACCAACTCAGCCAGGACCCGGAGTTGGCAGGTAGAATCGTCTTTGTGGAAAATTACGATATGAATGTGGCCCGCCATCTGATCGCGGGGGTAGATGTATGGCTGAACACCCCGCGCCGCCCCTACGAAGCCAGCGGCACCAGCGGCCAGAAGGCGGCGTTGAGCGGCGCGCCCAATTTCAGCGTTCTGGATGGCTGGTGGCGGGAAGGCTTCGACGGCACAAACGGCTGGGCCATCGGCGAAGAGCGGACCTACAAAGACACGGAAACCCAAGACGAGGCCGACGCTCTGAGCTTTTACGCCACCCTGGAAGACGAAATCATTCCTCTCTTCTACTCCCGCAACGACGCATCCCTCCCTGCCGGCTGGCTGGAGTGGATGCGCCGATCGATTGTTACCTGCGGCCCCCGATTCTCTATGCGGCGGATGGTGAAGGAGTATACGGAACGGCTCTACCGGCCGGCAATGGAGACGGGCCGGGCCGCGGAGGGCGACGAATTTGCCGCGGCGCGTGCCCTGGCCGAGTGGAAGCGGCGGGTGCGGGAGGGCTGGTTTAGTGTCAACGCGCAAAGCCTGGAGAATGCCCCCACCCAGGCAGCCGTGGGCGATGGGCTTACGTTCCGGGTGCGGGTCTGGCCTGGCCGCCTTACCACCGAGGAATTGGCGGTTGAATTGGTGGTGCTGCGCGAGAACGACGCTGACCCCTCTGTGGAGCCGGAAGTACTCGCCATGCAGCCGGGCCAGCGCCACGGCGACGGCAGCGTTGATTTCGCCGGCGTCCTCTCCCCTCGGCAGAGCGGGCGTCTGGCCCTGGGCATTCGTGTGCGCCCCAGCCATCCGGGGCTGCTCAATCCGGCGGAGATGGGGCTAGTCCGCTGGGTGTGATAGACCGTTTGGAGGTTCGACTTTTTCTGGAGAGTCGAACTTCTACAGTGGCTACGTCAAACTGCGTGGCCCGTTTAGCCCATCGCAAGAAGGGCGGGGTTGACGAATAATAGAAGAATGAGTACAATAGAAAAATTAGAACATATGTTCTGATAAAACATATGGTATATAAGAGGACATACCGGAATGACTCCCCAAACAACAATTATTATGAAGAAAGACCTGCTGAACCTGCTGCGCAGCACCCTGCAGACAAACGAACGCATCGCCAACCAGTTTCGCACAGAGGGCCTGGATCAGTATAGCAACGGTTTCCGGGATGCCCTGGTTGCCATTGCCACCGCCTGCGATTTTGACCTTCGAGAAGAGGCGTTTCTTGTGCCAACGCCGGCCTACCCGCGGCCAATGTTGCGTAAGCCCCAAGCGTACGACTGACCTCCACTTCTATTCGGCTTGAGGATGATACAAAAAGCACAGAGGCGGATTATGTGCCCCTGTGCTTTTGCGCGCTGATCAATGGCTGGCGGCTCTACTTAATCGTCTGCATCATCTCCTTTAGCGCAGCTATAATCGGGCCAATAAAAAGGTTATCGGCGTTCTGATTGCGCGCCAGATGTTCCAGCGTCCTTCTGGCCGCTTCTCGACGCAGCACCCTTTCCGGCATACCGGTCTGCCGGGCCGCCGCATAGCCATTGGCAAAGATTAGCAGCGCTTCTCGCCAGGCATGGGCGTTGGCCGCTTCCTCGGCGGCGGCAGATTGGGCTTTGAGGATTTCTTCCGGCGGATCGATGCGCTCGATGGTAAGCCGGTGGATGTGTATGCCGTAGCGCACAAGCTGGCGCATGGCCAGGGAGCGAATGTTCCCCTGAATTTGCCCGAAGTGGCTGGCATTCATCAGCGCATCGAGATCATAACCGGCAACCGCGCTGCGGGTCGCAGCCGTCAGAATGCTACGTACCTCCTCGCGCCAGTCGGGCAGCGTGTTGTGCAGATCCCGGATAATCCGCTCTTCCCCGTCGCTGATTGTGGCCCGTCCCAGGCGTACATCCTTGCGTACACGCAGCCCGAAAATATAGGTCAGGCGCACAGTGGTAGGGATGCGATCTTTTGAAATGGCCTTGTCGATTACGATGCCAGGGGATCGAATGGGCCGCAAATCGATTACGTCCCGAATGTATTCGAATTTGTCCGTATGGAAAAATGTGGGACCAGCCCGCACTTTGTGTTGCTCAGTCCCGCCTTCCAGGATCACCGCGTTGCTGGGGCGAATGACGGTTATGACCGGGCCAGGAATGCGCGCTGCGGAACTCTTGCCTTCATCCACAATCTGAATCCCGCGCCAGAAGCCTGTGACGAGTTTGATCAGCAGGACAAAGGCTCCGCTGCGGTCTCTCCCGAAAAATTCGGCCATCGCGATACTGTAGAGCCAAATTGTGGACATAGCCGTAACGATTATTGCTGCCGGGGTGGCCCAGGGGGGGAGAAAGTAGGAGAGGGGGATAAGGACCATCACCAATAGAACAAGCCACCAATGGTTGAGCTTACTCTCGATCCACATGGCAACTGGGAAGCCATATACAGCGCCCAGCAGGGCTGCTCCCAACACAGGCAGCCAGTTCTGGGAGAAGGTCAGCCCTGCCAGGACAGCGCTCACGACTGCCACCATCGCCATCCACAGTGCTACTTTGTCACGTCGAATCATCTGTCCACCTCCAGGGCACCGTTAGGTAAGCCAGGACTTCACTGGAAATGGCGCATGTCAATTGCGATGGAAAGTTCGATGTTTGCGCCCGGTAAACTATTTTAGTCCGCTCTACTCTATTCGTTTTTTTGCCACTTGTCAAGCAAAAGACAGGATATTTAGGTATTTCGGTGTTTCGGCCAGTTTACACCTGCTTATTGCGCTCTGCTGACTATTCCGCCAGCATCTGATAACCATACCCCCGTATCGTCGTAATAAAGCGCGCCTCCTCGTTCTCCCCCGGCTCGATGCGGCTGCGCACCCGGCTGACCATCCGGTCGATGTTGGCGTCGTAGGTGTCGCCTTCGCTCTCGGACCAGACATTGAGCGCAATTTCGTCTTTGCTCACGGCGCGTCCCCGGTTTGCGTAGAGATACCAGAGCAGGTCGAACTGTTTGACGCTGAGGGGTGGATCCAGCGCAACCCCATCCACAAAGACCTGGCGGGTGGCCTCTTCGACCCGCAGCCCCGGTTCGCGCACAGCCATCAGCGCCGGTGCAGTGACTGTGGCGGAGGGGTCGTGGAAGCGAAAGCGGGTGGAGGCGAATTGCAGCTCATCCCCGTCGTTGAGCCAGACCCGCTCATCTGCTCCCAGCCGCTCCCCCCGCACGTAGACCCCGTTCTTGCTGCCCAAATCCCGAATCTGGTAGCCGTTGTCCACAAAATAGATTTCCGCGTGCTGACGGCTGGCAAAGCTATCGGCCAGCACAATCTGGGCCGTGGCTACCCTGCCGACGGTCATTACCTCAGCGGTCAATTCATATTCTTTGCCCATATTTGGGCCGGATAGGCAGATCATTCGTCCGTATTGGCTCACAACAGTTCCCTTCGCCCCATTTGTCGCAGGTCGGAATGGTATTCCGACTTGTTCTGGCGGTTTTTGTCCGGTCGGGATACCATCCCGACCTACGGTGGGCTGTTTCTTTGCCCGGTCTGGCGGCTATGCTAGAATCATCTGTGAATCATACCAAAAGCCCAACCGCCCGCCAATCTCTCAGGGCGCTCTTTGTCTGCTACATTTGATGTCAGAATCCGCTGAACGCCCTCTTTCCGAATTGGATAGGCTCTCCACCGCCGGGGAGAGGTACGATACGTCCAACCTTACCGGACGCCAGATTGGGCGCTATCTGATCGGGCGGCGGTTGGGCAGCGGCGGCGCGGCCGCGGTCTATCAGGTCTACGATCAGGTGCAGGGGCGTTCGGTCGCCCTGAAAGTGCTGCTCCCCGGCGCCGATGAGACGACCCGCTCCCGCTTCCGCCAGGAAGCCCGCACGGCTGGTGCCCTGCGCCACCCCAATATCGTTACCACCCTGCAGGTGGGTGACGCGCCGGCCGATGGCGTCGCCTATATTGCTATGGAGCTGATCGAAGGGGAGAGTCTGGCCCGGCTGTTGGAGCGCCGGGGAAAGCTGCAAGCCGAAGAAAGCTGCAATCTGCTGACCCCTATTGCGGCTGCCCTGGCCCACGCCCATCGGGCCGGTGTCATCCACCGGGACGTGAAGCCGAGCAACATTCTCCTGCGCCCGGTCAGCCCAGGCGCGGCGGGCAGCGTCCAATTGGAAGCCCTGGACCATCCGGTGGTCCCCCTGCTTTCGGATTTTGGGATTGCCCTGGCCCTGGACACCCCGGAGCTGACCAACGCCGGACGCACGATTGGCACGCCGGCCTATATGGCCCCGGAACAGTGCGCAGGCAGCCGGGAGATCAGCGCCCAGGCGGATATCTACTCCCTGGGCGCAGTGCTCTATCGCTGTCTGGTGGGGCGTGCCCCTTTTCTTGGCTCGGTCACGCAGATTTTGCACGCCCACGTCTACGAATCGGTCACCATCCCGGATGACGTTCTGGCGGGTCTGCCGCCCCGGGTGGTCGATGTGCTGCGGGCTACCCTGGCCAAAGAGCCAGCCGAGCGTTACGCCTCGGCCCAGGAACTGGCCGCGGCCCTGACTCTGGCCGCGGGCCGTGCCCTGCCGTCGGACGAGTATGCGGGGGAGATGATCGAGACTACCTCGACCCTGACATTGGCCAGTCTGGCTTCGGTGCTCCCAGAGCCACACCCCCAGCGTACAGAAACGGTAATCGTAGCCTCCTCCGTCACCCGGCCCGCCGTCCGGCCCGCCCCTCAAAAGAGAGTGACGCCGCCCCCTCCATCGCGCCCCATTCCAAAACCAGTGCCTGCCACTCCGCCCCGCTCTGGCATTCCCTGGCCGCGTCTGATTGTTGGGGGCGCAGGGATAGTGGCCCTGGTTCTGATTGGGGTGATTCTGGTCAGCGCAGGTTCGCTCTCTCGTCTCAATTTGTTCCTGCCTGGGGGAACAGATGGCACAGCGACTCGTCAGCCTGTGGTCCTACGCCCCATAGCCACACGAAATCAGACTTCCATAGGGGCAATTGTTCCACCCACCGCAACGCCGCAGCCGCCAGAGGCCACAGCCACACAACCGGTGCTTGTAACGATAGCTGCTACGGCCACGCCTTCCCCCACGGGCACACCCACAGCCACAGCCACCGCCCGACCGACGCAACGCCCGACCCGTCCTCCCGCGCTTGCGGCCACGGCCACGCCCGTGCCCCCTACAGCCACGCCCACACCAGAAGAAGGGCTGGCCCTGGCCTGTCAATATATCGGGGTGGAAGAGCTGTATGACTATCTTCGGCAACCGGGCCGGGCCGAAGCACTGGGCTGTGCCACGGATCAGGGCACGCCCATCACCTTCGAAGTGCAACCCTTTCAGAATGGACTGATGCTGCGCCGGGAGGATATACGGGCGATTTATGTGCGTTTTGCTGGAAATGGGCAATGGGAACAGCACCCAGACCGCTGGACGACGGATATGCCCCCCCTGCACTCGAACCCGGAACTGGTCCCGCCCGCGCCGGGTCTCTTTCAGCCGGAGCGGGGCATCGGCCTGCTGTGGGCCGAAAACAATGTGCTGCGCGGCACCCTGGGCTGGGCTACGGCGCCGCCCACCCTTACCAGTGGGGTTGTCCAGACCTTTGACGGCGGGCTGCTCATCCGTGATATGCAGAGAGAGGACGAAGTGATTTACGAATTTTTGAAGTCGCTTTTTCGATTTTGAATTACCAAACTAACCACAGAAAGGCAACCCGCCAATGAGTACCCCCACTATCGATCTGCGCTCGGACACCGTAACCCGCCCAACCCCGGCAATGCTGGAAGCTATGGCAAAGGCCCCCGTGGGCGATGACGTCTACGGCGAGGACCCGACTGTCAACCGGCTGGAGGCTATCACCGCGCAGATGCTGGGCAAGGAGGCCGCGGTCTTTGTGTCCAGCGGCACAATGGGCAATCTGATTTCGGTGCTGGCCCACTGTGGCCGGGGCGATGAGGTGATTCTGGGCGATCTGGCCCACATCTTCCTCTACGAGCAGGGCGGCTCGGCGGCGCTGGGCGGTGTCCATCCCCGCGCTGTGCCCACCCAGCCCGACGGCACCCTCAAACTGACCGACATTGAAAACGCCATCCGCGGCGACAACGAACACTTTCCCATCAGCCGCCTGCTGGCCGTGGAGAACACCCACAACCGCTGTGGAGGACGCCCGCTCTCGGCAGAGTATATGGACGCGGCCGGCCAGTTGGCCCACCGCCACGGGCTGAAATTTCACGTGGACGGTGCGCGGCTGTGGAACGCGGCCGTAGCGCTAAATATCTCCCCGGAGCGGCTGGCCAAAGAGGCCGACAGTGTGAGCCTCTGCCTGAGCAAAGGGCTGGGCGCGCCGGTGGGTTCGGTGGTGGTGGGTGACAAGGAATTTATCCGCAAGGCGCGGCGGATGCGCAAGGCAGTGGGGGGCGGGATGCGCCAGGCCGGGGTGATTGCGGCCGCGGGGATTGTGGCAGTGACAGAGATGGTAGAGCGACTGGCCGACGATCACGCCAACGCCCGCCGTCTGGCCGAGGGGCTGAACCGGCTGGAGGGAATTTCCATCGACCCGGAGAGTGTCCTGACGGATATTGTCATCTTCGATTTGGAACGGGAAGACATCACCCCGGCCAACCTTTCGGCGGGGCTACGCGGCCACGGGGTGCTGCTCAACCCCATCGGCGGCAAGCGGCTGCGGGCTGTCACTAATTATCACATCAGCGAAGCCGACATCGACCGCACCCTGGGGGCTTTCGCCGCGGTGCTGGAGGCTGGAGAAAAGGCGACGGACCAGCGGGTGATGACCTACGGATAGCCGTCAATCCAGCGCGCTGGCCCGGCGCACCGCGTCCTGACCGAAGCGTTTGCGCAGGGCCTGCACCGCATCGTTGAGCCGTTCGGCTTTGGCCTGCTCTGCCGGGTGCGCGGGCAGCTCCCAGATGCTCATCTGGTGGACGAGGGGGCCAAGACCGCTGACACCCACACCGATCAGACGCACGGGCTGGCCGGGTGGCCGGTTGTCGGCCAGAAGTTGCAGGGCCAGCCGTGCAATCTCCTGGCTGCTGCTGATGGGCTGTTCCCCGGTACTTTGCCTGGTCAGGGTGGTGAAATCGGGCCAGCGCAGCTTTAGGGTCACCGTGCGGGCTGCCAACTTCTCGCGTGCCAGGCGGTGGGCCACCTGCCCGGCCTGTTCGGTGACAACCCGGGCCAGCGTCTGGCCGTCCGCCAGGTCTGTGGCAAAGGTGGTTTCCTGGCTGATGGATTTCGCCTCCCGCTCGGTAACGATCTCCCGCGGGTCGATGCCCTGGGCCCGGCGGTGCAGATCGTTGCCATTCTTGCCGAAGCGCCGGGCCAGCTCGCTGGCGGGAAAGCGGGCAATGTCGCCGATGGTATGAATGCCCAGTTCGGCCAGCTTCTCCGCGGTTTTTGGCCCTACACCCCAGAGCGCGTCCACGGGCAAGGGGGCCAGAAAAGCCGCTTCCTGGCCCGGCGGCACAACCTGAATGGAGCGGGGATAGTCACCGCTGCGTACGGCGGCTTTGCCCACGTCTGTGGCGATCTTTGCCACCAATTTGTTGGTGGCCACACCCAGAGAAGCGGGCAGACCCAAGGCATCCCGCACCCGGGACTGAAGTGTGCGGGCCATCTCCTCTGGGGGCTGAGAGTGGCTGCTCACATCCAAAAAGGCTTCGTCAACGGATAGCTGTTCCACCAGAGGTGTCAGTTCGTGGAGGATCGCCATCACCTGGGCCGAGACCCGGCTGTACTCCCCCATATGGGAATCGACGATGAGTAGCTCCGGGCAGAGGCGCACTGCCTGGCTCATAGGCATAGCCGAGCGCACCCCCTTCATCCGGGCGGGATAGGAGCAGGAAGCCACAACCCCCCGCTGGTCTGGCCGTCCGCCGACGGCAAAGGGCAGACCAGCGGGGGGTTGCTCTTTTCCTCCACCGCACAGAAGAAGGCGTCCAGATCGAAGTGGAGAATTTTGCGAATGTTCACGGGAGTCTTTGGAAGGTATACAAAAGAGAGGCCGGCTATTTAAGGCTATTATACCACAGGCTGTATGGGGCTGGTCTTTCCCTGGCCTTTGGCTGTACAATCATAGGCGCGCATGGAGCGAGGCAGCAAACCGGAAGCCCGCCCTGCGTTCCACCACCCCGAGGAATTTATGCGTCTGCACCGCCAAACGATTCTCGGCCTCACGGGCTATCTCTGCATCGGCACAGCTTCTGTGCTGATCCCCTCGATTATGCCCTCCATCACCTCCGAATATCAGGCAGCCGGTCTCTCTCTGGCCGCCATCGGGCTGATCTTCCCGGCCCGGGCCCTGGGAAGCATCGCGGGCAATCTGCTGGCCGGGGTCGGGTCGGACAGGCTGGGCTATGGCCGGATGGTCTGGCTGGCCGCGCTGCTGCTGGCTGGCTCCCTGGCCCTGGCGGGGATCGCCCATCCCTGGCTGCTCTTTCTGGCCGCCTTTGTGGTCATCAGCGCCACCCAGGGAGCCCTGGGCACAGGCATCAACGCCCTGACCGCGGACGCCAATCCCGATGGGCGGGCCAGGGCGCTGAATACCCTGCACGGGGTCTATGGCATCGGCGCGGCCGTCTCGCCGCTGATCTTTGGCTATCTGTTGCAAGAAGGGGTGGCCTGGCGCTGGATGCTGGGGGGCACGGCCCTGCTCTGGCTGCTCTACGGGCTGGTCTCTTTCCTGCTTCAATCCAGCCCCACCCCCCAACGGGAGCGCCGCCCGGCCCAACTCCTCGACCTGTCGATGCTGGCTTCTGCGCCCTTTCTGGCCCTCTTTGCCATCGCCTTTATCTACAACGGCGTGGCCTACAGTCTGCTGGGCTGGGTGGCGCTCTTTATGCAGGAATCCGCGGGCTTCTCCGCCTTCTTCTCGATTTCCCTCATATCCATCTTCTATGTGGCCTTGACCGCGGGCCGCTTTGTCTGCGCCGCCATCAGCGAACGGGTGGGCTATGGGGCTACGCTGCTGGGGCTGGCTGTGGGCATCACCGCCACCTATCCGCTGGTGGTGTTGAGCAGCAGTGGGCTGTGGGTGGCCCTGGGCATCTTCCTCACCGGGCTGAGTCTTTCCGGTCTCTTTCCTACGGCCCTGGCCTACGGCAGCCGCCTCTATCCCACCCGGTCCGGCGCGGTGGCGGGCACGCTCAATGTCTCGATGACTCTGGGCGCGATGATTCCGCCGGTATGGACGGGGGTCATCGCCGAGTGGTGGAGCTTTCAGGCCGCGCTGGGGGTGAATTATGTGATGGTGGTGGGGCTGCTGGGGGTGACGATTTATCTGTATGGGATGGACAAATGACCGCGAATGGGAGGATTACGCGAATAGATGCCGTGTAGGGACGTTGCCGAATGTCCCTACAACCAGCCGAATGTCCCTACAACCATTCGCGTAATCCTCTTATTCGCGGTCATCTGTCCGCCGTCCAATCCACCCAAAGGAGAATCCGATGAACGACCCAATTGTAAACGCCCAACCCATCCTCGACCGCTTCCGGTTGGATGGCCGGGTGGCGCTGGTGACAGGCGCAGGCCAGGGGATTGGCCGGGGCTTTGCCCACGCCCTGGGCGAGGCCGGCGCGCGGGTGGCGGTGGCGGATTTGGTATTGAGCCGGACCGAGACGGTGGCCCAGGAGTTGACTGGGAAGGGGATCGACGCCATCGCTCTGCAAACTGACGTGACCGACGAGGCGCAGGTGGCCCGAATGGTGGCGCGGGTGGTGGAGCACTGGGGCGGGCTGACGATTGGGGTGAACAATGCGGGGATGGGGCTGTGGATGGACGCGGAGACGATGCCCCTGGCCGACTGGCGGCGGGTGATGGCGCTCAATCTGGACGGGGTATTTCTCTGCGCCCAGGCCCAAGCCCGGGTGATGCTGGCCGCGGGTTATGGAAAAATTATCAATACGGCTTCGATGTCGGGCACGATTGTCAATACGCCCCAGAATCAGGCGGCCTACAACACCTCCAAAGTCGGGGTAATCCATCTGACCAAAAGTCTGGCCGCGGAGTGGGCGACCCGGGGGGTGCGGGTCAACTGCATCAGCCCCGGCTACACCCGCACCGCGCTGGTGGACGATCTGCTGGCGACGCCGGAGGGACAGGCTATCCTACCCCGCTGGATGGAACTGACACCCACCGGGCGGATGGTGGAGGTGGGGGAATTGCAGGGGGCCGTCGTCTATCTGGCCGCGCCCGCATCGGATGGGATGACGGGGCACGATCTGGTGGTGGATGGGGGGTATACGTTGTGGTGAGGGATCAGTCCCAAATACATTCGACGATACCTGCTTGACGGATTGTTGCATCACGGGTGATCAGTGGTACGCCAAATGTGTGGGCTGCGGCCACAATGATACGATCGTGCATTTCTGAGACAGCAGTCACGGCAACCATTGCCCGCGCTTCGCCCAAGCCGAATCAATCATAACCCGAATTCTCATTCAGTTCCTGGGCAAGACGCTCGAACTTACGTGCGGATTCGTTTCGAATCTCTGAAATCGCCTCCGTCACCCAATCACCTGTATCATCAGGCCGCAATGCGTGTTTCCAGATACCCTTTAAGGAAAGAATCAGACGGGTAGATGGTGGGGCAGACCGAATCACTTCGAGCTGAACCTCCTCGCCTTCGCGCAACTGAATAGGGATGCTCGGCTTAAAAACGCCTTCCTGGAAGACTGCGCTGATTGTCATTGTTCGCTCCTTTTGGCACAATGATTTGAGGGCCACAGGGCGAGTATATCACCCTGTGGCCCTCAAGACAATCCATTTACTGCAAAACCGACTTGGCCGTCGGATTCAGACGCATGACCTGAATTGTCTCCCGGTTGATCATCGATGGGTTGCGCGGGGCGAGGGTATTCTTCCAGTGATCCGACTGGTAGACGGCTTCGTAGAGACGCACCCGCTCGGCCTCGTCCACAAAGCGGCGCATCCAGACGTAGCGGTTGGGGTCCTGTTCGTCCACAAAAGAGCCGACAATTACCATCCCTTTGGCGACCTGAAAGGGGATGATCTCCTCCTCCATATACTGCACCCAGGCATCCCGCTGGCCGGGGTGACATTCGTAAATTCGCAATTCGTAGAGCATTGTTTACTCCTATATGATATGTGTGGCACCCCGATAGAGATGTCTGGCATGGCGCACCAATCGCTCCCGATCTTCGTCTTTCATCTGAATATCACCCGTGCGAGCGTCTACAACCACGCATCCGATCTGCCCCAAATCACCCAGCAATGGCAGGGACAATGAGACAGGCACACGCCAGCCGATCTCCTCGCCCGTCACTGCCAACTCAGGCGTCCGGGCAATCAGTCCTGTGCCCAGATTCGGTACAATCTGCCGGTTGACCGCTACCCGCGCATCCTCCCCGCTAATGCGCAGCATTGCTTCCAAGTGAAGATGCAGCAAAAGAGATGATTCATCTGTATGTTCAGAGGGTAGCACAACGGACTGCATAGCCTTTCTCCATTTCTCTCCCTTTGAAAAAAGGGACACGGATTTGCACAGATGGAACAGATTTTCACGGATTTGGATTTCGCTTTCGCCTCATTATCCGTGCAAATCCCTCCTATCCGTGTAAATCCGTGTCCGTTTGTTTACGCCAACAAGTGCATAGGCCGGTCGCCTTCCACCTCAAAGTGGCGGAAGGTGGGCAGATAGTCCCGGTTCATCGCCAACATTTCGTTCACCATCTCCCGAATCTCGGCCATTGTCAGCACCGCCGACGAGAGCGGGTCGTGGAGGATGGCCTGGAAGATTTTGCGCGGGTCGCCTTCCAGAATGCCCTGCACCGCCATCTCCTCGATCTGGGAAGTCAGCCCGGTCAACATCGCCACGGACGGGGGCAGGCTGCCCACCCGTACGGATTGCAGCCCATCCCGGCTGGCCCACACGGGAATCTCCACACACGCGCCCTGGGGCAGGTTGTCCACCAGCCCGTTGTTGGGCATATTGCCGTTGAACTGGAAGGGCGTGCCCCCTTCCAGTCCGTTTATAATATAGGCGGCATACTCGTGTCCCCGCTCCAAATCCAGGGGAGCCGGGTCGTTGAGCCACTCGTTGATCTGCGTCTCCCAGGTGGCTTCCCGCTCGGCGTGGCGCTTGACCACATAGGCATACTCGCCGGGGTTCCAGCCTGTGCCGTGGGTGCAATACTTCTCGATCAGGTCGGGCCGCTTGCGAAACCAGGGGTTGTACTCCGAGTGGTGGCCGCTGGATTCGGTGGGGTAGTAGTCCAGGTGCAGGTAGAGTTCGTTGCGCACCTGCTCCTCGTTATAGACCTCGGCCCGCTCGGTGATGGCCTGGCGGATCAGCGGATAGGCGTCCACGCCTTTCCACTTGTACTCCAAATACCAGGCCATATGGTTGATACCGGCGCAGGTGAAGGTGATCTCCTCCATCGGCGCGCCGATCCAGCGGGCCAGCATCTCGGCGGTGCCCTGCACGCTGTGGCAGAGACCGGTGGCGACGATCTTCGTCTGGCTCTGGATGGCCCGGCAGTTGAGCACCATCGGATTGGTGTAGTTGAGCATCACCGCCTTGGGGCAGAGACGCTCCATATCCCGGGCGATGTCCAGCATCACCGGCACCGTGCGCATGGCCCGGAAGATGCCCGACGGCCCCCGGGTGTCGCCGATGTTTGTGTCCACACCGTACTTCATGGGGATTTCGATGTCGTGCCGCCAGATGTCCCCGGAACCGACGAGAATCGTGACGATCACATAATCCGCGCCGGCCAGGGCTTCCTCCCGGCTGGTCGTGCTGACCACTTTGGCGGGATACTTCCCCTCCGTCACAATGCGGTTGATGGCCTTTTCAATAAAGCCGAGCTTCTCCGGGTCGATGTCCATCAGACAGATGGTGGCATCGGCCAGGCTGGGAAAGGTGAGAACGTCGCGCACCAGCTTGCGGGTAAAGCCAAAACTGCCTGCGCCGATAAATGCGATTTTTGTCATTAGAATTTCTCTGCGTATGTGGGGAAATGGGACAAGAGATGAAAATCAGAATTCAGGCTGGAACGAGGATAGGGGGTACGACAATTGAAACGGGCAAAGCGCTAAGTACGTCCAGATACCACCACCAACCCCAGAAAAATAAAACGGGGGTCCGAAAGATATCCCTCCACATCAAAAGGCGGGAATGCTGTTTCCATTATGCCATCCAAACCAAACATAACCAACCACCGAACCCCTTCAAATTCACCGACAATCGTCGGGTAAATTACAGGCTGGATTCTTTACAAGGGTAGCGATTCACATCCACTTTGTCAAATCGGATTTTTCTTTCGCTGACAGCCCCGGACGACTGCTCTATTCTGAGACAGATTCCACTTTTTGCAGACAGTAGATACCTACTCAGGTTTTTGGGTGCGACGCACTCGCCATACATTTTTTGCACGGGAATGTTCTCTTGGCGAGTGCGTCGTACCTGTGCAGCAGCGACAGCAGACGTAACTGCTCACCCCCTCCCAACCTCCCCCACTGTGGGGGAGGAGTCGCTCCACTTCCCTCCCTGGAATGGGGAGGGGCAGGGTAGGGTGGCTGCTCACCCCCTCCCAACCTCCCCTACTCTGGGGGAGGAGTCGCTCCACTTCTCTCCCTGGAATGGGGAGGGGCAGGGTAGGGTGGCTGCTCACCCCTTCCCAACCTCCCCTACTCTGGAGGAGGGGTCGCTCCACTTCCCTCCCTGGAATGGGGAGGGGCAGGGTGGGATAGTTCGGCAGATGCTTCACCGATCAGGGTGAGTCATTATCTGGACAAAACATTTACAACCGTGCTATACTATTCATAATTGTATCTACTCACTCTTTTGAACTGAGCAGTAACGCTCATTGTTACCAGCAAACGTTGACGGAGTTCGCGCATGGACCGCACGACGCCTACTTTTAACCTGAAAGCTGTGGTGCAGGAGACGGGAATCAAACCGGATACCCTGCGCGCCTGGGAGCGGCGCTATGGATTGCCCGAACCAGACCGCACCAGTGGCGGACACCGGCTCTATTCCCAGCGGGATATTGACACCCTGCGCTGGCTGATTGTGCGCCAGGACGAAGGACTGAGCATCAGCCGGGCTGTGGAACTGTGGCGGCAGCTGGAGGGGGAGGGCCAGGACCCGCTTCTGTCGAGTGACTACAGCTTGTCCGAGTCCGATTCTGCCCCGCCTCTGGCGGCGGGGGAAGAGGTGACCGCCTTTCGGGAGCGGTGGATTGCGGCCTGTTTGGCCTTCCACGAACGGGCCGCCGACCAGATTCTGGCCCAGGGATTTGCCCTCTTCCCCGTCGAAGTGGTCTGTCTGGAGGTGTTGCAGCGGGGCATCCGGGAGATCGGCGAAGGCTGGTATACGGGGGTGGTTTCTGTGCAGCAGGAGCATTTCGCATCGGCCCTGGTCGTGCGCAAGCTGGAGTCCCTGCTCGGCGCCATCCCGCCCCCCACCCGCGCCGGGCGCATTCTGGTGGCCGGTACAGCCGAGGAGGAGCACGTCATCGGCCAGCTTCTCTTCCAGATTTTGCTGCGGCGCAAGGGTTGGGAGACGGTCTATCTGGGCGCAAATGTGCCAGTCCAACGGCTGCAGGAGAGCCTGGATGTAGTTCGTCCCCAGCTTGTCGTTCTGACTGCCCAACAGCTATACACCGCGGCTACCCTGCAAACAATAGCCGAAAGCCTGGCGGACAAGGACATCCCTCTGGCCTATGCCGGGCGCATATTTGGTCTGTTGCCCCCTGTACGCGGCCGAATCCGCGGCCATTACCTGGGCGACACCCTGCGCCAGGCCGTGGAACAGGTGGAAAAACTGCTGATGGCCGCGCCCGCCCCTCCCGAAGTCCAGCCGGTTTCAGCCCAATACCAGACCGCATTGATCCACTTTCAGCGCAACGCCGCCGGGATTCAAGCGCGGATGATGACGGCGATGGAGCGGAGTGAACTACAGCCCAGCCATCTGCAAGTGGCAGGACTGAATCTGACCCGTTCAATCCACGCCGCGCTCCAACTCGGGGATATGGGGCTGCTGCACGGAGAAATGGAATGGATTCAGGGGCTGTTGCACAACTTTGAGATACCGCAGGAAGGCCTGCGCCGCTTCCTAAAGGTCTATCGGGACGCAACCAGCGACCTGCTGGGGGCAGAGGGTCAGCCTGTTCTCGATTGGCTGGACGCGTTGTAAGTTACGTCATCGATTCAAAGAAAAGCGGACGCAGATTCACGCAGAAACAACTGAACCGCATCGGCTTTGACCCCACCAATCACCTGATCGCCCACGGGCGACACATTCGGGTTGCCATCGGGCGGGATTATGCGGATGTGCCACCGGCCAAAGGGGTCTTCCGGGGTGACGCCGACAGCGAACTGGACGTGGGCGTGCAGGTGACGCTGGCCGAACGCCCGGAGCCGGAGGAGGAGCTGATCCCCACCACTGGCTGGGTTCCGCCGGAAGATGTGAGCGACGAGCAACAGCAGATGCAGATGCAACAGCAGCAGCAGTAGCAGTATAGGACCCGCAGTGAGTCGCCGGAAATCGCGTGCGGAAGTGACCAGCCGCTGGTCAAACGCCGCTCTGGCTGTGGTCGCTTCCCGGAAGTTCAGAGTTGCTCTTCACCCAGGAACGTGCCTGCGTCAGCCAGTAGGTCGCGGTGGGCAGGGATGGTGCGTCGGCTCTGCTGCCGCTGTTGCGGGGAGAGGGTGGAGAGGAGAGTGCTGTACTCTGTGAAGGCGGTTGCCAGGGCCGCCTGCGCCCTGTCGTCCTGGTTGGCGGCCCGCCACACCCTGGCGCAGCGATAGTGCAACAGATAGGATTGGAAGACGTTAAGGGTGGCGTTGGCCGCAGCCGATTCTGCCGCGGCCAGCGCCGACGCCAGGTCGCCCAGATCGAGCAGAATTTCCGCCTCCAGCGCCCACATCTCGGCGCTGAGATTGGTTGCATCGATCTGTTGGCTGGCGTCCAGCGCCTGGCGGATCAAAAGCAAAGCCTGGCTCAAATTCCCTTCCAGTTGGCAAAGTTGGGCTTGGGCGCGCAGGGCCTGGGCCTGAATGTAGGCGTACTCCACCCGCTGGAAGGCAGCCACCGAGCGGTCGAGCCAAGCCCTCGCCCGGCGCAGGTCCCCCGCATAGGCGGCTTCCAGCGAAAGAATATTCCACGCCTGGCCCAGGCAGAGGTCGTCGCCAGCCTTTTCTGCCCAGGCAATTGCGCGCTGTGCCCCTTCCCCCAGTCCCTCATCCCGCCCCACAAACGAAAGATGGGTCGCCGCGTAGTTCACAAAAATCAGGCTGTAGAGCCGCTCATCATCCAAAGACCGGGCAATGTCCAGTCCTCTGGCGTAGTGGCTGAGAGCTTCGCCAATCTGGCCCAGGACGCAGAGAGCATTGGCCCTGTTGGAGGCAACCCGTGCTTCCAGCATACGAAAACCGCACTCTTCGGCCAGAGCCAGCGTAGACCCGTAACGGGTCACGGCGTCCTGCACATCCCCCCGCTCCATCGCGACGACGGCCAGGGCAAGTTGCGCTCCCGCCGCGCCGGCAACATCGCCCAATTGCTGAAAAGCCGCCAGTGCCCTATCCGCAGCTTCGACAGCGGCGGTGTAGGCGTTGAGCGCTGGCAAGAGATCGGCGAGCCGGTTCCACGCTTGCGCTTGCAGACGCAGGTTTGCGCTGCGGGTTGCTGCCTCTACAGCTTCTTGCAGTCTGGACTGGGCTTCCTTCTCTTCGCCCCGCCAGTGAAGCACCTCCCCCCACACAGTCAGCACTTCCGCTGCCAGTGCCTCGTCCCGCTGCTCCTGAGCGATGGCAAAGCTGTCGCCTATCAGCGCCAGGGCTGCGTCAAAATGGCCTGCGTCCCGGTGGGCTACAGCCTGCCGGAGCAGGACTGTACCCATTTGGCGGGCATCCAGCCCCGGGGTCGTAGCAAGCTGCCGCAGAATCTCCAACTGAGTTTCGCGCTCGCCCAACAGATTTAAGAGGCGCTCCCACTCCATCAAAAGCTGAAAGCGGGTGCGCTGCATCGCAGGCAACGACGCCAGCCAGGCGATTGCCTTGGCGTAATGGGTGCGCGCCAGACGGTAAGCGCCGCTTTGCTGCGCGGCCTGGCCTGCTTTCCAGGCAAAACGAAAGGCGCTGCCAATTGCATCGGCCTGCTCGAAATGATAGGCAAGCAGAGTGTAGGCTTCAGGCTCATATTGCTCCAGCACCTCGCCTACGCTGCGATGTAGCTGACGGCGCTGGGCGGGATCGATCTGGGCATAGACGGTCTGACGAATCTGGTCGTGCTCAAACTGGTAGGCGGTGGGTGTCTCTTGCAGGAAATGGCGCTGCACCAGAGCGGCTGTGGCAGCCAACACCTGGCGCGCCGCATTTGGCAAGAAACGGGTAAGTTGGGTCAGATCGAAGGGAGTGGCCAGCACAGCGGCGATGTCGAGCACCTGGCGTTCTTCGGGGCTGAGCTGGGCCAGACGCCGACGAATCAGCCCATCCACCTCGCGGGGGATGACTGCCTCGCGATAGTCCACTGTGACCGCATCCCAGGGAGTCTGCCAGTCACCCCCTTCCCCACGCGTCAAATTGCCTTCCTGGTGCAGGGTGCGCAACGTTTCCAGTATGAAAAAGGGGTTGCCCTCTGTCCTCGTGTAGATGCGCCTCTCGAAGATGGGCGCAGGTCGGTCCATCTGCAAGAGCGTGCGTACCAGTTCGGCGCTGGCTTCGGCGGAGATACCGGCCAGTTCAATCCGCTGTGCAGGCTCGCCTCGGTCGATCTCCTGCAAAGCCAGCCAGACACCCGTGTCCTGTCTGACCTCCGCCGGGCGGAAGCTGAGCAGGATGAGAAGCCGGGCCGAACGGATGCGTCGCGCCAGGTAGATCAGCAGGTCGAGAGTGGCGTTGTCAGCCCATTGCAGATCGTCCAGCGCCAGCGCCGTGGGGGTCAACTCGGCCAGAGCAAGCACAAGCCGGGTCAGCGCTTCCAGTGTGCGTATCCGGTCCGGCTCCGGGGCCAGAGGGGGTGGAAGCGGTAGATCGGGCAGCCATTCCGAGAGCAATGGCAGGCTGCGGGCAGCGATTGCCAGCCAAAGGGGATTGAGCAGAAGGCGCAATTGCTGGCTGCGCAGGGGGGAGAGAAGTTGCGCCAGGGCCTGCAACAGAGGCCAATAGGCTTCGTCGCGCCGGGCTTCCAGGCTCTTGCCCTGGCCGACCAGCAGGCCGCGCCAACGGGCATCGTCCAGCAGAAAGGTGAGCAGTCGGCTCTTACCCACGCCCGCCTCTCCGACCAGAAAGCAAATCTGCCCGCGCCCTGCCTGGGCTTGCTGGAGCGCCCGCAGCAGCAGACTGCGCTCCGCTTCCCGGCCAATCAACGGCGGCTGATAGGCCGGGTCTACAAAAGAGAGTGGAGGCGGCCCGTGCAGGCTGGTCTGCTGCTGATGCCGTTGGACCAATGCGGCCAGTTCCGGGGTGGGTGAGCAATCCAATTCATCCCGCATCTGCTCGACCAGACGCGCGTAGAATTGGAGTCCGAACTCCGGTCGTTGCAGGGCCTGGGAAACCCCCAGCGCTTCCACAGCCCACGTTTCATTCAGCGGGTCCAACTGGCCGAGGCTCTCCACCAGATGGACTGCTTCCTCCCAATTCCCCTGCTTCTTGGCAAAGGCAAGCAGATGGGCCAGGCCTTCGCGCAGACGGCTGAAAAGGCGCTCCCTCTCCACCAGCACCCATTCGTCGAAAAAGCCGGGCAACAGTTCGCCGGGGTAGAGCGCCAGAAGCTGTGTGCGGGTGGCCCAGGTTTCGGGTCGGGGCGTTCGCAGTCCATTCAGGGCATCGGTCAGAGCGAAGACATCGCACGCTACGGGGCACTCTGTGTGAAAGCGTACGTCGGGGCCGGCGGCGTGGAGAATATCCACCGCACCAGCCTGCTTCAGCGCGTTGCCCGTTCGCCAGAGTTCCTGGCTCAGACGCCGCCTGGCTGTCTGCTCTGGTAGCTCCGGCCAGAAGAGCGCGGCCAGATGCGCCCGGTTATGGGTGACCGGATGCAGGGCCAGGTAGGCAAAAAGGGTTCGGCTCTTCTCGGTGGGGAAAGGTGGCACGGGGTGGCCGTCGATGGCAATGCTGTATTGGCCGAGAAAGTGCAGATGGAGTGTCGGTGGAGGCTTCACTTCATAATCGCCCAAAAGTGAGATATGCGAATTGAGACAATTCTGAGACAGACCAATGCTTTCCTGAGACAGCAGTTTGCGCAACAGCTATTCTCCAGGAATCCCGATATGAGCGTACCGCACTATCTGCCATTGAGGCCAGCCCCGTTCCCGACGTCGTTTATTGTGCGTGTTTGGCGCACAGAGCCGGCGGGCGAATGGCGCTGTCTTCTGATCGAAGTGGAGAGTGGAGAACGGTTGGCATGCGGGTCACTGGATCATCTGGGGGCTTCGATTGCCACCTGGCTGTCATCCCATCCACCAGATGGGCAGACGGGAATTCGCTAGGAGTGGCTTTCTTGCCCACAGGTAGCGGATATCCCTTTTGCAAGAGGAAGTGTCAACAGTAGGGGAATCAACAGCGATTCCATCGAGTCCACATTTTCAAGGAGACCAAAGATGCAACACCAGAAACTCACCCTTTTTGTCACGATTCTATTTGTCTTTTTCAGTAGCTGGATGGTAGTGGAATCGTCCGCGTCTGGAAGCACTACAGCAGCCGGTCTCGTTGCCTACGCCGGGCTGGATGCACAGGGCAGGCCGACGTCAGTCAAGACGATTCGACCGGACGGCAGTGACGGCAAAACCATCTACACCACAGACCAGAACGGCAGCATCAGCGATGTGGCCTGGGCGCCCAATGCGGGAGAGATCGCCTTTATCGACAAGAAAGAGGCAGTCTATTCTCCCTTCAGCCAGGACATCTACGGCGTCAAGCCCGATGGCAGCGGTCTGCGCCGCATCAGCAACCCACCCCAGTTTGCCGGTCTGCCCGCTGGTCTGCCGACCGGCACAGTGCAAGGCGAGTTACGCAACAATTCCGGTCGCATCAACGTCAGCCTCATCAGCCTCTACATCCAGGGCGCGGTCAGTGTCGGGCAGGGGACATTTTTTAACAACCTGGATACCCTCACATTCAACTTCACTGTCGCTGATTTAGGCCCAGGCCAACTTCACTATCTGGTGGCCATCTGGTCGGACCCCAGCGGCGGCCCCTACCGGGAGATTATCCCCGCGGTCGTCGATGTAACGCCTGGGCAGACTGTCGATTTGGGTCAGCTCGACTTTGTGGGGCAGACCAACCAGCCCAAGATCAGCGACCTGAGCTGGAGTCACGACGGGTCGCTGCTCGGAATTATTCTGGAGAATGGCGGCAGCAGCCCGTGGCAAGTTGCCGGCGCAGGACAGGCCATCGGATCACAGATGGCGAATGTGGGGCTGATCAGCGCTCTGGCCCTGTCACCCACCGACAACCGCATAGCCTACTGGCGTCTGACCGGAGGGGAGGGGGTGATTGCGCTCAATCAGATCGGCGGCAGCGGGGCCAGCGAACAGATCATCCTGAATGACTCTGTGGCAAGCCTGAACTATGACCGCCACATCGCCTGGTTGCCCGACGGCTCTGGATTGGTAATCAGCGTCAACGGGGAGATATTCGATTATGAGATTGCCAGCCGGCAAGTACGCCAGTTGACCAACTTCGGCGGGGCGGCCCAGATCGATCGGGTTACTGTATCGCCCAACGGCCAGGAGATCGCCTTCAGCTACAGCCCCAACGCGGGCGGCAGCGACATCTGGATTCTCAACCGTCAATCCCTGCAGGCCCGCGCACTGACCAGCGACGGACGCAGCGCGTTTCCGAGTTGGAGCCGGGTCGATCCACCGGCGCCGACCAATCCGACATCTACACCAACACCGATAGTAATCCCATCCGCCACGGCGACAGCAACGCCGACAAACATCCCATTCGTCACGCCGACACCAACGCCGACCTCATCGCCAACACCGATCTCCGCGCCTTCCAGCGCCATCTATCTGCCGGCAGTGACCCGATAGAAGAGTTCGGGCCACATCTTCGCTCCTGCGACAAAACCGTTCGGGTGGGCTTCCTCTGGGAAGCCCACCCGATATTGCAAAATTTGAATACCAGCGACCGACTCCCTATCAGCGGGAATTGAACTGGGCCTCCACCACCGCCATCGTCGCCACATTCACAATGTCAATCACCTCCGCGCCCGTCTCCAGCACCTGAATGGGGCGTCCCATCCCCACCAGAATCGGGCCGATTGTCTCGGCGCCACCCAGCCGGTTGAGCAACTTATAGGCGGTGTTGGCCGCGGCCAAATCCGGGAAGACGAGAACATTGGCGTCGCTCACCGCGCTGAAGGGGTAGTGCTGGGCCATCCGCTGGGGCACGACAGCCACATCGGCCTGCATCTCGCCGTCCACCACCAGATCGGGGCGGCGGGACTTCACCAGCTCCGTGGCCTGGCGCACCTTCTCGGAGAAGGGGTGGCGGGTGCTGCCGAAGTTGGAGAAACTGAGCATCGCAATCCGGGGCTGCACATCGAACTGCACGGCCACATCCGCGGCGTTGATGGCGATCGTCGCCAGGGTTTCCGCGTCCGGGTCGATATTCACTGTGGCGTCGGAGAAGAAGTAGGGCTTGCCCTGCACCAGCATCAGATAGACGCCGCTGACCACCCCCCGGTCCGCCTGGGAGCCGACCACTTGCAGGGCCGGGCGCAGAACTTCGGGGTAGTTGTAGGTAAGGCCGGAGACGAAGGCGTCGGCGTCGCCCTGCTCCACCATCATCGGGCCAAAGTAGTTGGGCTGGCGCAGCAGGTCACGGGCCAGGCTGGGGGTGACGCCCCGACGCTGGCGGCTCTCGTGGAATTTCTCGGCGTAGCCGGACCGCTTGTCGCTCTCGTTGGGATCGACGACGGTCGGCGAGAAGCCCACAGCCAGTTCGGCACACAGCTTTTCCACCACCGCAGGCCGCCCCAGCAGAATCGGCACGGCGATGCCCTGGGCGGTCAACACATGCGCGGCCCGGATGACCTTCGTCTGCTCGCCCTCGGCAAAGACCACCCGCTTGGGATCGGCTTTGGCCTTGGCCTGCATCGAACGCATAATCTGATAGCCAGCGCCGATGCGGGCGGCCAGTTCGTCCTCATAGGCGGTCAGGTCGATACGCTTGCGGGCGACGCCGCTCTCCATCGCCGCCTTTGCCACTGCCGGGGCCACCCACATCAGCACCCGGCTGTCCACCGGCTTGGGGATAATATAGTCCGGGCCAAAGCGCAACTGGTCCAGATCGTAGGCTTTCATCACACTGTCGGGCACATCTTCCCGGGCCAGGGCGGCCAGGGCGTGGGCCGCGGCCAGTTTCATCTCCATATTAATGTCTGTGGCCCGCACATCCAGCGCGCCCCGGAAGATGAAGGGGAAGCCGAGCACATTGTTCACCTGATTGGGGTAGTCGCTGCGTCCTGTGCCCATAATCACCGTATCGCTGCGGGCCGACATGGCCAGGTCGTAGGTGATCTCCGGGTCCGGGTTCGCCATCGCGAAAACAATCGGATTGTCCGCCATCGAGCGAATCATATCCTGGGTGAAGCTGTTGGCGACGGAGAGACCGATGAGCACATCGCAGCCCACAATCGCCTCTTCCAGGCTGCGGCAGTCGGTTTCGACGGCTTTGGGTTCCTTCCACTCATTCATCCCCACAGTACGCCCTTTGTAAATCACCCCTTTGCTGTCACACATAATAATGTGGGCCGGGTTTGCGCCCAGAGCCACATAAAAATCCGAGCAGGCGATGGCCGACGCGCCGGCGCCGTTGATGACGATACGCACATCGGCGATTGATTTGCCGATGACTTCCAGTGCGTTGATCAGCCCCGCGCCGGAGATAATCGCGGTGCCGTGCTGGTCGTCGTGGAAGACGGGAATGTCGACTTTCTTCTGGAGTTCCCGCTCAATTTTGAAGCATTCGGGAGCTTTGATGTCCTCCAGATTGATGCCGCCAAAGGTAGGGGCAATCATCTCGCAGAAGCGGATAATCTCATCCGGGTCTTTGGAGTTGACCTCAATATCGAAGACATCCACATCGGCAAAGCGTTTGAAGAGGACCGCCTTGCCCTCCATCACCGGCTTGGAGGCCAGTGCGCCCCGGTCGCCCAGGCCGAGGATGGCCGTGCCGTTGCTGATCACCGCCACCAGATTGCCTTTGGCCGTATACTCAAAGGCGTCTTCCGGCTGGTCGGCGATGGCGAGGACGGGATGGGCCACCCCCGGCGAATAGGCCAGGGAGAGGTCGCGCTGGGTGTCCATCGGTTTGGTGGGTACAATCTTGAGCTTGCCCGGACGGCCTGTGGAATGGTAGTCCAGGGCGTCTTGTCTGGTGAGTTCTGACATCGTTGTCGCTCCTGTGGCGTGGAAATAAGGTAGAACCGCCGGGGGATTTGCACGCGGCCGGCAGCCATAGATGAGGGGAAATCGGGCAACAGTGCCCGCGTCTATTGTACTCCTCATAACAGAGCGGGGCAAACGGATGGGGACGGAAAAGCGCGTGCAAATTTAGCGCGGTGGATGTCTGTCGAGTTGGGTCAACGCACGGCGCAAGTTGACCACACCCTCCCGATTCAACCCCAGACGCTCAATGGTTGCGCGGCCAACCGGCGTCAGTCCGATTAGTTGGGTGAAGTCGGGACTCCAGGCGAAATGCATAGACCAAGTGTCGAGCCGTGGATTGTAGAGCCGTTCTTCTTCTCCGGTTGTTGGGTCGAACTCGGAAACGGCCATCGACTTGCGGCCATTGCATCCCATACAGGCGAAAGCGAGATTGTCCCAGGCATCACTACCACCCCTTGCGCGCGGAATGATGTGATCGACAGAAAAGGGATCGGGAGAATAGGCACTCTGGCTTAGGCAATACTCACAACAGTTTCCGGCCTGCTGGGCCAGCAATTCCCGCACCCGGGATGAAATAGGCGACTCAGACATTGGCCGAGGGTCGCAAGCCGAATTTTTCGAGCAGGGCATCAAGCGTGGTGCGACGCAAGACGGCCAGTTTGATCAGCGCTGCCATGCGTCTTGCGTTGACGCTTTCCAGTCGATCCGTCAGCCGGAGCAACTCTGCCTGGTCATCAGCCTGAAGAGTCTCATTCTCCAGTCCGTCGCGTAGCTGGTAGAGCCGACGCCACTCCTGCGCGGTCAATCCCAGATTGATCTGTGTCAGAAGCTCAGCCTCTGACTCTGTAACAGAAATTGAGCGACGATGCAAGTGCTGCTGCAGAACCCGGGCAACGAAGATGTCTGGAGAAACGCCATCTTCGTTTGCCGCAGCGCGCACACTACCTTCCAATTCAGGCAAGAGTTGCAGGGTCATCCTTTGCTCCCTCAGACACGGCCAAGTACACGATTTCTCGGCGCCTGTACGTTACCATACACCTGTAGTGTACTTGTCCCAAAGATTGAATGCAAACGGTTGGAGTTACCCGACTATACCTTGCCTGACCTCGCCGTAGCTGACCAGCCGAATACCCCGGGCCCCGATAATCTCCTGTACCCGGCCATCGGTCCAGGCATCCACCACCCCCTGGCGGTCCGCGGCCACCCCCTCGTAGCCGATGTGCCAGACGGCCTGGCTCTCGTGGGTGTCCAGGCAGGGGTGATCCACGTGAATCCAGCGCCCTGGCCCCAGCGCCTCCAGACTTTCGCGCAGGGCCGCCACCTTCTCCGCCGAGGATTTGGCCTGGCTGTTCTCCCCAAAAGCCCGGAAGCGTTCAAAGCCGCTCATATCCACCGCCAGCCCGTACTCCGCCATCAGCCTGTCCACAACGCCTTGAAAGTCCGGGTTGTCGCGCAGTCCGCCCATATGAAAGGTGGCGTGGCTGGCCCAGGGGATATGCTTCTGTACCAGTTCAATCTGCGCCCGCAGCTCCTTCTCTACATCCGCCGGCGTCCAATCCGCCTGCTCGAAGGTAATCTCGTCCGGGTAGTTGTCGTTCTTGCGAAAGGTGCGGTAGAAGAAGCCGTCCGCGTCGGAAACGGTGCTGGGACCGGTGAGGGGTCGCCAGCGGAAGTTCTCCCACTCACTGGTCAGGGTGAAGTGGACGCCCACATCGAAGCCGGGGTTTGCCCTGAGCAGCTTTACCGCTTCAGGAAACCAGGGGGTGGGAGCCATAATCTCCACAGAACGGCAGATGCCCTGGGTAAAGACGCGGATACAGCCTTCGTTGGCCGCGTGGGAAAAGCCGATGTCGTCGGCGCGCACAAGGAGGACGATTGGTTCGCTGGTCATAATTTTCTCCGGATGGATGGGACAGTTGGAAGAAGGAACGCGGATGGTGTGGATTGGACGGATAGGCGCGGATATTTGTTTGCTATACAGATTGTGGGTCTGCTTGTCCGTGCCTTCCAGCAGACCGTCCGGGTCGGGCAAGAGGACGCCGAACTCAAAGACGGGCGTCACCCGCGTCTGGCGGGGCAAGATGCCGCGGCTTGGTTGGCATTGGGTACTGTCTCACGGACAATCGTCCGCAATTGGGTCACAATTTCCTGTACGTCCGGGCTGTGCTCGGCCAGAATTGCGTCGATGAAAACGGCGGAGTTTTCTCTGCTTGCCATACATAGGGTGGCGAAGCCACGATCTGTGTGGGGAAACGTGAAGACGTGAAACGTGAGAGTATGTGACGACACCTCACATTTCGCGTTTCAGATGGTTGGCCGACCGACTAACCCATATGCGTTCGTTCCTCGCTGGTACGCATTAACCTGCTCCAGCGGTCAGATGTCAACGCATTTGGGCAGTATACGCAGGGCAGGGGGTGTTGTCAATGCAAGGCAAAGGGCCGTTCTGCGCAAACGTAACTGTTCAGCCACCCCACCCTAGCCCTCCCCATTCCAGGGAGGGAAGTGGATCGACTCCTCCCCCACAGTGGGGGAGGTTGGGTGGGGGTGAGCAGTTAC
>JAANMX010001046.1_pt1 | contig 33401 bp, 26 predicted proteins | sample 7279681 | NCBI WGS metagenome assembly JAANMX01 (sample SAMN14094542, study PRJNA606508) | bioreactor metagenome | isolation source: A lab-scale SPAN reactor treating ammonium-rich wastewater day 351 | place: Ireland: Galway | collected 2018-01-01 | reverse complement strand
GCAACCTCATCTGGACAGTGCGACGCACCGGATGGACAGTTACGCAAAAATTGTGTGGCGAGAGCGTCGCACTGTCCACGAAATGACTCTAGTCCGCAACCTCATCTGGACAGTGCGACGCACCAAAACGGGAAGTTATTCTTTGACAAGCCCTAAGCAGTTACGAAAGAGTAGTGACACTCGCTTTGGCCCCGTCGTCGACTCCAAAACGTCCTTCCCCATTCCACTCTCCATTTTCCAGGGAATCTGTCATGCCAACAACCGATGACTCCACTGCCAGCCGCCCTGTCACTGAATACAGCCCCACCATCAAAGAGCTGCCGGAGAATTTACGCCCCCGGGAGCGGATGGCCTATGCCGGGGCCAATGCGCTGAGTACGGCGGAGCTGCTGGCGATTATTTTGCGCACGGGGGGCAAAGGCGAAAATGTGATCCGTATGGCCGAGCGGCTGCTCATCCAATACCGGGGCATCACCGGTCTGGCCCTGGCCAGCCACGAGGAGCTTTGCCAGACCCACGGCCTGGGCATGGCCAAGACGACCCAAATCAAAGCGGCCCTGGAGTTGGGCCGCCGTCTGCTGCTGGCCGCGCCCGAGGAGCAGGCCCAGATTCACAGCCCCGCGGATGTGGCGAATCTGTTGATGCTGGAAATGGGTCTGCTGGAGCGGGAGCAGTTGCGCACCGTCCTTCTGGACACGAAGAACCGGGTGCAACGTATCATTACCGTCTATTCGGGAAGTCTGAATACGGCGGTAGTACGGGTGGGCGAAATTTTTCGGGAAGCGATTCGGGCCAACAGTGCGTCGATGATTATCGTGCATAACCATCCCAGCGGCGACCCCACCCCCAGCCCGGAGGATGTGCGGGTGACGGAGAAGATTGTAGAAGCAGGCCAACTGCTCAATATCGACGTGCTGGACCACCTGATTGTCACCCGCAGCCGCTTTGTCAGCCTGAAAGAGCGGGGATTGGGCTTTCGGAAATAGGATCAGATGACCTCTGGCAGAGTGACCGTTCGCATCTTCGCCCTCTACTGCCTGCTGGCAGCCCTCTTTTATGCACCCTTTTTGTTGGGGGTGCGCACCTTTCCGGACGGGGATTTCAGCCACCACTTCCTGCCCTTCAGCCTTTTCCAGCAGAGCGAATGGCTGGCCGGGCGCTGGCTGCCGGTCTGGAATCCCTACACCTACGGCGGCCATCCCTTTCTGGCAGATATCCAGGCGGGCGTCTTCTATCCCGTGGGCGATCTGCTGCTGCTGCTGACCCTGCCCTTCTCCAGCCCGGCAGCCCGGCTCTATTTTTTGCAGATAGAGGCGGCGCTACACATCGCACTGGCTGGTTTCTTCATCCATCTGTTGCTCCTGCGTCTGACCAGAAGTTCGCAGGCCGCCTATGCCGCGGGCGCGTTCTTTGCCCTTTCCGGCTATCTGACCGGTTACCCGCCCCTGCAATTGGCGATTTTGCGCACAGCCATCTGGCTGCCCCTTATCCTCTGGCTGCTCCTGGCGGGGACGGATAGACCGACTCGCTGGCGCTGGTGGGTGGGGGCGTCCCTGGCCTGGGCGACGGCCTTTTTGGCCGGCCATCCCCAGACATTTCTGCACCTGAGTTACGCGGTTATCGGTTGGATGGGCTTTCTGCTGTTCCGAGACTTTACAAGGGGGCGAGGCGGTGCAGATTGGGGGGAGGATTCGGATACTCCTCCACCATCCCATTCGTCCCTCCGCCTCGCTTTTCGCTTTCTTTGCGTTGGGCTGCTTACCCTGGCCTTCTCTGCCGCGCAACTTCTCCCCAGCCTGGAGTTCACCCGACTGAGCGTACGCGCCAGCTTGGAGTACGCCTTTGTCAGCGGCGGTTTCCCCATCCGCGACACCTGGCAGATGCTCTTCCCCGGTCTGCTCACCCAATTTTCTCCCCTTTTCATCGGTCTCCCCGGCCTCTTCCTGGCCCTGCTCGGCCTCTCCCACCTACGCCCCCTTCACAATTCACAATTCGCTATTCACCATTCACTATTTCTGTTTTCCCCCCTCCTCGCCCTCCTGGCCCTGCTCCTCTCCTACGGCGAACACAGCTTTCTCTACCCCCTGTTCTACCGCTACGCACCGGGCTGGAATCTCTTTCGGGGGCAGGAGCGGGCGGCCTATCTGGTGGCTTTTGGCCTGTGTGGGCTGGCCGGCTATGGGATGGCCGCTCTGCCGCAGCTCTCCCCCCGGGCGCGGCGGGTGGCGGGTATACTTCTGGTCGCTGGCGTGGGGGCTGGGGGGCTGATTTTTGGAATCTCCTGGCAAGCAACTGGTCGAAGTCTGGCGGAGCAGGGGGTCTGGTCGGCCCTGGCGCTGGCTGGGCTGGTGGCGTTGGCCGGCGGTTGGCTGCTTTGGCAAAAGGAGTGGGAAGATCGCCAGGGCTGGGCTTTGATCGGGCTGGGGGTAGGCGTTCTCTTTTGGGTCAACGGGGGAACAAATGTGAGCGATTTTGGCCCGGCCCGCAAGACGATTTTGGCCCCGGAGGTGACCGCGGTGCAGGCAGCCGTGGAGAGTGGGCGGGTCTATAACGAATATCGGGTCTATGAGGATTACGGTATGTCGGTAGAGGTGGAAGATGTCTGGGGCAGCAGCCCCCTGCGCCTGGCCCGATTCGCCGCGCTTTTCGACAACTTCCCCCTGGACCGTATGTGGCGGCTATTGGGTGTACAGACGGTTCTCACCTGGCGGCACGGACTTTTTGTGCCATCCGAGCTGCTGGCCGAATTTCCCCAGGCCACGGACACCACCTTTCTACACCGGCTGACCGACACGAATCCCCGGATTTGGCTGGTGCAAGAGGCGCAGATTGTCGATGACACAGCCGCCCTGGCCCTCCTGGCCGATCACAACTTCGATCTGTCCCAGACAGCCCTGCTCCCACCCGAATTCAGCCAATGGGCGTCACTGACCGATACCCCGCCATCTCCGCATCCCACCATCTATTTTTCCCAGATTGCGCCCAACCGCAAACGCATTTCTGTGGTCGACAACCCGGGCGGCCTCCTGCTGATCGCGGAAAACTGGATGCCCGGCTGGCGGGTGGATTCCCCATTTCCAACTCCCCAGTCTCCAATTCCCGTCCTGCGCGCCCATCTGACGCTGCTTGCCTTGCCCATTCCTGCCGGAAACCTGACTTTTGATCTGGTCTATTGGCCGGAGACGCTGACCTGGGGGCTGGTCATCAGCGGTGGATCCCTGGCAATGGTTGTTCTGACGCTCCTCTACCGTCGGCGGCGGGATGTGTAGTGCGGAATTTGCCATTTCCCCGACCCGCATCAATTTCCGCAAAGCGCGCTTTGTATGATATACGAAAGAGATGGACGCAATGGAACTGCCCTGCAAATAGCCTGTAACGCAAGCTGTCAGCTTGCGCCAGCCCGCACGAACAGTGCGGGTTACAAAGGACGGCGTCCGCTTTTCATTGTCCGTAGCGCACAACCGCGCATGAGGAACTGATCTGCAAAAGGGATGAAAAATGGCCCACTTTCCGCTGAGTAAGAGCCGCTGGCTTCTGCTGCTTCTGCTTGTGTCAGCAGCCGCTGTCTCTACGGCTTTCCTGATCAATCTGGGCGCGTTTGCTCACGACGCCGCAGCCGAACATATCCCCCGGGGATTGCTCTTTTCGAACGCAATAGACGAGGGCAACCTTTTGCCTGTCTGGGTGCAATCCCTGCACCTGGGGCTGGGCAGCCCTCTCTTTACATTTCAACCCCCTTTGCCCTACTACGCAATGGACCTGCTCGCCCGGTTGGGGTTGGCCCATCCACTGGGCTGGCGGGTGTTGATTGGCGGCGGGCTATTGGCGGCTTTTCTGGGCGCGTACGCGCTGCTTCATTGGGTCACAGGGAGGCGTTGGGCAGCCCTGGCCGGGGCCACCGCCTATCTCTACGCGCCCTATGTGCTGCGCAACGCGCTGGAACGGGGATCCAACGAAACCTTTGGAATGTTTCTCTACCCGTGGGTGCTGTGGGGTCTGCTGCGGCTGGCCCAATCCCCGACCGGCAAACGCTTTGTCGTCGCCAGCCTGCTGTGGGCGGCCAGTATCGGAATGCACGTGCTGGCCCCGCTGATGCTGGCCCCCGTAGCGTTGCTGGTGGCTTTGGTCGCGGGTTGGCGTTGGCGCACACCCGCACCGCTGTTGGCCCTGCTGGCGGGCGGTCTGCTGATGAGCTTTCTCTGGCTGCCGCTGATCAGCGAACAGAGTTATGTGCATATCGATCGGGATTTCAGCGATACGAGTGCCATACCCCTGGACAATCCGATTCCTGTGGAGCGGCTGCTGGCCTTGCCGGCTGTCTATGACACGCAAACCGGCAACAACAATCTGGGGGATCGGGTGGGTCTGCTGCACACCCTACTCCTGGGGTTGGGGTTGCCAGCTACGCTCTACGCATTGCGCCAACGGCGTTGGCGGCTGGCCGTACTTCTGGGTCTGGCAACCGCTGTCGGGCTGATGCTCTTTTGGCTCTTTACAGAATACTCGAACCTCATCTGGCAACTGTTCGATCCGATTTTGCATCGGGTACAATACCGCACCCGGTTGATGGGGGTGCAGGCCCTGGCCGCGTCGATGGCCGTGGGCGGGGTTGTCGCTCTGCTTGCGGCCCGCTGGCAGAGAAGCGCCAGCCTTTTGATCAGCGGCCTGCTGTTGCTGGCGGCTCTGCCCTCCCTCTATGTAAATCTGCAACACCGCTTTGGTGACTTTGAAAACAGCCTGACTTGGGAAGATGTACGGGCCATCGAGTGGCGGGCGTCGGGCAGCGCCCTGACAGCTTTCGGCGAATTTTTGCCCCGCTGGCGCGACGATCCCTTTGACGAAGCAGTGATGGCCGAATTGGGTCAGGACTTTGATCCGGCACAGCGCCCTCTGGCCCACCCACCGGCAGGGGTGCAGCTTCTCTCTGCCCAGGTCGGCAGCAGTAGCTGGGCGCTGGCGCTGGAGAGCGCACAGCCGGAGACGATTACCCTCTATCTGCTCTACTATCCCCACTGGAAAGCCTTTTTGGACGGGCAGCCGGTAACGATCCGTCCGCAGGCTGGGACGGGTTACGCGCAGTTGGATATTGGCGCGGGTCGCCATAATCTGAACCTGCGCTACAGCCGCAATAGATGGCAGTGGTGGGGATTGGCGCTGAGCGGGGTGATTGCCCTGAGTCTGGCGGTCATTGGAATCCGGGACAGGGGTAAAACGTCCTCCCCCCGACCCAAAGAAGCCGAAGGGGAAGCCTTGCCGTCGGTCTGGCTGTTGGTTGGGCTGGCCCTCTTTCTGGGGCTGAAGTGGGTTGTACTCGATCCGTCCACTACGCTTTTCCGCTGTCAGTCCACAGCGCAGGTTGTCTGCGGGGCGGATGTGACGGTGGACGTAGCCTTCGCCGGGGGGCCTTCGCTGGTCGGTTATCGTGTGCCCACCTATCAGGCCCAGCCCGGCGGGAGTCTGCGTCTCTCCCTCTTCTGGCGAGGGGAGGCCGATAGCCTTCAGAGGCTCAAGAGTTTTGTACACATTCGCAACAATCAGCCGGAGCAGGCGGTAAATCCCCGCACCGGCAGCGACATCTGGGCACAGGAGGATCATGTGACACCGGGCGGACTGCCTTTTGGAGAATTCTTGCCTGGAAAGCTATATCGGGACGAATTTCGTGTTAGGCTGCCCGCAGATATGCCGGCGGGAGAATACTTTCTGGAAGTCGGCTGGTTCAATTCTGAAACTGGCGAACAGCTCGATCCCTTGGACGAATCCATTACACCGCCTATGCGCGAGTTGTGGCGTTCTGTCCTTTTGCCTTCAATTACTGTGGAGTAGAGATTTTCGCCTTACCCTCTACGGTAAAAAAAACGACATTAGATGCCTTGCCCTCTGATCTCCTGAACAAGAGCCGCTGGATTCTGCTATTGGCGCTCGTGTCATCGTGGCCGTAGCAACTGCACTGACTTTCAATTTGGGCGCGTATGCCCACGCTGCCGCGGGGAATGTGTGCCGTCGCGGCGGCGTCTTCTCTGGCGCAGTCTCTGACAGTTTGTAACTGCTCACCCCCTCCCAACCTCCCCCACTGTGGGGGAGGAATCGCTCCACCTCCCTCCCTGGAATGGAGTGGGGCAGGGTGGGGTGGCTGAACAGGTACGACGGTTTGGTCTATCCACGTTGGGTGCAGTTTCTGTACGTAAGGCTGGGCAGCCCGCTTTTTACCTTTCAGCCGCCCTTGTCCTATTACGGCATAGACCTGCTGGCGCGTCTGGGATTGGCCCACCCATCGGGCTGGCGCATGTCGATTGGCGGGGGATTGCTGACGGTCTTTCTGGACACATTCCGTCTGGTTCGTCTGGTGACCGGTTGGTGTTGGGCTGGCCTGGCGGCCAACAGCCTCGCCCATCCCTGCCCCTGACAATCCAGACGCCTCGCATCGGCGTCTATGATGGCAGCGACCACCAATTCGTGCCGGTCATCGCTGATGATACGGCGCACAACCACACACCTATCAGGCCGAGGTCGCGATTCGATGATACGGGAAATTGCTGTCAAGACACAACGCGTGTGGCGTCGGATGGAAGGTTGGCGCGGCTTTCGGCTGACGACGCCGTGGCTTGCCTTCGCCCTGTTGCTCCTATGGGGCTGGCGGGTAGGCAACCTGGCGCACAATCTGCCTGCCTACGATGATGTCCTGGAAGTTCTCTGGATCACCGACTGGTATGACGGGGCGGTGCGTGGCGCACATTCTGCTTCTTTCTATCCATTGATCTTCTACCCGACGGGCTGGCACGTTGCTACTTATGCAGGCGGCCCAACGCTCTTGTTGGTGTTGCTGCCATTGAATTGGCTGGGTGGCCCTGCGTTTGCTTATAATGTTGCGACGCTGTTTACGCTGGCGCTCTCATTTGCCGGGATGCAAGCTGTGGTGCGCAGTCAAGTCGGCGTGCTTCCGGCGACCGTTGCGGCGCTGCTCTATACCTTTTGGGCCTTTCACTGGTTCCGCATCGCCGGTCATATGAATGTACTGATTGCGACCAGCCTGCTGGCGTGGCTGTTGTGGAGTCTGGAACGGTCGGTCGCGCCGACGCGACACCCCGTGGCCTGGTTGGCGCTGGCCGGCCTATTGTGGGCGCTGATGATTCTCAGTTCCTGGTATTTTTTGTGGATGGGTGCCATGCTGTTGGGCGGGTGGTGGCTGGCGCGACAGGCACCCCTTTTCAAAGCGGATAGAGGCAAATTCTTTTCCGCCGTGTCCATACACAGGCTGCTGATCCCGGCTGTAGTCGCCTTGCTGCTCTGTATCCCGTTTCTTCTCTTCTTCGTGCATGAGAGCAACGCGGCGGAGGCAGCCTACTACGACATTACACATGTTGCATTGTGGGATGCCAGTCTGAATAGTTTTCCGATACCCAACGTTGCCCATCCGTGGTTGGGCGGTCTGGCCCGCACCCTCTACCGGGGGCCAACGAACGAGCCAGGCCAGGCCAACTTTGGATTTTTGGCTTTCCTGATGGCGGCGCTGGCGGTCCGGCCTGCGTTGCGTGACCGACGCTGGTGGCCGGCCCTGATGCTCGCCGGTATCGGACTGGCTCTGAGCCTGGGGCTGACCCTGAAATGGAACGGCCAGGTTATCCAGTGGGAGGCGTTACGCGGCCTGGATACATTTCTCTGGCGGTTTGGGTATCTGCTCAAACCTGATTTTTTCGCTGCGCCGCACCCATCATCGCCATTCGACACGGCGGTGCCATTGCCGGGGCTGTTGCTCAGCAGCCTCGTGCCGTTCTGGGAGCGAGCGCGGGTCTTTGCACGCTATGCGTTGCTGGCGAGCGTTGGGCTGTATATGCTGACAGCATTGAGTCTGGCGCGGGTGCGTTATGGTTGGGCGCGGGGGCTGTTGGCCGTGCTGTTGGTCATCGAGTTGCTTCCACCGCCTTCGGATAGCGTACCGTTTCCACCTGCCGAACACCCCGCTTTTGCCTGGTTGCATCAACACGGCACTCCTGGGCAGGGCATCGTGGATTTAGATGCGTGGCAGCCAGACCGGCTCTACTTGCCTAACCGCGGGCAGACGCTGCTGGCGACGGAGTACCATCAGCAGCCGACTGTGGCAGGGGCTGGCAGTATTCTGCCCGCGCACGTAGCATTTCTGGATCAATGGTTAGCCACACATCCGCATCCTTTCACCGACTTATCATTCGCTCCGTTGTGGCGCTATATGGGTGTGCGCTATATTGTTTTTCATGTTTCGGGCGGTTATGCACAGGTACTGTGGCGCGAGGCCGCACAGAATCCCGATTTGCAGAATCGCGGCTGCTTCGATCCGCCGCCGGGACGCAGCCCATGGCCCTATCCGATCTGCGTCCTGGAGGTGACACCCTGGCCAACTCCCAGCTTCAACGTCCTGACAAGGGATGGGTGGTCGGGTGCGGAGGAATGGGGCCGTTGGATAGAAGGAACGTCTGGCAGTGGTGTCTGGATGGCGGCGCGACGCGTGTCGTATCGCCTCAAAATCGAAGCTTTCCCGGTTTGCGATACCAATCATCCCCAGCGAGTAGAGGTGGAGGTCAACGGGGCAGCGGTGGCGACTCACATGTGGGATGACTGTGAGTCGTGGTTGGCGGAGATCGTTCTGCCTGCGCAACAAATCACCATTGGCTGGAACGAATTGACGATCCGATCAGCTTATGCCGCACGGCCGGTGGATATCACCGATGGAAGTAACAGCGACACCCGCTGGCTGTCGGTAGGTCTGACCAGACTGGAAGTCGCGCCGATTCTTGACCCTTCTTCGGATTGATACCCTCATCCACTGTCAGTGAAAAACTTTCATTTCCGGTAACTACCCACTTATACAATTGTCGACAAGGATACTAAAATGTCAGGTCAACTACGGCTGTCTGCGGCCAAGTACAGATGGCTGACGGGAGCAAATGGCCGTTGGTTTCTGCTGTTAGTCTTGGTGTCGGCGGCGGCTGTCGCCACGGCGATCACCATCAATCTGGGCGCGTATGCCCACGATGCTGCGTCCGCACACGTGCCCCGTGGCTTTATCTTCTCCGCTGCCATCTCTGATGGATTCCTACAACCCCGCTGGGTGCAATTTCTCCATGTAGGCTTGGGCAGTCCACTCTTTACTTTCCAGCCTCCGCTTCCCTACTACGGGATGGACATTCTGGCTCGGCTGGGCCTGGCCCATCCGTTGGGTTGGCGGGTGTTGATCGGCGGTGGTCTGCTGGTCGCCTTTCTGGGCACATTCTGCCTGGTTCGCCTGGCAACAGATCGATCCTGGCCTGCTCTGGCTGCCGCCGCCGCCTATCTTTACGCTCCCTATATGTTACACAATGCGCTGGTGCGGGGATCCAACGAAGTCTTTGGCATGTTTCTCTACCCCTGGGTGCTGTGGGGTCTGCTGTGGTTGGCCCAATCACCGAGTGGAAGGCGCTTTGTGGTCGCTACGCTGATTTGGGCTGCCACTATCGGAATGCACGTACTGGCTCCCCTGATGCTGGCGCCGATAGCATTGTTGGCGGCGTTCATCGCTGGTTGGCGCTGGCGCACACCCGCGCCGTTATTGGTATTGTTGGTGGGTGGCCTGTTGATGAGTCCCGTCTGGCTGCCTATCCTGGAGGAACAGAATTACGTTCAGATCGAGCGTGATTTTGACGACCCGTCCGCGATTCCTTTGGATAACCCGATTCCCCTGGACCGTCTGTTGGCCCCACCAACGGTCTACGATATCCAGCGCGATAATAACAGTATGGGCGACCGTATCGGACTTCTGCGCACTCTTCTGCTGCTCCTCGGCCTGCCCGGTACTCTCGTGGCCTTCCGACAACGTCGCCAGGCTTTAGGTGTGATGCTTGGACTGGCGACAGCGTTTGGATTGGTATTCCTGTGGCTTCTCACAGCTTCTTCTGATCCGATCTGGCAACTGTTTGATCCATTATTGCATAGAGTACAATATCGGATGCGCTTGATGGGGATACAGGCCCTTGTGGTATCCATTGGGATCGGCGGATTGGTTGCTCTAGTTGAAGCGCGCTGGCAGAAATCGCTTAGTCTGGCTCTGACTCTGTTATTCCTGCTGCTTGCGCTCCCTGCGCTCTACGTGAATCTACAACATCGTATTGGCAGTTTTGACGGGGTAATCACGTTTGATTACGTGCGGGCCATCGAATGGCAGACATCGGGTGCCGGTTTGACATCCTACGGGGAATTTCTTCCCCTCTGGCGGAGACAGACCTTTGACGACGCGTTCCTGGCAGAACTGGGCCAGGACTTCGACCCGGAGGCGCGCCCCCTGGCTCACCCCCCGGCAGGGGTACGCGTACTGGACGCCCACGTCACATCCAGTTCCTGGGCGCTGGATTTGGAGAGCGCGCAACCTGCAACCGTCACGCTCTACCTGCTCTACTATCCCCGCTGGCAGGCGCTTCTGGACGGCGCGCCGGTTGCAATTCGTCCAGAGGCAGAGACGGGATATGTACAACTGGACCTGCCCGCAGGCAGCCACAATCTGATCCTCCATTATAGACGCAGTACATTGCAGTGGATAGGCGCTGGGATCAGTCTATTGATTGCTCTGAGCCTGCTCGTTCTGGCGATCCGGGGGAAAGGGCCAGGCGAGAATGTTGCCGCGGTTGAATCTGCCGCCAAAGGGGTGCGGGAAGCCGCGCCGCCGGTCTGGTTGCTGGTGGGACTGGCCCTCTTTTTGGGGAGCAAATCGGCGGTGATCGACCCGTATACTACGATTTTTCGCTGCCAATCCATCGCGGAACGTGTCTGCGGCGCAGATGTGACGGTTGACGTAGTTTTTGCTGGCGGCCCCAGTCTGGTTGGCTACACTGTGCCCAGCTACCAGGTCCAGCCCGGCGCGCATGTGCGCGTAGATCTCTTTTGGAAAGGGCAGACCGGCAGCGACCCAATGCTCAAAAGTTTTGTCCATATCCGCAACAGCAACCCGGACCAACTGGTCAATCCCCGCACCGGCAGCGACATCTGGGCGCAAGAGGATCACTTTGCGCCCGGAGGTCTGTTTTTGCGCGATTTCTTGCCTGGGCGACTCTATCAGGACGAATTCCGCGTGGCATTGCCCACCGATATGCTGCCGGGAGAATACTTTCTGGAAGTCGGCTGGTTCAATCCCGTAACCGGTGAACAACTCGACCCGTTGGATGAATCCATCACACCGCCTATGCGCGAGCTGTGGCACTCTGTCTTGTTGCCCTCAATTACTGTGAAATAGAGACTGGAATCCTATGACCCATCTTTCATCGCCCCCCCGACAAATATCTCCGGCCCCCAACTCACTTCATCAGAATCGACGACTGGCTGTGGCTGTCTTCTTCCTAGCCCTGGCCATCTACACCCTGACGTACGTGGGCGGCTTTAAGAGTAACGACGAGCGGGCGCTCTTTGCCGGGATGGACAGCTTTGTCAAACGGGGCAGCTTTACTGTTAACCAGATTTTCTGGGACTATACAAATGTGGCGATGATCACCGGCCAGGGGGAGATGGTGCCCAACTACGAGCCGGGGCAGATGGTGCTGGCGATTCCCTTCTATCTGTGGGGGCGGGCTTTGGGCGCGGCCGTGCAGGGGTCTTTCTTCTTCAATCTCCTCGTCACTGCGGCGTCAGTGGCGCTGGTCTATCTCTGCTTTGTGGAGTTTGGCTACCGCAGAAAAGTCGCGCTGCTGGGCAGCGCAGTCTATGCCTTGGCCAGCCTGGCCTGGCCCTACAGCCGCACTTTCTTTCGGGAACCCCTGACGGTGCTCGCCTATCTCTTGGCCGTCTATGGGCTGTTGCGTTACCGCCAGCCAGAGCCGCGCCGGTGGGGCTGGCTGGCCCTGACCGGGGCAATGTTAGGGCTGGCCCTGGTGACAAAGCAGATCAGTGTGGCGCTGATTCCCTCGCTGCTGGTACTGCTCTTTGCCTATGAATACAAACGGCCAGCCGACCCGGGTTCTGGACTGATCCGCCAACGGTTAATCGCTGTCCTGGCCGTCCTGCTGCCCCTGGCCCTGATTCTGCTTCTGGAACGGGTCTATCACGAGGCCACCCTGGGCGGCGTGGAGCTTTTCTCCCGCAATATCGTGGACTACACCACCAATCCCCAGCTCTCTCTCTCCACACCCTTCCGGATGCTGCGGGGCTTTCTCGGCCTCTCCATCAGCCCTTACAAAGGACTGTTCTGGTATGCCCCGGCCCTGCTGTTGGGGATTGTGGGCGCGCTGCCCTTTTTGCGCCGCTACCGCTGGGAAGGGGTGGCGTTCATTCTGCTCATTGGCGGCCACTTTCTGGGCTACAGCCGCTACAACTTCTGGTCCGGCGGCGTGGCCTGGGGTTCCCGCTATATGCTTCCGGTGATCCCCTTTCTGGTCCTGCTGGCCGGACCCGTCTTTGTCTGGCTGCTGGAGAGCTTGCCCTCCCACACCTCACGTCTTACCTTTCACGCTTTGCGTACTCTTGTCTGGTTGCTCATCGCCTTCAGCGTCTTCCTCCAATTTCTGGGTGTTGTCCTGGACTTGCGGGCCTACGAAGTGCAATTCCTGTTGGACGGTTCCCAAATCTATGGCGGCATCGGCGAAACTATCGACACGCTCTATCTTCACCCCGCCTATTCGCCGGTCCTGGGCCATTGGAAATTGCTGCTTGCGGGAAGCCAGCCCCTGGATTTTGCCTGGGTACAGCTGCGGGAGATGGGTGGCACGGCGCTGGTTCCTCAGGGGCTGCTGCTGTCGTTAATCTTCCTGGCGGTCGCAGCGGGCGGGTCGCTCTGGCTTTGGCAGCGCCCCCAGCAGAGCGTTCGCCTGGGGCTTGGGCTATCCCTGCTCTTTGTGATAACCGGCTCGACACTCCTGGGCATCTACCGCCAGGGCGATGGCCGTTTTGATCCCTACACTGTGGATCGCTTCTTGCAGCCGATGATTGAGCGATTGGAGAGCGTTCCCTGTGGCTGGCAGGGCTGCGACGAAGTGGTCATTGTGCCAGACCCGACGCTGACCGACTACTTTCTCAATTATATGACCGCCCCGCTCGTCTGGTATGCAGTGGAGCCCGAACCGCTGGAAAGCGAACTGCTCGACCAACTCAGCCGTCGCTATAGCCGCATTTGGCTGATCCGGGATCGCAATGCAGCCACCGACGACAACGAAAATCGCCGGGGCACTGAGCGATATCTGACGGAATTGGCCTATAAAATGGATGAGGAACGGGTGGAAGATTGGGCCAGGCTGCTGCGCTTTTCGGCGGCGGGCATAGCCCAAGTAGACGGGCAAAGAGCGCACATTCTGGGGGATATGCGTCTCAACCGGGTCGTACTGGGCGTGGAGCAACAAACCCCACTCATCGCTGGCCAGACTTCAGAACCCACGGCCACAGAGCCAGTGCGCGCTAAAGCTGGCGACACCCTGCAAATCGGGCTGGAATGGCAAGCCCAACAGACGCCCGCGGGCAACTATACGGTCTTCACCCAATTGCTGAATCCTGACGGCCAGGTGGTGGCCCAACGGGATCGCTGGCCGGGTGACGGTCTCTATCCGACCGCGGCGTTGCAGCCGGGCGAACCTATCACCGACAATCTGGCCCTGGCCCTGCCCTCCGACCTGCCGCCGGGCAGCTACCGGCTGATCAGCGGCCTCTACCGGGGGGATGTGGAGGGCTTGCCCCGGCTCTCCGGCCCAGAGGGGGATTTCGTCCTGCTGGCCGAGGTTGTGATTGAGGGGGATTGAGGGGAGTGACTCAAATATGCCGAATCTCCGCAATGCCAAGATCGGGTCGATGACCACTTGGCCTGGCAGAAGACGAGTGGGCGAACAAGCCGGCAACCTATGGTATAATGTTTCCATAGAGTTTGCCCAAGTATGCGAATCGTTTGATAGGCCCGTTGTACGCTCCGAGTCTGCCCGGAGCGGCGTGTGCGCTGACGATGGAGATCGTTGGTATGACCGGGGTAGGCATAACAGACCCAGCGGGTTACATTCATCCTCTGTAGATCCAAGCTGTGTGACAATAGTAGTTAGCAAACTATGAGTCCACTGCAAAAAGGTCAGATTCTCCCGCCAAGACGCAGAGACACCGAGAAATTCAGGAGTGACATCTGTGTTTATCCGTGTGAATCTGTGTCCATCCGTGGCTGAAAATGCTTTTTGCAGTTGAGTCAAACTATGAGAAAAAGATGCCATACGATATATCGGAAGACAAGCGTGAATGGTACCGTCAAGTGTCTGCACGTTCCAGACGCCGAAAGACCGCTGCCATCAAAGGCCATCTGGCACACAACCCAAATAAGCTGAATGTACCTTCGCTGAGACCAGCAGACTTGATGCCACAGCAAAAAGGGCATGGCGCACGAGCGCTTTCGCTTTTCTCGGGTGGTGGTGGGCTTGATTTGGGCTTCGAACGTGCCGGTTACACGCACGTTGCCAGCTTTGACATTCTGGACATATGTCAAGCTACATTGAGGCGCAACCGGCCAGAGTGGGAAGTTCAATCTGGTGAGTGTGGAGATGTAACTCTGGTGGATTGGGACGCATATCGTGGAAAAGTTGATCTTCTGCATGGAGGCCCCCCTTGTCAGCCCTTTTCTATTGCGGGAAAACAGAGAGGGCACAAAGACGACAGGGATATGTGGCCGGCATTTATAGATGCTATACTCACGCTGAAGCCTGAAGCCTTTGTCGCTGAAAATGTACCGGGATTGCTCGATGTAAAATTTCATCGATATATAAATGACGTGATTCTCTCGCCACTAGCGCCCTACTATCATATCATCAAATTTAAGGCTGTCGCGTCCGATTATGGCGTGCCACAGATACGAAAGCGAGTCTTCTTTGTCGGTTTCCGGTCGTCCACGGCTGCGAACAATTACAAAATCCCAGAGCCAACCCACCTACCTGACCATACCCTCTTTTCAACTGGAAAATCCACAATGGGTGCGCGCGAGGCTCTTGGATTGGATGATGTGGGTTTTGATTGTTTTGCTCCTACGCTGCGTTCAGGTTTTACGGGTCCTCGCAAGTCAACCAGTATTCTCAATAGCAAGGCAAGCCAGGCTGTTTGGGAACAGTTGAAAATATGGCCTAACGGAGTACAAACTTCCCGGGAACGGGCTCTCCGGTTTCCGCCGGAAAATGGTCACTTCCGGCTTTCCGTACAGGATTGCGCTGTGTTGCAAGGTTTCCCGGAAGATTGGATTTTTGAGGGAGCAGCCTATCAAATTCTTGGGCAGATTGGAAATTCCGTTTGTCCACCAATGGGATATTCGGTTGCGAAGTCCGTTGCCAGGGCATTAGGAGTATAAATGGCTGCTCAGGACGATCTGCGAGAACGCGAGATGTGTCGACTCATCGGTCTGCGAAGAGGTGAAGGTCGGTCAAATGTGGATGCGTTCTTAGACTTTGAGATATCCGGGGAGACCTATTCATCCCCCGTGGAACTTAAGTCCACAACCACACACAGCGTTTCAACGGCCCGGGATGTAGGGCCGTCACACATTGAAAAATGGAGATCGCGAATATGGGTATTTGGATTTTACGATTCGACTGGAATTACCCTCCAAAGGATACTGACTTTGGGTCCAAGCCAAATGGAGCCATGGATTAGAAAAATCGAACGCTATATTGCGCCGGACTTTGCCATTGGAGAACGAGCCGCTAATCGGCTGGATATGCAAGACCTCCACATCATTTGTGGTGAGAAGCCCCAGTACGATCTGGACGATGCTATTTCCCTGCACAAACGACAGTGGACCAAAGATCAATATCTTGCCGAAATGGACATTCCAAATGCTTACACACCTGAAAAATTTCTGCAAATACTCAAATTACGTGCGCTCTACCTCAATCAACGTGGCTCTACATTGAACAACCCCCACATACCCGGCTCGTTCTTTTCAAGTTTCTTAGCTGACGTGATTGACGCAGCAAACACGTCAGCCACAGAAATCGCACTGTTGACGCAAACCAGAATTCGCCAAATTACGCTGAACGATGAGAATTTGCGACGAACGAAGTAATCGTTTTTCTGACCCCAAACTGTATGTTCCAGACTTCCTTTCAAACCATCGAACATCTACTTCTCTCCCCCTCCCGTCCCCTGCGGCGGACGGCGGTTGGGCTGCTGTTGGCTGGCGGTGCGGCGACAATCGCCCTGCTCGTCGGCATCTTTGGCCCGGTGGTGGCTCTGGCCCTGGCCGCTGCCATTGTGGGGGGTACGGCCATTCTACTGGACACCCATTGGGGCTTTGTGGCCTTGACAGGGGTTGCCTTCGCTCTGCCTTTTGCCAGCCTGCCCTTTAGCATCGGCTTCAAACCCACTTTTCTGGATGTAGCTCTGGTCGCGCTCTTTTTCGTCTGGCTGCTCAAGCTGGTGACAGCCCAGGAGCGGGAGTTTCTCGGCTCGTCCATCGGTCTGCTTGTCGGTCTGTTTATGTTGCTGGCCCTCTTCAGTTTTCTCTTTGGCCTGACCCACAGCCCGCCCACATTTTTCACTGTGCGCCGCTTCGCCGAGATTTTGCTGGGCATTGGCCTCTATTTTGCGGTGATCAATACTGTGCGTACCCAGGCCGAGCTGGAATGGGTGGCCCGCTGGGTGCTGCTGGGGAGTTGGCTCTGCGCGGCGGTTGCGGTTGCTTTCTATCTACTGCCAGAGAACGCAACCGTCTGGGTGCTGGACAGGCTGGCCCGCTTCGACTATCCGGGCGGCTTTGGCGCGCTGCGCTGGATCGAAGACGACCCCAACGGCACTATGCGCGCCATCGGCACAGCGGTTGACCCCAATGTGCTGGGCGGAATGATGATTCTGGCTGCCGGGGCAATGGCGCCCCAACTCTTCGCCCGCCATCCGCTTTTTCCCCGCTGGCTGCTCTTTGCAATGTTGGCAACGGCTGTGCTTGCCCTCTATTGGACCTACAGCCGTACCGCGCTCTTTGGGCTGGCCGCTGCCCTCGCGCTGCCTGCCCTGCTTAAGTACAGGCGGCTGATTCCCCTGGCTCTAGCCGGTCTGCTCCTGCTCTTTGTGCTCCCCTATACCCAGGAGTATGTGGCACGGCTGCTGGAAGGATTGGCCGGTCAGGATCAGGCCACACAGATGCGCTTCGGCGAATATCAGGACGCGCTGATCCTCGTCAGCCGTTACCCCATCTTCGGTGTCGGCTTTACAGGCGTGCCCGATATCGATCTCTATCTCGGCGTGAGTATGCTCTATCTGATCATTGCAGAGAATATGGGCGTTGTCGGTCTGCTCGTCTTTCTGGCCGCGATGATCGGCTTTTTTGTGATGGTGCTGCGCACCTGGCGCTATGGCTTTGCCCTCGAACGGGAAGCTCTGCTGCTGGGATTTGGCGGGGCTGTGCTGGGCGCACTGGTCAGCGGCTTTGCCGATCACTACTGGTTTAATATGACCTATCCCCATATGTCCGTTCTCTTCTGGCTCTATCTGGGCATGGCTGCCGCGACTGTACTTATCCAGAAGAACAGTCTGGGGTTGAAGGAATAGGTATGGAGCAGACCATTCAGGGTGGAGTTGGCTGGGATTTGGCACGCCTGACCGGAGATATTACCAGCGCTGACACCGGCGCACTCGAACAAATGCTTCAGCGCTTTTTGGCGGTAGGACGCTACCGGGTCATTTTGGACCTCTCTGGCGTCACATATATTGGCAGCGCCGGGTTGAGCATACTCATCCGCTACACCGCTCTCTTTCGCAATTGGGAGCGGGGAGACCTCTATCTGGCTGCGTTGTCGCCCCCTCTGAAAAATCTTTTGCAGGTTGCCGGACTGCTCAGCGAAGAACGCTCCCATTTTTCCATCTTTCCCACAGTAAACGCGGCCCAGGAATCGGCCCAGAAACGGCTATCCCAATGAACAGAAACAATGGCGGGGCTAACCAAACGATTGTGGAGATCAACGAAACGGGCACAATTCGCCTGGAACCCATCCCTGCACCGGGAAAGGGCATTGCGCCTGGACAGCTTACTCCAGGCCGTCGCCCGGAGTGGCTGCGGGTGCGGGCCGCCGACAGCCCCAAATACCGGGAGCTAAAAGGGTTGTTTCGTGGCAAAAGCCTGCACACAGTCTGCGAAGAGGCTATGTGCCCCAACATTGGCGAATGTTGGGGACGGGGAACCGCCACCTTTCTGCTGATGGGCGATACCTGCACCCGTAGCTGCGGCTTCTGCAAAATCAAGACAGGCCGCCCCGGTCTGTTGGACCCGGAAGAACCCCGCAAAGTGGGCGAAAGCGTACACGCGATGAACCTGCACCACGCGGTCCTCACCAGCGTGAACCGGGACGAACAGGGCGACGGGGGCGCGTGGGTCTTTGCCGAAAGCATCCATTGGATCCGCCGTCTGCAACCAGGCTGCACAGTTGAGGTGTTGATCCCCGATTTCAAAGGCGACTGGGCGGCTCTGCAAGTGGTGATGGAGGCCAAACCGGAAATCCTTAACCACAACACCGAGACGGTTCCCCGACTCTACCGCACAGTTCGCCCCCAGGCTCAATATCCTCGTTCTCTGGAACTCCTGCAACGGGCCAAAGAGATGGACCCGCTGGCTCTGACCAAATCCGGTGTGATGGTGGGGCTGGGCGAGGGTTGGGACGAATTGTTGCAGGTGATGGACGATCTGGTCAGCCATCAGGTGGATATCCTGACCATCGGTCAATACCTGCAACCCAGCCGTTTTCATCTGCCCATTCGGGCTTACTACACACCAGAGCAATTCGACCGGCTGAAGGAGGAGGGACTCAACCGGGGTTTTCGCTGGGTGGAGAGCGGCCCCCTGGTGCGCAGCAGCTATCACGCCGACGGTCAGGCCCATTTGAGCCAGCGCGGGGATGTTCAAATATAGGACTGCGCAGAGTATATGTGGGGCTATGGGAACATCGGGAAGATTGTGCTCGCGGTGTGCTACAATCTCATTGCAGGCATTCGTTCTGGATAGGACAATAAGCGGTATGGATGGGCCCATACAACCGACATTTAGTGATCTGTTTTGCGGTGTTGGAGGACTCTCATTGGGCTTTCAATCTGCCGGATTTGTTTGCGTACAGGCAATCGACCACGACGAAGCGGCAGCGGCCACCTATAGAGCTAACTTCAGCCATCCAATGCGCGTTGAAGAGATTACAGAGAAGACGACGCTTGTCTCCACTGACGTAATCCTAGGCGGTCCGCCCTGTCAGGGCTTTTCCTCCGCAGGCTTGCGACGCGAAAATGATCGGCGCAACACACTTGTGCGGGTCTTCTCCGAACAGGTTGCGCAACAGCGCCCCAGTGCTTTCGTATTTGAGAATGTGGAGGGATTTCTAACGGCCAGCGCTGGTGACCGGGTTTTTGATTTGTTGGAACCTCTCATTGAAGCCGGTTATCAAATTCACCTGCGAAAAATCAACGCTGCCAATTACGGCATTCCTCAGCATCGCAAACGAGTGATAGCGGTGGGTGGACTGGGCTGGGTGCCAACTTTCCCGGACGCGACACATACAGCCTATGGCGCTCCCGGTGCTATGACGCCCGTGCGTCACCTCCCGTTTTGCCCGCCGATTGCCTCTGCGCTGGACTCACTTCCCGAACCGGGTACGATTCCCCCAGGCAACCCGTCCGGTCACTGGACTCGTCAGTTATCAGAAATCGATCTTCAGCGCATCCAGAAACTACGACCAGGCCAAAGTATGAAGGACTTACCAGAACACCTTTGGCACGAAAGCTACCGGCGACGAGCCTATCGACGGGTGCGTGATGGCACGCCCACAGAGCGACGAGGAGGCGCACCCTTTGGATTGCGTCGCCTGAGAGGAGATCAGCCATCAAAGACAATCACAAGCGGGGCAATGACTGAGTTCGTACACCCTGCGGACGATCGCTTTCTTACCCTACGAGAATGTGCCAGAATCCAAACGTTTCCCGATGATTTCACATTTCATGGCTCAGGGGGACAAATCGCCACACAGATAGGCAATGCAGTACCGCCGCGTCTAGGTGAAATTTTTGCCCGTTCATTATTGGCTGATCTCCAGTGTCATCCAATGGGCAGATCAGTCGATCAACACGGGGGCTTACTCTCGTTCCTGCCCACAACAGGCTCGGGCATGAGTCCCGCGCTGAAAGCAGTTTGCGAAAGAATTGATGTATCTTTCATCTCGGCAACAAAAGACGCCCTGTCGATGGAGCAACTCTTCCTATGGCGCTGACCCAATCTCAGAAAAGTCTGATCGCGCAAGCGAGACTATCCGGCGCGGGAAAGTTGAGTGTAGGACTTGACAACGAAGCCTGTGCGTATTTAGCCGCGGCGATCGTGCGGGATTTGGGGTTGATGGCTAAGTTTCCACACCTTCCATCCGAATTCCCTGAATTCTTTGCAGAGAAGGATGCACGGAATTTGCGCCTCCAGGGAATCGACTTTCAAACGCTGATTGAACATTTGTTTGTAGTAGAACCAGATGCCGACACCTATTTTGTCTCTTTGGCGACACTGCTAAAGGCCAGACTCAAATACGCTCGCATCCTGGAATATCAGCCATTGGCCACAATGGATCAGGTAGGGCCGCGCGCTTTGTTGCAGTTTGGACAAATGAGCGCAGAGGCTTTGGCCGGCTTTCTCCTGTGGCGGAAGTGGCTGTTCGACATTGACAATCGGGCTGGTCAGGAAACTGGCTATCTTTTTGAGCCGATTGTCGCCAGTGCAATTGGCGGGGTATCATTCAGCGCGGGGAAAAGCCCGATTCGGCGTCGCTCCGATCCAGACAAAGGCAGGCAGGTCGATTGTATTCGAGAGAACGTCGCATATGAGATAAAACTGCGCGTGACAATTGCGGCTTCCGGTCAAGGCCGTTGGGGTGAAGAACTGGATTTTCCTCTGGACTGTAAGGCAAGCGGCTTTACGCCCGTGCTCGTTGTTTTTGACCCTACGCCGAATACGAAGCTGGCTGAACTCACCGGAGCCTTCGAATCTGCCAACGGCAACACATTCATTGGAGAGGCAGCCTGGGAGCATTTGGAAGAAGCGGCTGGAGACGCGATGGGAATCTTCATTGAGAAGTATGTCAGAGCGCCCATTGCCCAGATGCTGGTCGCCCAGCCCATTGAACTGCCTGATATCGCTTTTCATATGGCGGAAGATAGATTTGAAGTGACAGTTGGAGAGGAAAGAACGGTCTATGCAAGGACAAGAGAAGATGAAATCTAATTGTTCTATTCCCCCACAGATTTATGTCCCCATCGCTGCCTGAGAATTTCGCTGTCGGGCTATGGCGTCTGATCCCAGCCTGTCCACTATTACCATTCCCTTTTGTTCTATCCCAACCACAGGAGACCTCAATGAATGATGACCCACGCGAAGAACAACTCTCCGCCGCCATCGCCGCCCTGCCTCGCTACCCCCTCGGCTGGCTGCAAACACCCCTGGAAGCCGCACCCCGGCTGAGCGCGGCCTTGGGCGGCCCGCCCATTTTCATCAAGCGGGACGACCTGACCGGCCTCTCTTTTGGCGGGAACAAAACCCGGATGCTGGAATTCAGCATTGCCGACGCCCAGGCCAAAGGCGCAGATACAATCGTCTACGGCGCGGCGGTACAGAGCAATTATTGTAGGCAGTTGGCCGGGGCCTGCGCCAAAGCGGGCTACGAATGTCACCTGCTTATGCGCCCGGAGCGGGAGATGGACAAGACCCAGATCACCGGCAACGGGCTGGTGCAACGGCTGCTGGGCGCGCACGTCACCGTCCTGCCCGACAACGACCGGCCCAGTCAACAGGCCGCCATTCAGGCCAAAGCCGCGGAATTGCGGGCCGCGGGCAAGCAAGTCTACATCCCCCGCCAGCCGGATACGGTGGATTTGGAGGCCCTGGCCTATGCCGTCTCCGCGCTGGAAGTGGTGCAGCAGGCCCGGGCCCAGGGCATCGAACCCAAGTGGCTCTACGTGGCCGCGGCGGACACCACCCAGGCCGGGCTGGTGCTGGGGCTGAAGGCGATTGGTAGTGGCCTGAAAGTGCGGGGGATCAACCCCTCCTTCAACAACGGCAACGAAGAACGGATGGCGGTGATGGCGAACCAGGCCGCGGAACGGCTGGATTTGGACGTGAGTTTCACGGCTGCCGACTTCGACAACGACGACTCCTACGTGGGCGAGCGCTACGGCGTCCCCACAGCGGAAGGGCTGGCCGCGGTTGCGGCGGTGGCCCAGAACGAGGGCATTCTGCTGGACCCGGTTTACACGGGCAAGGCGATGAGCGGGCTGATCGACCACATCCGCAGCGGCAAAATCGGCCCGGACGAGCCGGTGATCTTCCTGCACACCGGCGGCGCGCCCGCGCTCTTTGGCTATGCGGAGGAGATGATAGCCGCACTCGCAGGGTAGACAAAAGCGCAAAGGCGAATTGTCGGGAAGATGTGTGAAACGTGAAACGTGAGAGTATTCGGACCTTCTCACGTTTCACGCTTCACGTTTCCCAGGCGGAAAATCATTCGGAGGGGAAAAGAAGTGATGCTACGTGACGAATTGGTAGCCTATCTGGACAACTATCTGCGGATTGGGGCGATAGCCGACTACGGACCCCAGGGCTTGCAGGTGGAGGGAAGGTCCGAGATACGCAAAATTGTGGCGACGGTGGATAGCCACCAGCCCTGTGTGGAGGCGGCGCTGACACGGGGCGCGGACCTGATGCTCGTCCATCACGGCCTCTTTTGGGGAGACGAAAAGCGCCTCGCGGGCAGTTTCGGCAAGCTGGTGCGCACGTTTATCCAGAACGATCTGAGTCTCTACGCCGCCCACTTGGCCCTGGACGCCCACCCGGAGGTGGGCAACAACGCGGAGCTGGCCCGGCTGTTGGGGTTGACAGTGACTGACTGGTGGGGCAACGCCAAAGGCACGCCCATCGCCGCGCTGGCTGAATATCCAGAGCCGATTTCGATGGACGAATTGACGGCCCGCTACGCAAGCGCGGTCGGTTCGGTCAAACTGGCCCTGGCCCACGGCCCCACGGCCATCCGCCGGGTGGGGATTCTCAGCGGCTTTGGCGCGACAAGCATCCAACAGGCCGCAGAGCTGGGCTGTGACGCCTTCGTTACCGGGGAGACGAGCCACGCCCAATACTACGAGGCGCTCAACGCGGGGCTGAATGTGCTCTACGGCGGCCACTACGGCACGGAGACCGTCGGCGTCCAGGCCCTGGGCCATCATCTGGCCGAGAAGTTCGGGCTGGAGTTCGAGTTTGTGGATCTGCCGACGGGGTTGTAGCTGTTCCGATGAGGATGCTGTTTTCTACGGTTGACCTTTCGTTGTTACGGGGGTAAAATGTGCTTTAGGAAAGGTGATACTTCGTTGAGGGTAGCCAAATGACAGCAAAAAAGATAGACGAACAGATCGAATGGGCAGGGAATGACGACGATTGGTTGAACGACAGTGAGGAAGAAATGCTGGCCGAGGATGCTCTTTGGGAAGATATGTTTGCTCGCAACGCAGGGATGTTCAACGCGTTTGATGAAGAGGCTGAAATTGAAATTGAGCTGGGCTTGACCCAGCCAATGTTCGATGGCGACGGATTGTTCCTATTGGAGACACAATGACTCTCGACGAGATTGTACAGGATATTCACGCGTTGGAAGAAGATATGGGCACATACGAACGCAAATACGGCGTCTTATCCGAGACGTTTTATACCGCCTATGCAGAGGGCCAAGAACCGCCTGAAACCGCTTGGGTTGCCGATTGGAATGATTGGGCTGCTGTCCATGAAATCTGGGTTGATCGTCGTCTGCGCTATCAATCCGCGATTGAAACGCTACAAAAGCAAAGCGGATTGATTGAACTCATTCGGAGAGCAGCCCACCGTGAATCCATTCCAGTCCCTGCGTAACTACGAAGAATTCGTTTACACATTGACGCAACGCTTCGCTTCGATTGTATCTTCAACGCTTGTGGTTGCACGCGATTGCAAGTGTGAGTGGGAAGCTTCTATTTCGCAATGGGTATCGCTTGTCTATACGCGAACGTCTCGTTTTTGAAGATGGCTCCTTACGAATCGTTCGCTATAGCTACGAAGTTTGGCACGACCAGAACCAACTCTATTGGTACGATCCCCAACCCCACCCGCATATCCCCGAATTAGCCTCCACGCACCCCCATCACAAACACGTCCCACCGGACATCAAACACAACCGTATCCCTGCACCGGGGCTTTCCTTTACTGCACCGAATCTCGCATTTTTGATTCGAGAAGTTGAAGGGATGGCCTGCTGACCTTTGGCCGAGCGGTTACGGCCGCTGCGCCCCCACCGCCTCCACATACACAGCATAAATGGACTGGCTGGCTGCGATAAAGAGCCGGTTCTTCTTCACCCCCCCAAAGCAGAGATTCGCCACCGGCTCCGGCAGGTGAATCTTGCCGATCAGCACCCCGTCCGGCGCGATGATATGTACCCCGTCCGACCCTTCCCCGGCCCAGCCCGCGCTGGTCCAGATATTGCCGTCGGTGTCGCAGCGGAAACCGTCCGATGACGCTGCTCCCATATCGTAAAAGACCCGCCCATTCGCCAACCGCTCCCCGTCCACCACATCCCAGACGTAAATCTGCTTGGGGTGGCCGGGCTTGTGGGACGCGCCCGTGTCGCTGACGTAGAGTTTGCTGTAGTCCGGCGAGAAGCAGAGACCGTTGGGCTTCTCCAAGCTGTCGGTGACGACCGTCGCTTCCCCCGTTTCCGGGTTCAGCCGGTAGACGCTGGTGGGCAGTTCCATCTCCGCTATGTGCCCCTCGTAGTTGAGCAGAATCCCGTAGCCGGGGTCGGTGAACCAGACAGAGCCGTCCGGGTGGACCACCACATCGTTGGGCGCGTTGAGCGGCTTGCCCTCAAAACTCTCCATCAGCACCGAAATCGTGCCGTCGTGCTCCGTGCGGGTGACGCGCCGACTGTCGTGCTCGCAGGTGATCAGCCGCCCCTGCAAGTCCCGGGTGTTGCCGTTGCTGTTGTTAGACGGCTTGCGGAAGACACTCGTCCCGCCCGTCTCCTCGTCCCAGCGCAGCATCCGGTTGTTGGGGATGTCGCTCCAGATCAGACAGCGCTGGTCGCCGAACCAGACTGGCCCCTCGGCCCAGCGGCAGCCGGTGAAGATGCGTTCAATCACACAATTGCCGATGACGTGGCGGGCAAAGCGGGGGTCGATTACCTCAATCGCCGGGTCCGGGTAGCGGGTTACATCGGTTGTCCAGTTGCGGTCCATTCGTCGGTTCATAGGAAGCTCGCTTTCTGAGGATTGGAAGAAATTTTACCACTGAGCCACTGAGGACACTGAGTTTCACAGAGGAGAAGAAAGGGCAGAAGAAAGAGTCTCAAAATATCTTCGCCTGACCCACTGAGGGTACTGAGAAGGAGGGGATTCTTGTCTCTTTTCAGTGAACCTCAGTGCTCTCAGTGCCTCAGTGGTGGATTTTGAGAACTACTCCCGTCGATACACCTTCAAATAGCCCCCTGGATAGGCCACGCCCCGGCCTGCCAACGCCAGGGCCAGGATTGTGACCAGATAGGGCAGGGCCAGGAAGACTTCATCAGCCACCCCGCCCTACCCCTCCTCATTCTAGGGAGGGAACCGGAGCGACTTCTTCCCCAAGCCGGGGGAGGTTGGGAGCTCGTCCACAGATTTATGGGGCGGTGGGTGCGCCGGTGGCGGCCCGGCTGGAATAGTTGTTCAGCACTGGCAGATAATTGGCCGGCGCTTCCAGTACCAGCGGCTCTGGCGGTGTGACCTTTTGTAACTCTTGCTGAAAGGCAAAATAGGACCAGACGATACGGCTGATCTCCTTCATCGCCGCGTTGCTCGTCTCCCAATCCATCCAGCCCCGGCGGTAGAGATAGACGCTCAATACATACGGCCCGGTCGGCCCCCAAATCAGCGCCAGATCGCTGTGGGCGTCGTTGACAAAGCCGTGTTTGTGGACAATCCAGGCGTCGTCGGGCCGGGGCAGGCCCGCCCAGAGGAGTTCGGTAAACTCGTCGTGGCTGAGATAGAAGAGGATTGTCCTGCACTCCTCCGGCGTCAGATCCCCGGCATAGACAGTCAGCAACTTTCCTTCGCCCTGGGTGCAGCGATAAATTTCCCCTAACAGCCGGCCCATATCCGCGGGGGTGGATTGGAGGTGGGTGTCCGGCTCTGTGTTCCAGTCCGTGCGCTGGTTGGCCGGGGTGGGAATCTGGGCGATGGCGCTTTTGTCGTCGTAGCCGGTCTGGATAAAGCTGTTGACATAGCCCAGCCCCCGCATAAACTCCGTCACCCGCCGCCCGCCGGTGAAGATGTCGCCGCCCCCCACCCGGCGCAGTACGCCGTTGGCCGCCACATTGTTGCTCTCGCCCAGCGCGTAGTCGATGAGTTGGCCGATCTCCACATCTTCCACCCCCTCCATGCGGCTGAAAAGGGTCGTGACAATCGCCACTTTCATTGTGGACATCCCGGAAAAGGCCACGTCCACATCCACCGTGCCTTCCTCGCCGGTCGCCAAATCCTGCACATAAATCGCCGCAAAGCCAGGAAAGTCGGAGGTGAAGGTGTTGAGCACCGCTGCCAGATCGTCCAACGTGGGCGGGCCGGCCGGTGTCTCGTCCAGAATCAGGTGCGCTTCTCTCCTTTCACCGCTGCCCAGGGCATCCAGAACGGGCTGCACACTATCTTCCACCAACAGTTCCTGGCCTGGTGCGCCAACGCTCCACTGCCATTCGTCTCGTACGGCTCCGACGAAACCGGTGGAGGCGTCCGGCGCGTTACTCTCCTGCGCCCAGTCCCAGCGGGGCGGGATGGCTCGTGCCGGTTGGGGCGAGTGGTTGTTCTCATCCGCCACCGCTTGCAGCCAGACGGTCAGCTTCCCGACGTTGACCGTGGCATAGACGGGCACATCCCGGCGCTTCTGTGGCAGACCGAGGAGATTGCGGATGGCGATGTCCATAAAATCCGGCCCGTCCAGATAGCGGGTGGCCTCGGCGATCATCCGCTCCACATCCACCCGATAGTCCACATCCTGGGGGCGCAGGATAAAGCGCTGGTCGCCGAAATAGACGGCCACCGGCTCGGTATTGCGGCTGTCCAGCAGGCTGGCAGCCTCGGCCATATCTTTGACCCGGCCCATCTCCACCCCGCCCAAATGTACACCCGGCGGAATCGGCGCAGCAGACGCTTTGTAGCGGGTGTAGAGGGGGAAGACGGAGAGAAGGAGTATGAGGGTGAGGACGAATTTTGTGAAGCTATTCATTCGGTTGGGGGGAAGGATCGCAATCCGCCAGGACAATGACGTCGATTTCTGTCACCTTTTGTAGCCGCTTGTCATTGGTTATGAATACTTCGCAGCCCGCCTCCAAACAACTGCTGATCTGTATTACATCAGCCGTTCGCAAGCTGTGGCGGGCGCGTAAGGCAGCAGCTAATAGCAAGACCGAATTCGACACATCAATTACCTCAACCGATGTCGAATTCAGGAAGAACGCAATGTAGTGATTGTAAAGCGCTTGTTGCTGGGTACGAATCGGCATTACCAAGACTTCGGCCAGGGTAATACCCGATGTATAGAGCCGTATACTATCGGGAGCAGTGACTGACTGAACGAATAGATCGGAGACGATTGAATACCAATCTGGACTTCGCTCGAAATAATAGATGAAAGGCGAAGAATCCAGTCCGATACGCGAACGACCAGCTATTCTGTCCAGGAGGGTTCCCATGAGTTTCTCTCTTCCTCGATATATGCGTCTACGTCAATACTGGACCACATATCCGCACCCAGACCGGCAAAGTCGGTGATTTTCACTTTGTTTGGTCCGAGTGTGCGGGCTATTTCCTGTAAACGTTTGCCCAATTCAAGAGCGCTTTCCTGTTCTGCTGGCATATTTACATCTACAGTAGAGGATGCTTGTGGCGCGGAAGCTTCGACATCGGGAATCAGAACGAACACTTTTGTCCGTTCTGGCAAATCCCAGAAGGAATCCAAGCGGATAGCACCCTTTTCAACCACAGCCTCCAATGCAACTACACCCATTTCAAGCCTCCTTCACATAGAAACCTACACGCGCCAATAAACCCCGCCCGCCCGCTCCATCAACCGGTAATCCACCAGCAGGCGGCGCAGGGTGGCGTGATCCTCGTGGACCTGATTGATCACTGCATTGACTTCGGCCTCCGGGTAGCGGCGCTCGGTCTCAAACAGTTCCACCAGCCAATTCAGCACGACCTGCAATTTGGCAGCTTTGACGGGGATGGACTGGATTTTGCCCTCCCGCACAAAGGCGTACAGCGTCTTCTCGTCGTCGCTCAAATCCTCTGTCGGCCCGGCGAAAAACTCCCGCTTCAATGCCTGAATGCCCGCCACATCAAAAGCGTAGAGCGAATTCTGATTGGTCGATTCATTGACCACCAGCCCGGCCCGGCGCAATGCGCGCAGGTGATGGCGGGCATCCCCCGTGCGCATCCCCGTAGCCTCGGCCACTTCGGTCACACTGCGCGGGGCCAAGCTGAGCAGCCCCAGCACCCGCAGCCGGTCTTCGTCCAGCAGCACGCGCAACAGGTCGGAGCCGTTAAGTATGCGGTCTGTCATCATCCCATCACCCCCTCATCTCTCCTACTCCCACTCAATCGTCGCCGGTGGCTTGCTGGAAATATCATACACCACCCGGTTCACCCCGTCTACCTCATTCACAATGCGGTTGCTGATCCGGGCCAGCAGGTCATAGGGCAGCCGCGCCCAATCTGCGGTCATAAAATCGTCGGTGGTGACGGCGCGCAGGGCGATGGTATTGGCGTAGGTGCGCCCGTCGCCCATCACCCCCACACTCTTCACCGGCAGCAGCACGCAGAAAACCTGGCTGGTCTCCCGGTAGAAACCCGCGGCCCGCAGCTCGTCCAGAAAGATGCGGTCGGCCTTGCGCAGAATCTCCAGCTTCTCCCAACTCACCTCGCCCAGCAGACGGATGGCAAGGCCGGGGCCGGGGAAGGGATGCCGCCAGACGATCTCCTCCGGCAGCCCCAGTTCCTCGCCCACATTGCGCACTTCGTCCTTAAAAAGCAACCGCAGGGGTTCGATGAGTTGAAAGGTCATATCCGCAGGCAGGCCACCCACGTTGTGATGGGTTTTGATCGTGCGGGCGTTTTTCGTGTCGTCGTTGCTGGCCGACTCGATCACATCCGGGTAGAGGGTGCCCTGGGCCAGGAAGGCCGGGCTGTCGATACCCCATTCCACGGCCAGTCGGGCTGCCTCCGCCTCGAAAGTGCGCACGAAGCGCGCCCCGATCAGCTTGCGCTTCTGCTCCGGGTCAGCCACCCCGGCCAGATCGCTCAGGAACTCCTCTTTGGCGTCCACGGCAATCAGCCGCATCCCCTGATGCTTCTCGAAGGTATCCACCACCTGCTCCGGCTCCCCGGCCCGCAGCAGGCCGTGATCCACGAAAATGCAGGTCAGCCGGTCGCCGATGGCCCGGTGGACGAGGGCCGCTGCCACCGCGCTGTCCACCCCGCCGCTCAGCCCGCAGACGACGTGACCGTCCGGCCCCACCTGGGCCCGGATGCGGTCCACCGTTTCCAGAATAAAATTGCCCGCGGTCCAATCGGCAGCGCAGCCGCAGATGCCCTTCACGAAATTGGAAATTATCTGAGACCCCAGGGGCGTATGTACCACCTCCGGGTGGAACTGAATGGCGTAGATGCGCCGTTTCTCATCGGCAAAGGCGGCCAGGGGCGAGTTGTCGCTGTGGGCGATGGGTTGGAAGCCCGTGGGCAGCCGGTCCACCCGGTCGCCGTGGCTCATCCAGACCTGCTGGCGGCTGGGCAGGTTGGCAAATAGGGGGCTGGGCGCAGTGACTTCGATCTGGGCCGCGCCGTATTCCCGCGCCTGACTGGGGGTCACGTGACCGCCGCCGTAGTGGGCCAGCAGTTGCAACCCATAGCAGACGCCCAGCACAGGCACGCCACTCTCCCAGACAATCTCCGGCAGGGTGGGCGCGTCGGGGTCGTAGACGCTGTTTGGCCCGCCGGAGAGGATAATCCCCGCCAGATTCATCCGGGGCAGACGCTCGGCAGCCTGCTCCCAGGAGATGAGTTCGGCGTAGACATTTGCCTCCCGCACCCGGCGGCAGATCAGTTGGCTGTATTGGCTGCCGTAGTCGAGCACGGCGATTGTCTGGTGTTGCATACTTTTTTCCCAAAATTGAAGGACACGGATTTGCACGGATGGAACAGATTCCCACGGATCAGAGAGCAAGAATAGTGTACCATCAGACAGGTATCAGCACACAACGAGCCGCTCTTTGCGTCGTTCTGCCTGACCCGCTATAGTGTAAGAAATCTATGTCGATCCTTCGTATCCGTGCAAATTCGTATACTTTTTGTGGAGACCCTATTGAAATTGCATCTGCTCGTTCTGATTCCTGCCTATAACGAAGCCGCCGCCATCCAGCGGGTGGTGACGGAAAGTCTGTCCCATCTGCCTGTGCTGGTGGTAGACGACGGTTCGCAGGACGAAACTGCGTCCCTGGCCGAGGCGGCGGGCGCGGTTGTGCTGGTGCAGAACCCCAATCAGGGCAAAGGCGCGGCTCTGCGCCGGGGCTTTGTCTGGGCATTGGAGAATGGATACGACGGGGTGATTGCTCTGGACGGGGATGGTCAGCACGACCCGGCGGAGATTCCCGCCTTTGCCGCGCTTTTTGAAAGGACGCAGCCTGACCTGATTATCGGCCACCGCTCCTTCGACAAAATGCCCTTCTGGCGCTGGTTGGGCAACAATTTAGGCTTTCGCATCTTCTCCTGGGCAATGGACACGCGGATTCTGGACAACCAATCGGGCTATCGGCTGACCAGTCGGCGGCTGATGGAGCGGCTGTTGGCGGGGAAGGAGAGCGGCTATGAATTTGAGATGGAGGAGATTGTAAGTTGCGTCGAAGCCGGTTACAATCTGGCCTGGACGCCCATTCGCACGATCTATGCAGGGGAGGCCAGCCACATCCGGCCCATCCATCACATCGTCAATTTTGTGCGGGTGGCCTGGCAGACAAAAATGCGGCTGATGAAACGAGACTGGAAGTGATCCAACTCGTACAACCGATTCCTTTCAACAGGACGAACCCCTATGCAAACCTTTGACCCCATCCTGTACGTCTTCGAAGCCGAGTTTACCAGCACCGCAGCCTACACCGATTCCATCCGGGATGTGACCCTCACCGTCACATTCGCCGGGCCAGAGAATGAGAAAACCGTTGTTCCTGCCTTTTGGGATGGCGGGCGGAGCTGGCGGGTGCGTTTTTCGCCCCAAACCCCAGGGGCGTGGCATTTCGTCACCCATTCCACGGACGGGTCGAACGACGGGCTGCACGGGCAGGTCGGTAGCTTTGACGCGCCGCCCTACACCGGCGATCTCCCTCTTCTGTGTCACGGCAGCATTCGGGCAGGGCAAAGCGGCACGCATCTGGTCCACACCGACGGCACGCCCTTCTTCTGGCTGGCCGACACCGCCTGGAATGGGGTGCTCAGAGCCAAAGCTGCCGATTGGGAGGTCTACCTGGCCGAGCGCAGACGCCAGGGCTTTACCGCCATCCAGACAGTCATTACCCAATGGCGCGCCTTCCCCCAGGACGCAGCCGGGGAACTGGCTTTTACCGGCACAGAAAACATTCGCATCAACCCAGCCTTTTACCAGCGCATCGACGACAAACTGGCCGCCATCGCGCGCCACGGGCTGCTGCCCTCGCCGGTGCTGGTCTGGGCCTGCACACCCCACGACCCCGGCCACTATCTCTCCGCAGCCGATTGCGCACACCTGGCCCAATACGAAGTGGCCCGTTACGCGGCCTATCGCCCCATCTGGATTCTGGGCGGCGATGGGGAATATCGGGGCGAACAGGCGCAGAAGTGGATTGAGACCGGGCGGGCCGTCTTTGGCGAGAGCGGCGAGCAGCCGGTGACGATGCACCCCCGGGGCATCAATTGGCCGGGCGAGGATCTGCGCAACGAAAAGTGGCTGACCTTCCACAGCTACCAGAGCGGCCACGGCGACGGGGACGAGCACCTGCGCTGGCTTCAGTCCGGCCCGCCCGCGGCCAACTGGAACATCAGCCCGGTCAAACCTGTGATCAATCAGGAACCCAACTACGAGGACCATCTGGCCTACCACTCCCGCCAGCCCTTCAGCGCCCAGCAAGTGCGGCGGGCACTCTACTGGAGTCTGCTGCTCTCGCCCACCGTAGGCGTCACCTACGGTCATCACGGCATCTGGCCCTGGATGGAGGAAGCGGGCGTACCCGCAGATCACCCCAACAGCGGGGTTGCCCCCACCTGGCAAGAGGCTTTACAGAGCGAAGGTGCAACGGGCGTTGTCCATTTGGCCTCTTTCTTTGCTGAAATAGATTGGCCTGCCCTGCGCCCGGCCCAGCACCTGTTGGCGGAGCAGCCCGGCGATGCACAGCCCAACCGCTTCATCGCCGCGGCCCAGAGCGAAGCTGGTGTAGTGGTCGTCTACACACCTGACGGTACTCCGTTGCATTTGACCCGCACGCTCAAGCGTGCCCGTTGGTACAATCCACGCACGGGCCTGTGGAGCGAGGCGGGCGCAGGTACACTTTTCACTCCACCCACTGGCGACGATTGGCTCTTGCGTGGGGAGTAGAATTCGTGTATTGACAAATCGCCCGGAAAATGACACCATTTGGGGTAGGAAGTGATTGGGCCGTCGCGCGGAATTCCCCAATCCCTCAACATCTCGAGTGCTGTTTCCCCCAAACAAGGAATCGAAATCTGATGAAAGCATTAATGTATCGTGGCCCGTGGGAAATGCCCGTGGAAGATGTGGCGGACCCGATGCCGGGGCCGGGCAAAGTATTGATTGACGTGAAAGCCGTCGGCATCTGCGGCTCGGACGTTCACGGCTATACGGGCAGCACAGGCAGGCGCACGCCGGGTGTTGTGATGGGCCACGAGTTTGCCGGGGTCATCTCTGGCCTGGGCGAAGGGGTGCGCGAGTGGGGTGTGGGCGACGAGGTGGTGGTCATCCCCTTCTACTCCGTGGCGACCGGCCCGGACCCCTACCCCATCAACCGCTCCCCCCACCGGCGCATGACCGGGATGGACGAGCACGGTGCCTATGCCCAACAGGTTGTAGTGCGTACCTCCCAGCTTTTCCGCAAGCCGAAAGAGCTCAGTTGGCAGCGGGCCGCGCTCTGCGAACCCGTGGCCGTGACGCTGCACGCGGCGGCTATCACCCCCATCGACCCTATGCAGACAGTGGCAATTATCGGCGCGGGTCCTATCGGGCTGATGGCGATGCTTTGGGCGCGGGTGAAGGGCGCGGGCAAAATTTTTGTTAGCGCGAATAAGTGGTGGGACAAGTTGAAAAGCAACGAGAGATTGGATAAAGTAAAGCAAGTAGGACAGGAGAGATACCCCTCAAAACCAAAGAG